>Ga0256404_1000135_pt1 | contig 173096 bp, 151 predicted proteins | sample RumenRJG_01DNA_FD_185990 | JGI IMG/M metagenome (GOLD analysis project Ga0256404, IMG submission 185990) | Bovine rumen microbial communities from Lethbridge, Alberta, Canada - RJG_01 | ecosystem: Host-associated > Mammals > Digestive system > Stomach > Rumen | place: Canada: Alberta...
TGATTTCTTCTTTCGAAGCCATCATCTGAATACTTCTGAAAATCTTAATTAAAAGAATCTTCAGGGTCTGTGTATTATTCGATCTTTGATTTTCAAGGTTCTTTGCTCTCTCTCGCGAGACAGCTTGTCTATATTACAAAAGCTGTTCTTCGAAGTCAAGCACTTTTTTCTTTTTTTTGAAAGAAAAAACGGAGCAGGAGGGATTTGAACCCTCGCGCCGGTTTTATCCGACCTACACCCTTAGCAGGGGCGCCTCTTCGGCCTCTTGAGTACTACTCCACACTTATGTCCCTGCCAAGAATTTAACCGGGATATTTTTGAAGTGCTTTTCTATACTAACAATGAATTGAATTTATGTCAATCGAAAATTATTTTTTGATTATAAATAAAAAGGAAGATGCTTCTATTGAAGCACCTCCCCTCATATCTGATTCTAAAAATCTTTCCTTTTACTCGTTCTTTTCGTCGTTTTCTTCTTCTGTAGTAATTATGGATGTCTTTGCTGTCTCGTCCAGATCAGAATCCGGCGCTTTCGTGCTTTCCTCTGCTTCCTTCTCCGCTTCTCTTACCTTTGCAACAGAAGCAATAACTGTATCAGAAGCCGGATCGATATTCATAAATTTTACACCGGAAGTATTACGACCGATATCCTTTGCATCCCGAAGGCTCATCCTCATAACCGTTCCGTCATTTGTAATGAGAAGAAGATCTCTGTCCTTATTGGTGATCTTGAAGCTGACTAGCTTTCCTGTCTTATCTGTCGTCTTATAGCAGATAAGACCCCTGCCGCCACGCTTCTGTACCTTGAAGGAATTTACATCCGTAAGCTTTCCCATACCCTTTTCAGAGACAACCAGTACGAAGCTTCCCTGGGAAAGCTTCTGCATACCGATCACCTCATCATCTGCACCAAGTGTGATACCCTTGACACCCATGGAGGATCGTCCTGTCAGACGAACATCTGTAGAGTGGAAACGGATAGCCATGGCATTCTTCGTACCAAGCATGATGTCATCCTCATTGTTAATGAGCTTTGCCTCGATGAGCTGATCATCCTCGCGAAGCGTAATGGCAATGAGTCCGTTCTTACGAACATTCTTATATTCGCTGATTGGTGTTTTCTTCACCATTCCCTTCTTCGTCGCAAGAAGAAGATATTCATTCGAATCATCATAATTCGAGACAGACATCGTAGCGGTCACATGCTCATCCGGTCCGAGCTGTAAAAGATTTACAAGCGCCGTACCTCTGCTGGTCCGTCCTGCTTCCGGAATCTTATAGGATTTCATAGAGAACATCCTGCCCTTATTGGTAAAGAACAGAATATTCCGGAGATTCGTGGACATGAAGAGATCCTCGATCGTATCATCATTGATCGTCTGCATGCCCTTGATACCCTTACCGCCGCGCTGCTGTGCACGGAAATTCTCAGGAGACATCCGCTTGATATAGCCAAGTCTTGTTGCCGTGATCACGACCGGATCATCCTGGATGAGATCCTCATCCTCGAGCGAATCATCATAGCCGAACTTCGTCCGACGATCATCACCATATTTGTCCGCGATCACATTGATTTCATCACGAATCACAGAAAGCATCTTCTTTGGATCGGCTAAAAGCTCCTTATAATAAGCAATCTTCTTCTCGAGCTCATCATACTCATCCTTCAGCTTCTCCCGCTCGAGACCTGTCAATGCACGAAGACGCATATCGACGATAGCCTGCGCCTGTGCATCATCGAAGCCGAACTTCGCAATGAGCTGAAGCTTCGCATCATCTGTATTTTTTGATGCACGAATCGTATGCACGATTTCATCGATATGATCAACTGCCTTCAGCAGTCCTTCGAGAATATGCGCCCTCTCTTCACACTTGTTAAGGTCAAACTGTGTCCGTCTCGTGAACACATTCACTTGATGCTTGAGATATTCCATCAGAATATCTTTAAGATTCAGAATCTTCGGTTCGCCATTTACGATACAGAGCATGATGACGCCGAAGGTGGTCTGCAGCTCGGTCCGCTTATACAGCTGATTAAGAATAATATTCGGATTCACATCCTTCCGAAGCTCAATGTTGATCTTTGCATCCGAGCCCTTACCGGAGGCATCATTGATATAAGTGATTCCATCAATCTTTTTATCCTTTACGAGATCCGCAATATTCTTAATGACACGGGAACGATACACAAGATACGGGAGCTCCTTTACAAGGATACGATGCTTGCCATTCTGCATCGGCTCGATCTCACAGACTGCACGAAGCTTTATCTTCCCACGCCCCGTCCGGTACGCTTCCTCAATACCCTTATGTCCTAGGATAAGACCGCCTGTCGGAAAATCCGGTCCCTTCACTACCTTCATAATCTCTTCGATTGTCGTATCCTGGTCATTGATCTTGTTTTCAATGATAAGGTCCACAGCGCTGATGATCTCACGAAGATTATGCGGCGGAATATTCGTCGCCATGCCGACGGCAATACCTGTCGCACCATTTACAATGAGATTTGGAAACTTTGCCGGCAGTACAGTCGGCTCATCATACTCATTGGAGAAATTCGGCTGGAAATCCACCGTATTTTTATTAATTCCACCAAGCATTTCCGCCGCGATCTTCGACATCTTGCCCTCAGTATAACGCATCGCCGCCGGAGAATCGCCATCATCCGAACCGAAATTACCCTGTTTATCCACAAGCACATACCGCATAGACCACGGCTGTCCCATATAGACCAGTGCACCGTAAATCGACGAATCACCATGCGGATGATACTTACCCATACATTCGCCGACAATCGTCGCACACTTCTTCGTCTTCTTATCCGGCGTCACACCAAGTGTCTGCAGCGAATACAGCACTCTTCTCTGTACAGGCTTAAGACCATCCCGGACATCCGGAATCGCCCGCGACACGATGACACTCATCGCATAATCGATATACGAGCTCTCCATCGTCTTCTTGAGATCGACATCCTGCACCTTATCAAATACATTTGGCTCCAACTCTCGGCCTCCCGTTTCTTACTGTTTTATATGCCAATGCCTACATCATGCATAAATCAGCCTGCTTCTCAGACATCAAGATTGATGACATAGCGGGCATTCTGCTCGATAAATTCTCTTCTCGGCTCCACCTGATCGCCCATCAGTGTCGTAAACGTGAGATCAAGCTCTGCCTTATCATCATCGTTCATATTGACACGAAGAAGTGTTCTCGTTTCCGGATCCATCGTCGTCTCCGCTAGCTCCTCAGTATCCATCTCACCAAGACCCTTGAAACGGGATACATCCGTACCATCCGTACCGATCTTCTTCAAAATATCCTGATACTCCTCATCCGAATAAGCATAGTAATGCTGCTTATTTTTCGTGATATTAAAAAGCGGCGGCTGTGCAATAAAGACATGTCCCTGCTTAATCAGCTCCGGCATGAAGTTATAGATAAATGTAAGCATAAGCGTCGCAATGTGAGCGCCATCCACATCAGCATCCGTCATGATGATGATCTTGTTATAGCGGAGCTTCGAAATATCGAAGTCTTCATTGATGCCGGTACCAAAGGCTGTGATCATACCCTTGATTTCTTCATTATCATAAACATGATCGAGACGCGCCTTCTGAACATTAAGAATCTTACCACGAAGCGGAAGAACAGCCTGCGTATCTACATTCCGTCCATCCTTTGCAGGTCCGAGTGCGGAATCGCCTTCGACGATAAAGATCTCGCACTTCTCAGGATCTCTATTGTTACAGTCTACAAGCTTACCAGGTAGACCGACACCCTCGAGCGCTGACTTTCTTCTCGTCAGATCTCTCGCCTTTCTGGCCGCTGCCCGCGCACGCTGCGCAAGAATAGACTTCTCGCACATAGCCTTGCCGACAGACGGATTCTGCTCAAGATAATAGGTGAGCTGCTCAGACACGATGCTCTGCACCGCGGTCTGCGCCTCGGAGGTGCCAAGCTTCTGCTTCGTCTGACCTTCAAACTGCGGATCCTCGATCTTAACAGAGATGATACAGGTAAGTCCCTCACGGATATCCTCACCGGACAGGTTCGGTTCATTGTCCTTAAGTAGCTTATGCGCTCTTGCATAATCATTAAATGCCTTTGTGAGTGCGTTCTTAAAGCCGGTCAGATGCGTACCACCCTCCGGTGTATTGATATTGTTGACAAAGGTATAAATATTTTCATTGTAGGAGTCATTGTGCTGCATGGCGACCTCGACGAAAACGCCATCGCGCTGCCCTTCACAATAGATCACATCCGGATACAGCGGCTCCTTACCCTTGTTTAAGTAGGTTACAAATTCCTTGATGCCGCCTTCATAATGGAACGTGTGCTCCTGTTCGATGCCCTCGCGTTCATCCTTCAATGTGATCTTCAGCGCCTTTGTAAGGAATGCTGTCTCACGGAGCCGAATCTTCAGTGTTTCATAGTCATAGACGGTTTCCTCGAAGATTTCCGGATCCGGCAGGAAATGAACCTCTGTACCATGCTTATCCTTGTCACAGGTGCCGATGACAGTCAGGGGTTCTGTTACCTTACCGCGGGCAAACTTCATCTGATAGATTTTTCCGTCCTTGTAAACCGAAACCTCAAGCCACAGTGAAAGTGCATTGACGACGGAGGCACCGACGCCGTGAAGACCGCCGGATACCTTGTACCCGGAGCCACCGAATTTTCCGCCGGCATGAAGGATCGTAAAGACAACCTCAAGAGCAGGCTTACCGGCCTTTTTCTGAATGTCTACAGGGATGCCGCGTCCGTCATCGATGACACGGATTGAATTATCCGGGAGAATCGTCACGAGGATTTCATCGCAGAAGCCCGCAAGTGCTTCATCGACAGCATTATCCACAATTTCATAAACAAGATGGTGAAGACCACGGGAGGATGTGGAGCCGATATACATACCGGGACGCTTTCGGACCGCCTCGAGTCCCTCGAGAATCTGAATCTGATCCGCCGAATAATCGGCTGAACCCTTCATCATCTGCTCCTCTCTTAAAAGATCTTCTTTTTCGTTCTTTTCAATTGCCATGTGTGCTCCTTTGATTGTTCTCCTCTGTCAGTTTTTCTATCTTTTTGAGGCTTCCATCTTCGACGAGAAATAGCTCGTCGATAGGAAATCTGTGTGCTATGAAATCATCAAGTCCTGTACAGGTGATCATGTTCTGTGTAGCGTTCAGCATATTTAAGAGGTAGGTCTGTCTGTTTGTATCAAGCTCTGAAAGAACATCATCCAGAAGAAGAATAGGATAATCGCCTGTCTTTTCTTTCACAAGCTGAATCTCTGAAAGCTTTATTGAAAGCGCGGTCGTACGTCTCTGTCCCTGAGAACCATATTTCCGTATATCCTGTCCATTGATGAGAAACTCAATATCGTCCCGGTGCGGGCCTGCCAGTGTGACGTGAAGCTTTCTCTCTGAAAATCTTAGCCTTTCAAGTGTTTCCCTGAAGGCGCCGGTGGAAGCATTGGTTTCATAGCGGATTTCAAGTCTTTCCTTGCCACCGCTTAGCGATGTGTGAACCGGCTCGACAACCTTTTTCAAGTCATCGATGAAAGATGTTCTGGCCTCGACTACCTTTGTACCGTAGAGAATGAGCTGTTCATCCCAGTCCTCTAATGTTTCTTCCAGGGACGGGTGAAATTCGATATCCTTTAGGAGCTTGTTTCTCTGCTCTAGTACCTTGTTATATTTTGAAAGGTTATAGACGTACATCGGATCAAGCTGACAGAGCTCAAGATCCATGAAACGTCTTCGGTACTGTGGTCCATCTTTTACGAGGGAAAGATCCTCCGGGCTAAAGGACACGACATTGACTAGACCAAGAAGATCCGAGATTTTGTGAATCGGCAGCTCATTGATCGCGATGCCCTTCGGCTTGTTTTTCTTAAGATGCATATCAATCCGATAATGGACTTTATTTTTTTTGACTGAAAGCCTGATATGTGCATCATCATACCCGAACTCGATGATCTCACGATCACGGGCACTCCGCATGGATCTCGAGGTACAGGCCATAAACACAGACTCTAGTATATTGGTTTTTCCTTGCGCATTTTCTCCATAAAGAATATTGGTTCCGGGAGACGGATTGAAGCTTAAATATTCATAATTTCTAAAATTTTTAAGCTCCAGTGATTCAATAACCATGCTTTATCTCATATTCAGACTTCGTCCGGATTAAAGTTTACCGGTAGGATCATATAATTATAGGATTTCTCGTCATCCCTAATGAAACATGGAGAACGAGGAATCGACATATAAATATTGATCTCCTCATCATCAATGTTACGAAGTGCATCCACCATATATCTCGGGTTAAAGCCGATCATGAGATCATTACCTGTTTTCTGAATCGGAACCTCGGCATCCATGGTTCCGAGCTCGGTATGGATACGGAGGCCGAAGACATTGTCCTCTACCTTAAAGACAAGCGGCTGCTTATCGTTATCCTTAACAAAGATCGTAGACCGCTCGATGCATTCGAGAAGCTTTTTCCTATTGACGGTGATCTTCGTTTCATAGTCCTCGGAAAGCATCTGGGCAACATGGAAATATTCGCCGTCGATGAGTCTTGATACGACAGTGGTATCATCGAATTCAAAGAGGATATGATTTTTCGAGAAGGATATGAGTGTTTCATCATAGACACCGCCGGAAAGAATCTTCGTCAGCTCTGACAGAGCCTTACCGGGTACGATTGCCCTTGAGAGACCGTAGGTGTTGTTCAGCTTGACACGGCGGATGGAAATACGATGTCCGTCGAGAGAGGTTACGGTAAAGTCATCTCCATTAACCTCGAAGAGCTCACCGGTCATCTTCTTGTTGGAATCATTGAGCGCAATCGAGAAAATCGTCTGGTTAATGACCTGGCGAAGCGAAAACTGGGAAAGCGATACTGTCTGGTTTTTATCGATGGACGGTAATGCTGTAAATTCGTCACCGTCACGTCCTGCAATTTTAAAAACAGAATTTTCACAAGTAATCACTGTATTATTTCTTTCATCTGTTTCAATGGTCAGCAGGATATTTTCCGCCTCTGGAAGTCTTCTGATGATTTCTGAAAAAATCTTAGCTTCCAATGCAACCTTACCGGGAACCTCAATTGTACCCTTGCATATGGTTTCTATACCGAACTCATTGTCATTTCCAACCAAGTGGATGACACCGTTTGATGCATCGATCAGTATGCACTCGAGAATTGACATCGGTGTTTTTGATGGTACTGCCTTTAAGACAATATTGATGGCATTGGTCAGATCACTTTTTTTGAATTGAAGTTTCATCATAGCCTCTCTTTTTTATTTATTATTTTATTATTTTTTCTAGTAGTAATAATAGGATCTGTGGAATTGTGAAAATCAGTTTTATCCCTCTGTTTTAGTCACTTCAGAGAATTTATAAACGTGTTAATTTAATGTATTTTTCATGTTGAAAAAATTTCATTTAGGGCGATATTTTTTTCTGTAAAAGTTCAATTGTGGATTTTAATTGTTCGTTTGTGCGTAAGTCTGTGGAAATCTTATCGATGCCGTGCATGATAGTCGTATGATCACGGCCGCCCAGCACTTCACCGATGTTCTTTAGCGGTGCATCGGTCATCGTCCGACAAAGATACATGGCAATCTGTCTCGGATAAACGATTTCTTTATTTTTCTTTTGTGATGCGATTTCTATATTAGTGATTCCGAAATGTTCTGCAACTACACCGATGATATATTCAGGGGTAATTTCCTTCGGAGTATCCTTCGTAATATGATCCTTCAGCAATTCTTCTGCAAGCTCGATATCAATGGATTGACCCTTCAGTCTTGACATGGCGACAATTTTTGTCAGGGCTCCTTCCAGCTCACGGATATTCGACTTGATGTTCGTTGCAATATATTTGATGATTTCATTGTCAATGTTTACATGCATGAGCTCTTCTTTTTTACGAAGGATAGCCATACGTGTTTCAAAATCCGGCATCTGTATGTCGACGATCAGTCCAACTTCAAATCGGGAACGAAGTCTGTCCTCAAGATTATCAATATCTTTCGGCGGCTTATCGGAAGCAATCACGATTTGCTTTTTGTTTTCATAGAGCGCGTTAAAGGTATGGAAGAACTCCTCCTGGGTGCCTTCCTTTCCTATTATAAATTGTATATCGTCAATGAGAAGAACATCGAGCTCTCTGTATTTCTTTCGAAAGTCTGCCGGCGACATATTGTTTTTGTTTCGTATGGAATCTACAAATTCATTAATGAAGGTTTCCGAGGTAACATATCGGATCTTCGCAGAAGGATTGTTCTTCAGTATAAAGTGGGCGATACTATGCATGAGATGGGTTTTACCTAAACCTGCACCACCGTAAATATATAAAGGATTATAGATTTCGCCCGGAGATTCCGCGACCGCAAGAGACGCTGCATGCGCGAGGTTGTTGCTTGTGCCGACGACAAAGGTATCAAAGGTATACTCAGGACGGAGATTTGCTTCTTTGATTGCATCTTCAAGAGAAGGACTGCCGCTTTTATCATCGGTTCCTTCTAATTTGTGTACATATTCTTGAGCATCCTGTTCAATGAGAAAATGAATCTCGATGGGAATCCCGGTACATTCCTCTATGGCTACTTTCAGAGATACGGAATACTTTTTATCAAGATATTTGATATATCCTTCCTGTGGGACGATGATAACAAGCTCTCCATTGATCAAACTGTAGAGTTTAAGCGGTTCAAGCCAGGTCTTAAAGGAAACCGGTAGGATGTCATGCTCCTCACGGATGGTATCCAGGATCTTCGTCCAGTTGCTTTGTATGGTTTCAAATTCATTCATCGGAAATTCTCCACATGTTCATCCGAAAATTCAGTAGAATTATTATAACCAAATGTGGATTTAATAGCAAGAATTCTGTGGATAACTGTCGATTTCCACAGATTATTTTATCGAAAATGGCTTAAATCCTTAATTTGTAAAGGAATTATTAAAAAGATTTCCACATTTTATACACAAAAGGTGGATAAATACTTATACTGTGTAAATGTGGAGAAAAATGTGGATGAATCGCTGAAAATATGCATTGACGGGAAAAAGTTGTTTCTATATAATATTTGCGATGTTTACCCTAGATCTGAAGTTGCTTCAGGACTGGGCATTATAGGCGCACATTAAATTTTTAATGAGGTCCTGAAAGTTTATCAGAAAAGGAGGTGTCGGTCTATGCATAAGGGAAAGATGACTTTTCAGCCGAAGACAAGACAGAGATCCAAGGTTCATGGTTTCAGAGCCCGGATGGCTACTGCAGGCGGAAGAAAGGTACTGGCTGCCAGAAGAGCTAAAGGTAGAGCAGCATTAACAGTATAATATTTATGTAAGAAGGAGACCGCTTAAAAAGCGGTCTTTATTTCGTTCTTGGTTTATTTTTGAGGTTATTTTATGCGGCGTTTTCCTTCTGTTAAGAAGAATTCAGATTTTCACAGGATATATGACATGGGAAACTCCCTGGCAAATGGCTGCTTTGTCATGTATATCTATGAAAATGGTCTTCCACATAACAGAATCGGCATATCTGCATCGAAAAAAATCGGAAATTCTGTGGTAAGACACACGATGGTACGAAAGGTGCGGGAGCTGTTTCGTATAAATAATCCGAATTCGAAGCAAGGGTATGACATCATCGTAGTGGTCAGAAAAAAAGCATGTTTTTCATCGTTTCAAGTGCTTGAAAAATCTTACCTCGATTTATTTAACAGGCATCATATGATTACAGAAAGGAATCTGTAAAGTATTTGGTTACACGTTTTTTTATTTTAATGATCCGGTTTTATCAGAGATTTATCTCTCCCTATATCGGCCGGCATTGTAAGTATACACCTACCTGCTCTCAATACGCCATTGAAGCACTACAGAAGTATGGCTGTATACGTGGTTCTTTGTTAGCAATCTGGCGCATCCTTCGATGCAACCCATTTTCTAAAGGCGGCTATGATCCTGTTCCTTAAGTTTTCCTTTTACTGGAGGTTATTTTGTATTCCTATTCACTTGTTTTATTAACGAAAAATACGTCTTCTATTCCTGTACTCGGCCCGATCTGGAATCTGATCGTTGAGTTTTTAGGCTGGATCATGAATGTGATCTATATCGGTCTTGAGAAGATGGGCATCGGCAATATTGGTCTTGCCATCATCATCTTTACACTCGTCACACGTATCATCATTTTCCCGACGACACTGAAGCAGCAGAAATCCTCCCGGATGATGCAGCTGATGCAGCCTGAGATGAAGGCAATACAGGATAAGTATAAAAACAAAACTGACAATGCTTCCATGATGGCGATGAATGCAGAAATGAAGGCCCTCAATGAGAAGTATGGTACCTCGATGACAGCCGGATGTCTTCCGTTACTCATTCAGATGCCGATTATTTTTGCATTGTATCGGATCATCATGAATATTCCGGCTTATGTCCCTTCGGTATATTCTGTATTTTCAAAGGTTGTTGATGCAATCGGCGGTAGCAGTGGTGCACAGTCTCTTTATGATTTTGCAACAGAACATGATATGACGAAGATTCTTTCGCAGGTGAGCAACCTAGGTATTAATGATCCTTCTAAGTTCGATGCTGCTGCTGTGAAGAATCTGATGATTGATTTTCTTTATAAGTTAAATCCATCTCAGTGGTCCTTGCTTCCGGATGCTTATCCGACTGCTGCGACCGTGATCAATACTGCAGCAGAGGAGGCAAATCACTTTAATAACTTCCTCGGTATCAATCTGTCGACTGCACCATCAGCGATGGGCTGGACGCCGAATGTCTACTGGATCATCCCGATTCTTGCAGGTCTTTCCCAGTGGCTTTCCTCTGAGCTTACCATGAGACAGAATAAGGCCATGGCTGACAATGATCAGTCTCAGCAGATGATGAAGAGCATGAATATTATGATGCCGATCATGTCTGTCTGGTTCTGCTTTACCTTTGCTTCCGGTATCGGTTTGTACTGGGTTGCTTCTGCTGTTTTTATGATCATTCAGCAGCTGATTCTCAATACTTACTTCAGCATGCAATCCGATGAGGAGATTCTCCGGAAGTCCATGGAGAAAGCCAATGCCAAAAGAAAGAAGAAAGGTCTTCCGCCGATTGATGAGAAATCTGTAACGAAGAAGATTCAAGCAGAGCAGGCAAAGTTATCCAATGAAGAAGAAAGCAGATTGAATGTGATTGCCAAGCAGAGTCTTAAGACGAAGGAAGCTACAGACTATTATAATAAGAATGCAAAGCCTGGATCTCTCGCTTCTAAGGCAAATATGGTACAGCTTTATAATGAAAAGCACGATAAAAAATAGGAGATACGATTATGTCAGACAAAATCAGGGTTTCCGCAAAGACAAAGGAAGATGCGATTACAAAGGCTTTAATCCAGCTCCATACGACCTCCGATCATCTTTCCTATTCTGTACTGGTAGAGGGAAAAAATGGTGTATTTGGAATCGGTGCCAAGCCATGGATTATCGAGGCAGCTGTTAAGGATGATGCAGATTTAAGCGGGGATATTGAGAGTATTGAAAAGGAAATTCACAATATCACGACTGGAAAAGATATTGAAAAGAGCACAGATGACACTGCTTCTAAGGTGCCTGCAGCTGATGTAACAAAAGATTCTGATCAACTAAAGAATCAGACTGAACAGGCGGTCGAGGCTCCTAAGACGGAACCTATAGAGAAGCCTTCTGTACGTGAGGATCCTTCGGATCAGAAGCATTATAAGGAAAAGAAGCAAGTTGTTAGAGATTCTTATGCTGAAAGAGATGAAAAGGCTGATGAAGCGCGAGATCCGGAATCGTCTAAGCCTAAGGTTCATGAGGTAAAGCCGATTTCTGATGAAGAGGCTGATGAAGCCATGAAGGAGGCTGGTGAGTTTGTGAAGTCTATTCTTTATCTTATGGATATGGAGGTAAGTATCGAGACTGGCTTCGATCATACGTCTAATGAGCTTTCCGTGAATCTGAGTGGTCCGGATATGGGACTTCTGATTGGTAAGCGTGGACAGACTCTGGATTCACTTCAGTATCTTATTTCTCTTGTCGTAAATAAGAAGCATAAGGAAGATTATATCCGTGTTAAGCTTGATACTGAGGATTATCGTGCAAGACGTGAAGCGACTCTACGAAATCTTGCGAGAAATATTGCGTTTAAGGTGAAGAAGTCAAGAAAGGAAATTTCACTTGAGCCGATGAATCCGTATGAGAGAAGAATTATTCATTCAGCTCTGCAGAATGATAAGTATGTGACGACACGTTCAGAAGGAGAAGAGCCTTTCCGGCATGTAATCGTTTATTTGAAGAAATCACCTAGAGGCGGTTACAATGGGTATCGGCGTGACCGAAGGGGAAGGAATTCTTTTTCTGAAGATATGAATGGAGTTGCTTCGCAGAATTCTGATAATTCCGAGAATGCTTAAGAGAAAAGCTCTGCAGGGTAAAACCAGCAGAGCTTTTTTTGACGGAAGGAAATATGAAATGAATGATACGATTTGCGCACTTGCATCAGGTGCTGTTGAAGCTGGCATCGGTATCATACGTGTGAGCGGCGATGATGCAGTAAGGAATGTCTCTAGGATTTTTAAATCAAAAAATGGGAAGAGTATCGATATTTCTGAAACACATCGGGTTAAATATGGTTATATTTATGATCATGATACCATGCTTGATGAGGTGCTTGTCATCACGATGTTAAGTCCTAGATCCTATACTGGAGAGGATACTGTTGAGATTGATTGTCATGGCGGAATTTATGTGATGAAAAGAATTCTAGAGCTTGTTGAACATAGCGGCTGTAGATTGGCAGAGCCTGGAGAATTTACGAAGCGAGCTTTTTTAAATGGACGGATCGATCTTTCTGAAGCGGAGGCTGTTTCTGATCTGATAACGGCTGAAAATGAAACGGCAGTGAAGTCTTCTGTGGAGCAGCTGAAGGGATCATTATCTGAAAAGCTTAAGGAAATGAGAGCAACGATACTGGAGGATGATGCTCATATTGAGGCAGCTCTGGATGATCCGGAGCATATTGAGCTTGATGGCTTTTCTGATGAGCTTGCCTGTCATGTTAAATATATTATCGATGAGCTTGATCGCTTTATCGATTCCTATCATGATGGAAGAATCGTAAAGGATGGTATCAATACCGTTATCGTGGGTAAGCCAAATGCAGGTAAGAGTTCTTTTTTGAATGCGCTGCTGGATGAGGATCGGGCTATCGTGACGAATATAGCTGGTACCACAAGAGATATTTTAAAGGAAAGGGTTAATATTCAGGGCATCACCTTTAATCTGTACGATACGGCAGGAATTCACGAAACATCTGATGAGGTTGAAAATATTGGAATTAAAAGAGCCATTGATGCTGTTGAAAAGGCTGATCTTATTCTTTATGTGGTGGATGGATCAAAGACGCTTGATGACGCTGATCGTGAAATAATGGCTCAAATACACGGTAAAACGGTCATTTGCATTTATAACAAGGCAGATCTTCAGAGTATAGCAGATATTAATTTATTAAAGGATACCTTTAAATATTTTATAGAAGTATCTGCGCTTCATCGTGAAGGCATGGATGCCTTTTATCAATGTGTGAGCAGCATGTTTTATCAACAAAAGCTTAAAAGTGATCACGGCCTGATGATCACGAATCTTCGACAAAAGGAACACCTCGAACAGGCGAGAAATTATTTAAGAAATGTTTTGATTTCAATTGAGAATGGTGTGTCTGAGGATTTTTACACTGTTGACTTAATGGGAGCATATACAGAGCTTGGATATATCCTTGGAGAAAATGTCTCTGATGATTTGATTAATGAAATTTTTAGTAAATTCTGCATGGGAAAGTAATTGAGGTTTTTATGAAGACATATGTTGAAGAATCGTATGATGTCATTGTCGTTGGAGCAGGGCATGCTGGCTGCGAAGCGGCTTTAAGCAATGCACGGCTTGGGTTAAACACGATAATTTTTACCATGACGGTAGACTCAATTGCGTTTATGCCTTGCAATCCTCATATTGGAGGTAGCTCTAAGGGTCATCTTGTAAGGGAGCTGGATGCTCTTGGTGGAGAAATGGGCAAGAATATTGATAAAACCTTTCTTCAGTCAAAGATGCTCAATAAATCAAAGGGACCAGCCGTTCATTCTTTACGAGCACAGGCTGATAAGGATGCTTATGCAAAGGAAATGAGGAGAGTTCTTGAAAATCAAGACAACCTTACGATTCGACAGGCTGAGGTTAGTGAGCTTTTAACTGAGAAGCTTTGTGATTCAGAGGATCGTAAGATTATTGGAATAAAAACAACTGCTGGTGCAATTTATCATGCTAAGGCTGTTGTACTTTGTACTGGTGTTTATTTAAATGCACGTTGTATTTATGGAGACGTCTCTGAGTATACTGGGCCAAATGGGTTTAGAAGTGCAACACACTTAACAGATTCATTAAAGAAAAATGGCGTCAGGATGGTACGGTTCAAGACTGGAACCCCTGCTCGTGTAGATAAAAGAACCTTGGATTTTTCAAAGTTTGAAGTTCAGAAGGGAGATGTTCCTGTTATTCCTTTTTCTTATTCTACAGATTTTAATTCGGTTCAAAAGCCACAGGTTGATTGCTATCTTGTCTACACCAATGAGAAAACACATCAAATCATTCGAGATAATATTGATCGTTCTCCGCTTTATAATGGAAGCATTCATGCGACTGGGCCAAGATATTGTCCTTCTATTGAAGATAAGGTAATGCGTTTTCCTGAAAAGACTAGACATCAGATCTTTATTGAACCAGAGGGCTTATACACGAATGAAATGTATCTTTCAGGGATGTCAAGCTCATTACCAGAGGATGTACAATATGCCATGTACCATTCTATGAAGGGACTAGAAAATGTGCATATTGTGCGAAATGCTTACGCCATTGAATATGATTGTATCGATTCGTTTCAATTGGATTTATCTCTTGAATTTAAGCATATTAAGGGATTGTTTTCTGGCGGTCAATTTAATGGCTCTTCAGGCTATGAAGAAGCTGCTGTTCAAGGTTTTATGGCAGGTGTAAATGCTGCTATGTTTTGTCTTGGAAGGAAGCCCTTTATTCTTGATCGTTCACAGGCTTATATTGGTGTTTTAATTGATGATTTAGTCACAAAGAAGAATGTTGAGCCATATCGAATGATGACAAGCAGAGCGGAATATCGCTTGCTATTACGTCAGGATAATGCTGATTTACGATTAAGGGAAATTGGTTATGATATAGGGCTTGTTTCTCAGGATGAGATAAAAGCAACTCGGAGAAAAGCTGAAAATATTCATAAGGAAATTGAACGGGTAAAGAAAACCTACCTTGGTGCAAATGACGAAGTAAATAATTTTCTTTTAGAGCATCATTCAACCTCAATTTCTTCAGGAATTACAATTGCTGAGCTTTGCAAAAGACCTGAGCTTTCCTATGATATCTTAAGAGAGGTAGATCCTGAGAGACCGAAGCTAACCTTCGGTGAACGAGAGGAGGTTTCTATCGAATTAAAATATGAAGGTTATTTAAAAAGAGAAGCAGAACAGGTCAAGAGCTTTAAGCGTATGGAAACGAAAAAAATACCTTTATGGATTAATTATGAGGAAATAAAAAATCTTAGATTAGAGGCAAGACAAAAATTAGCGGCAATAAAACCGGAAAATATAGGTATGGCCTCAAGAATTTCCGGTGTATCTCCTGCAGATATCTCTGTTTTACTGATTTATATTGAAAGTAAGGGACAGCACCATGAATAATGAAGCATTTGTTGAAAAATTAAAAACATGTCTTGAAAGATTAAACCTAACATTTAATGATAAGCAATTAAGCTTATTTTTAGCTTATTATAAAATGGTTATTGATAAGAATCAGTATATGAATTTAACATCAATTGTCGATGAGGATGAATTCATTGAAAAACACTTTGAAGATTCATTGTCTATCATTTTAGCCAAAATTAATGGGAAGCCATTAGCTCCTGCTTTATTTAGTGAGAAATCAATTATTGATGTTGGAACAGGTGCCGGATTTCCTGGTATCCCTTTAAAACTTGCCTTTCCTTCTATACATTTAACTTTAACTGATTCTTTAAACAAAAGAATTCTTTTTCTACAGGATGTTGTCAATACTTTGGAGCTAAAACATGTGACGTGTGTCCATGCAAGAGCAGAAGAGCTGGGACATAATGTAAATTATCGCGAAAAATATGATTTTGTCGTTTCAAGGGCTGTTGCGAATTTGAGTGTTTTAGCAGAATATGATTTACCTTTTGTTAAACAAGGTGGTTATTTCCTTCCTTATAAAGGTGAATCGATACAAGATGAACTAAATCGTTCAAAATCAGCAATCAATACCCTTGGTGGTGAAATAACTGATTTAACTTCCTTCATTTTGCCTGGAACTGATTATAAAAGAAATATTGTTACCATTCATAAGATTAATCATACTCCTAAGAAATATCCTCGAAAAGCGGGAACTCCTGCTTCAAGCCCGTTATAAATTATGTTTCACGTGAAACATGCTTCATGTATTATTATGAAATTATTTTGAAAGTACACAAAATAATGTTTCATGTGAAACATTTTTATTTTTATAAATTATCGAATTTCCATAATTTTCATTTTCAAATTTCATTTACTTTATTTGACATAGAAACATAACTATCTTACAATGTTTCACGTGAAACATTGTAATTGGTCGCGTGAGGAAAGAGGAGAATCATGGGAAAAATCATAGCAATCACGAATCAAAAGGGCGGAGTTGGTAAGACTACAACAACGATCAATTTAGGAGCAACACTTGGAGAAGCTGGGCAGAAGGTACTAATTATAGATTTTGATCCGCAAGGAAATGCTACAAGTGGCCTAGGGGTAGAACGATCAGAAATTAGTCATACAATATATGGTGCATTAACAGAAGACTGTTCAATGGATGAAGTAATATTGCCTGAGATTGTAAATAATGTTGATCTAGCTCCAGCAGATATGAATCTTGCTGCTGCAGATGTGGAATTTGTTGAGCTTGAGAATAAAAACAAAATATTAAGATCGCTTGTCCTTCCTTATAAAGAAAAGTACGATTATATCTTAATTGATTGTCCTCCTAGTCTTGGAACATTAACAGTCAATGCATTAACAGCGTGTGATACAGTACTCATACCAATTCAATGTGAATATTATGCTCTTGAAGGCCTAAATCAGGTCTTAAATACAATCAAGATAGTTCAATCGGGACTTAATGAAGACTTAAACCTGGAAGGTATATTATTTACGATGTATGACTCCAGAAACAAATTATCGCAGCAGGTCGTTGATACCGTAAAAAATAATTTTGCAGGAAAAATTTTCAATACAAAGATTCCGAGAAATGTTAGATTAGCAGAAGCACCGAGTCATGGTGTACCGATCACAATGTATGAATCAACCTCCTCAGGCGCAGAAAGCTATCGTTTATTGGCAGTAGAGGTTATGCAGGAGGCAGAATGATATGTCAAAGGAAAAGGGATTAGGCAAAGGACTGGATGCAATCTTTGGAAATGATGTTTCTACAGAGTTAGTAAAAAAAAGACAAACAGCCGCTGAAGAAATTGCGGAAAAGAAGAGGAAAAAAGCTCAGGAGCAGAATGAGGTTGAGAAGCTCGATGATATAGGTAGCGAAGATGACAAGGCCCCACTCGAACTTGCTATTGGATTGATTCAACCAAATAAAAATCAGCCAAGAAAAAATTTTGATGAGCAAAAGCTTCAGGAGCTAGCAGATTCGCTCAAAGAATATGGAATGATTTCACCAATTATCGTAAAGAAAAGTGGTTCGATTTATGAAATCATAGCTGGTGAGAGAAGATGGCGAGCCGCAAAAATCGCTGGTTTAAGTACAGTTCCGGTAATCGTTAAGGATATAGATGAGCAGACAAGTAAAGAGCTTGCCATTATCGAAAATATTCAAAGAGATGATTTAAATCCTGTTGAAGAAGCGATGGCTTATCAGTCATTAATTAATGAATATGGTATGACGCAGGAGGAGGTAGCTGAAAAGGTATCTAAAAATAGAACAACAATCACAAATTCGTTACGCCTTCTGAAGCTTGAACCAGAAATTCTTGGCATGCTTGGTGAAGGAAAAATATCGCAGGGTCATGCCAGAGCACTACTTGCTATAGAGGATTCAGAGCTTCGTAAATCAATCGCAGATCGATGTGCTGAAGAAAATCTTTCAGTTCGTGAAATAGAAAATCTCGTACGTATTGATAAAATGAACAAGGCGAAGGAAAGAGAAAGCCAGGAAGAGAGTGAAGAACGGAAAAGGCTTAAGGTGATCTACAAGGATCTTGAGCGTCAGATCAAGGAGAAGCTGGGGGCAAAGGTCACAATAAGTCCTAAAACAGCCGATCGAGGTTCTCTAACAATTGAATATTATTCAAAGGATGATTTGGATCGACTCTTTAAGCTCTTAAATTCAGCAAAGGATTAAGATTAAGATGCACGCATTTATTTCACAGCATAGCACGATTCTACTTATGTTAAGCTTTCTTTTTAGTATAGTATCTGTTATATTCGCAGTTTATTATTCAGGCGCCTATCATAGATTATATAGAAGATATGACTTCTTCATGCGAGGAAAAGATGCAGAAACACTAGAAAACTATATCATGAACCTTGAAAAGCATGTAGTCCGGCTGGAGGACGAAAATGAAGCTAACAAGAACAGCATAAAAGCTATCACTAAAAATAACAGAACCGCTTTTCAGAAAATTGGTCTTGTGCGTTACAATGCTTTTGCAGGTCTTGGTGGCAATATGTCTTTTGCTTTAGCAATTTTAGATTATACAAATTCAGGCTTCGTGATTAACTCGGTACATTCGCAGGATGGCTGCTATAGCTACATAAAAGATGTCCAGGCTGGTACAACCGAAGTTGAACTAGGGGCAGAGGAAAAGCTGGCATTAGAACGAGCACTTGGATACAAAGAAAAAGATGAATAGTAAAAAATTAAAGAATACAAAAAGAAACATCTTAATCATGGGCGGCATTTTTATTGCCGCTCTCATTATTTTCTTCATTAATTCTGTTCATACAATGCAAAACGCAACAAATGTTCAGGAAGAAATTGAGGAATCCTCCTACCCGATTATTAGAATTGAAAGAAATAATAATGTATTTAATGCGATGCAGGCATATACAAGAGATATGGGGATGGAAGCAGAACGAGATATGATTACACCGCTTCCGGAGGATTTAAAGCTTAAGCTTAATATTCTTGAGCTTGATAATATGATTGTCTCTATCCAGTATGAAATCAGGACATTGTCACTAGATAATCTGATAGAAAATGGAAAAATCTCAAGTATCGAACGACAGGATGGAATCGCAACAGCATCCATCCCGATTCAAAATTTAATTGAACAGAATCAAGAGTATCTCCTAAAGCTCATTGTTGATACAGGAGAGCATCAATTATTTTATTACACAAGAATTCTATGGACCGAGCAGGAATATTTAGATGCAATGATCACCACTGCGAAAAGCTTTACAGAAGCATCGTTTGATAAATCACAAAGTAAAGCTATTATTCCATATCTTGAAACAAGTGATTCATCGGATAACAGCAGTTATGAAAAAGTAAACCTAAAGTCCAGTTTTGACCAAATCACCTGGGGAAATACGGGGATGGAACCAGATGGTACGTATGCTTTTACGATAAAGGACCTGAATGGTATCATGGGATCCATTCGTATCCAATATTATACAAAATGCAATACAGAAGCTGGTGAAAATAAGCATTTCATCAATGAAGATAATTACGTTCTACGATATGATCCAACCAGAATCTATATCATGAACTATGAACGAACGACAACAGAGCTTTTAAATGATCAGACAACTAATATTTCGGATGGTAATATATCTTTAGGTGTAGTAAAGAGTGAAAGAACAGATATTAAACAATCAGATAATGGTCTATATACTGCATATACGACAGGAAAAGCCTTATTCGAATATGACGGTAAGGTTAAAAATCATGAAATATGTATCTATAAAAATGAAGAAAACGATACTCTTCGTCAAACAATCGGAGAAAATAATCTGAGAATACTCTCGGTTAAGGATGATGGTTCGGTCTATTTTTGCATTGCAGGTCATATACAAAAGGGGAAATATGAAGGTTCAGAAGGGATTACATTCTATACCTTTGATAAAAATCAGGATACAGTTACAGAAAACTTTTTCATTCCGCTAAATGAGAGCTTTGAAAAGATATCCTATGAGCTAGATAAGCTTCTTTATTTATCGAATAAAGGGATGGTTTATTTTTATCATCATGGTAATGTCATCGGTATTGATATGACAAGCTATGAAACGGTGACACTCATATCAGGCTTACAGGATGATGCATTTACAAGCTCACATGATAAAAGATATATAGCGTTCGATGTGCCTGATTCAGATGAACAAGGCTATTCTAGACGAATCACATTTATCGATCTAGAGGATAATTCTTCAACTGATATTCAGGAAAGCAACAGCTGTGTTCATGTATACGGTTTTATCGGTACAGACCTTGTATATGGCGTAACTGATCCGTCAATCGCAACAATAAAAACAGATATACTTGAACCCTGGACAGAAGCCATCCATATCATCGGAAGGGATATGAAGGAAAAAACAGTTTATGAAAATGAGAATGAGCTTTATACAGATGTCCGGGTAGAGGAGGATCGAGTAAAGTTCGAAAAATATGCAAAAAATAATGGTGTCCTTCAAAAACTTGGAAATGACACGATCATATCAAACACACAGCTTAAAAATTCACAGGTAGCATTTACAACAAAGAATGATTCTTTGTTGAAAAAGATAAAATTGATTGAAATTGATGTAAACAAGAATAAACCTGTGCAATTTCATGCTGTTTCAAACTTTAGTCTGGAGAAAAGTACTACGATAGAGCTTAGTGATACCGATAAAAATAATTCAGAGCTTATATTCCAGTGTTATGTATTAGGACATTTTAAGGGTTATACTAAAAGTTTTGCCAAAGCAGTGCAGCTTGTTAATGATGACTTCGGAATCATACTGGATGACAAACAGGAAATTATTTATAATCGGGCAGATAAAAAGCAATCAGTCAGATTAAGAGATCAAGAAAAACTTACCAGTGCTCTCCTCGAGGCAGCAAAGGAGACGGAAAATCTAAAGCTATATGAAGCGACAAAAATTATCAACGCAGCAGAAACGCCCATACAAGTTGTCTTGTATTATCTTCAGTTTGGATATCCGATCGTCGTATCGGAGCAGTCTCAAATAAGCTATATCACCGCCTATGACAACTTTAATATCAAGCTGGTAAATGCAGACAACGGCGAGGAGAAGCTCATGGGACTTAAGGATGCAGAAAGCTATTTTGATGCTTTGGATAATCCATTTATAGTGTTTATGGATTAAAGAGATTTACGGAATCAGTTTATCTTCTACAAGAACGAAAGCGGAAATTTAAAGGTGAAAGTAAAATAATGTCATGAAAAAAGGAGGACGTCGTCAAACGTTCTCCTTTTCACTATATAAGCTATTTGAAAGGGCAGCAAACTGGGAAAGTGATAAAGCCTCACCACGAATGTCCTCTTTAAGGTTCAGGTCCTTTAGAGCAGAAACAGTAGCAGTCTTTGAAATAGAAAGACCAGAAGATAAAGCATTCTGAAGCGTTTTCCGACGCTGATTGAAGGCTGCATGGATTATATCAAACATAAAGGCTTCATCCTGACATGAAACAGGAGGTGTATCATAACATCGTAATCGAATCACAGAGGAAGAAACTGTCGGACGGGGAATAAAGCAGTTCGGTGGAACAAGCTGCACAATTTCCGGATCAGAATAAAATTGAACAGCCAGGGAAAGCGCACCATAATCCTTAGAACCAGGCTTTGCCTTCATACGATCCGCAACCTCCTTCTGCACCATGACCGTAATAGAGGATACAGGGAGATGCTTCTCCAGAAGCTCCATAATAATCGGCGTAGTAATATAATAGGGAAGATTTGCGACGACCTTAAGAGGTTTATCATCATGATAGGTATGACACAGAGCTTTCAGATCTACCTTCAATATATCCTTGTGCAGGATGGAAACATTGTCATAGGATGCAAGAGTTTTTTCAAGGATAGGAATCAGATTTCCATCGATTTCTACCGCAATGACGTGACCAGCTGTTTCACAGAGGGCCTGTGTCATGGTACCAATGCCAGGCCCGATCTCTAACACACAGTCATCCTTTGAAATTTCCGAGGAGGAAATAATATGAGAGAGGACGCCTGCATCAATCAGAAAGTTTTGACCAAACTTCTTTTGAAATCTGAAATCATTTTCCCTTATAACATCAAGTGTCTTTTTAGGATTAATAAGCTCAGCCATACAATACTACTTTCTAATCGGAAGAAGACGAAGTGTCATGCCTCGGAGAAGAATGTATCCATGCTGATAAGCTTCGTAAGCATTCGCAAAGGATTCCTCGAAGGCGACCTTTTTATCCGCAAGGGTAAGCATATAACCGAGTCTCGATGTCGGAATGCTCTTTGAAAGTGGGAACATATGGCTCCAGATTGCACGCTTTTCCGTAATATTCAGATAAAAGCCTTCACTCTCTGCATTTTCTACGGCTTCAACAGGATGATAGAAGCAGTACCATTCACCATGATGCGTAGCCTTATCATCCTTATGGTAGTCCACCATGCAGAAATCGTGAAGAAGCCCGACCTTTATAGCACTTTCCTTATCAACATGAAATATAGGTGCAAGATAGGACATCGCATGTGCAACACGAACACTATGATCATAGGTGTTTGTACTGCCATGTCTTGGAATATTCTTTAACTGCATATATTTTTGATTATGTGTGATCGAAGAATATTCACCAGCAAATGTCGTATCCTGCGAAGAAAGAACCATAGATTAAACTCCTTATAAAAAAACAGAACGCTGCAAAAACTTTCTAAACTATAATAAAATAAAGAAGGAATTGCAATGGAATTTAAAATCTGTTCAGGATATTTTTAGAAATTCTTGAAAAAAGAACAAAAGAGGAAAATATATTATAAAAAATCAAAATAAAAGAAGGAAAAACTGTCTTAAATTTAGGAATATTCACTGTTGCAAGAAAGGAAACAAAGACTAGACTATAACACTACAGAATGAATGTAAAGAAAGCTTGGGTGTTATGAAAGGTTTTTGTAAAAGTCATCCTAAATTTGTAATTGATTTTGCGACAGTTCTGACGATCCTTTTGTCCTTTTTGTCAGCGCTGTTTTATTTTAGTCTTCGCTGGCTCATGGCTACATGGTCTGAACTAACAGTAGATGAAGTTCTATATCATCTTGTAGCGCCGCTTCAGGGTTCCAGTGCAGCGATGGTAAGAGAATACATCCTGCATGCTTTGCTCCCATCGATTATTCTTACAGTTATCATTATAACGATTTTTGCGATTATCAGAGGAAAACGCCCTTATCGGCATGTCGTCCTTGCAACTCTTGTAGCTACATTCTTTACAAGCGGCTATACCGTTTATGATGCCTGGGACGATCTGGACATCGGAACGTATATTTCATCGCAATTTGAAAGATCAGATTTCATCGATACAAATTATGTCGATCCGAAAACAGTAAAGCTCACCTTTCCGGAGAAAAAAAGAAATCTCATTTACATCTTTATGGAATCGACAGAGCTTACCTTTATGGATGAGTCTTTTGGCGGCGCCTGGGATGAGAATCTCATGCCGGAGCTCAGCGCACTTTCCAAAAACAATGAAGATTTTCGAGGAGCATCCGAAGCACTTGACGGCGGCTATGCGATGCCGGGTGCAACCTGGACCATGGGGGCTATGTTCGCTGAGACCTCAGGACTCCCGCTTAAAATTTCCATCGATCAGAACGCTATGGATTCCCAAAAATCGTTCTTCCCATCAGTAGAAACAATCGGTGATCTCCTTCATAGGGAGGGCTACACACAGCAACTGATGCTCGGCTCTGTCGGCTACTTCGGCGGCCGAAAGCTCTACTTCCAGACGCATGGAAACTATACGATCAAGGATTACAGCTTCTGGAAACGCCAGCACAAGTTCCCATCCGACTATTTCGTAAACTGGGGCTTCGAAGATCGAAAATTATACGAATACGCAAAAGAAGAGCTTAAGCATCTCTCAGAAAAAAACCAGCCCTTTAATCTTACGATGTTGACCGTGGATACACATTTTCCAAACGGTTATGTCTGCCCGCTCTGCCCGGATACCTATGATGAGCAGTATGCCAATGTTTACGCCTGCGCGTCGAAGCAGGTGGTTGATTTTGTCCGTTGGGCACAGACACAGGACTGGTATCCCGATACGACCATTGTTATTTCGGGAGATCATCCGACGATGGACCACAACTTCTGTAAGAATGTGCCGGAGGACTATGTCCGAAAGGTTTATACAGTATATATCAATGCACCAGTTCAGCCGGAAACTGAAGACTATCGCGATTACACAACCTTTGATGCCTTCCCGACGACACTTGCCAGCCTCGGTGTAAGCATTGAAGGAAATCGTCTCGGACTTGGAACGAATCTCTTTTCTAAGGAGAAGACGCTCAGTGAACGCTTCGGAAGAGACTACGAAAAGGGAGAAATCGAAAAGAAATCCGAGCTTATGGTAAAGCTTGGTCAGATTGATAAGGCCGCTGCCATCGAATCGAAAGAAGCAAAAGAGCTGAAGGAAAAAGAAGAATCAAAAAAGGCAGCAGAACAGACTTGATTCGTAAGATCAGGTATTTCGCGTATGTTGTTCGTGGTTCTTTTTTATAATATATGTTACAGCGTCGTACAGACCATCAGAAAGCGCAGATGGACAGATATAATCTGCGGCTTCTTTGCAGGAACTTTTTGCGTTTCCCATTGCGATGCCTAAGCCGCAGTGAGTGAGCATGCCTGCGTCATTGAAGCCATCTCCGATGGCTGCGGCTTCTGAGAGCTTAAGATTATAATACTTCAGCACCGCATCAATGCCGGAAATCTTTGAGACACCCTTTTTTGTGAGATCGAAGGATAGACCATCCGACCAGCGGCATAGACTTAGACCCGGCAGAGCAGCTTCGAGTTTCAGGGAGAGCTCATGAGACATGACAGGAATCAGCATAAAGATGGGATTCGCATGTCTCTTCTCAATCGAGTCGACAGGTGGTGCGGCTGTTTTAATATCGGATAAAACTTGAAGAAGCTCAGGTGTAATTTTATTTACATAGATATAACGCTCTTCCTCAAAAAGACATGAGAAATCAGGATAGTCTTTCATGAACCGGAGAAGTTTGTCAATTTCTTCAGGAGGAATCGATAGCTTCTGAACGAGTGTGCCATTCAAGGGGTCAAAATAAGGGCTATCCTTTAATTTTTCTTTATCATCGAGCACGTAACAATATTCTCCATCAAGTGTCACAAAGGCGTCAAAGTGAAGATTTTCTAATAGGTTCTCAGTTTTCATCTCCAGCCAGTGGCGGCCGGAAGCAATCGCACAGAGGATACCTTCCGAGTGCGCCATTCTGATGGCTTTCTTTGCTGATTCCGGGATTTTCCCTGTTTCAAAGGGACGAAGTGTGCCGTCAATATCGAAAAAGATAATTTTTATCATAGTGTTCGGAAGGCTTTATCGTCTAACCATCGGAAAAGATTTTCTTCGACTTCATTCCGGTTTGTTTCATTTAACATTTCATGACGCTTCCCCGGATAGAGTCTCAGCGTTACATCATGTCCTGTTTCATAAAGCCATGCATACACTTCAGCAGGGCCTGCGCCAAAATTACCGACAGGATCTGCCCCGCCGGAAAAAATATAGATCGGGATCATTGGGACAAGGGCAGCCCATTTTTCAGGACGAATATTAATGAGCGCACTAAGCATGTCGCGGTAAGCCCCAATCGTCAGGCGGCATGAAAGAGGATCCTCATTTCGTGCCATAAGAAGTGCGTCATCGGTCGTGCACCAGGCCGCCGGATGGTGTGGTTCTTTAATTGCACGATTCATGTATTTCATAAAGGCTTCATCATATTTATCCATGCATAGGTTATCTCCATGCATCTTGATATCTGCTGTCAAAGAAGCAAGTACAGCGTAATAGGAATATTGGAAGCCGGCAGTACCGGAAATAATGAGACCCGAAAGGTCACCGGGGAAACGAAGCACATAGGACCTGGCAAGGAAGGAGCCCATGGAATGACCGAGCATGATGACTGGAAGAGATGGATACCATTTCATAAGCCTGAGAACCAGGCGATGAAGATCGTGGAGCATATATTGAAAACCATGCTTAGGCCCGAAATTCCCCGGAAGATTTTGTGAACGTCCATGTCCCTGAAGGTCCTGGAGGCCGACGATATAGCCCTTTGCCGCGAGCTTTTTAGAAAGGGCCAGATATCGATCAGAGTGTTCTGACATCCCATGTACGATAATGAAGATTCCCTTCGCATCGACATGTTCGTCGCGGAGGGAGGCATTATAAATACGACCAATCCCGTTTGACGATGCTGTATACCATACCCTTTTCTCCATAGTGACCTCCATCATGCAAGAATTATGAAATCTTCCTTAGTCTATCATTAAGAAATCGCCCTTTCAACTGTACCAGTCGCGTGAACTCTGCTAAAATGAACAAGGTTTTTTCTAAAGAGAAAGTGTGTCATCAAATGAAACAAATATTGTATATTAACAGAAAAAATGAAGAACAGGAAAAGATAAAAATCGTGAGGAGCATAGCAATGCTTACGAAGGCGAGAATCCTCCCGGAGCCGGAAGATATCGAAACACTACCGACGGATGCAGAGCTTCTCGTTTTTTCTGGGTTTACATCCGGGGAACTCAATCAGTTCATTTCGCTTCTTCATAAAAGGGGTGTCAAGATTCCGCTTAAGTGTGTGGAGACGGCTCAAAATAAGAAGTGGAGCTTAAGAAAGCTTTACGATGAGCTTTCAAAAGAACACGAGCAGTTGAACAAAGGGTAATGTTTTGCTACACTGTAGAACAATTGTTAAAAAGGCTTTTATAAGTAAAGCTTCGTAGATTTCGGCTTCTTACATAAGGCTTTTCTAAAGATAATCGCAGAAAGGAAGATATATGGAAAATTCCAGCGAAGAGAATAGAAAAGAGAGAACCGCTAAAAAATCCGGCGGTGTTCTGTCAGAAATTCTCGAATGGATCAAGGTTATCGTCATTGCCGGTGTACTGGCCTTCTGCCTTAATAATTTTATCATTGCGAATTCGACGATCCCGACTGGTTCCATGGAGGATACGATCATGCCGGGCGCCAGGGTCTTCGGCTCGCGTCTCACCTATACCTTCGGAGAGGTGAGTCGTGGCGATGTCGCAATCTTCATTTATGGCTATCAGTGTAAAAATGATGGTACGATGTATCGTGAGACGGACAGCGGCGTCTGCCCTGTCTGCGGCCGCGAAGACAGGAAAAATAAGGTCGTTTATTATGTAAAGCGAGTCATCGGCATGCCGGGCGACCACATTGAGATCAAACAGACTGGGACAGCACCGGCTTCTGATTTTCATAATATCACGATCGGTTCTGCAAACGGCGATACGTCTGATATCGAGGTACCGGTCGGCAAGGTTTATATCAATGGGGTAGAGCAGGAAGAAACTTATCTTCCGGAGCCGATGATTGTGAGCGGTGAGCAGTTTCCGACGGTCGATGTTACTGTACCGGAGAACAGCTATTTCATGATGGGTGATAACCGTAACAACTCTGCTGATGCGCGCTACTGGACAGAGAATCAGTTTGTTTCCAAAGACAAAATGATCGCAAAGGTGTATGTTAAGTACTGGCCTTTGAACGACATGGGTCTTGTAAAATAAAAAATAAGGAGAACTACATGGCAAAAACAGAAGGACAGAAGCTTCAGGAGAAGCTCTGCTATCAAATGAAAAATATCGGTATGGAGCGCCCGGAGGAGATGGAAAAGGCGCAGAGCTTTTGCGAAGGCTATAAAACCTTTCTAGATAATGCAAAGATTGAGCGTGAGGCTGTCCGTTATACGAAAAAGCTTGCGGAAGATGCGGGCTATACGCCGTTTTCACGTGGCAAACGTTATAAGACGGGCGAAAAGGTATACTATGATAACCGCGGCAAGAATATCATCCTGACGACCTTCGGAAAGAAGCCGCTTCTCGAGGGACTTCATTTTAATATCGCACACATTGATTCTCCGCGTCTTGACTTAAAGCCGAATCCACTTTACGAAAAGGAAGAGATCAGCTTCTTTAAGACGCACTATTATGGAGGCATTAAGAAATATCAGTGGGGTGTGACGCCGCTCGCACTCCATGGCCGCATCATGCTGAAAAACGGCGAAGCTGTCGATCTTAATCTTGGTGAGAATCCCGGTGATCCGGTGTTTGTCGTATCAGATCTTCTTCCGCATCTTTCGCAGGAGCAGAACCAGCGGAAGCTTTCCGAAGGACTGAAGGGCGAGGAGCTTAACGTTATCCTCGGCTCTACGCCGATCCCGGATAAGGAGGTTAAGGAAGCCTTTAAGCTTAAAGTGCTCAGCATCCTCAATGAAAAATACGGCATCGTCGAGGAGGACTTTCTCCGTGCAGAGCTTACCTTTGTTCCCGCACAGCATGCCGTCGATGTAGGACTTGACCGCTCCATGGTCGGTTCCTATGGACAAGACGATAAGGTCTGTGCCTATACTGCTTTGATGGCGGAGCTCGAAGCGAAGAAGCCGGAGTACACGACAGTCACTGTCCTCGTCGATAAGGAGGAGATCGGTTCCGAAGGCGTATCCGGCATGGCGTCGGATATGCTGCTTCACTACGTCGAGGATCTCGTCGAAGCGGAGGGCGTCCGTGCAAGAGACGTCCTTCGGAATTCCATGTGTTTAAGCGCCGATGTAAACGCAGCCTTCGACCCGACATTTCCGGATGTGTTTGAAAAGGCCAATGCCTCCTTCATGAACAAGGGCCCGGTACTGACAAAATACACAGGCTCAAGAGGCAAGTCCGGCTCAAATGACGCCTCTGCCGAGACCATGTACAAGGTCATCAAGTACATGGAAGATGATGATGTCATGTGGCAGATTGGCGAACTCGGCAAGGTTGATCTCGGCGGCGGCGGAACGATCGCCAAGTTCATCGCTGACATGGATGTCGATACCGTCGATCTCGGCGTCGCAGTTCTTTCCATGCATGCACCGTTTGAGATCACATCAAAGCTCGACGTCTACTATACCTATAAAGCCTTTAAGGCCTTTAATAAATAAGGAGTTACCATGAAGAAGAACTATATGCTTGCCCTCGCGGCAGGGCTTATGACACTTTCCCTTGCTGCCTGCGGTCAGAAGGCAGCTGACAATAAGGAAACGACCGCAGCGGCAGCAGAAACGACAGCTGCCGGTGAAGCTGAAACCAGCAGTACCGACACGACAGCTACAGCTTCTGAAATTTCATCCGACGATCCGGAGGTACAGAAGCTCGAAGCCATGACGGTACCGACAGAACCGATGCTGAAGGATATGGGCACCGTAAAGCTGCCGGATCTTACGACCATCATGGTAGAAACCACAAAGAAGCTGACCGTCGATGATGCGATGGTCGATTCTCAGATTAATTATCTCCTGCAGCAGTTCATGACAGAAACCGACGAAGCAGCAAAATCCGGCGATACGGTCAACATCGATTATATCGGCACCATCGATGGAGAAGCCTTTGACGGCGGCACCGCAACGGGCTATGACCTTTCACTCGGCTCCGGTACCTTCATTGACGGCTTCGAGGATCAGCTGATCGGACATAAGAAGGGTGATAAGGTTACTGTGAAGGTTACCTTCCCGTCTGACTATTCAAATACCGATCTTGCCGGCAAGGATGCGGAATTTGCCGTTACCATCAACTCAGTGAAGACCACACCGGAGCTTACAGAGCAGTGGTTAAAGGACAATGCCTCCGCCATCGGCACCAGCGCGACAACAATCGATGAATTTAGAAGTGAGCAGAAGGGACTCCTCGAAGCCCAGATCAACTACCAGTACGATTCAAATGTTCACCAGTCTGCACTGGAGCAGATCGTTGACAAATCCGAATTCAGTATCTCGGACGAGATGAATGATTATGCCTATGCCTATGTCGTACAGCAGGAGATCCAGCAGTATCAGCAGTACGGCTATGATCTTGCCGGCGCGATGAATGTCCTTGGGATTTCGGTTTCAGATTTCGAGACGGAGATGAAGTCCTATGCAGAGGATTTTGCCAAGCAGAAGCTCGTTATGAAGACCATTGCAGAGGAGCAGAATATCAGCGCAACCAGTGAGATGCTTGATGCCCTCGCCGAAAAGATCTCCGGTCTTTCCGGTACAAAAACAAACCGGATCCAGCTCATCGAGAAATACGGTGGAGATGCCGTAAAGGAAGAGGCCGTCAATGACGCTGTCTTTGATTACATCGTTTCTCAGATTAAGGTTGTAGAAACTGAGACGACCACAGCCGCGAATTAAAAATCTGTCACGCGCAGGAATCTGCGCGTGACAGATTTTTTTAAATGACTCTTGACGCCAATGCTTTACCATGGTAGAGTGATGAATCATGTGAAGTATTTTGGAATCAAAGGGGGAGAGAAGCATTATGAAAAACAGAAGGCTTATTTCGATGACAATGGCAGCGGTAATGGTTGGAGGCCTTGCGGCCTGCGGATCGTCCGGTTCGGCAGCAGCGACGACGGCAGCAGCGACAACAGCGGCTGCAACAGAAGCCGCTACCACGGCAGCAGCTACGGAAGCCGCGAAGGAAACGACAGCTGCGGCCACAGAGGCAGCAGGAGCTGAAGGCGGATCCTTCATCGTCGGCTTCGATCAGGAATTTCCGCCGATGGGCTTCGTCGGGGACGACGGACAGTACACCGGCTTCGATCTTGACCTCGCAAAGGAGGTTGCAAGCCGACTTTCCTTAACCTATGTGCCGCAGCCGATCAACTGGGATGCTAAGGACATGGAGCTTGAGTCCGGCAACATTGACTGTATCTGGAATGGCTTCACGATGCAGGGTAGAGAGGATGACTATACCTGGGTTGGGCCGTATATGGCAAACAATCAGGTCTTCGTCGTCAATGAAGACAGTGATGTTCAGACACCGGCCGATCTCGCAGGTAAGGCTGTCGAGGTGCAGAAGGACAGCTCCGGGCTTGACGCACTCAATGATAACACGGCACTTTCCAGCACCTTCGGATCTGTCGTAGAGGTCGCTGATTACAACACGGCACTCATGGATCTCGAAGCAGGCGCCTGCGATGCCGTCTGCATGGATTCCATCGTAGCAGGCTATCAGATCACCTCCTCCGGAAAGAAGATGCGGATCCTCGATGAGACACTCTCTGCAGAGGAGTACGGCATCGGCTTCAAGAAGGGCAATGACGAGCTGGCAGGCAAGGTAAAGGATGCTCTCATGGAGATGCAGTCTGATGGAACAGTAGAAAAGATCTCAAATGAGTGGTTCGGCTCAAATGTGTTCACATTGAAATAACATTGTCTTGAAGGGGAATCCGTGAGCTTAGCAAATATCTGCATCCAGCTTCTCGAGGGGCTCGGTGTATCCGTAAACATTTTTATCATCACATTGCTGTTCAGCCTTCCGCTGGGACTCTTTGTTTCCTTCGGGCGGATGTCAAAAAACAAGGTTCTCAGCACGATTACAAAGGTCTACATTTCGATCATGCGCGGCACACCGCTCATGCTGCAGCTTTTTGTCGTGTACTACGGCCCGTATTATCTTTTTCACATGAAGCTGAACCCGACCTATCGGAATTCTGCAGTTTACATCGGCTTTATCATTAACTACGCCGCCTATTTTGCAGAAATCTACCGGTCAGGTATTCAGTCGATGCCTGTCGGGCAGTATGAAGCCGCCGAGGTCCTCGGATATACCAGATCCCAATGCTTCCGCCGGATCATCCTCCCGCAGGTCATCAAGCGGATTCTGCCATCTGTTACGAACGAGGTCATCACACTTGTCAAGGACACCTCGCTTGCCTTTTCCATTTCCGTCATGGAAATGTTTACAAAGGCTAAGGCGCTGGCCTCCAGCCAGACCTCGATGGTACCGCTGATCGTCGCTGGCATTTTTTACTACGTGTTTAATTTTGTCGTAGCGATCGTCATGGACAAGCTCGAAAAGAGCATGGATTACTATCGCTGACATATCCACAGGTCTGTTTCAGGGCAGAACACAGAGTCGAAATTAAAAAAATAAATGAAAGCTTAAAAACGGCGGATCATGCTATGAATCTTCTGGAAATGAAAAATGTAAAGAAGAGCTTCGGCGAGCTCGAGGTTCTCAAGGATATCAGCCTTACGGTATCAGATGGAGAAATCGTTTCGATCATCGGACCTTCGGGCTCCGGTAAGTCGACACTGCTCCGCTGTGCGACACTTCTTGAGCGGATGGATGCCGGCAGTCTCCTCTATGACGGAACCGTGGTCTGTGAGAATGATGACACAGGGAAGGCAGTTTATGCGGATAAGAAAACGCTTCGCGCGGTAAAGTCTGTATACGGGCTGGTATTTCAGCAGTTTAATCTTTTTCCGCACTGGACTGTGCTGCAGAATGTTACAGATGCACTCGTACATGTTAAGAAAACACCGAAAAAGGATGCGGAGGACAGAGGGCTTCAGCTTCTTGAAAAAATGGGACTTCGGGACCGGGCTTCGGCCTATCCGTATCAGCTGTCCGGCGGACAGCAGCAGAGAGTCGCCATCGCAAGAGCGTTGGCACTGAATCCAAGGGTACTGTTTTTCGATGAGCCGACAAGCGCACTGGATCCGGAGCTCACGCAGGAGGTCTTAAAGGTGATCAAATCCCTGAAGGAGCTTCATATCGCGATGGTGATCGTCACACACGAGATGGCCTTTGCAAAGGATATTTCGGATCAGGTGATCTTCATGGCTGACGGCGTCATCGTAGAGCAGGGTACTGCTAAAGAGGTCTTCAACTCCGAAAACGCCAGAATGAAAGCTTTTCTCGGAAGATATCAGGGAATCCTATAAAACAGAAACGCAGTTCACTCCATTGTGGACTGCGTTTTTCTATGATAATATTATTTCAACAAATTGTGGAAAAGTGCATCGGTGCGTGGATAAATGATAAAAAATGTGGAAAAACGCCAATTGATGTGTGCATATTCTCAAGAAGAATGTGGATAAAATCAAAGGGATTGTGGATAAGTTAAGCTTCGAGGTGGAATATGGGCAAGAAGAAAAAGGGAAAGAAAAAGGCTGCAGCTAAAAAGTTGAAGAAGGCGGAGCTTCGCGTGGAGACATTCGACAGAAAATCAGAAACGCCGGCAGATGAAAAGAAATACGAAGCGATCATCAGGGAGGCTGCAGTCCGTTCAGAGGATTTTCGGACAGGGACACGCGTGAGCCTTACAAGCCTTAAGCTCATGGTGCAGGCATTTTTTGCAGATCCACAGGCAGTAATCGATCAGTCCTTCCATGAAACGGACCGTAACACGGCATATTTATCCTTTGCACTTAGTCTTTTGATCGTTTTTCTGACCGGTCTCAAATGGAAGGGTGTGCAAACGGGTTTCCGGATTACGCTGTTCAGCGCGCTTATTCAGTGCATCTATCCTTGTCTTTGCGCGCTTACACTGAATACCAGCACACCGATCCGCCCGGATGCACTCTTTTCTGTATTCTTTACTGCAAGAACCTTTATTTATATTCTGCTTCTGCCGATCATGCTTCTCATGTATATGGATTTTCCTGCAGCCAGTCTCCTTATGCTGCTTGTGCTTCTGCCGGCCTGCTTTATTTTCGACTATATGGCAGTGCTTACGATCACGAATCATAACAGCCGTTTTGCGATGAAGAGTGCGGTATTTGCAGCAATCGGTGAGATGGTGATCTTTGTTGCGGCCATTTTCGTCGTATTCAGCGTCATGATCATGAAGTCAGCCCTGTCTGATCTCCTGAAAAGCGGTGACCCGTCGGCAATCATCAGCTTCTTTTCAAAAATATTTTAATATTGTGTAAAGCTTTCAACATATTTCTGAAAAAACTTGCAAGTCTCGCTAACCTTATATATAATCGCAATGTTTTTCGGGCTTTATCCGAAGGGTTTTTAGTTTTTCAGGAGGAATTATGAAGAAAGTATTTTCAGTATTACTGGCAACAGCGATGACTGCTTCCGTTGCAGCCTGCGGATCATCGAACAGTGCATCCACGACAGCCGCTGCTGCAGATACGACTGCTGCAGCAAAGACAGAGACGACAGCCGCTGCTGGTGAGACAACTGCAGCTGCAGCAGAGAATAAAAAGATCGATAAGCTTTCAATCGCTTACGTACCGTCCAGAGAGCCGCAGGAGATCATCCAGGCGACTGAGCCGCTGAAGGAGCTTCTCACGAAGGAGATGGCAGGCCTCGGCTATGATATCGGTTCTGTAGACATTTCCGTAGGTACAAGCTTCGATGCCGTAGGACAGGCACTCGTAGCCGGCACAACGGATATTGGTGTGATTCCGGGTTCAACCTATGTTCTTTATGATGATGGCGCAGATGTCATCCTCACAGCAACCAGAAAGGGTCTTTCAAACGACTCCGACAGTGCTAAGGACTGGAATGACAACAAGCCGACAGAAGCAACCGATAAGGAGGTTACTTCTTACCGTGCACTCATGATCGCAGGTCCGTCCGAGACAGGCCGTGCACTTGCTGCCAAGGTAAACAATAGCGAAGAGCTTACCTGGGATGATATCAATGGTGCGAACTGGTCCATCATGTCCTCCACATCTCCGGCCGGCTATGTTTATCCGTCCCTCTGGCTCTCCAAGAATTATGGCCACAACATCACAGAGCTTGCACATGCCGTACAGTCTGATTCCTATGGCTCTGCCTTCGCTCGTCTTGCTTCCGGCCAGATCGATGTTCTCTGCACCTATGCCGATGCACGTCGTGACTATGAGGAGAAGTGGCAGTCTGAGTATGCGATGACAAATTCCATCTGGGATGATACCGACGTTATCGGTGTTACACCGGCTATTTACAATGATACGATCTCTGTTTCCAAGAACTCGAAGATCATGGATGATGATTTCAAGGCTGCACTCCAGGAGGCCTTCATCAACATCGGAAACTCTGAAGAGGGTAAGCCGGTGATCGCGATCTATTCTCATGACGGTTATCAGAAGGCCCAGGCTTCCGATTATGATAGCGAGCGTGATGCACAGAAGATGCTCCAGGAGATGGAAGCAAGCAAGTAATTCATGAACAATGCCTCTTCATATGCTCGTTGCGTTAGGGCTATGGCCCCGCCGCGTAGGGCGTGCACCGGGAATTTATGAGGCCATCGAAAAATAAACGATGCAATCCCGGAGAATCTCATATAGAATAAGAGGAGGTGTCTTCGGACGTCTCCTCTTTTTTCATTTTCGGAAAAGCCGGATACGGTTTCGGATGGATTGAGTATTAGGAGAAGTACCGATATGCGCCCGTTACAGGAAGGGAAGTCGGAAGGAAAGTATGAAAGGAACATGTAAGATATGATCGTATTTGAAAATGTCGGTAAAAAGTATCCGAATGGGTTTCAGGGACTTAAAAATGTAAATCTCAAGATTGATCAGGGCGAATTCGTTGCCATCATTGGTCTTTCCGGTGCCGGTAAGTCTACCCTTCTCCGCACCATCAACCGTATGCATGACATCACGGAGGGCAAGCTTACCGTCGATGATGTCGATGTTATGACGCTTTCCGGAAAGTCGCTCCGGTCTTTCCGGAGAAAGATCGGTATGATCTTCCAGTCCTTTAATCTTATCACGAGAACGACGGTTATTAATAATGTATTGACAGCCTTTGTACCGGATATGTCCTGGTTCCGTTCGACCTTCAGTCTCTATACGAAGGAGCAGAAGCTCAAGGCTCTCGAATGTCTCGATAAAGTAGGCATCCTCGACAAGGCCTTCGTCCGCGCTGATCAGCTGTCCGGCGGTCAGCAGCAGCGTGTCGCCCTCGCAAGAACACTTGCCCAGAATCCGCAGATTATCCTAGCGGATGAGCCGGTAGCATCGCTTGATCCGATCACGGCAAAATCTGTCATGGACGATTTCAAGCGGATTAATGAGACGATGAACATCACGATTCTCATCAATATCCATCATGTCGATCTCGCACTCCAATACTGCACGAGAGTCATCGGTATCCGCGCCGGTGAGATCGTCTATGATGGCCCGGCAAAGGATGTCAATGATCAGGTACTTCAGGAGATTTATCAGGGCGCTAAGGAGGAAGCCGTATGAGTATTTATGACCGGCTTTTCCCGCCGAAAAAATATACGCTTTCAAATGGAAAGGAAGCCTATCAAAAGCGGTCAAGAGGACCGCTTGCAGCACTGATCATTATCGTCATGACGGTGATTTCTGTGAAGATTACGGGCTTTTCTATGACGGTGCTTGTTACCGGCATGGGCCGCTTCTGGACGATGCTTGGTGATATGTTCCCGCCGAACTTTTCTTACATGTCTGATATCTGGAAGCCGCTGTTTGATACGATCAAGATGTCTCTGCTCGGCTCGGTCATCGGCGCACTGGTTTCCGTTCCCTTCGCCGTGCTTGCCTCCACAAATGTCGTGAAGAGCCGGTTTGTGGTAGCATTAACAAGACTTTTCCTGAGTCTCGTCCGTACGCTTCCGACACTGGTTACTGCACTCATCGCGACCTACATCTGGGGACTTGGTACGATTGCCGGTACGATCGCAATCGGTGTGTTCTCCTTTGCCTACATCGGAAAGATTCTCTATGAGGAAATCGAAACCGTGGATATGGGTGCCTTCGAGGCCATAGAAGCGATGGGCGGTACGAAGATCCGTGCCTTTATTCTTGCGATCATCCCGCAGGTGCTGCCGGTATTTTTAAGCCAGAGTCTCTTCAACTTTGAAGGAAATGTACGGTATGCAGCGATTCTCGGCTACGTCGGTGCCGGCGGTCTCGGCCTCATCCTAAATGAAAAGGTCGGCTGGCGCCAGTATCCGGAGGTCGGCATGATTCTGCTGGCACTCTACGTTACCGTATTTATCATCGAAACGCTCAGCCGGTATATCCGGAAGAAGCTTGTCTAAGGAGGTGCTGTCATGGAAGAAAGAATAGAAAAAGCCTATGAAGCCCGTCCGAAGACCTGGGTATATAACTGCACTATTCTCGCAATTGTCGTCATCCTTATGATCTGGTCCGCGACCTCCATGGAGACCTCGGGGACGACGACAGATGGCGGCAAGATCGCCCTCAATATCCTATCCGGTATTTTCCATCCGGACACGAAGCTTCTTTTTAATCTCACGAAGCAGGGTGTACCGTATCTTCTTCTCGAGACGATCTGTATCGCGTTCCTCGGCACAGTGGTCGGCGCCATCATCAGTATCCCGTTTGCATTCCTTACAGCGCAGAATCTTGTACCGAAGCCAATCGCCTTTATGGGACGGCTCATCGTCATGGCAATCCGTACGATTCCGTCTCTGATTTATGGTCTTATGTTCATCAGTGTGACAGGTCCTGGGCCCTTTGCCGGACTTCTTACGATGTCGCTCTGCTCTGTCGGCATGGTTTCCAAGATGTATACTGAAGCCATCGAGGATCTTGACACAAAGATTCTCGAGTCACTCGATGCCGAGGGCTGCACAACCTGGCAGAAGATCCGCCATGGTATCCTCCCGCAGCTCATGCCGAACTTTGCATCGACCGCGATCTATCGTTTCGATATCAACCTTCGTGATGCGACGGTGCTTGGTCTCGTCGGTGCAGGCGGTATCGGCGCACCGCTGATCTTTGCGATGAATGCCTACAGATGGAGCGAAGCCGGCGCGATTCTCGTCGGTCTGGTCGTTCTCGTATTGATCGTCGAGTGGATCTCGACAAAGATCCGCGTTAAGCTGACGAGAGGTTAAGCCGGATGAAGAAAGCATTAGATTTATATTTTACCTCGGACACACATGGACATATCCTCCCGGTGGACTATTCCACCGGGAAGGAAAAGCCGGGCAGTCTTCTGAATCTTTCGGAGGACATCAAGAAATCCGGCAATACACTGGTTCTGGATGGGGGCGATAACCTGCAGGGGACGCCCCTTTTATTATATTATCTTGAGCATCCGGGGGCATCTTTGGTGCATCCGTCAGCGGTAGGCTTCCGGAGTATGCAGCTTGACTATTACACGCTTGGAAATCACGATTTTAATTTCGGCTATGACGCGATTCGAAATTATCTTGACGCGATGCCCGGCAAATGTGTCTGCGCCAATATAGAAGATTTAAAGGGCGAGTTAAAATTTTCCAAAACCGTGATTCATACATTGGAAAACGGGCTCAAAATCGGCATCACTGGTGTCGTCACGGACTTTGTCAATGTCTGGGAGCTGCCGGAGCACCTTAAGAATATCCGTGTGACGGATGCGATCAAGGCAGCGAAGGCGATGGATGAAGCGCTCACAGGACTTTGTGATCTTAAGGTGCTCATCTATCATGGCGGCTATGAAGAGGATCTCGTGACCGGCGTAAGGCTTTCCGATACGCGGGAAAATATCGCCTGTGAGATTGCCGGGGCTTGTGACTATGATATTTTACTTACCGGGCACCAGCATATGACGGTCGCGGGCATGTGGCTTCATGGCACCTATACCGGACAGCCGGGTATGAATGCAGAAAAAATGCTTCATATCATGGCAGAGGTAGACGATATCGATCCGTCTGCTTCAGCTGCCAATGCTTCCGGACGTAACGCTGGTTCACTTCCGGAGGAGGCATCGGCACCAGCCCACAATTTGAAGCAAGATCGTCTTCATGTTACAAGTACGATGATTCCGGCTGGTGAAGGGTATGATGAGCATGCTGCAGAGCTGCTTCGGCCGCTTGAAGATAAAACGGAGCAGTGGCTTGATGAGCCGATCGGCAGACTCACAGAAGAGATCCCTCCGGAGGATAAGCTCGAGACCGCGATGAAGGGAAGCAGGGTAGCTGCCTTCTTTAATGCGGTGCAATTATCTACTGTGGATGCGGAGCTTTCGCTCACGAGTCTTGGCAATGCCCCTATCGGGCTTCACAAGGAGGTAAGCATTCGCGATATTTTCACGGCGTACCCCTTCTCGAATACGATTATCGTGAAGGAGCTAAGCGGCGCAGCACTTCGGGCGGCGCTCGAGCGCTGTGCCTGCTATCTCGATCCCGGTGAGGACGGAAAGCCGGTATTCTCCGATGTGTTTCTGAAGCCGAAGGTCGAGCACTATAACTATGATTTTTACGCAGGACTTGATTATGCGTTTGATATCCGGAAGCCGCGTGGGCAGAGAGTCGTCCGGATGAGAAGACTTGACGGGACAGAGATTAAGGCCTCGGATCGGATTCGTGTCGCGATGTCAAACTACCGTTCGACCGGAACCGGCGGCTATCCGATGATCGGAGAGGCAAAAACTGTTTACAGCGGACCAGACAATGTCCAGGATCTTCTCACAGACTATGTCCGCCGGAAGGGGACGGTCACAATACAGGAAAACTATAAATTTCAGCTTTTATATTAGTCTGACCGAAGACATCGAACTGAAGCGAAGTGAAAGTGTCCCGGCCGATAGCATTCAAATGCCATCGTCCGGGACACTTTCACTTTGCTTCAGGATTATGGCTTTCGTAAGAAAGTTCTTGCGTGGCCGGCGGAATCTTGTATAATGATATGGCAATGTATCGACTTTGATACAGTATTTAAGGAGGATAGTATCATGAAGAAGAGAGTGATGGCAGCTCTTATGGCTGCATCCATGACAGTTTCTCTTGCTGCATGCGGCGGTTCAGGCAGCACAGCAAGCACGACAGCAGCAGCTACAGAGAAGGCAGCTGAGACAACAGCCGCTGCAACGGAAGCAGCAACTGAGGCAGCTGCAGCAGAAACAACCGCAGCCGCAGAGGCAACAGGCAAGGACGCTTCCGACATCAAGATCGGTATCGTAACCGATGTCGGCGGTGTAAACGATGGTTCCTTCAATGAGTCCGCATGGACCGGCCTTCAGAAGGCACAGGAGGAGCTCGGCATCCAGGCTTCTTATCTTGAGTCTCACACAGACGCTGATTATAAGCCGAACATCGAGAATTTCGTCGATGAGGATTATGATATGATCATCTGCATCGGCTATGCACTTGCAGATGCTCTGAAGGCAGAGGCTGAGGCAAATCCGGATCAGAAGTTCGCGATTGTCGATGATTCCTCTCTTGCCGATGAGCCGAACGTAACTTCCCTTATGTTCGAGCAGGCACAGGCTTCTTACCTTGTAGGCTATGTAGCTGGTAAGACCACAAAGTCAAACACCGTTGGTTTCGTCATCGGTATGTCAACAGACCTTATGAACCAGTTCGGCTATGGCTATACAGCTGGTGTTCTCGATGCAAATCCGGATGCGAAGGTTCTTCTTAACAACGCAAACTCCTTTGCAGATACCGCTGCCGGTAAGACCGCTGCTAACAACATGATCGCACAGGGTGCGGATGTTATTTTCCACGCAGCCGGTGGTACAGGTCTTGGTGTTATCGATGCATGTAAGGAAGCTGGCATCTGGGCAATCGGTGTTGACTCCGACCAGTCCTCCATCGCTCCGGAGACCATCCTTACTTCTGCTATGAAGAGAGTTGATAACGCAGTTTATGACGTTGCAAAGGGTGTTGTAGACGGCACACTTGAGGCAGGCGTAAAGACCTACTCTCTTGCTGATGATGGTGTAGATCTTGCACCGACAACCGACAATATTGATCCGGCTGTTCTTACAGAGGTTCAGGATCTTAAGAAGAAGATCATCGCCGGCGATGTAGTCGTACCGAAGACAAAGGCTGACTTTGAAGCTAAGTATGGCGACGTTTATACACTGGATGACTAATCATTTATTTTAAGGTTTGTGAAGGAGGGCTGCCGCACATGCGGCAGCCCTTTGTCGAGGTAAGGAATATGAGAGATATTTCGATGGAGCGGGTCAATAAGACCAGGGAAACGATGCTTGAGACGGTGAAGTCCGCTACACTTACTCATGAGCAGAAGGTTGCGACGATGGCGAATCTTGCCGATTCGATGCTGGAGGTACTGGACCTCCCGGAGGGGCTTTCCGAGCTTCTCGACCAGCCAATCGACAGGCAGTGTATCTGCGATCTATCCGAGGGACATGCACCGCTAAGACCCCGTTATATTATCCCGGATTACAGCGCATTTTTTAAGAATGGCTCTAAATTTTTAAATCTTGATCCGCCGACGAATCTCTATGAGGCCATCAATGATCTTGAGATCATCTATCGTCATGTACCGTCTGTTACGAATTTTCCGGTTTATGTCGATGCACTTGATAAGCTGCTGGATCCGTTTGTACAGGATATGGATGAAGAACAGGCTTATCAGATCATAAAGCTTTTCTTCATCAACATGGATCGGACGATCCTCGATTCCTTCTCGCATGGCAATCTCGGCCCCGAGGATACGAAAGCCGGCCGGATCATCCTTCGCGCGATTCGGGATACGAAGGATGCGGTACCGAACATGACGGTAAAATACGACCCCGATATCACCTCTGATGATTTTGCACTGGACTGTGTCCGTGCGGCACTGGCATCCGCAAAGCCATCCTTCGGCAATCATCAGATGTTCAAGGGAGAGCTCGGCGAGGATTATGTCATTGCCTCCTGCTACAACGGCTTAAAATATGGCGGCGGTTCTTATACGCTTGTTCGTCTTATCCTTGGAAATATTGCGAAGCGTGCAGCCAATACAAAGGATTTCCTCGAGAATCAGCTTCCGTATGTGATGGACATTCAGGCGAGATATATGGATGCCCGGATTAAATTTATCGTGGAGGAGTCCGGCTTCTTTGAGAATAATTTCCTTGCCAAAGAAGGTTTAATTCACAGGGATAAATTTACCGCAATGTTCGGTCTCGTAGGACTCGCGGATGCTGTTGATATTCTTCTTGAAAAAGAGGGCCATCCGGAGTGGCGGTTCGGGCATAGTGACGAGGCAACGAAGCTTGGCGTTCAAATCATGGACGTGATTGACCACTTCAATCAGAATCACTTTAACCCGTATTGTGAAGCAACCGGCGGGCATTTTCTTCTGCATGCGCAGGTAGGTATCGCTTCGGATATCAAGGTAACTCCGGGTACGCGTATCCCGATTGGCGAAGAACCGGAAAATCTCGTCGACCAGCTCGAGGTTCTTAGCCATTTCCACCACTACTTCCCGTCCGGCACCGGTGATATCTTCCCGATTGACATGACCGTTCATAGAAATCCGGAATATGTTCTCGACATCATCAAGGGTGCGTTCAAGCAGAACCTTCGGTATCTTAGCTTCTATGCAAGCGACAGTGATGTCATCCGCATCACCGGCTATCTTGTCAAGAAATCTGAAATCGAGAAGCTCGAGCGCGGAGAAAATGTAAAACATGACACCACCGCTCTCGGCATGGGTGCCAAGCATAACGGGCATATATTAGAACGAAAAGTAAGGTAAAAGCATGACTTTGAAGCCGCCGCGAAAAATGCGGCGGCTTTTTCATACGATAAAGGAGTGAAAATGGATCCGAGAATATGTGATGGCCGGGTGCCGGTCAACAAAATCATACCGTTCAGTGCTGTGGACGGACCCGGCAATCGGACAGCCGTGTTCCTGCAAGGCTGCGGCTTCAACTGCCGGTACTGTCATAATCCCGAAACACGCGCCGTCTGTATCAACTGCGGACTTTGTGTTTCAAAATGTCCCGCACAGGCACTCACGATGGAGGAAGGGCTCGTTACCTTCCACCCGGAAAAATGTGTAAGCTGTGATACCTGTATCCATACCTGTCCGCATGATGCGAGTCCGCGGATTCGTTTCTTGAACCCAAGTGAAACTTTAAAGGAAATCCTTAAAAATACCCCATATATTCGCGGCGTCACAGTTTCTGGCGGAGAATGTACCACCTATCCTGTCTATCTCCGTGTGTTAGGGGAGCTCTGCCATCAAGAAGGACTAGGCTTCCTTCTTGACTCAAATGGCTCCTACGATTTCGAAAAGGATGAAGCGAAGCTTCTGCCAGCGATTGATGGTGTCATGCTGGACGTAAAGGCCTTTGATCCATCAGAGCATGAAAGAGTAACTGGCGTTTCAAACGAGATGGTTCTAAAAAACCTTCACGTTCTTGCAGAACATGGCAAACTCTACGAGGTCCGCACCGTCGTAGCTCCTGACCTCTTTCAAGCAGAACAAACCGTCCGTGCAGTAAGCCGCGTCTTAAAGCCATACCTCCCCATCGCAAGATCACAAACGACAGGCGAAGTGCGAAACATCCGTTACAAAATCATAAAATACCGCCCGATGGGCGTTCGCTCCACCTATCGCGATATGACAGTTCCTCAGGATGATTTTCTTCAACACCTTTCCGATATCGCAAAATCGGAGGGCATCGAAGATGTAATCATTATTTAAAATCGCCTAAATTTCTATGGAATTAAGGCCCCTTTATGTGCTATTCTATACATACTATAATGAACCACGTTCCGAAGGGGCGATGGTTCATAAATCTTCTTATGAATAAATTTGGAAAGGGACGCGGGAATGAAGAGCAACATGGATAAAGATACCGTCGTCATTGAGATGCGGGACATCGTCAAGAAGTTTGGAAACTTCGTTGCCAATGACCACATTAATCTCACGGTGCATAAGGGTGAAGTCCACGCGATTCTCGGTGAAAATGGTGCCGGCAAGTCGACACTCATGAATGTGCTGTATGGCATGTTCCGGCCGACATCAGGACAGATTTTCATCAATGGAAAAGAGGTTACCATCGAGAATCCGGAGAAAGCGATTTCTCTTGGAATCGGCATGGTGCATCAGCATTTCATGCTGGTGCAGCCTTTTACAGTTACAGAGAATATCGTACTCGGTGCGGAGCCGATGAAGGGGATCACAGTAGATCTTAAGACCGCACGTGAAAAGATTCTCGAACTTTCGGAGAAATATAGTCTGAAGGTTGATCCGGATGCGAAGATCGAGGATATCTCGGTCGGCATGCAGCAACGTGTCGAGATTTTAAAGGTATTGTATCGAGGTGCGGATATTCTCATTCTTGATGAGCCGACGGCTTCGCTGACACCGCAGGAGATCGATGAGCTCATGGTCATCATCGAAAATCTGACAGCGGCTGGAAAGTCGATCATACTCATCACACATAAGCTGAAGGAAATCAAGGCTTCCTCAAATTATTGCACGATTATCCGTCGTGGCAAATATATCAATACCGTGAAGGTTTCGGATGTTTCCGAGGATGACCTCGCGGCGATGATGGTCGGCCGTCATGTCGCTTTTTCTGTTGAAAAGAAGGAACAGGAGCCGGGTGATACTGTGCTCGAAGTGAAGGATCTCCATGCGGTAGATTATCGTGGCGCTGAAATCCTAAAGGGACTAAATCTTTCTGTCCGAGCAGGTGAAATCGTCGGGCTCGCCGGCATTGACGGAAACGGACAGTCACAGCTCGTCGAGATCCTCACGGGTCTTTCTAAGGCAACAAGCGGTGAAGTGCTTCTTCACGGCGAAAATCTCGTCAACAAAACACCGAAGGAAATGTTTGACAAGGGCATCTCGTCGATTCCTGAGGACCGGCAGAAGCATGGCCTCGTGATGGATTTCTCGGTTTCCGAGAATCTGGTGCTGCAGAACTTTGCGAAGGAGCCTTTCGCAAAAAGCGGTATCCTCAATAAAAAAGCAATACATGACCATGCGACACAGCTTATCGGCGATTTCGATATCCGTCCGGTCGGCTGTGAAGACAGACTCGGTAAGGAGCTTTCCGGCGGTAATCAGCAGAAGGTCATCATTGCAAGAGAGGTTACTAACGATAAGGATCTTCTCATCGCGTTTAACCCGACAAGAGGTCTTGATGTCGGCGCGATCGAGTTTGTGCATAAGTATCTTGTGGCACAGCGGAACAAGGGAAGAGCAATCCTGCTGGTTTCCTTTGAGCTGGATGAGATCATGGGACTTTCCGACCGGATCGAGGTTATTTTTGATGGCCGGATCAACGGCTCGATGAAGGGCTCGGAGGCTGATGAATACAAGCTTGGACTCATGATGGCAGGAGGTAAGGCAGAATGAAAAAGAAACTTTTAGACGGGTCTTTCCTGTATGTGATCATATCCATCGTGATCGGCTTTATCATCGGTGCGCTCCTTCTTCTCGTGATTGGCGTAAACCCTGGTGTTGCGTATGCAAAGCTGTTTAGTGGCGTGTTCAGTAAGCCGAAGTTTATTACCTATAGTATCGTCTACGCGGCACCGCTGATTTTTACAGGTCTTTCCGTAGCCTTTTCCTTCCGGACCGGTATCTTCAATATCGGTGCCGAGGGCCAGTATGTCGTCGGCTCGCTGGCGGCAGCGGTCATCGGTATCCTTATCCCGATGCCGAAGGGCATTCATGCCATCGTATGTATCCTGGCAGCGGCAGCGGCCGGTGCACTTTGGGGCTTCCTCGTCGGACTTATGAAGGTAAAGAAGGGCATCAATGAGGTGCTTTCTTATATCATGCTGAACTGGATTGCGTTTTATCTTTCGAATTTTGTCGTCAACATCAAGGCGATTCACACGGACCAGGGTGCTGAGGCTACAAAGAACATTCAGGAAACAGCCTCGATCAAGATGCCCAGTGCGATGGCGAAGCTGACAGGCTGCACCGATGTACACTGGGGCATCGTCCTTGCAGTGCTTGCGGCGATTCTCATGTGGTTCATCATGACGAAGACGACGTTTGGCTATCAGCTTCGTGCGGTCGGCTTCTCACGAACAGCCGCAGAATATGCCGGCATCAGCTCAAACAAAATCTTCCTCACCAGTATGTCAATTTCCGGTGTTCTTGCAGGACTTGGCGGCGCGGTACAGCTTCTCGGTATGAGTGAGAGAATCCCGCAGTTTGCATCCCAGGAGCAGTATGGCTTCCAGGGCATCACAGTTGCCCTCATCGGATCCACGAACCCGCTCGGCTGTATCGCTTCCGGTCTTTTCTATGGTGCCATGAAGTACGGCGGAAACAAGCTCACAGTTGTCAATGTGCCGACTGAGGTTGTCAACATCATCATGGGTACGATCATTATCTTTATTGCGATTTCTCCTGTCTTTAAGGAAATCCTGCAGAAGGCAGTGGCAAAGAAAGAGGGAGGTAAGGACTAATGTTTATTACATATCTCGGACTTCTGATCAATGCGATCCTTGTATCCACACCGCCGCTTCTTCTTGCGGGACTCGGCTCCTGCTTCTCTGAGCGTTCCGGCGTTGTCAATATCGGTATCGAAGGTATGATGACACTTGGTGCCTTTACCGGTGCCGCGGTAGCTTATTTCACCGGCAATGGCTGGCTTGGCTTTCTCTGTGGCGGCTTAGCAGGTATGCTGCTTGGCCTCATTCATGCGGTGGTCTGCATCAGCCTTCATGCGGATCAGACGATAGCAGGTACTGCCATCAACTTCATCGGACCGGGCTTCGCTGTTTTCCTCTGCAAGGCAATCTTTGAGAATTCTTCGGATTCACCGGCACTTGATACGACAGCCAAGCTTCCGAAGATGTTTAACGGTATGTTCCCGGCAGGCTCCTTTGGTTACAATGTGATCTCCACGTACTCGGTCGCATACCTTTCCTTCCTTCTTGCACTTGTCTGCTGGTTTATATTCTTTAAGACCCGCTACGGCATGCGGCTCCGCGCAGCCGGTGAGCATCCGGAGGCTTGTGAGACGCTTGGCATCAATGTTTACCACGTGCGCTATATCGCGGTGCTGATCTCAGGCTTCCTGTCCGGGCTCGGCGGTGCGTTTGTCACCCTGACGACGGTATCGCAGTTCAGACCGTCCGTCATCGTCGGCCAGGGCTTCATCGCGATCGCAGCCGTCATCTTCGGTAAATTTACACCGCAGGGCACCTTCGCTGGCTGCCTCATCTTCGGACTCTGTAACGGCATCCGTTCACTTATCAGTGTTTCGAATTCGTCCATCAGCCCGAACCTTCTCTCGATGATCCCGTACCTCGTGACCATCGCGACACTCATCTTCTTCGTCGGCGCAGGCCACGTACCAGCCGCCAACGGCAAGATCTTCGTTCGCTCGAAGTGATAAAAATATAAAAAGAACCGCGCAGCTGCGCGGTTCTTTTTTACGTGAAAAAATTAGTTATCGGAAGCGTCATCCTCAGACAGCGTGAAGGTGAAGCGCTTCTTGATATCCTGATCAGAAGCGAGATATTCATCGTAGGTCGTCATCTTATCAATTAATTTTCCGTCGATGACTTCGAAGATGCGGTTTGCAGTGGTTTCTACGACCTGATGGTCACGGGAAGCGAAGATGATGACGCCCGGGAACTGGATGAGGCCGTCGTTCAGAGCGGAGATCGACTCCATGTCGAGATGGTCGGTCGGCTCGTCGAGGATGATGACGTTGGAGCCGGAAATCATCATCTTACTCAGCATGCAGCGTACTCTTTCACCACCGGAGAGAACATTCACCTTCTTCATACCGTCATCGCCCTTAAAGAGCATACGGCCGAGGTAGCCACGGACAAACTGGGTGTCCTTATCGGGGCTGTACTGGGTGAGCCACTCGACGATGGTGTCCTCGGACTGGAATTCACGGGTGTTATCCTTCGGGAAATAGGAGTGGGTGGTCGTGAGTCCCCACTTGTAATCGCCGCTGTCCGGTTCCAGCTCGCCGGTGATGATCTGCATGAGGGTTGTCTTTGCTAGCTCATTCGGGCCGACGAGTGCGATTTTATCGGTACGGTTGACCGTAAAGGAGATATCATCAAGGACCTTTACACCATTGATGGTCTTTGTCAGGTTATGGACCTCAAGGACTTCATTTCCAATCTCACGGTTCGGTGTGAAGCGGATGTATGGGTATTGACGGGAGGATGGCTTGATGTCATCAAGCTCGATCTTCTCGAGTGCACGCTTCCGGGAGGTCGCCTGCTTGGATTTGGAGGCATTGGCGGAGAAACGTTGGATAAATTCCTGGAGCTCCTTGATTTTTTCTTCCTTCTTACGGTTGGCTTCCTTCTGCTGCTTCACGATGAGCTGGGAGGATTCGAACCAGAAATCGTAGTTGCCGGCGAAAAGGGTAATCTTCCCGTAGTCGATGTCCGCAATGTTTGTGCAGACCTTGTTCAGGAAATACCGGTCATGGGATACGACGATGACGGTGTTTTCGAAGCTGATGAGGAAGTCCTCAAGCCACTCGATGGAGCTTAGATCCAGATGGTTTGTCGGCTCATCGAGAAGCAGAATATCCGGATTTCCGAAGAGTGCCTTTGCAAGAAGGACCTTGACCTTTTCGGAGCCCTTGAGCTCGGACATGAGCTTCGTGTGGAGCTCTGTCTCGATGCCGAGGCCATTTAGGAGGGTTTCTGCGTCGGCTTCTGCATTCCAGCCATCCATCGCGGCAAACTCCGCTTCAAGGTCTGCAGCACGAAGTCCGTCTTCATCGGTAAAATCCGCCTTCTGATAAATGGCATCTTTTTCCTTCATGATTTCATACAGACGCTTGTTGCCCATGATGACGGTATCAAGCACAGTGTAGCTGTCGTACTTAAACTGATCCTGCTCAAGTACGGAGAGACGCTGGCCGGGGGTCATCGTCACTTCACCGCTTGTCGGCTCAAGTGCACCGGAAAGAATCTTAAGAAATGTAGACTTGCCGGCGCCATTGGCACCGATCACGCCGTAGCAGTTTCCTTCTGTGAATTTAATGTTTACATCCTCGAAAAGGGCCTTTTTACCAACCCGGTAGGTGATGTTGCTCGCTGCGATCATAGCTGTCTCCTTTATAAAATATTATCCTTGATGAGATTCTCCAGAAGTTTCATTTCGTCCGTCACCCATTTATCCTTATGATAAAGGATCTGACGGTACATCGTCATTTCAAAATCCGATACATGAACCTCTTTCAGTGAACCTTCCTTCAGGTCTTTTTCGACAGCAAAGGCCGGAAGGAAGGAAATGCCATCGTTCTCTTTGATGAGCCGGATGATGACCTCAGTATCACCGGTTTCGAAGAAGGGCGTGATTTTCATGTGGTTTGCTGCGAGCTCCTGCTCCAGTGCATACCGATAGTTTGAATTCTGTTCCGTCAGGAAAAATGGAAGTGAAAGAAGATCACTGAGGTGCACGACCGGTTCCTTCGTGACGGACAGGTCAGGGCTTGCGACGAAGATGACGGGTTCAGGCTTTTCGAGAAGCTTGATCCAGTTCTGGTCATAGATCCGCCGGTCCAGAAGATAGATGACATCGACAAGATTATGCTCCAGCATCCCGACAAGCTCTTTCGGCGAGCCGGTTCTAACCTCGAGGGTTACCTCCGGGTGCTCCTCATAAAAGTAGCGGACGACCGGCGGCAGCTTAAAGGATAAAAGCGATTCAAGCGAACCGATGCGGAGTCTGTGCTCCTGCAGCTTCGGGTTGCCGAGCGCAGTATGGACATCCTCGACCTTCCTTAAGATGTCATTGGCATAGGTCAGAAATTCACGGCCGGGCGGCGTCAGCACGACATGGCGGCCAACCCGGTCAAAAAGACGGGTATTGAACTCCTGCTCGAGCTGGTGAATCTGAATCGTCACGGCGGCCTGGGTATAACCGAGGGACTCGGCAGCCTTCGAGAAGCTTTGCATCTCGACGATCTTTACGAATGAGTTTAACTGACGGATTTCCATCGATCCATGCGACCTCCTTTCGATATTCTATATCATTCCCAAATAGATATCAGGAAACGTGCGGAGCCGCTATCATAGAAAAGCGCTTGAAGCCTGGCGCCGCGCCGGAATCATTATAAAAGAACATGAGCTATGATACAAGGACAAACATAAAAAAAATTAATGGAAACGGTAAAACGATAAAACTTTCAAAATGTCTGTAACCCTAGTTTCAAGCGGCGGACAGGAATATATGCTATACTTCATTAGCAGGAAGGATCTATAAAGGCATGCCACCAGAAACAATGCACGGAAGCATACAAAGGCGGACCATGGTCTTTTTGGGTCATAAGCGAAATATCAGTATCATTAAGCAATATGGATTGAGAGGGATTGAAAACATGAAGCTTGTTATTGGAAACGATCACGCAGCAGTGGAGATGAAGCGGGAGATCAAGGAGTATCTTGAGAAGAAGGGGTACGAAATCATTGACGTCGGCACGAACAGCACGGAGAGCTTTCATTATCCGATCGCGGGCTACCGGGTCGCGAAGATGGTTGCTTCGCATGAGGCGGACGGCGGTATCGCAATCTGCGGCACCGGTGTAGGCATTAGCCTCGCATGCAATAAAGTCAAGGGAATCCGGGCGTGCTGCTGCTCCGAGCCGTATTCTGCGGAGATGTCGAAGCGTCATAACAATGCTAACATCATCTGCTTCGGCGCGCGGGTCATCGGCATCGAAACAGCGAAGCAGATCGTCGATGCATGGCTTAATGCGAAGTTTGAGGGCGGCCGGCATGAGACGCGGGTCAATATGATCATGGAGATTGAGGAGACGCAGAAGCTTCAAGCAGCAGATGAAACAAAATAGTAGCTTTTGAAGAGACGACGGCACAGAGCTTCAGCAGGAGAGAAAGCTTTTGGCCAGCTTTTATCGGCAACACCTTGACGGGATGCCGGACGAAGAAAAGCGTACAGATGTCTTTGACTACTTGTTTAGACATGAGCGGATATACGGAAAAAGGGGAACAGAAATGGCAGGAACGCTGGTCAGTGATGGAAAGGCGATTTTAAAGAAAGGAGAGGGACGGACTATAAAGGCCGGTGGCGCATGGATTTATGACAATGAGATCCAAGAAACCTCCGGCGATGTCACCGATGGAAACATTATTACGGTTCTGGATTTCGACGGCTTTTTCATGGGCTATGGCTTCATCAACAGCCATTCGAAGATCAGGATCCGGATGCTCAGCCGCTACCGGAAGGAGCCGATTGACGAGCAGTTTCTCTATGACCGGGTGAAGGCTGCGTGGGAATATCGTAAAGCGGTCGTCGAGACGGACAGCTGTCGTGTCATATTTGGTGAAGCGGACTGGCTTCCGGGACTTGTCGTCGATAAATATGAGGATGTGCTGGTCGTCGAGTCGCTCGCACTTGGCATCGATAAGCTGAAGTATCTGCTGATTGACGATCTAAAAGATATACTTTTAAAGGATGGGATTAAAATTTCCGGTGTATATGAACGCTCGGATGCGCCGGTCCGGAAAAAGGAAGGCCTTGCGCCGTACAAGGGCTTCATCGGGCCGGAATTTGACACGAATGTTCTGATCCATGAGAATGGTGTCAGCTACATGGTCGATGTCGTAAACGGCCAGAAGACCGGCTTTTTCCTCGATCAGAAGAATAACCGGAAGGCCATCCAGCGGCTCTGCAAGGGTAAGAGAGTGCTCGATTGCTTTACGCATATGGGAACCTTCGCGCTGAACGCCGGCATCGCAGGGGCTTCGGACGTGACAGGACTCGATATTTCGGAGCTTGCAATCGAGGAGGCGCGTGCTAATGCGCTAAGAAACGGCTTATCGGAGCGTGTCCACTTCCGGGTAGCGGATGTGCTGGATGAGCTTCCGAAGCTGCTTTCACAGGGTGAGCAGTATGATGTCGTCATTCTCGATCCACCGGCCTTTACGAAATCGAGAGAGGCGACGAAGGCTGCCATCCGCGGCTATCGCGAGATCAACATGAAGGGGCTAAAGCTCGTGAAGGACGGTGGCTTCCTTGCGACCTGCTCATGTTCACACTTCATGACGCCGGAGCTTTTCACGAAGACGATCGATGAAGCGGCAAAATCGGTACATAGACGGCTTCGTCAGGTGGAATATCGGACGCAGTGCGCGGATCACCCGATTCTCTGGTCCGGTGATGAGAATTCGTATTATCTTAAATTCTATATTTTCCAGGTTACCATCGATAAGTGATGGAACGGTGTTTATCATAAATTAAATTTATGATAGAATAGCTTTAATTATGGATAAATCTTCTGTTTCCATAGAGATAAAAGAGACTTCATCTAAAGATTCTGCTTCCCGATGAGGGAAAAGGGGAAAATTTGAAAAAATTCATTTCGTGGAATGTAAACGGTCTTAGGGCCGCGGTGAAAAACGGCTTTCCGGAGGCGTTTCAGAAGCTCAATGCTGACATCTTCTGTCTGCAGGAGACGAAGCTTCAGGAGGGGCAGATTGACATATCTCTTCCGGGCTATCATCAGTACTGGAACTATGCGGAAAAGAAGGGGTATTCCGGTACAGCGCTTTTCACGAAGGAGGAGCCCCTTTCTGTTACATACGGGATGGGTATTCCGGAGCATGACCATGAAGGGCGTGTGATCACGGCAGAGTTTCCGGATTTTTATGTGCTGACCGTCTATGTGCCGAACTCGCAGGGCGAGTTAAAGCGCCTTCCGTACCGGATGGACTGGGAGGATGCATGGAGACAGTATATTCTTTCGCTCGAAGAAAAGAAGCCGGTCATCTATTGCGGCGATCTCAATGTCGCACATGAAGAGATCGATATCAAAAATCCATCCACGAATCATCACAATGCCGGCTTTACGGATGAAGAGCGAGCGAAGTTTTCACGGCTTCTTGCCTCCGGCTACATCGATTCTTTCCGATATCTTCATCCTGAGGATAGAGACCGCTATAGCTGGTGGTCCTACCGGATGAAGGCAAGAGAAAAGAATGTCGGGTGGAGAATCGACTATTTCGTGGTTTCAGAGAAGCTGAAGGATCATATCAAAGGGGCAGAGATTCACGACGAGATTTACGGGTCGGATCATTGTCCGGTCGAACTGGATATAGACTGATCAATCGGGACAGAAGGACGGGGAGGCGGCAATGTTTGGATTAAAAAAAGAGGACGGGCAGTATGTGTTCCGCGCGGCAGTACATACGGATCAGCTGTTTCTGAATCTTTATCTTGGAAACAGGCGGATCCGTCAGATTCCCTTTGATATTAATGAGCGGATCGGCGATGTCTGGATCCTTCGGACGAGAGAGGATCTTTCGCTGTATTCTTACTGCTACGAGGCGGACGGTGTGATCTTTTCCGATCCGAACGGCACTGTTTTCTCCGGACGGAAGCGGTTCGGAAATCTTCGGGACGGGCTAAAGATCCTGAAGACACCGATCGGTGAAGCCGTGGAGATCCCGGAAGCCTCCGAAGAGTGGTGCAAGGACAGGCCGCTCGATATTCCCTATCATCAAAGCATCATTTACCGGCTGCATGTGCGTGGCTTCACACAGCATCCATCCTCCGGCGTACCGGGGGAAGAACGCGGCACGTTCGCCGGTGTGATCGAAAAAATCCCATATCTTGTTTCGCTTGGCGTCACAACGGTAGAGCTGATGCCGGTGTATGAATTTAATGAGGTCATGCTGCCGAATTTCGGACCGGATGGCCGCCCGAAGGAGGCATTGCGCCCGACCGGTAATATCAATTACTGGGGCTTTACGGATGATGCCCTGCAGATGGCGCCGAAGTCGTCCTATACCTCGGATCATAAAAATCCCCGGGCAGAATTCCGCCGCATGATTCTGGAGCTTCACCGGCACGGGCTTGAAGCGGTGATCGATCTTTATTTTACCGGGAAAAATACGCCGGATCATATCACGACCGTCATGCGGTACTGGCGGATGCATTATCATGTGGACGGGGTGCATGTGATCGGGGAGGCGCCGCTCGAGGTGATCGCGCGGGATCCGTATCTTTCGCGGTTTAAGATCTGGGCGGACAGTTGGGACGGCTATCATGAGGAAAATAGCGGCAGGAACCCGTCCTTTTATGTGAAGCCGCATAAATACCTCGCGGATTACAATATCGGTTTTCAAAATGACATGCGAAGGATCTTGAAGGGCGATGAAGCTATGATCGGAACGCTCATGAGCCGCGTCCGGGATAACCGGTATGACCGCGGCGAGATTCATTTCATGGCGAATCTGAATGGCTTCAGTCTCATGGACATGCTTTCCTATGACAGAAAGCATAATGATGACAACCATGAGAACAATCACGACGGCACCGACGAGAATTACTCCTGGAATTGCGGCGATGAGGGACATACACGGCGGAAGTCGGTGCGGCTTCTCCGAAAAAAGATGTGGCGGAATGCCTGCCTCCTTCTCATGCTGTCGCAGGGGACGCCGCTTCTCTATATGGGGGATGAGTTCGGAGCAACCAGGCGGGGCAATAATAACGCCTACTGCGAGGATAGTGCGCTTAACTGGTTAAACTGGCGGCTCATCGAGAAAAATGAAGCGCTTTATCAGTTTATGAAGGAGGCTATCGCGTTTCGCAAGGCACATCCTGTGTTTTCACAGAAGGATCCGCTGAAGAGTCTTGATTATCGTTCGCTCGGCATCCCGGATATCAGCTTTCACGGAGAAAATGCCTGGCGGCCGGATATGGAGAACTTCCGGCGGCAGCTCGGCGTCATGTATGCCGGCGGCTATGCGGACGATGAGACCTTCCTCGTACTCTATAATTTCCACTGGGAAACACATGAATTCCGGCTGCCGCACCCGCCGGTTGGGTATACCTGGGTCGCACGCTTTGACACGGCGGACGAAGAACACGATGGTATCCTCCGTGAAGAGGCGGAAAATCGCATCATCGATGAACGGACAAACGTAGAGCCGCGCAGCATCAAGGTGGTCGAGGCTGTCCGGGATAAAAGCTATAAGCCGAAGAAGAAAAGGAAGGGGAAGCTTGAGAGACAAAAGGATACTCCGAAGAAACAGATGGATTCTTTTAAAAAAGCAGAACCCATGAAGCAGGTAGTATTTGCTGAGCAAAAGGATGGCCGCGAAGCAAAGAATATAAAATACGAAGGGTTAGGTATCAGAGCGGAGGACAGCTATGACAGAAGCGTTGTATGATCGCATGAACTGGGCAGATATCGAGGAGATCACGTATGCGGAGGCATCGCATCCGAAGAGAATTCTCGGACCGCATAAAATGGAGGACGGATGGCTCATACAGGCCTATGTGCCGACAGCCGTCGAAATGTTTATCCTCATCGGGAAAAAGACGATTCCGATGGAGCTTGCGGACGAAAGCGGCTTCTTTGCCGGCTTTCTGCCCTTCCGCATAGCCGGTAAGGGAACCCCTGATTACCGTTACCATATCACCTTTGACGACGGCTCCACCGAGGAGCTGGGCGATCCCTATGCCTTTCCGTCCTTCTATACCGATGAGGATATCCGGAAATATCAGGCCGGGATCTTTTATGATGTCTACGACAAGATGGGTGCACATCCGGATACCATCGATGGCGTGTCCGGTGTCCGCTTCTCCGTCTGGGCGCCGAATGCCGAGCGTGTCTCTGTCGTCGGTGATTTCAATCTCTGGGATGGCCGCCGTCATATGATGGAGCGGCATGGCGATGACGGCATCTTCGAGCTGTTCATCCCGGGACTTCCGGCTGGTACACTCTATAAATACGAAATCAAATGCAGACATATTCCGCCATTTCTAAAGATTGATCCCTACGGACAGGCCTTCCAGCTCCGTCCGGACAATGCTAACATCGTCGCGGATCTCCGGCAGTTTACGTGGACGGATGATCAGTGGGAGGCGAAGAAGAAGGAGCGGAAGGCCTCCGGCATCAAGGAGCAGCCGGTTTCCATCTATGAGGTTGACCTCGGCTCGATTCTCCGGAAGCAGCCGGTCATCAATGAGGATGGGACGGTAGAAAACGGTTCTGAGTTTTATAACTACCGGGAGCTCGCTGAAAAGCTTGCTGATTATGTGAAGCGGGAGGGCTATACGCATGTCGAGCTCATGCCGGTCATGGAGCATCCGCTTGATGAATCCTGGGGCTACCAGGTTTCCGGCTACTACGCACCGACCAGCCGTTTCGGCACCCCGGCTGATTTTCAGTATTTCATGAACTATATGCATGCGTCCGGCATCGGCGTGATTCTCGACTGGGTACCGGCGCATTTCCCGAAGGATGACTGGGGACTCGCCGGCTTCGACGGCACACTCCTCTATGAAAATCCGGATCCGAAATTTGCGACACATCCGCACTGGGGTACGGCGCTTTTCAACTATCGGCGGCATGAGGTTTCGAATTTCCTCATTTCCAGTGCGATGTTCTGGGCAAGGGTTTATCATGCAGATGGTATCCGGATGGACGCAGTCGCTGCGATGCTCTACCTGGACTATGGCCGCGAGGGCCAGGACAGCCCGCGAAACATGTATGGCGGCAATGAAAACCTCGACGCCGTCGAGTTCCTGAAGCACTTGAACACTGAGATGCGGAAGCAGTATCCGGGCGTTCTCCTCATCGCCGAGGAGTCGACTGCATGGCCGAATGTGACCGCTGCGGCCGAGGACAATGGGCTCGGTTTCGACCTTAAGTGGAACATGGGCTGGATGAACGATTTCCTGAAATATATGGAGATCGATCCCTTCTTCCGGAAGGGCAGCTACCAGGAGCTCACCTTCTCGATGCTCTATAACTATTCCGAGGATTTCCTACTCTGTTTCTCCCATGACGAGGTCGTGCATGGTAAGCGCTCCATGCTTGCGAAGATGCCGGGCGAGACCTTCGAGGAAAAGGCAGAAAATCTCCGGGCTGCCTACGGCTATCTCTACAGCTTCCCGGGAAAAAAGCTCCTCTTCATGGGGCAGGACTTCGGACAGTATGATGAGTGGTCCGAAAAGCAGGAAATCGAATGGAACCTTCTCGAATACCCGGTACATAAGGGCATCCAGGACTATGTAAAGGATCTCAATGCACTCTACCGGTCGACGCCGGCGCTCTATAAATTTGATTATTATCCGGACGGCTTCGAGTGGATCAACTGCAGCTATAGTACACTGTCACTTCTCCTTTATCTCCGGAAGACAGAAAAGCCGGAGGAAACGATTCTCGTTGCGGCAAACTTTGATAACATGGCGCATGAGAAGTTCCGTGTTGGTGTGCCCTTCATGTGTACGGCGAAGCCGATCCTCTGCTCCTCCGATCAGAAATACGGAAGCAATGCCTCCCTTCGGAAGACGACGCGGAAGGCAAAGAAGCAGAAGTGGGACGAGCGGGCGTATGCTGTAGACATTGATATCCCGCCGATGTCCGTCACCTACTATCAGCTGACGCCGTGTGAAGAGCCGGTGGAAAAGCCGAAGAAACAGACGAACGTAAAGGAAGCAAAGCCAGCAGCTGCAAAAAAGACAGATATCAAGAAAAAACCAGCTGCACCGAAAAGGGAAGCTCCAAAGACAGTCAAAGCAGAGCCCAAGAAGTCTGTAAGGGCAAAATCGAAGACAGAAACGAAGCCAAAGAAAACAGAGAAGAAAACTGCAGAGAAGCCAGTAGTCACAGAGAATCTGGCCCAAAAGGCAACAGAGGTAACAGCTGCGGCGAAAAAGACTGTGACGAAGAAGGCCGCTGAGGTGACGACGGAAGCGAAAAGAGTAGTAACAAAAAAAGCTGCTGATGTGACAAGGGCAGCGAAGAAGGCTGCCGAGGTATCTGAAACAGCGAAGAAAACTGTAACGAAAAAAGCGACAGATATGACGACTGCAGCGAAAAAGACTGTGGCGAAGAAAGCGAAGGAAAAGAAGTAAATGAAGAAAGCAGGAATATTACTGCCGGTGTTCTCTCTGCCGGGAAAATATGGCATCGGAACACTCGGACAGAACGCGATTGATTTTATCGATCTTCTCTGTGATACCGGAAATTCAATCTGGCAGATTCTTCCGATGGGACCGACCGGCTTCGGCGATTCTCCATACCAGTCCTTCAGCGCGTTCGCTGGGAATCCGTATTTCATTGATCTAGAGACACTGGTTTCAGACGGACTCCTTGATGAAAAGGATCTTGCAGCGATTGATTTCGGCAAGGATCCGAAGCATGTAGACTACGGAAAGCAGTACACCGGAAAAAAGGAAGCCCTGCTTCTCGCCTATAAAGCCTACAAGAAGGAGAATGACCCGTCTTCACTTCTTCCAGCGCTTGAACCGGAGATCCGGGAATACTGTGTCTATATGGCCGTCAAGGATAGTGAAGACGGCGCAAATTGGCGGGACTGGCCGGATAAGCTTCGGGATCATGACGAGAACGCCATCCGTGATTTTTCAGACAAGCATGCGGACGAAATCGGCTTTTATGCCTTCGTACAGACACTGTTTAAGGAGCAGTGGGATAAAATCCACAGCTACGCAACAGCGCGCGGCATCGAGATTCTCGGCGATATCCCGATTTACTGCGCGATCGATTCCTCGGACGTCTGGGCGCACCGGGCGCTTTTCAAGTTCGATACCAAGGGCTATCCCACAGAGGTAGCCGGTGTACCGCCGGATGCCTTTTCAACAACCGGACAGCTCTGGGGCAATCCGCTCTATGACTGGAAGGCGCATGAGAAGACAAGCTATGCCTGGTGGTGTCAGCGCATCACACACTGTCTCTCCATGTTTGATACCGTCCGTATCGACCATTTCCGCGGCTTCGAAAGCTATTATGCGATTCCGTATGGCGAGGAAACCGCAGTAAATGGAAAATGGGAAAAGGGACCGGGTATCGCACTCTTTGATGCGCTCCGGAAATATACCGGGAGAGAACAGCTCCCGATCGTCGCGGAGGATCTCGGCGTCATCACAGATGAGGTCCGGAGGCTTATGGCGGATGCCGGCTTCCCGGGTATGAAAATCCTGCAGTTTGCGTTTGACGCGGGTCCCGGCAATGCTTATCTCCCGCACAGCTTCACGACGACAAACTGCATCTGCTACACCGGTACGCATGACAATGATACCCTCCGCCACTGGTTTGATACGATGCCGGACTGGCAGAGAAATTATATGTATCAGTATATGAGCCGCTCGGATAATGACCGGCGGTTTATGCCGGAGCTTCTCATCAAGCTTGCGATGGGGACGATCGCGGATACAGTCATCATCCCGGCGCAGGACTATCTTGATATCTCCGATGGACGGATCAATGCACCCGGCACGACCGGGTCAAACTGGACCTTCCGCCTGGAAGCAAATGCCTTCAGCCAGCACGAAAAGGAGGTTATGGCCTTTATCGTCGGGACCTTCGGTCGCTATCAGCAGGCGAAGCCGAAGCCTGAGCCAGAGCCTACCGAGGAAGAAGCCTCGGGTGAAGAGGAAACGACATCGACGGATCCTTCTGAAGCAGTGGAAAAGCCATCGGTGTCAGCATTAGAATAATATAAAAAAGACCTTCGCCCTATATGGTGAAGGTCTGATAGAAACAAACGGGAAAGGCTTCTGTTTAAGCCTGTGAGACGTTGAAGCTTGCGGGCATCTCGTTACCGGCGTTATCCTTGACATAGACGGTGAGAGAGTCGGTCGGCATCGCGAACATGATGGAGCCGGTCGCCTGGTCGATGTTTGTAGGCTTCAGATGATTTCCGTCGCTGTCAATCGCGTAGATGGAGCTGAAATCAACGCCGGACTGGTCGTCCGAAACGGTGAACTCGAGATAGCCGGTACCGAGATTTGCGCTATTTTCATCGATGACCGGTGCGGTTTCATCGAGAAGATTGATCTGGACGTTTGTGATCGCCGTCATACCGTTCATGGAAACAGCCTTCAGCTGGACGTTGCCGTTGCTCTCAACGGAAATAGAGTAGGTATTTCCATCCTTTTCAATCGGAACCTCATCACCGCCAAGCAGGGCTGTAACACTTTTCAGCGGAAGCAAAGACTTCACAGAAAAGGTAAAGCTTGCCGTATCATAATCCCTGGTATCCGGTTCTGCGGCTTCAATCGTCGGCTTCGCGACGACAAGCGCCAGGATGATACCATTTAGCACGATATAGGGCACGAGGAAGCCGAAAATAACGTGAAGAATCGTCTTCCCGCGCTGATTCCCGCGGCTGATGCGGCCATATTGATCATAGGTATAGCGTCTGTTGTATTCTCTATTCATAAAGGACCTTCCTGATTCCTGTAAATGTTTTGCATTTCAGATAGTATAACAAAATGCTCCTTGCGTTACAAGGGAGCGGTTTGGTATACTGAATTGAAAGTATATTTCATCATTAGATGGATCCTCCATTTATATAAAGTTTATAAAAAGAGTCTCTTTCTATTTTTAAATTCATAAGGATGGTATCAAATCATTCATTTTCTTTAAAATTTCCTATATTTATTCAGATATTGTAATCATCAGAACTTAAAAACAATCATGTTTTTTAATATGCATGATCCCCGGGAGGATGTATGGCAGAGGAAAAAGAAAAGGTAACAGAGGAAGCAGTAGAACAGGCTGCAAAGAAAACAACCACGAGAAAAAGAGCTGTGGCCAGGAAGACATCGGATACGGAGGCTTCAGCGGAGAAAAAAGCCTCAACTGTAAAGAAGGCTTCAGCGGAGAAAAAGGCTTCAGCCGCGAAGAAGGCTTCGACGGTCAAAAAGGCTTCGGTAGAGAAGAAGGCTTCCGAGGAAGCGGAGCTGAGCACTGATGCACCAGTGGCAGAGAAGCCAAAGCGGACTGTACGGAAAAGAAGTACCGCGAAGGCTACAGAGGCTGAAGCAGCGGTGGATACTGCGGCAGCAGGTGCTGGTGAAGTGATCGGGACAGAGACTGTGGAGAAGCCTGCAGAGCAGACCGCAGAAGAGAAGACTACGGAAAAAACCTCAGAAAAAACTTCGGAAAAGAAAACCGCGGCTTCAGGCAGAACAACCGGAAAAAAGAACAGCACAAAGACTACAACAGCCGGGAAGAGAACTGCGAAAAAGGGAAAAGCGGCTGAAGAGCAAACGGTAGAGAAGCCAGTGGCAATTAACAGCGAAGAAAAGGAAGCCGTAGAAGCTGCTGCAGTAGAACAAGTGTCCGCAGAAAAGCCTTCAGAAGAAAGCAAGCAGCACACAGAGCAGAAATCAAATGGCGGAAAGCAGAAGGGAAGGACCATTGTACTGCACCGTCATGGTGATCCACGCCATAAGGACAGTAAGGAAAAGGAAGCTTCGGGAAAGAATGAGCATACTGTCTCAAGGAAGAACCAGATCCATGATAAGGCTGAGCAGAAGACGCTAAAGGAAGAACAGAATATACCGCGGACAGAGCGGAGACTCGTAAAGGATGAAGCTGAGAATAGTGCGAAGTCTGCTGATGACGAACAGAAGACACTGCATGAAGAACCAAAGGCGCTGAACGAAGAACAGAAGGCGCCGCAGACAGAGCAGAAGCAGGAGCCAAAGCAGGAGGCACCGCTTCGGGCAGTGCATGGCATCCTCGAGGTAATGCCGGATGGCTTCGGCTTCGTCCGCTCTGATAATTTCCTGCCGGGTGATCATGATGTTTATGTCAATCCGTCCTTTATGAAGCGCTATGGACTTCGAACCGGTGACATGATCGATGGAAACTGTAAGGCGAAGCAGCCGAATGACCAGCAGCGCTATAGTGCACTGAATTTTATCGATACGGTGAATGGAAAGCCGCTCTCTGTGATCCAGTCCCGGCGCGGCTTCGAAAGCCTCACGCCGATTTTTCCGAATCAGCGGATCAGACTTGAGGTACCGGGAGAAAAAGCACCGACCGCACTCAGGATTCTCGATCTTCTCGCGCCGATCGGCAAGGGACAGAGAGGTATGATCGTTTCACCGCCGAAGGCCGGCAAGACGACACTCATCAAGCAGGTGGCAAAGGCCATCGTGAAAAATGAGCCATCCATGCATCTTCTTATCCTTCTCATCGATGAACGTCCGGAGGAGGTGACGGATATGAAGGAGGAGGTTGAGGGCGGCATGGTGCAGGTGATTTACTCAACCTTTGACGAAACACCGGAGCATCATAAGAAGGTGGCCGAGATGACCATCGAGCGGGCAAGACGGCTCGTCGAGACAGGAGAGGATGTGACGATTCTCCTTGATTCGATCACAAGACTTGCGCGCGCCTATAACCTCGTGGAGCCGACCTCCGGAAGAACACTGTCCGGCGGTCTTGATCCCGCAGCACTGCATATGCCGAAGCGCTTTTTCGGTGCGGCAAGAAATATGCGGGAGGGCGGATCTCTCACGATCCTTGCCACTGCGCTCATCGATACCGGCTCCCGGATGGATGATGTCATCTACGAGGAGTTCAAGGGAACTGGTAATATGGAGCTTGTTCTTGATCGGGAGCTCCAGGAAAGACGTATTTTCCCGGCTATCGATATTCTTCGTTCCGGGACAAGGCGGGATGATCTTCTGCTTACGGATATCGAGCAGAAGGCTGTTGATCTCATCCACAAGCGGACCTCTGACGAGAAGGCCGGCTCTGTCGAGGAGGTCATCACGCTGTTCGAGAGAACCGAAAACAACCAGGAGGTCTGCGAATTCCTGGTCAATGGAAAGCCCTTTGCAAGACCTGCTTCAAATCGTCTCGTCATCAAGGTAAATCCTAGAAATCAAGGTTGACATCCCTTGTTTCTATATGGTATCTTAGTTAAGCTTTACATTTCACTAAGCGGTTCGAAATAGCCGGAGTGCCGGAAATAAGAACCAGCGAGCTGATATGGTTGGAAACCATATAGAAAGAGGTAAAATCATGAGAGAAGGAATTCATCCTAAGTATTATCAGGCAACTGTTACCTGTAACTGTGGCAACACATTTGTAACAGGTTCTACGAAGCCGGAGATCCACGTCGAAGTTTGCTCCAAGTGCCATTCATTCTACACTGGTAAGTCAAAGGCTTCGAACACCAAGGGTCGTATCGATGCATTCAACAAGAAGTACGGTTTCTAATAAGGTATTTTGAGATGAAAAGAGAGCTGCCGCTTTGCGGCAGCTCTCTTTTCATTGAAAGTTTTCTATATTTTGTGTACACTTGTTTTCATGAATACGAAAAATAATAAAAAAGAAGAAAAAAAATATAAGCAGATTTATTCCGGGATCGGCGGGCAGGCTGTCATCGAGGGCATCATGATGAAAAACGGTACAGACTATGCCGTCGGTGTCCGGAAGCCGGATGGCACGATTGCTGTAGAGAAAAGCAAGTATATTTCGATGACCGATAGGTATCCTTTTCTGAAGATTCCCTTCATCCGCGGGATTTTTTCTTTTGCCGATTCGATGATTCTTGGGATGCGCGCCTTGAATCTTAGTGCCGAGTATTATGGTGAGGATGATACCGAGGAGAAGCCGGGAAAGCTCGAGAAGTGGTTTAGTGATAAGCTCGGTGAGAAGGCCGAGAGTATTCTCCAGGGCATCGTCATGGTGTTTTCTTTTGCAGCGGCGATCCTGCTTTTTGTGTTATTTCCCGCCTTTGTCGCAGGGCTTTTTAAGCCATGGATTCGTCGTGAAGCATGGATCGGGCTTATCGAAGGAATCTTCCGGGTGTTTCTGTTCGTGCTTTATATCAAGCTTGTTTCCAGGATGCCGGATATCCGGCGGACATTTGAATACCATGGGGCGGAGCATAAGTGCATCAACTGTGTCGAGCACGGACTGCCACTCACGGTCGACAATGTGCTAAGCTCTTCCAAGGAGCATAAGCGATGCGGCACCAGCTTCATCGTCTATGTCATGTTGATCTCGATTCTTCTTTTTATGGTGATCCGGACAGATACGATATGGCTTCGTTTTCTATCACGCATCATCCTGATTCCGGTCATCGCCGGTATTTCCTATGAGGTTCTGCGAATCGTCGGCATGCATGATAACCTACTTACGCATATTCTTTTCATTCCGGGCATGTGGATGCAGGGACTTACGACGAAGGAGCCCGATCGTGAGGAGGCTGAGGTAGCCATCCGTGCGGTCGAGGCTGTGTTTGACTGGCGGCAATTTCTCGAGAAGAATTTTCAAGCTCCATCGGAGAATATCGCATGACGATCCGTCAGCTTCTCATGGAAGCAGAGGAACGCTTCCGAAGAGCAGGGGTTCCGGACCCGCGCTATGATGCGCGGGCTCTTCTTATGTCTGCGTTTTCCATCGACAGTGCATATTTTCTTTTTTACGAAGGACAGGAGCTAAGGACCTTAATCCCTCGCGTATGCGCGGATGAGGCAGCATTAGAGCAATGCCTACAGCAGTTCACGGAATACTGTACACGGCGGGAAAAACGGGAGCCGCTCCAGCAGATACTTGGAAGTGTCGGCTTTTATGGCTATACATTTCGGGTTACGCGGGATGTGCTCTGTCCACGGCAGGATACAGAGACGCTGATCGATGCGGCAAAGGAGTACGAGGGGATTAATCATAAGGGGCGCGAGAATCACAGTGCAGGAGGACTTCTTGATCTCTGCACTGGCAGTGGCTGCATAGGGATCACCCTCGCGCTCGAATGTAATTTTCAGAAGGTTGTTTGTACAGACCTGTCTGAGAAGGCTCTTGCTATAGCCCGAGAGAATGCCGGGAAGCTTCTGCCGGCCGATAAGGAGATATGTTTTCTTCGCTCTGATCTATTTGAAGCGCTTTCGGATGAGGAGAAGTTTGATATCATCGTATCGAATCCGCCGTACATCAGAAGTGAGGAAATCGAGGAGCTTGAGCCGGAGGTGAAGACCTATGAGCCACGGATGGCGCTCGATGGAAGAGAAGATGGCCTCTATTTTTACAGGCGGATTATAGAGAATGCGCCAAGATTTCTTGTGCCAGGTGGAAGCATTGTTTTGGAAATCGGCTTTGATCAGGGGGCAGCGGTTCGGGGACTCTTAGAGAACAGCAGGTTTAGTGAGATTAGAATCGTAAAGGATGCGGGCGGCCAGGACAGAGTCGCGGCAGCGCGTAAACCTATGGAGGAGCAGTAAAATGGATATGTTTGACCGGCTTAAGGATATCGAGAAGCAATATGAGGAGATCCAGCGGTCTATGGCAGAGCCGGATATTGTGAATGATACGGAGAAATATCTCCGGCTCCTGAAGGAACAGGGGGAGCTTGAGCCGGTGGTGAACTGCTATCGGAAATATCGGGCAGCTGTAGATGCTGAGAAGGAATCGCTCGAGCTTCTTGACAGCGAAAAGGATCCGGAGATGGCGGCGCTTGCGAAGGAGGAGCTTTCGACGGCGAAGGAGGATCAGGCGGCACTTACGAAGGAGCTTCAGATTCTGCTGCTTCCGAAGGATGAAAATGATGACAGAAATATCATCATGGAGATTCGTGGCGGGGCTGGCGGCGAGGAGGCTGCCCTTTTTGCCGGTGAGCTTTACCGGATGTATATGAGCTATGCGGAGCGGCGGGGTTATAAGACAGAGCTTATGTCTGTCAATGAGACCGGCCTCGGTGGTATGAAGGAGGTTGTGTTCGCCGTGAATGGCAAGGGCGCCTTTTCGCGGCTTAAATATGAAGCCGGTGTGCATCGTGTGCAGCGGGTACCGGTGACAGAGTCCGGCGGACGGATCCATACCTCGACGGCGACGGTTGCAGTGATGCCTGAGGCGGAGGATGTGGATGTCGAGATTAATCCTGCTGACGTAAAGATGGAAGTATTCCGTTCCTCCGGCGCCGGCGGACAGCATATCAATAAGACATCATCGGCAGTGCGGCTCATTCACATGCCGACGGGCCTGGTCGCAGAGTGTCAGGAGGAGCGCTCCCAGCTTCAGAACCGTGAAAAGGCGATGCGTCTTCTTCGTGCAAGACTCTATGAGATCGAATATACGAAGAAGCATGAGCAGGAGGCCTCGGAAAAGCGGTCGCAGGTTGGTACCGGCGATCGTTCCGAGAAGATACGGACCTATAATTTCCCGCAGGGGCGTGTGACAGATCACCGGATCGGACTCACGCTGTATTCCATCGATAAGGTCATGAACGGAGACCTCGATCTCGTGCTGGATCCGCTGATCTCGGCGGATCAGGCTGCGAAGCTCGCAGAGTTAAATAATGCGGTGGTTTGAAGGTGGAGGCGGTATGGCAGAACTGAATAGTCTCAAGGACAGATCCAGATCCCGGAAGGGAAGGCGGCATGTGCTTCCGCTCATCATCTGTTTACTGGCTCTTTGCCTCATCGGCGGGGCGGGGTTCTATTACTATGAAAAGAAATATGCGCCGAACAAGACACAGGCATCGCTAAAGGATTACTTCGGCGTGGAGGGCGATCAGGTCGCCATCTATGTGAATGATGAGAAAGCGAAGGAAAATGGCACAGAGGTCACCGCACAGTGCGTGAACGGTGGTGTGTTCCTTCCGTATGAATGGGTGATGTCCCGCTTTAACCGCCGGTTCTATTTTGATGATACGGAGGATGCGATTCTCTATACCCTTCCGACAGAGACGGTGAGCTATCCGGTCAGTGCGACGCTGCCGGACGGTGCGACGGCGTACCTGAAGCTAGGGAACGGTACCGAAAATCTATATCTTAATATAAAGCTCGTCGAACTCTATACGAAGCTCCGCTTCACAAGCTATGTCGAGTCAGACAATAAGCGCATCTTCATATGGGATGATTATAATGCTTACACCGAGGGCACGATCCAGAAGACGGAGGCGGTCCGGGTACGCGGCGGCATCAAATCGGAGGTGCTTACAACACTAGAGGCTGGCAGTAAGGTCCGGATCCTCGAGGCCATGGAGAACTGGAGCAAGGTCGAGACCGAGGACGGCTTTATCGGCTATGTTCGGAACAAGCGAATCGGCGATAAGAAAAACGTGACGCCGGAAAGCAGCTATACAGAGCCCGAATGGACGCATAAGCTGCTTCCGAACGGGGCAAAGGCAGTCGTCGGCTTCCATCAGGTCATGAAGGCGGATGCCAACCAGTATGTGGATAGCGTGATTGATCCGGCGGTTACGATGAATGTAATCGCACCGACCTGGTTCGTGATGAGCTCAAGCGACGGCGATGTGAGCTCGATCGCGGATCCCGCCTATGTCGAAAGGGCACATGCGAGAAACTGTCAGGTCTGGGCAACTGTAAATAACTTTGATATCACAGGTGTTGATTCGACGGTATTTTTAAGCAGTGAGGAAAAGCGGCAGGCACTGATTGAGCGACTTATCACGCTTGCAAAGGACGCAGGTCTCGACGGCTTAAACATCGATTTCGAAAGCATCCCGGAGAGCGCAGGGCGGAGCTATGTGCAGTTTATGCGGGAGCTTTCTGTCGCGACGAGAAAGGCCGGCATCATCCTATCCGCCGATACCTACGTGCCGTTTGATTTTAACAGCCATTATGATCTCGAAGAGCTCGGAAACTGCTGCGATTATGTGATCATGATGTGCTATGATGAGCATTATGCGGGCGGCTCCGAGGGCTCTGTTTCGTCCATCTCCTATGTGGAACGCGGCATCTCGGAGGGAACGAAGGTGATGGATGCAGGGCGTCTCATCATCGCAGTGCCCTTCTATACACGCGTCTGGATCACGGCGAAGGATGGCTCGACTTCCTCACAGGCGCTTAGTCTCACGGATGCACTTGACTGGGCTGAACGGAAGAAGGTGAAGCTCACCTGGGATGACACGCTCGGACAGCATTATGGTGAGATCCAGGACGGCGATGAACTAAAGAAGGTCTGGATGGAGGACAGCGATTCTCTCAAGCTTAAGCTTGAAAAGATCCGGCTCTCTGATGTCGGCGGTGTCGCTGCGTGGAAGCTCGGCCAGGCAGGCACTGATATCTGGCAGATTTTAGATCTCAACAATGCCTACTCCGGTAATTCTTAAAAGGAGGAAATTGGAAAATGGAAACAATCGTGAAGGGAATGGATGGCATCGAGGAGGCTGCGACGATCATACAGCGTGGCGGCCTCGTGGCATTTCCGACAGAGACGGTGTATGGTCTCGGCGGCAATGCCCTCGACCCGGATGCCTCGAGAAAAATCTACGCGGCGAAGGGAAGACCCTCCGATAATCCGCTGATCGTCCATGTCTCCTGTATCGAAGAGGTCGAGCCGCTGGTGTCGGCATTTCCAAAAGAGGCGCGGCTTCTCATGGAGACCTTCTGGCCGGGACCGCTTACGATCATCCTGCCGAAGGCGGAAATCGTACCGCATGAAACGACGGGCGGGCTTGATACGGTCGCGCTCCGGTGTCCGGAGAACCGTCTCACACTCCGGTTTATCAAGGCTTCCGGCGTCCCGATCGCAGGACCGAGTGCAAACACCTCCGGTAAGCCGAGCCCGACCGAGGCCGAGCATGTGCTGCATGACCTTTCCGGAAAAATCGATATGATCCTCGATGACGGACCTGTAGGCATTGGCGTCGAATCGACGATCATCGATCTGTCAGGCGATACGCCGACGCTCTTAAGACCTGGCGCTGTGACGCTCGAGGAGCTGTCGGAGACACTTGGAAGAGAGGTCGTCGTGGATCCGGCCATCATCGCCGGCGGTGTGTCCGAAGGTGTGCATCCGAAGGCTCCCGGCATGAAATACCGGCATTATGCGCCGAATGCGAAGATGGCGCTTGTGACGACGAAGCTTCTTAAGGACAAGGATTATGTGGTGACGGAGGAGGAACGGCGGATTGCCGATGAAAAGGTCGCCGCATGCATCCGGACGATGGTTGAAGAGGACATCGCGAAGGGACTTCGTGTCGGTGTGATCTGCTGCGCAGAGACAGTAGCCCGCTATCAGGCGAAGGTGCACGGAAGTGATGTCGATATCCGTGTGATCGGCTCACGGCAGAAGCCGCTTTCGATGACGCATGAGCTGTTCCGGATTCTCCGGGAGTTTGACATGGATGGCGTTGATCAGATCTATGCTGAGAGCTATAGCGACAGAGGGGTAGGGTTTGCACTCATGAACCGAATGCGGAAGGCTGCCGGCATGACGGAGCTTCTCGCTGACTGAGTTATGGTAGCATGAGGGCATGTTCGCAGTCGGCCCTTTATGGTGGCATGAGGACATGCTTGCAGTCGGCTTTGCGTCCAGCGGCACGGGACATGCTAATCTTAAAGGGACATATTGAACTAAATTGATGTGAGGACAGACGAAAAGCCTGTGGCAGAGAAATATCAGAAGGGAGTCGAAATGGAAAGCGGGAAGAGAAAAGATTATATCACCTGGGACGAATATTTCATGGGCGTGGCGGAGATGTCCGCCCTTCGCTCGAAGGATCCGAATACACAGGTCGGCGCCTGCATCGTGAGCCCGGAGAACAAGATTCTTTCGATGGGCTACAATGGCTTCCCGCACGGCTGCTCGGATGATGACTTTCCGTGGACGAAGATTCACGCGACGGATGACCCGTTCAACGCAAAATATTATTACTCCACCCATGCCGAGCTGAACGCAATCCTTAATTATCGCGGCGGCTCGCTTGAGGGCTGCAAGATGTATGTGACGCTTTTCCCGTGCAATGAATGCGCGAAGGCGCTGATCCAGTCCGGCATCCGGACACTTGTCTTCAAGGACGACAAGTATCACGACACGGATGCAACGAGAGCATCCCGCCGGATGCTTGATGCCGCCGGTGTCCGCTACTATCAGTATCAGCCGTCCGGCAGGCAGGTGACGCTCGAGCTCTAATCGCACAATGCTTACATTCTGCGGTTGACCTCCATGGATTGACTCAATATTTTGTAAAACAGGAGGCAGGATATGTTTATTAAGGGCGAGACGGATGAGAAAAGGGAAGCAAGAGTCCGGGAGATCATGAAGCGGCTGGATGCGCACTATGGGAGTGAACCGCCGATCTTTCTTCATAGTGAAAATGCATGGCAGCTTCTTTTTGCGACGATCTTAAGCGCCCAGTGTACCGATGCGCGGGTCAATATGGTGACGGAGAAGCTTTGGAAAAAGTATAAGAAGCTTGAGGATTTCCGGGATGTGCCGCTCGAAGAGCTTGAGGAGGATATTAAGTCGACCGGCTTTTACCATAATAAAGCGAAGAATATCAAAGCCTGTGCGACGGACCTTTTAGATCGGTTCGATGGCATCGTGCCGGATACGATCGAGGAGCTGACCTCTTTACCGGGAGTCGGCCGGAAAACCGGCAATCTGATTCTCGGAAACATCTATCATAAGCCATCCATCGTCGTCGATACCCATGTAAAGAGAATTTCGAACCGGCTTGGCCTTGCCGAATCAAATGATCCTACAAAGACAGAGTTTCAACTGATGGAGACACTTCCTAAAGAATACTGGATTCGTTGGAATACACATATTATTTCACTTGGCCGGACGATTTGCATGTCAGCGAGGCCGCAGTGCGACAGCTGCTATCTCAAGGATCTGTGTCCGTCCTGCAATGATAAGGAGCGCCTTACCAGTACCAGAGCTAAGGTGACGAAGGGAAAGAAATCGATACATAAAGCTGAAGAGAAAAACGTGCTTCGGCTAAAGAAGGATTAGATGATGTCAGAATGTGAAATGTGTTCGAATTACGTCTATGATGATGAGACGGATGAATGGGACTGCAGTGCGGATATCGATGAGGATGACATGGCCCACATGTGGGGCAGCCGAAGGAGGGCCTGTCCGTACTGGCACTCGAATGATGAATATCGGATGGTACAGCACCAGTCCATCGGCCATCTGCCTGGCTTCGACGACAGCGGGCATTTTACCGATGAGAAGGATGAGCTTTCGGATGGTGAGGTGTGAGGCCAGACGGATTTGACTTTATATCCTGACTATACTTCAAGAGAATGTATGTGGGCAGCAGGAGCTGTATGAGACAAAATGTTGAGACTGAAAAAGAAAAAAATCATATAGGGCTGTTGCTTTTAATTACGGCGGCTTGCCTCATCTTGACGGGTTGCGGTCTGCTGGCTCGACATGCGGATCGCACGATGGGTGAAGTGGTTGGTGAGACTACTACTGCGGCAGAGACAACAGCCGCGGAAATCACAATTCCGGATGGCATCACCAGCACGGAGCCGTACAGTGCTTCTACAGATGAAGCCGGGCCCGGAGGTGTCGATGGACCGGCACCGGAGACTGAGGAGGATGCTGATAGCGAAAATGAAAAAGGTCCCGGCGAGGACTATTCACTCGAGGAAATCCTCGGGCAGCTGTCGCGGAATATCTCCGAGGAAATCCTTCACTATAGCTATGATGATTATGACGGTGACGGCCATAAGGAGGTCATCGCACTTTCCTATGACGGCGAAAATCTCCGCTTCTATCAGGGAAATGGCTATAAAACAGAGAGCTTCTATGACTATGCCGTCGAAGGACGCCATCCTGAGAAGGTCCGCTTCGTCGATATCACCAATAGGGCAGGAAAGGACCTCGCGGTCAATGTCTACTGGACGAGAGACGGGATCACCGATGTCACCGGACTCATCTTCCACAGCTATACCCATCTCCCGGCGATTGTCTTCGTCGGCGATCATTATAAGTTTAACCTCTCAAAGGAGGCTTGGATCGGCTACGAATTCGAAAATCCCGTCGAGCTCTCCGACGGCACCTGGAACTACATGTACGCCTACGGTCATCTGCAGTTCGAGAACAACACATACGTGAATTACATAAACTAAACAGCGGACAGAGCTATCGGAAAATGCAGAAGCCGGGAGGGGCTTCTGCATTTTCCGATAGCTCTGTCCGCGTCCGGTATTGTTATTCCGGGTCGCTGGTTTTGTAGGATTTCTCGAAGTCTTCGATGGCCTTTATGGCGTCGGATTTGCCATTGTGAGAGGAAAGGTAGCTCTCTTTGATTTTCGTGAAGGACTCCGGGCTCAGGACATGCTCGATCCGGCAGGCGTCCTGGCCGGCGGTGTAGGCATTAACACCGAGCTCCACGAGGACGTTTGTGATGAGGACGTGCTTCTCATAGGTCGAGCGGGCGATTTCCATGCCGGCCTTTGTGAGGCGGATGTAGCCATTCTGGTCGACCGAGATCTGGCCCTCTTCGCGGAGATGCTTCATCGCAACGGATACGGATGGCTTCGAGAAGCCGAGCATATTTGCGATGTCAATCGAGCGGACGACGTGATGATCCATCGAGAGCATCAGGATACTCTCAAGATAATTTTCTGATGATTCGTGTGTCTCATAAGCTTTCATAGCGAACCTCTTTTTATTTAAAAGTAAGATTTAACTAACTTTTTACTGCCAAACTCTTGACATTAAAAGTTAGTTAGTGATAACTTATATAGGTCAAAGGACTAGCGAATCCTATCGATGCAATTTAAGAAAGTTAGCATAGTTAGGAACGCCATTACCTTTAACCTAGCATATTGAGTAAGAAAAGGCAATACAGCGCGGAAGGAGGCACAATGATGCCGTTAACGATGGGTGAAGCCGGAACGGAATATGAAGTAAAGAAGATTACCGGAAATGAGAAAATCCAGCATTTCCTTGGTAATCTTGGGTTTTATACGGGCGGAAAGGTAAAGATCGTTTCCGCAATCAATGGCAACATGATCGTGCAGGTGAAGGAAGCAAGGCTTGCCCTCGATAGTGCCATGGCCAGACGTGTGATGGTTTAAGGACAGATGGCTCGTTGCTTCCTGAGGAATAGAACGGAAGAAGGCTTTTAAGGCCGAGCGATCTTTGATGTTCTACATGGAATGAGGCTGAAGGAAGCATTGGAATCAGACTGGTTTGAAGGAGGAGAAAGTGAGAAGTTTAAGAGATGTGAATCCTGGTGAGGATTGTGTCGTTACGAAGATCACCGGTCAGGGTGCCGTGAAGAGAAGAATCATGGATATGGGTATCACGAAGGGTACGCCGCTTCATGTACGTAAGGTAGCTCCTCTTGGCGATCCGGTTGAAATCACAGTCCGCGGTTATGAGCTTTCCGTACGGAAAGAGGATGCGGCTATGGTAGAAATCGAGGATAAGTAAAGGAGTAGAGAAATGGGAATTACGATAGCATTAGCAGGTAATCCGAACTGCGGTAAGACAACATTATTTAATCAGTTGACCGGCGCAAATCAGTATGTCGGTAACTGGCCGGGTGTAACAGTAGAGAAGAAGGAAGGAAAGCTTAAGGGACACAATGATGTTGTCATTGCCGATCTTCCTGGTATTTATTCACTTTCTCCGTATACACTGGAGGAGGTAGTTGCAAGAAACTATCTCATTAACACAAGACCGGATGCGATTCTTAATATCGTCGACGGTACGAATCTTGAGAGAAACCTGTACCTCACCACACAGCTCAAGGAGCTTGGCATCCCGGTTGTGATGGCGGTCAACATGATGGACGTCGTTGACAAGCAGGGTGATGAGATCCGTCTCGAAGAGCTCGAGAAGTATATGGGCTGCAAGGCCGTGAAGATTTCTGCACTCAAGGGCACCGGTATCAAGGAAGCCGCTGAGCTTGCGATCAAGGAAGCGAAGACCGGCATCCCGGAGGTTGTACACAAGTTTTCCGACGATGTGATGGCAGCCATCACACAGATCGAGGACAAGATTACGGATTATGTTCCAGATGGTGAGAAGCGTTTCTTCGCAGTCAAGCTGTTCGAGCGTGATGATAAGATCCGTAACGAGATGAAAGCTGATGGCCGGAATGTCGATGTCGAGTCTATCATCAAGGAGGTTGAGACCGCAAAGGATGATGATGCAGAGTCCATCATTACGGACGAGCGGTATACCTACATCCAGGGCATCATCGATAAGTGCTATACCAAGAAGCACAAGGGTCAGATGAGCCTTTCAGACCGTATCGATTCCATCGTAACGAACCGTATCCTTGCACTGCCGATCTTTGCAGCGATCATGTGGTTCGTATATTATATGTCGATTTCTACGATCGGTACAGCCGGCACTGACTGGGTGAACGATGTTCTTTTCGGTGAAATCGTTCCGCCGGCAGTCTCTGGTGCACTGGAAGCGATGAATGTATCCCCATGGCTTGAGGGCCTTGTCGTCGATGGTATCATCGCCGGTGTCGGTGCAGTCCTTGGCTTCCTGCCGCAGATGCTGGTGCTGTTCTTCTTCCTTGCAATCCTTGAGCAGTGCGGCTACATGGCAAGAATTGCCTTCGTCATGGATAGAATTTTCCGTAAGTTCGGTCTTTCTGGCAAGTCCTTCATCCCGATGCTGATCGGTACAGGCTGCGGTGTGCCGGGTGTCATGGCATCAAGAACGATCGAGAACGAGCGTGACAGACGGATGACTATCATGACGACGACCTTCATCCCGTGCTCTGCAAAGCTTCCGATCATCGCACTTCTTGCAGGTTCGGTTTTCGGCGGCGCAAGCTGGGTAGCACCGTCAGCTTACTTCCTTGGTATCGCAGCGATCATCTTCTCCGGTATCGTCCTTAAAAAGACAAAGGCCTTCGCTGGTGAGCCGGCTCCGTTTGTCATGGAGCTTCCTGCTTATCATATGCCGAGAGCTATTGACATCCTTAAGTCCATGTATGAGCGTGGTTCTTCCTTCGTAAAGAAGGCCGGCTCTGTCATCCTTCTCGCAACCATCCTCGTATGGTTCCTGTCAAGCTTTGGCTTTGAAGGAGGCTTTGGCATGGTTGATGATATGGATAACTCCATCCTTGCTGCAATCGGTAATGCGATTGCATGGATCTTCGTACCGCTTGGCTGGGCAGACTGGAAGGCAGCCGTTGCAGCCGTTACTGGTCTTATCGCAAAGGAGAACGTCGTAGGTACCTTCGGTATTCTCTTCCACTATCAGGGTGCTGAGGAGCTCGCCGAGGCTGGCGACCAGATCTGGGAGAACGTACGTGCTTATTTCGGCGGCCCGGCAGCAGGCTATAGCTTCCTTGCCTTCAACCTCCTCTGCGCACCTTGCTTCGCAGCGATAGGTGCCATCAAGCGTGAAATGAACAACGCAAAGTGGACCTGGAGAGCCATCGGCTGGGAGTGCGGACTTGCATACTGCGTAGCACTTGTCATCTTCCAGTTTGCAGGACTTGCAACCGGTGAAGCACACTTCGGCATCTTCACGATCGTAGCCATCGCCCTCGTCGTACTCGGCATCTGGGGCCTCGTAAGACCGTACCACGAAGCAACAGACCTTTCGAGCGATGTCGAGAAGCTCATCGAAAAAGATACAAAGGCCGCGAAGGCTTCTGCATAAAATCCCTCATTTCCAAAAACAACCGCGGCAGACTTGTTCTGTCGCGGCCCTTTTTATATAATGCCTACATCACCGGCTCTAACGAAAGCATTTGAAAGGAGCAAAGCATGGGAAACATCATCGTCATCGCAATCCTCATATTGATTGTATTTCTCATCATCAGAAGCATCATCAACGAACACAAACGCTACGGCGCCTGCGCCTTCTGCAGCTATGCCCATGCCGGTTGCGACCACGTCGGCCACAAAGAACTCGACGAACAAAAGCTGCCAGAATTGAACGAAACCCAAAAGGCAATTCTCGCAAAGCATAAAAGATTCGCAAAGAAATCCTGAAAGGATTTCACCACACAGGTGGCCATCGCTTTCGCTCGGTTCCCTGTCCGCATAGCCAATCAATACAAAGAATTTGTAAACCATAATGACATTGCCCGCAAAAAACTTTATAATGTGCTTGTTCATGACCCCGAAAGGCCGGCGGAACGCCGGCCTCTTTGATTATCATACGCGGAGGATAAATCTTTGGATAATCCACTCATTGATCTTGTGCATGTTTCAAAGTCCTTTGACGGCGAGATGGTCCTTGATGACCTGAACCTTTCTATTAAGGAAAACAGCTTCGTGACGCTGCTCGGTCCATCCGGCTGCGGCAAATCCACGACGCTCCGGATCCTCGGCGGATTCGTCAAACCGGACCAGGGCAAGGTCTTCTTTGATGGCAAGGATATCACAAACGTACCGGCAAACAAACGGCAGCTGAATACCGTTTTTCAGAAGTATGCCCTGTTTCCGAATATGAGCATCCCGGAGAATATCGCCTTCGGCCTCCGTATCAAAAAGAAACCCGAAAGCTATATTAGAGAAAAAATAAAGTATGCCCTTAAACTTGTTAATCTGGAAGGCATGGAGGACAGAGATGTTAACTCGCTTTCCGGCGGACAGCAGCAGAGAATCGCCATTGCCCGCGCCATCGTAAACGAACCGAAGGTGCTTCTTCTCGATGAGCCGCTGTCAGCTCTCGACCGAAAGCTCCGGCAGGAGATGCAGTATGAGCTGATTCGCCTTAAAAACGAGCTCGGCATCACCTTTATTTACGTTACCCATGACCAGGAGGAAGCGATGACCATGTCTGATGTGGTTGTCGTCATGAACCAGGGCTATATTCAGCAGATGGGTACCCCGCAGCAGATCTATAACGAGCCCGAGAATGCCTTCGTGGCCGATTTCATTGGCGAATCGAACATCTTGCCCGGCACCATGCTAGAGGATAAGGTCGTCCGTATCTTCGGCGCGGTTTTTAAGTGCGTGGATTCCGGCTTCGGTACGAACAAGCCGGTCGACGTTGTCATCCGTCCGGAGGATGTAGAGCTTGTGGATGCAGATGATCCGAAGGCGCTTCTTAAAGGTAAGATGACCTATTCTATTTTTAAGGGTGAGTGGTATGAGATGGGGATTCAGACTCCGGACGGCTATGAGTGGCTTGTGCACTCGACGGAGAACCGGGAGCCGGAGACTGAAGCAGGCATTTATGTGAAGCCGTACAATATCCAGATCATGAACCGTCCTGTATCTGAGGATGAGGAGGCGATGAGTCTTGAAGAGTAAAAACGCACGCTGGCTGGCCGCCCCTTATATCATCTGGATGATCGGGTTTATCGTGATCCCGCTTTTTGTCATTCTCTGTTACGGGTTTGTCAACTCCAGAGGTTATTTTACCTTTGCAAATGTACTTGCCATCGGACGGAGGGAGCACCTGAAGGCACTGGGGCTTTCCATTTTCCTCGCTGCGATTTCGACACTGATCTGTTTTCTTCTTGCATATCCTCTGGGACTTATCCTCCGCGCGCGAAATGTCGGTGCGGGGTCCTTCATCACGTTCATTTTCATACTGCCGATGTGGATGAACTTTCTCCTTAGAACGCTTGCGTGGCAGACGCTCCTCGAGCGAAAGGGCGTGATCAATGCAGTCCTGACGGCACTGCATCTCCCGAACCAGCATCTCATAAATACACCGGCGGCCATCGTGTTCGGCATGGTCTATAACTACCTGCCATTTATGATTCTGCCGGTCTATAACGCTCTGGTAAAAATCGACGATAACACCATAAACGCTGCCCGCGATCTCGGCGCAAACTTCTGGCAGACACTTCTTCGCGTGATACTACCGTTATCAGTTCCCGGTATCGTATCCGGCATCACGATGGTGTTTGTACCGGCGCTTACGACCTTCGTCGTATCGGATCTCTTAGGCGGCGGCAAGATTCTCCTCATCGGTAATGTCATCGAGCAGGAGTTTATGCGGACATCCGACTGGAACTTAGGCTCCGGTCTCTCGCTTGTACTTATGGTCTTTGTGATCCTTTCGATGCTTCTCGTCAATCATTTCGATGAGCAGAGCACCGGTGTATCAGGAAGGAGGACGATGTTCTGATGGGAAAACTAAAAAAGACAATCGAGAATATCTACCTTTCACTGATCGTGCTTTTTCTGTACGCTCCGATCTTCACGCTGATCGTCCTTTCCTTTAATGAAGGAAAATCCCGTGCGAAGTGGCAGGGCTTCACGACCTCCTGGTATCAGGAGATGTGGGCGGATGAAGCCATCATGGCCGCCCTCCGGAACACGCTCGTGATCGCACTCATATCGGCGCTCATCGCGACGGTCATCGGCACGATGGCCGCAATCGCGATCAACAACATGAAGCCGCTTTCCAGGAACATCATCATGGGCATCACAAACATCCCGATGCTAAACGCAGACATCGTGACCGGCATCTCTATGATGCTCTGCTTCATCGCGTTCCGGATTTCGCTCGGCTTTAAGACCATCCTTATCAGCCACATTACCTTTAATATCCCGTACGTGATCCTGTCTGTCATGCCGAAAATCAGGACCTCCGAGCAGACAACCTTCGAAGCAGCGCTTGACCTCGGCGCCGCACCGCTTCAGGCCTTTTTCCGCGTCGTACTTCCTGACATCATGCCCGGCATCACCTCCGGCTTCATGCTCGCGTTCACAATGAGCCTTGATGACTTCATCATCACGCACTTCACAAAGGGCGCCGGCATCGACACCATCTCAACGCTGGTCTACAGCCAGGTACGTAAAGGCATCAGCCCCGCGATGTATGCATTGTCCACTATCATCTTCCTCACGGTATTTATCGTGCTTTTGATCGGCAATTACGCGCCGCGGTATTTCCAGAGAAAGAAGGCGGCAGCATGAGGCGGCGTATGTCAGCGGCGCTGGCCCTGATCCTCGCAGGTCTCATTGCCGTATCAGCCGGTTGCGGTAAGAAATCTTCCAATGCCTACACCGGCGATAATAATACACTGTATGTCTATAACTGGGGAGAATATATAGATCCGGATGTCATCGACATGTTCGAGGAAGAAACCGGCATCAACGTTGTATATGATCTTTTTGAGACAAACGAGGAGATGTACCCGGTCATTGCGGCGGGCGGCGTCATCTATGATGCAGTGTGCCCGTCAGACTATATGATCAAAAAGATGTGGCAGAACGACCTGCTCCGTCCGATCGACTATAACAATGTCCCGAATATCACAGAAATCGGTGAGGATTTTATCACGATGGAAGACGCCTACGATCCGGGCGGACGATATTCCGTGCCATACACCTGGGGGACTGTCGGCATCCTCTATAACAAGCGGATGCTCGACGAACTTGGTGTGCCGTATCCGACGAAATGGGCGGATCTCTGGGATCCGCGGCTTAAGGATGAAATCCTCATGCAGGATTCTGTCCGTGATGCCTTTATGGTCGCACTAAAAAAAGACGGACATTCGCTGAACTCGACGAATGATCAGGAGCTTGACCAGGCGATGAATGATCTGATCGCGCAGAAGCCGCTTGTACAGGCCTATGTCGTCGATCAGGTCCGCGATAAAATGATCGGTGAAGAGGCTGCCGTCGGTGTCATCTATTCCGGCGAAATCCTGTATGTCCAGGGCGAACTCGAGGGAACCGATGTCGATGTCGAATACGTGATTCCTGAAGAAGGCACCAACCTCTGGATGGACGGCTGGGTCATCCCGAAAAATGCAGCCCATCCTGCACTTGCAGAAAAATGGATCAACTTCCTCTGCCGCCCGGACGTCGCAGCAAAAAATTTCGAATACATCACCTACTCCACCCCGAACAAGGGTGCCGAAAAGCTGCTCGATGCCTCCTACCTCGAAAACAAGGCCGTTTTCCCGGACACAAAAGCCCTTCTTAAGAACTCCGAGTTCTACGACTACATGGGCCCGCAGATCGACCGGAAATACAACGACCGCTGGAAGACCGTAAAATCCAGCTGATCTACGGAGCAGAAGCAACCCGGTAATCTAGAGCGTCCTGCACGATGGCATTTGAATGCTATCGTGCAGAACGCTTCGGATTCCCGGGTCGCTTCTGCTCTGAGATTGGGTTGTCATTCGTGTCGATTGCTATTAATATTTACGGAGGATTGTGATAGAATTAACTAATGACAGCGCGGTCAGAGGGACCGCGCGGAGAAATGAACATTAACCTGCGATGGAGGAGCCAAAATGAAGGGTAAGTATATGGCGTATATCGGATCCTACAGCTATACGGGATCCGCAAAGGGCATCACGGTTTGTGATGTGGATGTAGAGAAGGGAACACTCACTAAGAGAACGGAAATCGAGGTCAACAACTCTTCGTACCTTGTAGCGTCGAGAAGTCAGAAGACGCTGTACTCCATCGTAGATGAAGGTGTGACGGCGTTCCGTATTCTTGATAATGGCGCGCTTAGCAAGCTTAATACCAGAAATATCCGTGGTATGCGTGGCTGTCATCTCGCAATCGATCAGAATGATCAGTATCTGATGGTTTCTGGTTATCATGATGGCAAGGCGACGCTCTTAAAGCTTGAGCCAGACGGCTCGGTCGGACCGATCATCGATGGCATCTATGATAAGGGTGTTGGTTCCGTCGCAGAGAGAACCTTCCGTCCGCATATATCTTGCGCACGTATGACCGATGACCAGAAGTATATTCTTGTGGCTGATCTCGGCATTGACCAGGTGAGAGTGTTCCGGTTTGATAAGACCGATGGTAAGATGCGTCAGATTGATACCATCCGCTGCGAGATGGAGTCGGCGCCGCGGCATTTTCGCTTTTCACCGGATAGAAAGTACCTTTATCTCATGTATGAGGTAAAGAATGTGATTGATGTTTTTGCTTTCCATGAGGGCAAGGGCTTCAATGATATTGAGTTTGAAAAGATCCAGGAGATTTCTACGCACAATGACAAAACAAACAGTCCGCTGATTGCAGCCTGCCAGATGCGGTTCTCACCGGATAAAGATGCGAAGCATCTGTTCTGCTCGAATGCTGGTATCAATACGGTTACCATCTATGACCGGGATCTCGAGACCGGGCTTCTCACGATGAAGTGCAGTCTGCCGATCGCGGGTGAATATCCGAAGGATTTCTGTATCTTCCCGGATGAGAAGCATATCGCGGTTGCGAATAATGAAACGGGTACGATTACCTTCTTCTCGATTGACTATGAGAAGGGGCTTCTGATCATGAGTGCGCGGGATATTCAGATTGACGAGCCGAACTGCATCTGCATGGTGAAGCTGCCGTAAGGTTATTACATTTTGGCTTTTCTAGGTTGTGAAAAACGGAAAACTTTATGGCTGGCAATACTTTTGGGAAATTTTTTAAAATAACTACATTCGGTGAGTCGCATGGTCCGGCGCTTGGGGTTGTGATTGACGGGTGTCCGGCGGGGCTTCCGCTTTCTGTGGAGGATATCAGGCCTTACATGGAGAGGAGAAGGCCGGGGCAGAATGCTCGGACGACAGCGCGCAAGGAGGCGGATGAGGTCGAGATTCTTTCCGGGGTTTTCGAAGGGAAAACGACCGGGACGCCGATTGCAATGATTGTCCGGAATACGGATCAGCATTCGAAGGATTATTCGGAGCTTGCGCATGTATTTCGTCCGGGACATGCAGATTATGGCTTTTATCAGAAATATGGGTTCCGTGATTATCGGGGCGGCGGACGTTCTTCCGGACGTGAGACGCTTGCTCGTGTTGCGGGTGGCGCAGTCGCGCAGAAGGTACTGTCCGAGCTGGGGATTACGGTGGATGCTGAGGTGACGGAAATTGCCGGCATCGATGTGACAACGGAAGCTGGAAGAGAAGCCGCAGAAGAGAAGGTGCTCGAGGTGAAGGAGGAGCAGGATTCTGTCGGCGGTGTCGTGACCTGCTTTGTCAACAATATGCCGACGGGCATCGGTGAGCCTGTATTTGACAAGCTTGATGCGAGACTTTCTCAGGCGGTCATGTCGATCGGGGCTGTCAAGGCAGTGGAGATCGGCGACGGTGTGAAGGCTTCTAAATCCCGGGGCTCCGAGGATAATGATGGTTTTGAGGCAGTGCTTCTTCCTGATGAAGAGCCGGATTCTGCTGAAGATGATGAAGATCCGTATCAGGATGGCGGGTATGAAGCCTTTGAAGTGACCTCGAATCACGCCGGCGGTATCCTCGGCGGCATGTCGGATGGTGCGGAGATCGTCATTCGAGCTTATTTTAAGCCGACCCCGTCGATTGCGAAACCACAGAAAACCGCCAATGAAAATGGCGACAATATTACGCTTTCCATCAAAGGCCGGCATGATCCGACTGTGGTTGAACGTGCTAATGTTGTCGTCGAGTGTATGGTGGCCATCACGATACTGGATGCACTCCTTGAAAACATGGGTGCGAGGATGGATTATCTCAAAGAAATCTATCCAAATGAATAAGTAAAAATCTGATTCTCTGGTTCTTTCTGCAATGGTGCTTTTGAGAGATATCTGACAGAATCAGTGATAGAAAATCATCAATATTTCAGGAGGAAATGAACATGGACGAGATGTCAAAGGATTTTGATGCGGTGAAGGAGCTGGGACTCTGCGTGCTGCATGTAGGCATTAATGCAAACGGCGAGGAGGATGCAAAGAAGATCGCGGATGAGTTTCAGACACTGATGGGCTTTATCCCGCGGTTTGGTCATAGCTCAATCTTTGCGTCGGACTTGATCGAGATCATGAAGAAGGATGGCCCGGGTGAGAAGGGACATATCGCGATCGGCGCACATGATGTCGCAAAGGCTGCGGAGTTCTTCGAGAAGAGAGGCATGGGCTTAAAGAAGGAGACGGCGACTTACAATGATGATGGAACCATGAAGTTCATCTATCTCGATAAGCAGATTGCCGGCTTCGCAATCCATCTCAAGCAGTACTAATAAAAAAACACAATACAGTTTCGTGATTTTATAGTATACTGTTTTTGCGTCGGACATGGCACAATGGTAGTGCGCTGATGCCGACGCAATTTTTTAGGTTAAAAGTAAGAAAGGCTAAAGTATGGCAGACAAAAAGCTTGTCGAGCAGATCACTCCTATGGAGGAGGATTTTGCCCAGTGGTACACCGATGTTGTAAAGAAGGCTGAGCTTTGTGATTATAGCTCTGCAAAGGGATTCATGATCATTCGTCCGGCGGGATATGCTCTATGGGAGAACTATATGGCGATTCTTGACCGGATGTTTAAGGAAACCGGTGTGCAGAATGTTGCGATGCCGATGCTGATTCCGGAATCTCTTTTACAGAAGGAGAAGGATCACGTCGAGGGCTTCGCACCGGAGGTTGCATGGGTAACGGAAGGCGGACAGAAGAAGCTGGAGGAGCGGATGTGTGTGCGTCCGACCTCGGAAACGCTGTTCTGTGATTATTTTGCAAAGGTTGTAAAGTCCTATCGTGACCTTCCGCAGCTTCTCAATCAGTGGGTTTCGGTAGTACGTTGGGAAAAGACGACAAGACCTTTCCTTCGTACGCGTGAGTTCCTCTGGCAGGAGGGGCATACTGTACATGCGACGGCGGAGGAAGCCGAGGAAAGAACGATCCAGATGCTGAACATCTATGCGGATTTCACCGAGCAGTATCTGGCAATTCCGGTTGTCCGCGGACAGAAGACCGAGAAGGAGAAGTTTGCCGGTGCCGTCGCGACCTACACGATCGAGGCACTCATGCATGATGGGCAGGCTCTTCAGTGTGGTACTTCCCATAATTTTGGCTGTGATTTCGCAAAGGCCTTTAATGTGCAGTTCCTTGACAAGGATAATCAGCTGAAGCCGGTTTATGAGACGTCCTGGGGCTATACGACAAGAATGATCGGTGCGCTCATCATGGTGCATGGCGATGATTCTGGTCTCAAGCTTCCGCCAAGAATCGCACCGACGCAGATTTGTGTCGTGCCGATTCAGCAGCGTAAGGAGGGCGTGCTTGAGAAGGCGCAGGAGCTGACAGAGGTTCTTAAGAAGGCGGGCTTCCGTGTTAAGCTTGATGATTCCGAGAAGTCGCCTGGCTTTAAGTTCGCGGATCAGGAGGTTCGTGGTATTCCGCTTCGTATCGAGATTGGCCCGAAGGATATCGAAGCCGGGCATGCCGTTCTGGTACGCCGCGATACGCGTGAAAAGATTCAAGTATCTTTTGAAAATCTTGCTGAGGAAACCGGTAAGGTGCTTGAGCAGGAACAGAATGATATGTTTGCGGCTGCTTCTAAGTTCCTTACGGATCATACCTCCAGTGCAACTACAATGGATGAGATGGTCGACATCGTGAATACGAAGAAGGGCTTCGTCAAGGCGATGTGGTGCGGCTGTCGCGAGTGCGAGGACAAGCTGAAGGAGATGGCCGGCATTACGTCACGGTGCATCCCGTTTAAGCAGGAAACCATCAGTGATAAATGTGTCGTTTGCGGAAAACCGGCAACGAAGATGGTATATTGGGGCAGAGCATATTAAGATTCTGGCTTTTCCGGGACCGGCCGATGGCCGGTCCTTTTTTAACAGGTTTTAGGAATGAATGTCAATGTGAACTTAAAAGTGAATTTGCCTGAGCAGGTGCGCATGATTTTATCAACGCTAAATCTTGCAGGGTTCGAGGCCTACGCGGTCGGAGGCTGTGTGCGTGACTCGCTGATCGGGGAAGAGCCGGGGGACTGGGATATCACGACTTCCGCGAAACCACAGGAAGTGAAGAAGCTTTTCCGACGAACGGTTGATACCGGGATTCAGCACGGGACTGTGACGGTGCTGATGCCGAAAATGAGCACCCGGCAGAGTGCGGGAACTTCAAAAAAAGAGGGAAAACCGGGTTTTAACGGGTATGAGGTGACGACGTTTCGGATCGATGGAGAATACCTCGACGGGCGGCATCCGAAGGAAGTCATTTTTACACCATCGCTTCATGAGGATCTCGCGAGACGGGACTTTACGATTAATGCGATGGCGGTCGGACTGGATGGACAAATCATCGATGATTTCGGAGGCTTAGAGGATCTCGAGGGCTCTGTGATACGCGCTGTCGGTGATCCGATCAAGCGTTTCACAGAGGATGCGCTTCGTATGCTTCGGGCAATCCGTTTTGCAGCAAGGCTTGGCTTTCGGATAGAAGAAAATACCTATAACGCGATTCGTACGCTTGCCCCGAACCTTCAAAAGGTTTCAAAGGAGCGTATCGAAGCCGAGCTCACAAAACTCCTTCTTTCTGACCATCCCGAAAACATGCAGCTCGTTTTCAATACAGGTCTCGCGCCTTATATTGCAAAAGACTTTTATGGTATCCTTACTGCCTATCGGGATCCTGCAATCCTGCCGGAGGAAATGCATGAAAAAGAAATGGATATCCGTTTGACAGGCGGCCTGCCTAAGGATAAGGGTATCGTATGGGGAACCTTCCTTCGGACTGTCCCGTCAAAAAGTAAAACGATTTTACGTGAACTAAAGGCTGATAATCTGACGATGAAAACGGCGGAAGCCATCGCAGGACTTTTTCATGAAGTCCTGCCTTCAGATGATTATCAGCTTAGGAAGGCGCTTTCCTTGAACGGCTATCAGGTTTATGGCACCTATTTAAGCGCCGCACATTTGATCATAGAAGGCTTTGCCTGCGATGATGCGATGAAGACGGAGCGGGCCTCAAAAATAAGTGCACTGCAATCGAATATGGAGGCCTTACAGAAGGCCGAGGTCCCGCTCACAATAGCAGAGCTTTCTTTCAATGGAGAAGATCTTCAGACACTAGGGATAAAAAAGGGACCGATATATGGAAAAATCCTTGGCTATCTCCTCGATCAGGTTTTGATGGATCCGAGTCTCAATAACCATGAAAAGTTACTCGAATTAGTTCGCCGATACACCACGGCGTCACATTTTATGGTATAGTGTAGGAAGATTATTGTCAGTAAAAATCGGTGGAGAGGCTTGGCTTTTTTGCCATGAAAAAGGAGAGAAAACATGTATCAGGACGAGTATGAGCGTTGGTTAAATGCAGACCTTCAGGATGTGGATCTCGGCACGGAGCTTCAAAGCATCAAGGGCGATGACGATGCCATCAAGGACCGCTTTGCAGTTGCCCTTAAGTTCGGCACTGCCGGTTTACGTGGCACCCTCGGCGCCGGCACAAACCGGATGAACATCTGGGTAGTCCGGCAGGCAACACAGGGCGTAGCGGACTGGGTAAAGACACAGGGCGGTACACAGACCGTCGCGATCAGCTATGATTCGAGACTCAAGGGCTGGAATTTTGCACGGGATGCAGCCGGCGTTCTTGCGGCAAATGGCATCAATGTGCGCATTTATGATGAGCTCATGCCGGTGCCGGCACTTAGCTTCGCAACGAGATACTATCATTGTAACGCCGGCATCATGGTAACAGCTTCCCACAATCCGAAGGAATACAATGGCTACAAGGCCTATGGCCCGGATGGCTGCCAGATGACGGATGATGCGGCGGCTGTAGTGTATGACTCTATCCAGAAGACGGATGTTCTGACTGGTGCAAAATATATGAGCTTTGCTGAAGGCGTCGAGAAGGGTCTCATCAAGTTTGTCGGTAATGACTGCAAGAAGGGCCTTTATGATGCCATCGAGTCCAGACAGATCCGGCCGGGTGCAGCGAAGGGTTCAGGCCTTAAGCTCGTTTATTCCCCGCTGAACGGCACCGGACTCGTACCGGTTACGCATGTTCTCCGAGACATTGGCATCACGGATATCACGATCGTACCGGAGCAGGAATATCCGAATGGTTATTTCACAACCTGCCCGTATCCGAATCCGGAGATTTTCCAGGCACTTGAGAAGGGCCTTGCGCTTGCAAAGGAGACCGGTGCGGATCTGATGCTCGCGACCGATCCGGATGCCGATCGTGTAGGCATTGCGATGAAGTGCCCTGATGGCTCGTATGAGCTCGTATCCGGCAATGAGATGGGCGTTCTGCTCCTTGACTATATCTGTGCCGGCCGTATCGAGAAGGGTACGATGCCGAAGAATCCGGTGGCTGTTAAATCAATCGTTTCCACACCGCTTGCTAATGCTGTTGCTAAGCACTATGGCGTCGAGCTTCGCGAGACACTGACGGGCTTTAAGTGGATCGGTGATCAAATCGCGCAGCTTGAAGCAGCAGGCGAGGTAGAGCGGTTTATCTTCGGCTTCGAGGAGAGCTATGGCTACCTTGCGGGTTCCTATGTGCGTGATAAAGATGCCGTGATCGGTTCAATGCTGATCTGCGAGATGGCAGCATATTATCGCTCCATCGGTTCTTCGATCAAGCAAAGACTCGAGGAGATTTACAAGGAATATGGTCGTTATCTTAACAAGGTAGATTCTTTCTCCTTCCCGGGCCTTAGCGGTATGGATAAGATGGCTGGTATCATGGAAAATCTTCGGAAAAATCCGCTTAGTGAGATTGCCGGCATCAAGGTAGCGAAGGTTCTAGACTACGAGAAGCCGGAGGAGACTGGGCTTCCGAAGGCAAATGTGCTCATTTATACACTCGAAAATGGTGCGACGGTTGTCGTTCGCCCGTCTGGTACAGAGCCGAAGATCAAGATTTATTACACGACGCTTGGCAAGGATCTTAGTGAGGCGGAGGCCGAAAAGGAGAAGCTTGCTGAAGCGATGAAGCCGATTGTCGCATGACAGAGAGAAATTTACAACTCGATAATGTCAAGGGATGCCTGATCACGCTCGTCGTGATCGGGCATTTTATGCTGCCTCTGAAGGGACAGACACGCGTGTTCACCAACGTGTTTTTCGTGATCTATACCTTTCATATGGCAGCCTTTGTATTTTTATCCGGCATTTTTTCCCGGCACGTCTATGACGAGAGGACAAAGCGCTTCCGATGGGACAAGGCAGCTTCTGTGCTTCTCATGTATGTGTTCTATCAGACGATCGTTTTCTTTTCGGAGATCCCGGCCTATGGCAGAACGACCCGCTTTTCAGATTACCTTCATACAAGCGGGGCGCCGTGGTATCTTCTCGCACTTTTAATCTGGTATCTCCTCATCCCCTTTTTTTCTTATTATAGACAGAATAAAAAGTTACAGTGGGCGGCCTTTTCGGTCCTCGTCATCATGTCGCTGACGAGCGGTTATCTCACCGGTATCGGCAATTTTCTTGCACTCGACCGTGTGACAGCCTTTGCGCCGTTTTTCTTTCTCGGCTATTTCTTTTCGGAAAAGGACCTGATTGAATGGCTTAAAACGCGTCAGTCACTGGGTATCGCAGTCGCTGGCATCGTCGCAGGCGTCCTTATCCTTTTCTTTTTCTATGATCATCTCATGCCCTATCAGCATATTGTTTATGGAACCTGGTACAGCGAGCTGCCCGTGACACAATTTCCAACCTTTTTACAGACAAAGGTCTGGCTGGTTCGTCTTCTCTGGTATCTCGTCGCTTTTTCTATGACCATCAGTCTGATCCGCGTTATGCCGTCTGAGCAGATTCCTTATCTGACGCGAGCGGGCAAGCGAAGTCTCACGATCTATATTGTGCATCGGCCGATCCGTGATATACTGCTTTCATGCGGCTTCATCCGCCGGATCCATCCGGACAGCCTCCCGATGTGCGCATTACTCGTTTTCATAGCAATGCTTACATCGTGGCTCTTATCCTTCCGGTTCCCGGCGGAATGGGTGGAAGAACTGTACCGGCTTCCGACGGAGCTTTTCGGGAGGGCTCGTCAGAAAAAAGCGTCCGAGAATGAAAGAAAAAATCCGAAGCGCGGCATGAATCAATCCGGAGGCAGGAATTCAAAAAAGAGGAGATCTTAAACCATGTTAACTATCGGTGATTATACGATCCTCCAGTGGATGGTCATTTTTATGAGCTATTGCATCCTCGGATGGGTCTTCGAATCGGTATATTGCTCCTTAAAGGAAATGAAGCTCATTAACCGCGGCTTCTGCCACGGACCCTGGCTTCCGCTGTACGGGACAGGCGCGAGTCTTTTGATTCTGGTAGCCTGGCCGTTTCATGAGAATTTATTCCTCGTGTACCTTGTCGGCTTTTTCGGCGGAACGGCGCTCGAGCTTCTGACGGGTGTTGTTCTCTATAAGATTTTTAATATGCGGTGGTGGGATTATACACAGAATCCCTTTAATTTTAAGGGCTATATCTGTTTATATGCCTCGATTGCGTGGGGGTTCCTTGCGGTTTTTATCGTCACGAAGGTTCATCCGCATGTCGCGGCCATCTCGAGAAACTGGAGCTACAGCATGTTCCTTGTGATCAATACGATGCTGTATACGCTGTTTACTGAGGATGTGATCTTCTCCATCATCGGCGCGTTTGATATCAAAGCGCGGCTTCGGGAGCTCACGGAAAATTCGGAGGAGATCGAGAGGCTTAGGGCAGGTATCCTGGAGGCCAGGCTGAAGCTCGATGAAAAGAGTCAGGATTTCAATGAAAGCATCGAGGGTGTGAAGCTGATTCGCAAGGAGGAAGGCAATATCGCAGCGGCGAAGGCGGTAACGGAGACGACGGCGCGCGCTGTGACAGCGGCAACAACAGCCCTGTCCGAGGAAGCCAGAGACCGGCTTTCCCGTCAGATTGAAAACATGGAGGCGCGTTTGTCTTCCATGACGGAGAAGCCGGGACAGCTTCGAAGCATGCTTTCCTGGTGGGTCGGCAATTCCATGCGGAACAACCCTGCAGGTAAATCCATCGCTCATTTTGAAGAACTGAAGGAAAGAACCAGTCATCATCTGCATAAGAAGGAATAGAAAAAAGTACTTTCATAATGTTTGGTAATGGGGTACCATGGTAGCAGTTGGTCTCTTAGCAGCGCCGGATTATAGAACTGAGCTTTTGTGTCAGGCAGCAGGCGAAGAGCCAGAAGGAGGCATTAGATGGTTTTATCAGAAAATATGCAGAAGCTGGTCGCAGGCAATTCTGCGATCCGTAAGATGTTTGAGCTCGGACAGGAGCTCGCCGCTAAAGTCGGGAAGGACAATGTCTATGACTTCAGTCTCGGAAATCCCGCATCGCCGGTGCCGGAGGAAGTAAAGGAAAAGGCCATCGCGATTCTCAATGAAAAGAATCCGAATTATGTCCATGGCTATATGGCCAATGCCGGTTTCCCAGAGGTGCGTGAAAAGGTCGCGGCGTATCTTAATAAAAAGCATGGCATGTCCTATGATAAAAATGACATCATTATGACAGTCGGTGCAGCCGGTGGTCTCAATGATGTGCTCCGTGCGCTTTTGAATCCGGGTGATGAGGTACTGACCTTTGCACCGTTCTTCACGGAATATAGAAGCTATGCCGGAAACTTCGGCGGGAAGCTTGTGATCGTACCGCCGGATACCGAGCACTTCCAGCTTGACATTGAGAAGGCCTGGCCGCTTATCACCGAGAAGACCAAGGCGCTCATCATCAACAATCCGAATAATCCGTCCGGCTCTCTTTATACGAAGGAAACCATCGAAAAGCTTGGCGCGATGCTTGAAAAGAAGGAAAAGGAGGTTGGCCATCCAATCTATGTAATCTGCGATGAACCGTACCGCGAGCTCGTCTATGACGGCGCGGAGGTGCCGTATATTCCGGCTATTATCAGGAATGCTGTCTTCCTCTACAGCTTCTCGAAGACCATCTCCCTGCCGGGCGAAAGAATCGGTTATCTCGCACTTTCAAAGGACGTCGATGAATATCCGGATCTCATCCAGGCTCTCACCATCGCAAACCGGACACTTGGCTATGTCAATGCGCCGTCCCTTTTCCAGCTTATTGTCGGGGATTGTCTCGACCTCGAAGCGAACCTTCCATTCTATGATAAGAACCGGAAGCTTCTCTATAAGAGTCTTACTGACATCGGCTTCACCTGTGTAAAGCCGGAAGGCGCCTTCTATATGCTTGTTAAGGCGCCGGACGGAGATGCCGCACACTTCGCCGCAGCTGCTGAAAAGCTAAACATCATTATCGTCCCGTGTGACGGTTTCGGCCTCCCCGGCTACGTCCGCCTCGCCTACTGCGTCGCCTACGACATGATTGAAAGATCCCTACCGGCATTTAAGAAGCTTTATGAAGAGACAAAATAAATAATCGAAAACCCGACAGATGTTTTGCCATCTGCCGGGTTCCTTTTTGGTATATGGTCAGGTGTCCCGGAAGGGGGAAGTAACGAAGACACCTATGATTTGGAAGGGGGCTCCGGAGCATCTCTGCTCCGGAGTATGAGTATGAAAAGCTTTTGTTACATCTCTGTAACTGTCTATACTATAAGAAAACTTTGTGACCAGAATATGTCCGAGGTCTAAAAGAAATCTAAAATTTCTAAAGAAAGAATAAACAAAACCTTGCAAAAAAAGAAAACCAGACAGACTTTAAAAATGATGTTGCTTCCGTTATACTAAATGAGATTGACGAATTTTGTGTTTTCTGTGGAGCAATGCATGTTTTCTTTGATTTCCAATGATATCGGTATAGATCTCGGTACGAGTAGTATTCTTATTTATATAAAGGGTAGAGGTGTCGTTCTGAAGGAGCCCTCTGTCGTTGCTGTGAATCGTGATACGAACAAGGTTCTCGCATATGGGGAAGATGCGAGACTGATGCTTGGCAGAACGCCGGAAAATATTTCGGCGGTGCGGCCGCTTCGTCAGGGTGTGATATCCGATTACACCCTGACCGAGCAGATGCTCAAGTACTTTATTAATAAAGCCGTCGGGAAACGGACACTCCGGAAGCCGCGGATTTCCATCTGCATCCCTTCCGGGGCCACAGAAGTTGAGAAAAAGGCCGTTGAAGATGCAGCTTATCATGCAGGCGCCCGTGAAGTTACGATCATCGAGGAGCCGGTGGCTGCGGCGATCGGCGCCGGCATTGATATCTCGAAGCCGCAGGGCAACATGATCATCGATATCGGCGGCGGTACATCAGACATTGCGGTGATCGCACTGGACGGACCGGTGGTTTCCGAATCAATCAAGGTGGCCGGGGATGATTTCGATGAAGCAATTCTCCGCTATATGCGGAAGAACCATAATCTTCTGATCGGCGAGAGAACCGCCGAGGATATCAAGATCAATATCGGCTGTGCCAGCAAGCGGCCGGAAAATGTGACGATGGAGGTTCGGGGAAGGAACCTCGTGACGGCACTTCCGAAAACCGTCGTTGTGAGCTCGGATGAGATCATGGAGGCTTTGCTTGAGCCTGCAATGATGATCGTCAATGCTGTGCACAATGTACTCGAGCGCACACCGCCGGAGCTTGCGGCGGATATCTATGAACGGGGTATCGTCATGACGGGCGGCGGTTCGCTGCTCTATGGTCTTGATAAGCTGATGCAGGAAAAGACCGGGATCAATACGATGCTGGCTGAGGATCCGCTGACAGCGGTGGCGATCGGCACCGGCAAATTTATCGATTATGCAAACGGCGAGGATGATGAGCTGTGATGCCGATCGGGAGATGCTTTTTCGCAGTGAAGGATTAGCTGTTCGGAAGGCGCCGGGTGTAGGCATTGAAAAAAGCAACATACAGTATGGGGACGGCTTTTTCGGCTGCCCTCATATTTTTTAAAAGAAAAGGTCAGCATGGAGAACTTTACGGGATACATCGAAAAAATCATATATAAAAGCGAGACTACCGGCTACACGGTCATGGTCGGCATGATGAACGGGCAGGAAATGACACTGGTCGGGACGACGCCCGGTATCGTACCAGGAGAAAATATCGAAGCGACAGGCCATGAGACGAGTCATCCCGTGTATGGGAAGCAGTTTCAGATTGATTCCTATCGGACGGTCATGCCGAAGTCGGAGGATGCGGTCGAACGGTATCTCGGATCCGGTGCGATCAAGGGCATCGGTCCCGCTATGGCGTTCCGGATCGTGAAGGAGTTCGGCGAGGACACGATGGAAATCATCGAGAAGGAACCGGAAAAGCTTGCGAAGGTAAAGGGCATCTCGAAAAAGAAGGCCTTGGAGATCGCGGCGTCCGTGGCTGCCAGGAAAAACATGCAGGATGCGGTCATGTTTCTGCAGGAATATGGCATTTCTGTGAACATGGCGGGAAAAATCTATCAGCAGTATCAGAATGACCTTTACGATATCATACGAAAAAATCCCTATAAGCTTGCGCAGGACATCGATGGACTCGGTTTTCGAAGCTGTGATGAAATTGCGCGCAAGGTAGGCATTACAGCGGATTCGGATTTTCGAATCGAGTCCGGTATCGAGTATGCCCTCGTGAGTGCGGAGGGCAACGGGCACTGCTATCTTCCGATGGAGGAGCTCCGCTCGGACACGCAGACACTTCTTGATATTTATATCGAGGAGCTCCGCCCTTATCTTCTGCACCTTCAGATGAGCGGCCGTGTAACCGTAAAGGACGACAATGTCTACAGAAGCGCAGTATACCGGACGGAGCTCGAAGTCGCCGCGATGCTCAATCAGCTGAATCTCCGGGGCGATGACAGCTACCGGGATGAAGCAGAGGAAAAAATCGATGCGATCACCGAGCAGGAGGGCATCACACTGGATCCTCTGCAGCGACAGGCGGTGTCCTTTGCGCTTAGCGACGGTCTCCTCGTCATTACCGGTGGTCCCGGCACAGGAAAGACGACGACGATCAACACGATGATCCGGGTATTTGAAGAAGAGGGTAAGACCATACTGCTTGCAGCGCCGACGGGGCGTGCAGCAAAGCGGATGTCAGAGTCGACCGGCTTTCCGGCGTCGACGATCCACCGCCTTCTCGAGTATCAGGGGCGGCCGGAGGATGATGATAATCTGCCGCCGGAGAAAAGAAAAGGACACTTCGAGCGAAACGAAGAAAATCCACTGGAGTGTGATGTGCTCATTATCGATGAGATGAGTATGGTGGATATTTTTCTCATGCATGCACTGCTCCGGGCAATCCTGCCCGGCACGAGACTCATCATGGTCGGCGATGCGAATCAGCTGCCGTCCGTCGGCGCCGGCAATGTCCTCCGAGATATTATTAATGCCGGTGTGATCCGGACGATCCGGCTGGAGCATATCTTCCGTCAGGCGGCAGAGTCCGATATCGTCGTGAATGCCCATCGGATCAATGCCGGTGAATCGGTCGATCTCGGCAAAAAATCAAAGGACTTTCTCTTTATTCGGATGCGGCGGCCGGAGGATATCATGCAGGGCATCGAGACACTGCTTCTCGAGAAACTGCCCAGGTATCTTCATGTGGATCCACTGGATATCCAGGTTATGACGCCGCAGCGGAAGGGCATCCTCGGTGTAGAGAATCTGAACAGGGTTTTGCAGGATGTGATGAATCCGCCGGCGCAGGGAAAGCCGGAGAAGGAGCTTTCCGGCACACGCTTCCGGCTTGGTGACAAGGTCATGCAGATTCGTAATGACTACAATCTCGTATGGGAGATCCGGGGCCGATACGGGATAGCGACAGAAAAAGGCGAAGGCGTGTTTAATGGAGACATTGGCATCATCCGGGAGATTAACAGTTTCGCAGAGACCCTGACGGTACAGTTTGATGACCGGTTCGTCGAGTGTGGCTTCAAGGACTGTGATCATCTGGAGCTTGCCTATGCGATCACGATTCACAAATCCCAGGGCTCAGAGTATCCGGCGGTGATCATCCCGATGTATCAGGGACCGCAGATGCTGATGAATCGGAACCTTCTGTATACGGCGGTCACGCGGGCGAGGGGCTGTGTCTGTCTCGTCGGCGATCCGGAGATTTTCAATATGATGCTCAAGAACGCACGGGAGGCAAAAAGGTATTCGACACTGGCGGATCGGATCCGGGAGATCGCGGATCGGAAGACAACCGTAGGCGATGTCGTGAATCCCTTCGAGTCCAAGGATGAGGCGATGGATTTTCCGGATTTGCCCGAATAGGTTTAACGAAAAAATAGAGAGATGGTTAGATGTTCCTAAAAAGGATGTCGTTTTGAATCGAGCAGTAAAAAGAAGACATTGAGTGGAAAGAGGTAAATGGAAGAGTATAGAAACAATATAACGCTAGGAGCAAGAAAGGTTTGTCCTGAAGATGGGAACGGAAAAAGCCTGGAACGCGCGTTTCAGGCTGGTCTTTCTGCGCTGTTTCCGAGGCATTGTCCGGTCTGCCATGATATTGTACAGCCGCGTGGCGCGCTGATCTGTCCGGAATGTGAAAAGAGGCTTCACTTCGTGGAGGCGCCGACCTGTCTTATCTGTGGTAGGGAAATTCAGGATGAGACGGAGGAGCTCTGCTCGAACTGCAAAAGGCATCATTTTTCCTTTGAACGGGGTATCAGTCTTCTTCAATACGATCAGGTGACTGCAGATTCTATGGCGAAAATCAAGTACCTCGGTGCGAGAGAATACCTTGAGTATTATGGAAAAAAGGTAGCAGAGCGTCTCGGGGAGGATATTTACCGCATGAAACCGGATGCGCTGGTGCCGGTACCGGTTCATGTCTCCCGTCGGAGAATACGTGGCTATAACCAGGCAGGCGTTCTCGCGGAGATTCTCGGGAAAGAACTCGATATTCCGGTTTATGAGGATGCAATTAGAAGAAATAAAAGGACAGCAGCGCTCAAATCACTAGGGGCTGGCGAGCGTTTGAAGAGTCTGAGCGCAGCCTTCGAGCGGGGCGTGATTCCGAAAGATCTGAAAACGGTCCTCCTTGTCGACGATATCTTCACGACCGGCGCCACGATGGAAGCCTGTACCCGCATCCTCCGCCATGCCGGCGTTAAAACGGTTTATTGTCTAAGTTTATGCATTCGCTCAGAACGATAAAAATCCATTGACGCGCCGTCATTTACGTGCTATATTGTGGCAGTAAACGAGGGCTTGGCCCTATTTTTTATGCACTAATTTCGTAGTCATGCGAAGTTAACAATCATTGGAGGTGAATAGCCGTGCGCACAAAGATTATTTTAGCATGTACAGAGTGTAAGCAGAGAAACTATTTCCTTACGAAGGATAAGAAGACACATCCGGAGAGAATGGAAGTTAAGAAGTACTGCAGATTCTGTAAGAAGCACACGCTTCATAAGGAGACCAAGTAATGAGTTCCGATAAGAAGACTTCTCGTGTTTCCGCATTTTTCAGCGGACTTAAAACGGAATATAATAAGATTATTTTCCCGACGAGACAGCAGGTCATGAAGGAGACTGGCGCGACGATCGCGGTGAGCTTCCTCATCGGCGTTCTTATTGCGTTACTTGATGTCATCATGAAGTCAGGACTTGGACTGATCATTAAGTAAAGGGGAAGCGATGTCAGAGACGAATTCTGCAGCCCGCTGGTATGTCGCACATACCTATTCGGGTTATGAGAACAAGGTTAAGATGGATCTTGAAAAGACGATCGAAAATCGTGGTCTCCAGGATCTCATTCTTGAAGTCAGTGTTCCGGTTCAGCCTGTTATCGAGATGAAAAACGGGACTGAAAAGAAAACAGACAAGAAGATGTTCCCTGGTTATGTGCTTGTCAATATGGTCATGAACCAGGAAACCTGGTATGTTGTACGGAACACCCGTGGCGTGACAGGCTTTGTAGGTCCCGGATCCGAGCCGACTCCGCTCTCCGAAGAGGAGATCAGAAGTCTTGGCTATAGAGAGTCCGAGATCCTCGTTGATTTCGCGGTCGGCGACACGGTGACGGTTACTTCCGGTGCATGGAAGGATACTGTCGGTGTCATCAAGGAAATCAACGACCAGAAGAAGACCGTTACCATCTCGGTGGAGATGTTCGGACGGGAGACCCCTGTAGAGTTATCCTACGGGGAAGTCGAGAAATTAAGATAACACAGTTTGGGAGGGAGAATTCCCGTAATTATCCCGTAATTACCACAAGGAGGTGCCTGAAATGGCAAAGAAGATCACAGGTTATATCAAGTTACAGATTCCGGCAGGTAAAGCAACTCCTGCACCACCAGTTGGCCCGGCACTCGGACAGCATGGTGTAAATATCGTTGCATTCACTAAGGAATTTAATGCAAGAACAGCAAACGAGGGTGACGTGATCATCCCGGTTGTTATTACTGTATATTCAGACAGAAGCTTCAGCTTCATCACGAAGACTCCGCCTGCAGCCGTTCTCATCAAGAAGGCCTGCAAGCTTCAGAAGGCTTCCGGTGAGCCGAACAAGAACAAGGTTGCTACTATCAGTAAGGCTGATCTCCAGAAGATTGCAGAGACAAAGATGAAAGATCTTAATGCTGCATCACTGGAAGCTGCTATGTCGATGATCGCAGGTACCTGCAGATCCATGGGCGTAGAGGTAGAGAAGTAATAGGGAGGTCATACTGATATGAAAACTGGTAAGAGATATACAGAAGCAGCAAAAACTGTCGACAGAAGCGTAAAGTATTCTGAGGCAGATGCAATTTCGCTTGTAAAGAAGAATGCAACAGCAAAATTCGATGAGACCATTGAGCTTCACATCAAGACAGGTTGTGATTCCCGTCATGCAGATCAGCAGGTTCGTGGTTCTGTCGTCCTTCCGGCCGGCACAGGTAAGAAGGTAAGAGTCCTCGTATTTGCAAAGGGCGCTAAGGCTGATGAAGCTACAGCAGCTGGTGCAGATTTCGTAGGTGCAGAAGACCTCATCCCGAAGATTCAGGGTGGTTGGTTTGATTATGATGTAGTCATTGCTACACCGGATATGATGGGCGTTGTAGGACGTCTCGGCCGTGTACTCGGACCGAAGGGTCTCATGCCGAACCCGAAGACCGGTACGGTTACCATGGATGTTACCAAGGCAATCACTGAGTCTAAGGCTGGTAAGGTTGAGTATCGTCTTGACAAGGCTAACATCTTCCACGTTGCAGTCGGTAAGGCTTCCTTCTCCGACGAGCAGCTTAAGCAGAACATCGATGCGCTCATGGGCGCGATCGTAAAGGCTAGACCGGCAACACTTAAGGGTACATATCTTAAGTCTGCTACACTGACCTCTACGATGGGTCCTGGCGTGAAGGTTGATACCCTTCAGTTCGGTGCCTGAAAAATTTGATGTTGACATCCGGCTTGCCGGATGCTAACATACATCCGTATTTACCCTGAGACAGCAGGTGATCCATATGGATCGTAAGCATAGCGCCTGCCGAGGAAGATATAAACATTTATGTTTATTACCCCTGTGTCTCTAGGCACAGGGGTTTTCCTTACTAAAAGGTTTATACGAAATCTTATAAAGGAGGAAAAACCAAAAGATGGCAAAGGTTGAGTTAAAGCAGCCGATTATCGACGAGATTAAGTCTCTTCTTGACGGTGCCGTTTCTGTGACTGCTGTTAAGTACATTGGTCTTACAGTTGAGCAGGATACACAGCTTCGTAAGCAGTTAAGAGAGGCTGGTGTTACTTATAAGGTATTTAAGAACACCCTCATTAAGAGAGCTGCAGAGGGAACCGATTTTGCTCAGCTTGATGAAGTCCTTGAGGGACCGACAGCGATCGCTGTTTCCAAGGATGATGCCGCAGCGGCAGCTAGAATCATCAAGAAGTTTGCAAAGGATGCTCCTGTTCTTGAGCTCAAGGCAGCTGTAGCCGAGGGCACCTACTACGACAGCAAGGCAGTTCTTGCACTCGCAGATATCCCTTCCAGAGAAGAGCTTCTTTCGAGACTGTGTGGTTCTCTTCAGAGCCCGGTTACGAATTTCGCTCGTGTTCTCAAGCAGGTTGCAGAAAAGAACGAAGAGCCGGCTGCATAAATATCGCAGCATGAGGCTAAGGAAGCCGGAAAGCGGCTTCAAATCTAATTTTTATCAAGAAATCAGAACATGTGCATAAGCACAAATTTTATTGGAGGAAATCAAAATGGCTAAGTTAACTACAGAAGAGTTTATTGCAGCTATCAAGGAGCTTTCCGTTGTAGAGCTTAATGACCTTGTAAAGGCTGTTGAGGAAGAGTTCGGTGTATCTGCAGCAGCAGGTGTTGTTGTTGCTGGTCCTGCAGCAGGCGCTGCTCCGGCTGAGGAGAAGACTGAGTTCGACGTAGAGCTCACAGAGGTTGGTGCTAAGAAGATCAACGTTATCAAGGTTGTTCGTGAGGCTACTGGTCTTGGTCTTAAGGAAGCAAAGGACGCTGTTGAGGCTGCTCCGAAGGTTATCAAGGAAGGCCTTGCTAAGGCTGACGCTGAGGCTCTCAAGGCTAAGCTCGAAGAGGCTGGCGCTAAGGTTACTCTTAAGTAATCTTCTGCCTGAAAAGGAAATTTACCCGCGAGCTGCTGCGGGATATAAAAGAACCCTTTTTGTGCCAAAGATGGCACAGGAAGGGTTCTTTTTGTTTTTAACCTGTTCTTCATCACTATATAGTATTATAGCGTGTCTGCAGATTGTACTTGATCAGGGCAGAATAAATTGATAGCAGTAATAGCAAGCATAACGAAACGGCATAAAGACGTAAATCAACGTGTCTTTTATTAGAAAATACCAAAAATACGTATAAAATGTGTAATATAAGAATATAAAATGAATATAAATGATAATATATTCGATATGATACACAAAAATGCATATAAATATACTAAAAGCTGAAAATTAGTTTATCGTTGACAAAAGACCATTAAAGGCATAGTATTAAAAACGTTCTGGAGAGGAGAAATAAACAGGACAGAACGTTTTAGAGGAGGATAATTATGAAAAAGGTAATTTCTGTAGCGATGAGTGTTCTGATGGCTGCATCCGTTTTAAGTGCATGTGGATCTTCTTCATCAGGTACTGCTACGACAGCGGCAGCGACCACGGCGGCAGCGGCAACAGAGGCAGCTACGACAGCAGCAGCGACCACGGCGGCAGCGACGGAAGCAGCTACGACAGCAGCGGCAGAGGCAGCCGGTGATGCGGCTGCAGCAGTAGCAGGCAAGACCTATAAGATCGCAATTGATCAGGCCTTTGCACCATTCTCAATCCAGCAGGATGACGGCAGCTACAAGGGCATCGATGTCGAGCTCATCACAGCGATTGCTGATACAGAGGGTTTCACAGCGGATATTAAGCCGATGGATTTCTCGGCGATTATTCCTTCACTTGTTTCCGGCACCATTGATGGCGGCTTAGGTTGCATGAGCGTGACGGATGAAAGAAAGGAAACTGTAGATTTTTCCGATCCTTACTATGAGGATGGTCTTGCTCTTTATACGAAGGATGATTCCACGATCGCTTCTCTTGATGATCTCAAGGGCAAGAAGCTTGCCGTAAAGGAAGGCACACAGGGTGCGCTTTGGGCCGAGGATAACAAGGATAAGTATGGCTTCGAGTATTCCACACTTGCCGATTCCGCTTCTACAGCCATGGCAGTTAAGAATGGTCAGGCCGATGGTTCTCTCGAGGATTATCCGGTTATTGCTTATGAAATTTCCATCGGTGAGCAGGAAGGCCTTAAAGTAGCTGTAGAGGCAGTCAATGAGCCGGGCGACATCGCAATGTCCGTCAATAAGGGCCAGAATCAGGAGCTGCTGGCAGCCTTCAATGAAGGACTTGCGAAGATCAAGGCAGATGGAACCTATGACAAGATTCTTGCCGAGTATGAGAAATAATTCATAGCTTTGTCTATTGAACGTATCCGAAAGGACGGAAAGCCAAATTCATTCGTTTCCAGTCTGATCGATACGATTGAATAGAACGTGATTTTCCTGAGGGGAGTGCATGGTGCGAAATAGTTGTCGGGAGAATCACAGACAAAAGGGGATTTCTTTACAGATCCCCTTTTATTTCAGTTAAGGTAATTTAGTGCGGCATACGAGTTTTTGACGCAGTACGTGAAGTGGCGGATGACAAGACAGCCGTGCGAAGCAAACAGTGTGCAGGAGAAAGCATTATGGCAGACTACTTTTCGATGTTTATTAAATACCTTCCGAGACTTTTAGGCGGCCTCCGGATGACAATTTTGATCGCGATATTTGGACTTTTGATCGCGGTGATACTGGGCGTGTTTCTCTGCATTCTGTCCATCAGCGGAAAAAAGGTGCTCGTAAAGATCGCAAATTTTTATATCACGATCATTCGAGGGACACCGCTCATGATTCTTGCACTGTTTCTGTACTTTGGTGTCATCAAGGACAGTCTGCCGCTCGTTATGAGTGCGTCTCTGATTCTCGGGCTTAATGCTTCCGCCTTCATGGCTGAGATCTTCCGTGCCGGTATTCAGGCCATCGACTACGGGCAGATGGAGGCGGCGCGGTCTCTCGGACTCAGCTACGGCCAGACCATGCGAAAGATTATCCTGCCGCAGGCCTTTAAGATCATGATCCCGTCGCTCATGAATCAGTTCATTTCCTCCATCAAGGATACCGCGATTCTGTCAGCCATTTCCGTCAATGAGCTCACAATGGTGGCAAAGACAATCATTGCGAGAAATTTCAAGGCGTTTGAAATCTATTCCTATGCGGCAATCATTTACATCGTCGTCATCACGGCGCTGACCTTCCTCTCGAAATATGTCGAGAGGCGTCTCGCCTACGATAAGCGATAAGCCTTATGGATACGGAAGTGAGGTATAGAAATGAGTGATTCGATTATTTCAGTAGAACATCTTCATAAGGTTTTCGGTGAGCTGGAGGTTCTGAAGGATATTTCCTTTACAGTCGCACCGGGTGAAGTCGTCTGCGTCATCGGTCCGTCCGGCTCCGGCAAGTCGACGCTTCTCCGCTGCTTAAACAAGCTTGAGACCACCCAGGGCGGGGAGATCACAGTACTCGGCCAGAAGCTCCACGAGGTAAAAAATATCAACGCCTACCGGGAAAACATCGGCATGGTGTTTCAGCATTTTAACCTTTTTCCGAACTACACGGTGAAGGAAAATGTGACCCTGGCGCCGGTCATGCTGAAGAAAATGACGAAAGCCGAAGCAGAGAAGAAGGCACATGAGCTTCTCGAGCTTGTCGGCCTCGACAGTAAAGCGGATGTCTACCCGGTGACGCTGTCCGGCGGGCAGAAGCAGAGAGTCGCCATCGCAAGGGCGCTCGCGATGAACCCGAAGATCATGCTGTTTGATGAGCCGACGAGTGCGCTTGATCCGGAGATGGTCGGCGAGGTTCTTGACGTCATGAAAAAGCTCGCCTCCGAGGGCATGACGATGGTCGTCGTCACCCACGAGATGGGCTTCGCGAGAGAGGTGGCGAACCGCGTGATCTTCATGGAGGATGGCTATATCGTCGAGGAAAATACGCCGGAGGAGATGTTTAAGAATCCGAAATCAGAACGATGCAGAAAATTCCTCTCATCTGTTTTATAATGCTTACGGCACCGGCTGTGCGAGAATGTGCTTAAACCTTTAAATTGAGAGCAGCCGGCATCCTAAAAATGTATGAGGTAAAGAGGAATGAGAGAATTACAGCATTTTGCAGTGACGATCGCGCGGCTTTCCGGTGCGAAGGGGCATGATATCGGGAAACTTCTTTCAAGACGTCTCGGCGTTAATTTCTATGATAAAGAGCTTCTGGAGCGCGCGGCGAGAAGAACCGGCATCGATACAGAATTTATGAGCCAGCATGATGAAAGCGTAGAACGGCGTTTCCTTGCGCCACTGTTCGGCATCGAAAACGGCAGCGATACACTGGAGGACCGGCTTTTTAACAAGGAAGCAGAGGTCATTCAGGATTTGTATGAAAAGGAGTCATGTGTGCTCATTGGCAGACTGAGCGACTATATTCTACGGAATAAGAAGGATGTCATCAATGTCTACATCTATGCACCGGAAGACTTTCGGGTTGACACGATCATGGCGCAGAATGGAATCACGAGAAAGGATGCCAGAAAGCTGATCCGTGAGAAGGACGCGACGCGAGAAAACTACTATAAGTTCTATTCTATGAACCACTGGAACCAGAAAAAGGGAAAGGATATCATGATTGATTCCGAGAGCTTCGGCGTGGAGGGGTGTGTCGATATCCTCGAGGCCGCAGTCCGGAGCCGGTTCAGTGTCGAGAAAACGTAGAAGGAACAAACTGAATAAGTGGAATAGAAAAAGACCATGGAACCTTCTTCCGATTTCGCATATACTGTTATGAAAGGTAATTTTTAAACGCAAGAGGAAGGTATCATGGATCTTTTTGAATATATGGCGGAACAGAAGAAAAAGGATGAGGCGCCGCTTGCATCCCGGATGCGCCCGGAGACGCTCGATGAGGTCGTCGGGCAGGAGCATATCATCGGGAAGGATAAGCTTCTGTATCGGGCTATCAAAGCAGATAAGCTGAGCTCTCTCATCTTCTACGGGCCGCCAGGCACCGGCAAGACGACACTCGCACGGGTTATCGCGAACACGACGAGCGCCGATTTCGAGCAAGTAAACGCGACCATCGCGGGAAAAAAAGACCTCGAGGAGGTCGTCGCGAAGGCGAAGCAGAACGCAGGCGGCTATGGCAGGAAGACGATCCTTTTTATCGATGAGATTCACCGCTTCAACAAGTCCCAGCAGGATTATCTCCTTCCCTACGTCGAGGACGGCACACTCATTCTCATTGGTGCTACGACAGAAAACCCATATTTTGAGGTGAACGGCGCCCTGCTTTCGAGATCCCGGATCTTTGAACTCAAGCCACTAAGTGATGAAAATGTCGCAACACTGATTGACCGGGCCCTTTCAGACACGAAGAAGGGCGTTGGCTCTTTTCATGCGGATATCACGGAGGATGCGAAGCATTTCCTTTCGGACTGTGCGGGCGGTGATGCCCGTGCCGCGCTGAACGCGATCGAGCTTGCGGTGCTCACGACGGACAGAGCATCAGACGGCGCAATTCACATTACACTGCCGGTAGCGGAGCAATGCATACAGCGCAAGGCCATCCGCTACGATAAAGATGGCGATAATCATTATGATACGATCAGCGCCTTCATCAAATCCATGCGCGGATCGGACCCGGATGCCGCAGTTTATTACCTCGCCCGTATGCTCGAAGCTGGAGAGGATATCAAATTTATCGCACGCCGCATGGTGATCTGCGCTTCCGAGGATGTCGGCAATGCTGACCCCGAGGCGCTGGTGGTGGCGACAAGCGCATTTCTTGCCATCGAGCGTGTCGGGATGCCCGAAGCCCAGATCATTCTGTCCCAGGCCGCCAGCTATATTGCCTCCGCGCCGAAGTCCAACGCCTGCGCTACGGCGATCTCGGAAGCGACAGCCGAGGTCAGAAGCTCCGGCAGTCTGCCGATTCCGTCCTATCTTCAGGATGCACATTATAGCGGAAGTGCGAAGCTATCCCGCGGTGTCGGTTACCTTTATCCACATGATTTCCCTGGAAATTACGTCGAACAACAGTACCTGCCGGACGAAATTCGCGATAAGGAGTATTATCATTTTCCGCATCCGCATAGGAAAAAGTCATGAACAGCCTCAATTTACATAGAGGAAGGTCATAAAAGACCATTTTCAGACTACGATAGATAGAAGATCGCCGCAAAGACTTTACATTGCGACGATTTTTTAATAAAGTGTAAGAGTTTTTTTAATGAACTTTGACATTTTACGTGCTATGGTAATACACGCGTGATTTTTTAGCATTTGAGGAGAATAATTATGAAGAAGATTTTATATGCCGCGATTCTTTCCGCGGCAGTTGTATCACTCGCTGCTTGCGGCAGCAAATCATCGGACAGCGGAGCTAAGGATAATTCCGCATCAACGGAAACAACAGAAGCTTCGGACAACGGTCAGGCTGACGCTGCGGAAACAACTTCTCTGGATGATTCGACCGACGGACCGGTGGATACGACGGATCTCGGATCTTCAGATTGCACGGTTCAGAAGCTCGAGGGCAATAACCTTACCGTTGAGCTCGATGATGGAAGCTCAATGACCTTTGATATCTCGGAAGCGTATGTCAATCCCGCATGGCAGCTTATGACCGGTGATGAGGTCAATGTTTACTTCGAGGGCGAGGAACCGACAGACGGTATGAAGGTCCTGGAGGTAGCGATGGCTGTACCGTATGAGTACACATCGGAAAGCTATGACGAGGATCCGCAGGTTTATGGTGAGGTTACGGCAGTTTCCGCTGACTCAATCTCTGTTGTCGAGAATGAAGGCCGTGAGCCGGAAGAAGGCGGACCGGTGGATGGTACCGAATATACCTTCAAGCGTCCGTCCTATGAGACCGTTGTCGGTGATCCGAAGGTTGGCGACAGCGTACAGGTGCTGTATCTTGGTGACCTTACGAATGCCATTTCATATCGGATCTGTACAGAAGCGATGATGGATGACCCGAAATCGGATATTTATGAGATTCAGGGAACACTTGCACAGTTTAAGGCTGGCATCATTTATTTGAAGACGGATGAAGGAGATGTGTTCGGCTTTAATCCGGATGGCGATGAAAAGCTCATCGCGGAAGCGAAGAAGGATGTCGGTAAGAAGGTACGGATCAGTTATACGGATTCGATTCGCATGCGTGTTTCGTCCTGTGACGGCATCACGGTAGTTGAATAATTTAAGAAGTGGCTGTCGCAGAACGTGACAGCCATTTTTTGTTCCTCACGTCGGCACGAAAAAAGGCTGCCGCATTCTGCGACAGCCGAATCCTAAGTATCCTGGCTTTACTCCTCGATCACTTCAATCTTTAAGTAATCAAAGCTGATGGGTTCGACGAAGCTGTCGCTTCGGAAGAGGGTTTTTGATTTTTTCTGGAATTCACGGATATTCGGGTCGAGCCAGATGGGTACGGCGAGATCCATGTATTCACAGATTTCCTGCAACGCCTTAAAGACATGTTCGGTTCTCGACATGTCATAGCCCGGCAGTCTTGAAACACAGTCCCGGATCATCCGGCCGTCTTTATAGAGTTCGCCACTCATTCGAAACATAGAAGCTCCTTATTGATAATTTACAGATAAAAATGCGAAATTGTTCATAGATTGTTCAAAATGAACATATATTATGATAATGTTTACGACAAACATACTTGAAAAAGTTTGGAAAGTAAAGATGTGCAGCGAAGCCGGATGCATGGTAGCAGGAAGCATTGGAAAAGGCACCTGCGGTAAGCGCTGCAGATTATCATAGAATCCGGAGGCGGATAGTATCATGGGGCAGGAAACGGAGAATCCGATTGAGTTTCTAAAAGCGGCAGAAGAAGCCGTCAGTGCGTATAGCGAGCTGAAAAAGAGTCTCGAGGAGGAAAGAGACAGGGAAAAGAACGCCGGACAGGCGCTGGAAAAAGAGAAGAAGCGCGTTCAGGAGAAGATCGAAAAGACCATCAAAACGCGGCAGGATGAGGTGACATCGACCTATGATGCCGAGATCGGAAAGATCGATACGCGGCTTAAAAAAGCCACACAGGAGCGCGAAAAGGCCCGTAAGGAGGGCGTAAAGGGAAGAATCCGTACCGAGACGGAGCCCTTTCTCGTCGAGAACAAGGAGCTTAGGCGCCAGATTAAAGCAGTCATGAAGCAGAACAATGTCTCCTCCTTCTGCACGACGGATGTGTTTTACACCTTCTTTAAGCCATCAGGCTTTAAGGAAATTCTGACACTGATCCTGGTATTTGCCATCATCTTTGCACTGCTTCCCTATATCATCTACATGCTGATCCCGCAGCATAAAGAATTTATGCTGTTTATCATTTACCTTGTTGACATTTTCATCTTTGGCGGTCTTTATGTGCTCATTAACAATCGAACCGTCGGGAAGCACGGCGAAACGATCCGACAGGGCAGAGATATCAAAAACAGAATCCGCGCCAATAAGAGGAAGGTAAAGAAAATCAAGCGCTCCGTGCACAGAGATCCGGGCGAGGAGCATTATAATCTCGAGTCCTTCGATGATGAGATCGCGAAGATCCGTCAGGAAAGAAACGATGTCATCGCGAAGAAGCAGGCCGCGGAAAACACCTTCGAAACGGTCACAAAGAACATCATCACGGACGAGATCGAGTCCGGTGCACGCGAGACCATCGAAGCCCTTTCAAAGGATTTCAGCGATTCCACAGAAAAAAGAAAAGCCCTCGAGTCGGAAGAACAGGCAAAGGCTCTCGAGCTTTCGAAGACCTACGAGCAGTACATCGGAAAGGCCCACATGAACGAGACTGACATCGAGCGGATCCGTGAAATGCTCACAGCAGGCACCGCCACCTCCGTCATCGACGCCGTCTCGAAGATTGACCACCCGGAAACTGGCGAAGCAGAAACGAAAGGAAGAGATTAATGAAGAAACACTGGCTACGAGGCTTTTCAGGGTACTTGAGCGTCCCGGTTGCTTAGCCAGTGGTGTAGGCATTAGCGGAAGGAGTTGGTAGACGCGTCATAATGATAGTCTATCGCCGCGAGCTTTTCGGTCAGCGCTGCTTCATCGAGATCCAGCGCCCGGCACAGTGCGGTCAGCGAATCGAAATTGTCTCGAAGCTCGGTGTTTATGTAGCTTAACAGCATGACAGGATCCTTAGGTATAGACACAATATTTCCTTTCTTGTCTTAAGAAGACACGGTGAGTATAATGCTTATGTATTTTTCATAAAATGCAAAAGGAGTATAGCACATGAAGGATGACAATTGTATTTTTTGTAAGATAGCGAATGGGGAAATCCCGTCGACAACGCTATATGAGGATGACACTTTCCGCGTGATCTTCGATCTTAATCCGGCGACGAAGGGACACTGCCTGATCCTCCCGAAGGAGCATTATGAGAATCTGACGGTACTGCCGGACGAGACGGCTGCCAAGGTGCTGCCGCTTGCCGGCAGGATCGGCAAGGCTATGGAGGAGGCGCTCGGCGCCAAGGGCTTCAATGTCGTTCAGAATAACGGTGAGGCAGCGGGCCAGACCGTGCATCATTTCCACACGCACATTATTCCGCGCTACGGTAATCCTGACGAAATGGTACTCTGGAAGCCGGGTACTTCGACACCGGAGGGTCTCCGCGAGGTCTGCGAGGAGATTAAGGGTAAGCTTGGATGACGAAACAGAGAATCGTGCTGACCGGCGGCGGAACAGCCGGTCATGTGACGGCGAATATTGCATTACTGCCAGGCCTCCGCGAGGAGGGTTATGAGGTTTACTACATCGGCTCCTACCAGGGCATCGAAAAGACCCTGATGGCGGAGCAGGGCGTCCCGTACACCGGCATCGCGACAGGCAAGCTTCGCCGCTATTTTGATATCAAGAATTTTTCTGATCCCTTCCGTGTCATCAAGGGTTATTTCGAAGCAAAAAAAGCACTGAAGAGCATTCGCCCGTCTATCGTCTTTTCGAAGGGCGGCTTCGTCGCGGTACCGGTCGTGTACGCAGCACATAGCCTCCATATTCCGGTCGTCACACATGAATCCGACATGACGCCCGGCCTGGCAAACAGGCTTTGCCTGAAATATGCAGAGAAAATCTGCTGTAACTTCCCGGAAACACTTGAAAAGCTTCCGAAGGACAAGGCTGTTCTGACTGGCGACCCCATCCGCGCAATGCTTCTTTCGGGTGACCGTGCAGAGGGTCTCCGTATGAACGGCTTCGATGGCACGAAGCCGGTGCTCATGATCATCGGCGGCTCACTTGGCTCCGTCGCGATCAATCAGGCCGTCAGAGCGTCACTGCCAGAGATTCTAAAAACCTTCGATGTCATTCATGTCGCCGGCAAAGGACACCTTGATGAAACACTCGAAGGCACCCCGGGCTATAAACAGTACGAATATATCGGAGACGGCCTGCAGCATCTCTATGCGGCTGCAGATCTCCTTATCTCAAGAGCCGGAGCAAATGTCATCTGCGAGATTCTCGCACTCAAGAAGCCAAATATTCTGATTCCGCTGCCGCTTGATGCATCCCGCGGCGATCAGATTCTGAACGCACAGTCCTTTGAAAAGCAGGGCTTCAGCGTCGTGCTGGACCAGCACGAAATCGAGAAAGAGCCGGAGAAGCTCCTTGAAAGCATCCGTACCACCTACGAAAATCGCGGGAAATACATCAAAGCGATGGAAGAAGCACAGGAGGAATCCGGTGCGGATCAGGTACTCAGAGTCATTGACAGCGTCGTCAAAGGAAAGGAGAAGATATGATTGGTATCATCGGTGCAATGGATGAAGAGGTCGCTAAGCTAAAGGCGGACCTTACAGATACGATGGAAGAGCAGCACACAGGACTCACCTTCGTAACCGGAAAGCTGTCCGGCAAGGATGTCGTCGTAGTCCGTTCCGGCATCGGCAAGGTCAACGCCGGCGCCTGCACAGCCGTGCTGATCGACCGATACCATGTAGACTATGTAATCAATACCGGCATCGCCGGCTCACTCGATGCTCATATCGATATCGGAGACATCGTACTTTCCGAAGATGCCGTCCAGTATGACATGGACGCCACCAATTTCGGTTATCAGCTCGGTGAGATCCCGCGTGTCGGCACCATGGCCTTCAAGGCATCCGATACACTTATCGGCATCGCCGAAGAAGAAAACAAAAAGGTTAACCAGGAGATCCGGACCTTCATCGGGCGTGTCTGCTCCGGTGACAAGTTCGTCTCGGACCATGAGACCAAGGACTGGATCATCTCCCATTTCCAGGGCCGCTGCTGCGAGATGGAGGGAGCCGCCATCGCCCAGATCGCATGGCAGAATAAGGTACCCTTCCTCATCGTCCGCGCCATTTCCGACAAGGCCGACGACTCCGCCACCGAGGACTACCCGACCTTCGAGAAAAAGGCCATCACCCACTGCGTGAACCTTACCGAAGCAATCATTAAGAGAATATAAAAAAAGCTGACGCGTAAGCGTCAGCTTTTTTTACAGTTCAGTCATGTTGTATGGAATATTTTCTTCCTCCAAAATCCGCTTTTCTCTTGTATGGCATGTAAACAGGAGAATCTGGCCGGTGTGAATTTCGGTGATGAAGTGGAGAGCGGAGCGGAGGCGGTCCTCGTCATACATCGCGAAGGAGTCATCGAAGATGAGTGGCAGACGATCCGTGACGGAGGACTGCAGGAGACTCGCGGCTGCGAGCCGGACCGCAAGATAGATCTGGTCCATCGTACCCGAAGAAACATCCTCAAGCGGCACCATCTTATCCGGTGTGTTCATGTAGATATTGAGCTTCTGGTCAATCCACATAGAATCGTAGATGCCGCCGGTGATGCCGGAGATGAGCTTACCGGCTTCTTCATTGAGATAATGTCCGAAGCTCTGTCCGATGGTTCCTGTAAGTTCTTCAAGCGTCTCGATCGCAAGACTTAAGGCATCTAGCTTTTCAGAGATTTCCTTGTTCCGCTGCACGGTACCGACGAGAATGTCCGCCTGATTCCGGATACTGGAAAGATGCTGCAGCTTGCCATCAAGCTCGCTCTGCTTTTCATTTTCCTTCTGCAGCTCGAAATCATATTTTCGTTCATCTTCAGAGAGTGTCTGAAGCTCCTGCGTCAATGCGGCAAGCTCCGCTTCATCGGCATGCAGTGAATCGGATGTATCGATCAAGGCCTTCATATGGGTATGAAAAGCATCCATTGCTTCTGCTGTAATATCCCCGGCGCCGAACTGCTTCGTGAGGATCCCACGGATCATTGCGGCGGCAGCATCCAGAGACTTTTTTCTCCGGCTTCTTCGTACAAACAGAAAGAGACTGATGACCAGAAGAAGTACAGAGATACCGGCACACACCACCAAAAGAACCGGCGGATTAAAATTCATCGCAGCTAATGCTGCAGCCATCGGTGGCAGCTGTCCTCTAATGGAAAGATAGATTAGGACAGAAAGAACGGCGCCAAAAAGCGTCAGCGCAAGGAGAAGAATCGGTGCGATCAAAGCATTAGCGCCGGCTTTCCCGGAGAGCGTCTGATACGTCTGATAAGCTGTATCTGTCCGCTGGACCGCCTCTTCTATTTCCGGCGGCTCGTGGAAGCCGGACTGCTCCATCGTCGTCTGCTCTGATGCGATACGCTGAAGGAGAAGCTCCTTTTTTGTCTGCCGGTCAATCTCGCGGTCTCTTGTCTCCTCACGAAGCGACTGGATTTTTCGATATTCATTGGCATATTCCGGCTTCGCGATTTCCTTCTCCATATTCCGGATTTCTCCGACAAGGGAAGCATAGGATTTCGCAGCCTGCGGCACTAGTTGATGTGACAGCGCATTTTTCTCGGCATCCAGATCATTGATCGCATCCTCTGCGCTCAAAGAAAGATCACCGGTTGTAGAAAGATTCCGGATATATTTCTGGAGTTCAGCGACCATCCCCTGCCCGGTTGCCGAGCGGAGTTGTCCGATGCTGACGGTATTGTCAAACGTAGTTTCCGTTACCGTACCAAGCATCGTCTTAAGAAAAGCCTCCGGGTCTTCGAGCGCGATCCCCTTCTCAACATCGAGAATGGATAGAGTTTCTGCATTTTCCTGAAAGTTTCTCTGAATCTCGTACTGTCTACCCTCCTGCTCCAGAAGCAGTGTACCGCCGTATTCCTCCGGCGACTTCCAGGGCTCATACTTCGTGCGGAGGTCATGCTCAGGACCATGACCGGGAATTTTATGGAAGCCGTAAAGCATCGCCTTGATAAACGCATGCAGTGTGGACTTTCCCGCCTCATTTTTTCCGTAAATGATATTCAACCCCTGTTCACAGGATATATCGAGCTGATGAAATTTTCCAAACCCATCAATATGAAGACGGACTAGCTTCATGTTCTGTTCTCCTTATCCCTTTCAAGCAGTGCGCGAATACCATAATACAGAGCCTGCTTCTCTACGTTACTCATTGCGGAGGGATCCTCACCCATCAGCTTCCGGATGTAGAAGCCGATAATATCAGACGGATGCTGCCGGTAAATCTCAGAAAAATCATAGTCCGGCTCACTTTCATCGATAAACTCGAGAATCCGGTAATTGTTTCGGAGACTCGAGAGATCCAGCTCCGTATCCGGCGAATGCTTACCTGTGATGCGGATCGTGAAGATATTTTGATCTCCATACTTTTTCATACGCTGTGTGATCCGGGACAGGAGCGAAAGCGCCGTCGTCTTCGGATTGATCGCGCTGTCAACGGTGATATAGTCGACATCGGTATTCTTAACAAATGTCAGACGGTCCATGTGATGTGAAATCGGATTGATATCGCCGGTATAATAACCGTGATCGCCAGCGTCCTCCGAAGATAAAACCTCTGGTGACCCCGGATAAATGATCTTGCCAGTCTCGATCTCCGCAGCACTGTTCAGGTGCCCGAGTGCAATATAGTCAAAAGGCAGTGCGGACAAAGTCGAGATGTCTACCGGCATATGATTCTGGTCTCCGCCATGGGCAAGGAGAATATGGATCCGCCCGTTATCCTCTGGCTTTACCGTGTCAATCACGGTATCCGTCAGCGTTTTCGCATGATAGGAAAAACCATATACCTCGGTGTTGATATCACTGAAATAAATGCTTTCCACCTGATCGGAAAGAAACCAGTGGACGTTCTGACTCCAGTTAAAGCTAAGAAGCGCCGAATTAGGACTCACATAGTCATGCTCTCCCGATATAATGACGACATGCGTGGCAGGGATGGAGCTAAAGAGATAATTCAGCTCTTTAAGGTCCTTATTCATCGGCTGAAAATCAAAGAGATCGCCGGAGATGAAGAGACAGTCCGCACTGGTGTCCCTGGCTTTATCGATGATCCGCCGGAAGGAAGCCTTGATATCATTCGAGCGGTCCTTGCTCCAGGGCATGTCAGCATCCGGCATCATCCCCCAATGTACATCTGCTGTATGGATGAATCGCATAAAATTACCTCAAAAGGAATAAGAAGGCATCGCAAGCGATGCCCTTGAACGCGCTCGCCGCTAAGGCATCCCGAAGCCTTTCCGTGCAAGCACGGCACTTCGGGATAACAATAAAAACCATGCCTAAGGGCATGGTTTTCAGAAAATCTGATCAGATCTCGCAGTTTCCGACGGTACGCGGGAACGGAAGGACATCACGGATGTTCTGCATGCCGGTGATATACATGACAGCACGCTCGAAGCCGAGACCGAAGCCACCGTGACGGGTTGTGCCATATTTCCGAAGATCCAGATAGAACTTGTACTGATCGAGGTTCATGCCGAGCTCCTTCATACGATTAAGAAGCTTATCATAATCCTCCTCACGCTGTGAGCCGCCCATGATCTCGCCGATGCCCGGAACGAGACAATCGACAGCAGCTACCGTCTTTCCGTCCGGATTCAGCTTCATGTAGAAGGCCTTGATCTCCTTCGGATAATCGGTTACAAATACCGGACGCTTGAAGATCTTTTCTGTAAGATACCGCTCATGCTCCGTCTGGAGATCCACACCCCAGGAAACCTTGTAATCAAACTCGTCGTTGTGCTCCTCGAGAAGCTTGACAGCCTCTGTGTAGGTAACACGGCCGAACTGAGAGTTCACGACATGGTTGAGACGATCCAGCAGTCCCTTGTCGACATACTGGTTTAAGAAGGCCATCTCCTCAGGCGCATTCTCAAGCACATAGGAGATCATGAACTTCAGCATGTCCTCCTCAAGCGCGATGACGTCATCGAGATCCGCATATGCGATTTCCGGCTCAATCATCCAGAACTCTGCGGCATGACGCTGTGTGTTTGAATTCTCAGCACGGAAGGTCGGACCGAAGGTGTAAATATTACGGAAGGCCTGGGCGAAGGTTTCGCCGTTCAGCTGGCCGGAAACCGTCAGAGAGGTTTTCTTGTTAAAGAAATCCTTGGAATAATCCACAGCGCCGTCCGCCATCGGGACATTTTCAAGTGGTAATGTCGTCACCTGGAACATCTCACCGGCACCCTCTGCATCAGAGGCCGTGATGAGCGGTGTGTGTACATAAACGAAGCCCCGCTCCTGGAAGAAAATATGAATCGCGTAGGCGATCAGTGAGCGAACACGGAATACAGCCTGGAAGGTATTCGTCCGTGGACGAAGGTGCGTCATCGTACGAAGATATTCCATCGTATGACGCTTCTTCTGGAGCGGATAATCAGAGCCCGCTGCGCCCTCGACAGAAATCTCTGTTGCCTGTACCTCAAACGGCTGCTTTGCCTCCGGTGTTGCGACGAGCTGACCCTTTACGATGACAGCTGTGCCGACGCCGAGCTTGCAGGCTTCCTGGAAATTTGACATGGTATCATGATAAACCACCTGAATCGGTGTAAAGAAGGTGCCGTCAGAAATGACTAAGAAGCCGAAGGCCTTTGAATCACGATTCGAACGAACCCAGCCGGCAATCTCGACATCCTTTCCGTAAAAAGACTCCTTGTTTTTAAAAATTTCCCGTAAGGTAAGTATCTCCATAATGTTCCCCTTCTTGTAAATTCAACTGTCGCGGCACTGACCCGACAGCCTAAACTAAAGAAAAATTATACTTGAAAAAACGACTCATTTCAACGTGCAAGAAAAAGGAGTTTCCATAAACTTTACGAAAAAATTGCATAAATAATAAAAACAAAATTCAAAATTTATGTATAAAATTCATCATGCCGGATTAACAGAAAAATAATTACGTGGTATACTGTACATATCAAAAACTTTCCACACAGCTAGTTGGACATGAGGTGATGACGTGATTAAAAAAGAAATGATCGCCATGCTTTTGGCAGGCGGCCAGGGCTCTCGTCTTGGTGTTCTCACAAAAAATGTTGCAAAGCCAGCCGTATCGTTCGGAGGAAAGTACAAGATTATTGACTTCCCTCTTTCGAACTGCATTAACTCTGGTGTTGATACCGTCGGTGTACTGACCCAGTATCAGCCTCTTCGTCTTAATGCACACATCGGCATCGGTATTCCATGGGATCTCGACCGTAACCGTGGCGGTGTCTCCGTTCTCCAGCCGTATGAGTCGCAGAAGGGCTCTGACTGGTATTCCGGTACAGCGAATGCAATTTACCAGAACATAGCGTATATCGATACGTATGATCCTGACTATGTTCTGATTCTTTCGGGCGACCATATCTACAAGATGGATTATGAGATTATGCTCGAATACCATAAGGCAATGGGCGCTGATGTAACCATTGCTTCTATGCCGGTTCCGATGGAGGAAGCAAGCCGGTTTGGTATTACCGTTACCGACGAGAATAACCGCATCATTGATTTCCAGGAGAAGCCGAAGGAGCCGAAGTCAAATCTTGCTTCGATGGGTATCTATATCTTCAACTGGAAGCTTCTTCGTGCAGCACTGATCGCAAATAAGGATGTGCCGGGCGAGGATTTCGGTAAGCATATTATTCCATATTTCTTTAATGGCGGAAAGAAGATCTATGCCTATGAGTTCAATGGCTACTGGAAGGATGTAGGAACACTGCAGTCCTACTGGCAGTCCAACATGGAGCTCGTCGCGATCATTCCGGAGTTCAATCTCTATGAGGAATACTGGAAGATCTATACGAAGACAGAGAACGCTGCGCCGCAGTTTATCTCGGATAAGGCAAAGGTTGAGCGTTCGCTTGTGGCCGAGGGCTGTGAGATCTTCGGTGAGGTACATAACTCTGTCATCGGTGAAGGTGTAACGATCGAAGAGGGCGCCGTCGTGACGGATTCCATCATTATGTCTAATTCGACGATTGGATCGGGCACGAAGATTGATAAGGGAATCATCGCAGAGAATGTCGTCATTGGCTCGAACTGCGAAGTCGGTGTCGGCGAGTTCGCACCGTCTACCTATGATGCCCGCGTTTATAACGCAGACCTTGCCACTATCGGTGAGAATTCAATCATTCCGGACAATGTCAAGATCGGAAGAAATACAGCAATCTATGGTGTTACCGAAGCTGGAGATTATCCTGATGGATCACTCCCGAGCGGTGGAGCCATCATTAAGGAGGCTACAACGGTATGAGAGCAATAGGTATCATTTTAGCGGGCGGCAACAACAAACGGATGAAGGAGCTTTCTAACAAGCGTGCGATCGCGGCGATGCCGATCGCGGGTTCCTTCCGGGCTATCGATTTTTCTCTTTCAAACATGTCAAATTCACATGTTCAGAAGGTTGCTGTACTGACACAGTACAACTCAAGATCTCTGAACCAGCATCTTTCCTCCTCGAAATGGTGGGATTTCGGCCGTAAGCAGGGCGGTCTCTATACCTATACACCGACCATTACAGCGGAGCACAGTGACTGGTTCCGCGGCACAGCAGATGCACTTTATCAGAATATTACATTTCTGAAGGAATCGCATGAACCATATGTCATCATCGCAAGTGGTGATGGTATCTATAAGCTGGATTATGGCAAGGTTCTCGAGTTCCATATCGAGAAGAAGGCTGATATCACAGTCGTTGTCAAGACACTGGACAGCGGTGACGACGCATCCCGCTTCGGCTGTGTCAAGATGAACGATGATCAGCGGATCGTCGACTTCGAGGAGAAGCCACTTCAGACGGATGCGAATACCATTTCCTGTGGTATTTATGTCATTCGGAGACGTCATCTCATTGAGCTTCTTGAGCAGGCGCATGAAGAGGATCGTGTAGATCTCGTACAGGACATCCTCGTACGGTACAAGAATGTTAAGAAGATTTACGGCTATAAGCTTAATACCTATTGGGCAAATATCGCATCCGTAGAGTCGTATTATAAGACAAATATGGCATTTCTCCGGAGAGATGTCCGTGACTTCTTCTTCCGTCAGCAGCCGCTCATCTATACGAGACTTGAGGATAATCCGCCTGCAAAGTACAATCCGGACAGTTCCGTCAAGAATTCACTTCTTGCCAGTGGCTGTATCATTAATGGTACGGTGGAGAACTCCATTCTGTTCCGTAAGGTTTATGTAGGCAACAATTGCGTGATCAAGAATTCCATCATTCTGAACGATGTTTATATCGGTGACAACACCGTCATCGAGAACTGTATCGTAGAGAGCCGTGATACGATTCGTGCCAATACGACGTATATCGGTACACCGGAAAATATCCGTATCGTCATCGAGAAGAATGATCGCTATCAGATGTAATCCGTAAGGAGGCAGAAGAGATGCAGATCACGGATATAAGGATCCGGAAATCCGAGCGCAACGGCAAGATTAAGGCTGTCGCTTCGGTAACCTTTGACAATGAATTTGTCGTGCATGATATCAAGGTACTGGAGGGTGCAAAGGGACTTTTCATCGCGATGCCGTCGCGGAAGACAAGTGACGGAGAGTATCGGGATATTGCACATCCGATCAAGACAGAGCTTCGGGATAGCATGCAGTCAGCGATTCTAGAGAAGTACCGGAACGAGATTGGGGATTCCGAAGAGTAAAATTTCAGAACTGTCGTACCATAGTGCGACAGTTCTTTTTTTGTGCTAGAATAAAAGCTCAACAGAAATAATAAACGATGTGGGGAGTGCTGTTTTATGCGGCATGCCCCGTTTGTGTATGTTTAAAAATAGATTGGAGGCTATATGTATCTGATTGTTGGGCTGGGGAATCCGGAGAGGAAGTATGTGGGGACGCGGCATAATACGGGCTTTGCGGTGATTGATGCGTTGATGGAGAAGCTCGGGGTCCAGGGGCTTTCGGAGACGAAATTTAACGGGGCTTATGCGAAGACGAATTATGAAGGGGAGCAGCTTATTCTTTTAAAGCCGATGACGTATATGAATGAGTCGGGGCAAAGTGTCGGGCCGATGAGTAATTTCTATAAGATACCGGCTGATCATATTATTATCTGTTCGGATGATATCAATCTCGATGTGGGACGTCTCCGGATCCGGCCGAGTGGTTCTGCGGGCGGCCACAATGGGTTAAAGTCGATCATTGCCTGTGTCGGGTCAGATCAGTTTCCGCGGGTGCGGGTCGGTGTCGGTATGAAGCCTTCGTATATGGATCTGGCGGATCATGTGCTGTCTAAGTTTTCGGCTGATGACCAGAAGCTTATGGAGACTGCCTATAAGGAAGCGGCGGATGCTGTGCTTGATATTGTGAAGAATGGTGTCGAGCATGCGGAAAATATATATAATCGGAAGAAGGCTGAGTGACGGAGTCGGTAATTTATGGGAATTTTAAATCCTTTTGAAGGAACCAAAGAATATGTGACACTTCTTTCGGATGTGCGGCATGGAAAAGGGCCAGTGGCAGTGACAGGTGCGGTTGATCCGGCGAAGACGCAGCTGCTTTCGGCTGTCAGTATGGATGATGTGAAAGGGGCATCGGGGACTGGTTGGAAGCTGTTTGTCGTGAAGGATGAAGCTTCCGGCAAGCGTTTTGTTCGGGATCTTCATGGCTTCGGAGAGGCGGCGTGGTTTTATCCGGCGAAGGATTTTCTGTTTTATCAGGCGGATACACAGGGGACGCTTCTCACACGGCAGCGGGTTGAGGTACTCCGGCATATTCTCGAGGATCAGGGCGGCGTCATCGTGACGACAATCGATGCACTGATGGATAAGGTGCTCGGACGGGAGACCTTCACAGAGGCGGTGCTGACGATCCGGCCCGGAATGGTCATCGAGCTTGAGGCACTGAATCTGAAGCTGTCGAAGCTTGGCTTCGAACGTGCATCAGAAGTTTCAGCCATGGGAGAATATGCGGTCCGTGGCGGCCTCGTGGATATCTTCCCGTTTAATGTGGAAAACCCGGTTCGTGTGGAATTCTGGGACACGGAGGTGGATAACCTTCGTACCTTTGATGTGGCTTCACAACGCTCGCAGGAAACACTTGAGTCGATTGATATTTATCCGGCGACGGATAAGGCGCGGAATTCGCAGGAGGAAAACCGAGAAGTGAGTCTTCTCGATTATTTTGATGAGAAGACCATCCTTTTTCTGGACGAACCGGACAGGCTTAAGGAACGTGGTAAGGCAGTCGAAGATGAGTTCCGGGAGAGCTTTGACCGAAGGACAGAGGAAGCTGCACGGAAGAAGGCAGCAGGTGTAGGCATTAGCGAGGAGGAAGCGGGTAAGGATCCGGATAAGCTGATCTATAGTGCGGATCAGGTGATGGAGAGGCTTGATACCGGGAGGACGGTGGCTTTCAGTACACTGGGGAACAATCTGTCGTGTATCGATGTAAAGAAGCTGGTCCATTTCGAGACGACGGAGGTGACACCGTATAAATCCGGCTTCGAGCTTTTGATTAAGGATCTGAAGGCATGGCAGAAGGAAAAATACAGGATCATTCTTTTAAGCCCGTCCCGGACGAGAGCCTCGCGGCTTGCGCAGAATCTCCGGGAGTATGACATTCGTGCATATTGTCCGGATGAAAATCAGAAGGCGTCCGAGGAGGATAAGGGCGCGGTGCAGGTGCTGTATGGTTTCTTAAACAGCGGTTATCAGGTACCGGCGGAGAAGTTCGTGGTGCTGACCGAAGGCGATATGTTCGGAAATCAGAACGAGGTCAAGCGGAAACGGAAGCAGAAGAAGCTCGACGGGCAGAAGATCGCGAAGCTTGAAGAACTGACGCCGGGTGATTATGTCGTACACGAGGACCATGGCATCGGCATTTACCGCGGGATCGAGCGTATCACGACGGAGGGCGTCGAGAAGGACTATATCAAGATTGAGTATGGCGATGGCGGGAATCTGTATCTGCCGGCGACCAGGCTCGAGGGTATCCAGAAGTATGCCGGGAAGGAAGCGAAGGCGCCGAAGCTGAATAAGCTGAATGGTACGGACTGGCAGAAGACGCGTTCCCGTGTGCAGCATGCGGTCAAGGAGATCGCACGGGATCTCGTCCGGATTTATGCGGCACGGCAGAAGGAATCCGGCTTCAAATTTAGCACGGACACGGTGTGGCAGAAGGAATTTGAAGAGATGTTTCCGTATGAGGAGACAGCGGATCAGACGCTTGCCATCGAAGCCACAAAGGACGACATGGAGAGTCATAAGATCATGGACCGGCTGATCTGCGGCGATGTCGGTTATGGTAAGACGGAGATTGCCCTGAGAGCAGCGTTTAAGGCGGTGCAGGATTCGAAGCAGGTGGCCTATCTCGTGCCGACGACGATTCTTGCGCAGCAGATCTATAATACGTTCCAGGAACGAATGAAAAACTTCCCGGTGAAGGTGGATCTTCTTTGCCGCTTCCGGACACCGCAGCAGATGAAAAAGACTGTGCATGATCTCGAGAACGGGCAGGTGGATATCGTCGTCGGGACACACAGACTTCTATCGAAGGATGTGCATTTCAAGGATCTCGGGCTGCTCGTCGTCGACGAGGAACAGCGGTTTGGTGTGACACATAAGGAAAGAATTAAAGATCTTAAGAAGAATGTTGATGTTCTGACGCTGACGGCGACGCCGATACCAAGGACCCTGCATATGTCGCTTGTCGGTATCCGGGATATGTCCGTGCTCGAGGAGCCGCCGATGGACCGCGTACCGATCCAGACCTATGTCATGGAATATAATGATGAGCTGGTCCGGGAGGCCATCAGCCGGGAGCTTGCCCGTCAGGGACAGGTATATTATGTGCATAACCGGGTCGGCAGCATCGCGGAGATTGCGGCGCATGTCCAGAAGCTCTGCCCCGATGCGCGGGTAGCCTATGCGCATGGCCAGATGTCGGAAAACCAGCTTGAGGATATCATGCTTCAGTTTGTGAACGGTGAAATTGATGTGCTGGTATCCACCACGATTATAGAAACAGGTCTCGACATTCCGAATGCGAATACTCTGATCATCCAGGATGCCGATCGAATGGGGCTATCCCAGCTGTATCAGCTCCGAGGCCGGGTCGGCCGGTCGAACCGGACGGCGTATGCTTTTCTCATGTATCGGCGGGGAAAGATGCTTAGTGAAGAATCAGAGAAGCGGCTGAAGGCCATCAAGGAATTCACCCAGCTTGGCTCCGGCATCAAGATCGCCATGCGGGATCTTGAAATCCGTGGCGCCGGCAATGTGCTCGGTGCCGAGCAGCACGGCCACATGGAAGCAGTCGGCTATGACCTTTACTGTAAGCTCTTAAATACAGCCGTGCAGGAGGAAAAGGGCGAAGCGGTAGAAGGACCATCCTTCGATACACAGGTGGAGTGTGAGATTGATGCCTTTATCCCGGACAGTTATATCCAGGACGAGTCCGAGAAGCTTGACATTTATAAGAGAATCAGCGCCATTACCAACGATGAAGATTATATGGATATGCAGGATGAACTGACCGACCGCTTCGGCGAGCTTCCGAAGCCCTGTGAGAACCTGTTAGGCATCGCACACCTCCGGGCGATCGCACATAAGGCTTATGTGACTGAAGTAAATATTACGCGAGGAAGCTTCCGCGTCATGTTCTACCCGCAGGCGGAGATCAATGTTACAGAGCTTCCGAAGCTTGTCCGTGAAGCACAAGGACAGCTCCGCTTCTCAAGCGGCGCGAAGCCAATGCTCGTGTATCGTCAGTCCGCCCATGCAAAGCCAGAGCAGCTTCCCGACACGATGAAGACCTGCGAAGCAGTGCTCCGCCGGCTGATACTTGGCTGAGGTAAAAATCGTTCCGGGAGGCGGAAGTGGTCCGGCCGATAGCATTCAAATGCCATCGGCCGGATCACTTCCGCCTCCCGAAACACTTATGTCTATAGAAAACGCATATGTGCCCGAAAAGCGCGTAAATACGCGCTCTCGGTTGACACTCCGCGCGCAAGAATATATAATGCAAGACGTATCAATGATTAATTACCGTTGGTTTCTGCTTGCAGAAAAATTTTATACCAGCGGTCATGGAGGAAACTTACAATGAATAAGATGGAATTAGTAGCAGCTGTAGCAAAGAACGCAGATCTTTCCAAGAAGGACGCTGACGCAGCTGTAAAGGCAGTTTTCGATGCAATTTCCGAGGCTCTTGCAAAGGGCGACAGAGTACAGCTGATTGGCTTTGGTACCTTCGAGGTTGCTGAGAGACCGGCAAGAGAGGGCAGAAACCCGAGAACTGGCGAGACCATGAAGATCGCTGCTACAAAGAGCCCGAAGTTCAAGGCTGGTAAGGCTCTGAAGGATAAGGTTAACTAATATTTCATGAGACTTGACAAGTATCTGAAGGTATCGAGACTCATTAAACGCCGTACGGTTGCGAATGATGCCTGCGATGCCGGCAGAGTGCTCGTAAACGATAAACCGCAGCGCGCCTCCTATGATGTGAAGGTGGGCGATGTGATTGAAATTTGTTTTGGTGAGAAATCGGTAAAGGCGGAGGTGCTTTCCGTACAGGATACCATCCATAAGGATGAAGCAGGCGAGCTTTTCCGATATTTATAATTTCTGTACTTAGTGCTTCTTTATGCTTTCAGGCGTCCGGCGCTTGATTTGACAGGTGGCTTATGATGAAGAGAAAGAGCAAAAATACATGGGCTAACCGTCTCGCGGTGATTGGTATTACCATCGTCGTAGGCTTTTTAGCGATAGCGGTGCATATCCGCTCGACGGAGCTTCATACGAAGATGCGGGATTATCAGGCAGAGGAAGAGAGTCTCGATGCGGCGATCGCGGATGAGAACCAGTACCATAAGGAGCTTGAGGAAAAGAAGGTTTACGTCAAGACAAAGGAATTTACCATCGAAAAGGCAAGAGAAATTTATGGTCTGAAGATGCCTGATGAAATCATCGTGCGTCCGGAGAATAAATGATTTTTAGCCTATGAGGGAGAGAAGGTTTGAACCTTCTCTCTTTTTGTGCAGGGATTTCTGCTTTACACCAGGATATTTCTACTATTGTTTTACCAACCTGATAAAAAGTTACGACTTTTGATGTATAATTGGAATGTGATGTGAACGAGTGAGGGGAGACAGAAAAACAGATTATGGATAAGCTCATCGGAGGGATCGCTCAATACATAAAGAAGAATGATCTGATCCATCCAGGTGATCATGTGATCGTGGGGCTTTCCGGCGGCGCGGACTCTGTATTTCTTTTGTATGCTCTGAAGGCTGTGATGCCGATGTTTGCGTTCACACTCAGTGCATTTCATGTTCATCACGGTATTCGCGGTGAAGAGGCGGATCGGGATCTTCAGTTTGCGGAAGCACTTTGCGAAAAGGAGAGTATTCCCTTTTCCTTCGTTCATGTAGACGCACCTTTGTATGCGGCGGAAAAGCATCTTAGCCTCGAAGAAGCCGGTCGTATCCTCCGATATCAGGCTTTTGCGACGGAAAGGGATAAAATTTCGGCAGAGATGAATGCATGCAAGACCTCCAATGATTCGAATGCAGGAAACCTTGAGCATACTAGGAAAACGTCGACAAAAATAGAGAAAGTTACCGATGTATGTGACGCCTTTGTTTCCCAGGAGAAACAGCAGGTGCTTGTAGCCGTAGCGCATCACATGGATGATCAGGCCGAGACGATCCTTCATAATATGCTTCGCGGTAGTGGTCTTCGCGGACTTCGCGGGATGGAGCCGAAGCATGATTTTATCATCAGGCCATTGCTTTCTATACGACGGTCTGATATAGTGACATGGCTTTCTACAAATAAAATTTCATATATTGAGGATTCAACCAATGCCGACGACCGGTACACACGTAACCGGATCCGACACATTCTGCTGCCGGAAATGACAGAGATTAATCGGGATGCTGTGGAGCATCTTTCCGGAATTGCAGAAAATGCGGCGGAGGCGGATCAATATTTCAGAGATAAAGCAGAAGTCTTCGTCCGGGAATATGAGGATATAAAAGATAGAAGCATTGGCATAAATGCAATCGAGCTTCGGAAGCTTAAGCGGATCGAGCGGGAGTATGTGTATATTGAGCTGCTTCGGCGGCTTGAGATTCCGCTAAAGGACATCGGGCGGGTGCACCTTAGCGCGTTGGACCGGCTTCTTTTTGGCCCAGGCAACGGGCATCTGGATCTTCCGTACAGAGTGACGGGGGAGCTTCTAAAGAAGCGTCTGGTGCTGACGGTGCATAAGAATATCGTGAGTATGGAAAGGAGAAGAAATCATGGGACAGCATGTGAGAGTTCTGATTCCTGAGGAGGATATTGAGAAGAAGATTTGCGAGGTGGCAGCGAAGATTTCTGAGGATTACCAGGGGAAGCAGCTCCATCTTATCTGCATCCTGAAGGGGGGCGCGATGTTCATGTGTGAGCTTGCGAAGCGAATCAAGGGCGTCGATGTTTCCTTTGATTTTATGTCCGTTTCCAGCTACGGCGCCGGGACGACGTCGAGCGGTATCGTGAAGATCGTGAAGGATCTCGATGAGCCGCTGGAGGGCAAGAATGTCCTGATCGTCGAGGATATCATCGATACAGGACATACGCTCAATCACCTTTCGAAGCTTCTCATGGACAGAGGACCGAAATCCATCGAGATTTGTACGCTTCTTAACAAGCCGAGCCGCCGTGAGAAGGAAGTGCCGGTGAAGTACAGCTGCTTCGAGATTCCGGACAAGTTTGTAGTCGGCTATGGGCTGGACTACGACCAGAGATATCGGAATCTTCCATATATCGGTGTGGTGGAGTTTGACTAAAGATAGGAAAAGCAGATCATGGGTATGAGTCAAATCAACTGGGATTCGCTGTATTCTGCCGGTACGGTTGATTATCGAAATCCCTCTGAGCCGGATCCGGGTGATACGGTCACCCTCCGGTTTAGAACGAAGAAGCAGGACGTGGACAGCGTGGAGCTGTATCTTGAGAAGGATCGGTCCACGGTGGAGATGGTGCGCGTTTCTTCCGATGCATGGTTTGACTATTATCAGACAAAAATTGTTGCTGGTGTCGACAAAATCTGCTATGCCTTTCTGATCCATAAGGGAGAGGAAACACTCCGTTTCAATCGTCTGGGTGTCTCCGATGTCGCCGGCGAAGCGTTTGACTTTACGATTCTTCCCGGCTTCCATGTGCCGTCCTGGCTCAAGGGTGCGGTCATGTACCAGATATTCGTGGATCGTTTCTATGACGGCGATCCCACAAACAATGTCGTCAACGACGAATATATCTACCTTGGTCATGCCGCCGAGAGTGAGCCCTGGGATGCGCCGATTGCACCGCTTGATGTCTACCGTTTCTATGGCGGCGACCTCGCCGGTGTCATGAAGAAGCTCGATTACATCGCAAATCTCGGTGTCGAGGTTATCTATTTTAATCCTTTATTTGTTTCACCCTCAAATCATAAATATGATATACAGGACTATGAGCACATTGATCCGCATTACGGCCGCATCGTCCGCGACGGCGGCTCCCGTGTCGAGCCCTGGGAGGATGATAATGCCCGTGCGACGAAGTATTCCATCCGTACGACTTCCCGTGAAAACCTGACGGCATCAGATCAGCTCTTTGTGGAGCTTGTCGGTGCCTGCCATAAGCGGGGCATACGTGTGATCATTGACGGCGTATTCAACCACTGCGGCTCCTTCAACAAGTGGATGAACAAATCCTCCTTTTATAACTACAAGGATCAGTCCAATGCCTACGCAGCCGGCGCATACCAGTTGAAATCGAGCCCGTATCATGATTACTTTGCGTTTTCTGACGATTCGGATGCGGCCTGGCCGAATAATAACACCTATGAAAAATGGTGGGGCAATGATACACTGCCGAAGCTGAATTATGAAGGCTCGACGGCGCTTGAGGATGCGATCCTTAAGATCGGGCGGAAATGGGTAAGCAGCCCCTTTAATGTCGACGGCTGGCGGCTCGATGTCGCAGCGGATCTCGGGCATTCAGCGGAATATAATCATAGCTTCTGGCAGCGGTTCCGGACAGAGGTGAAGTCTGCAAATCCTGATGCAGTGATTCTCGCCGAGCATTACGGCGATCCGGCGTCGTGGCTGCAGGGCAATGAGTGGGATACAATTATGAATTATGATGCCTTCATGGAGCCGGTGACCTGGTTTCTGACGGGCATGGAGAAGCATAGTGACGCGGATGATCCGGGACTTTTCGGCGACGGCGGTGCGTTCTTTGGCTCGATGAAATATCATATGGCGCGGATGCCGGAAAGCTCGGTATTGTCATCGATGAATGAGCTGTCGAATCATGATCACAGTCGGTTTTTGACACGGACGAACCGGACGGTAGGACGGATCGGGACGATGGGCTCTAAGGCGGCAGACGAGGGTGTAAGCATTCCTTTGTTCCGGCTTGGGGCGATGATGCTCATGACCTGGCCGGGTGCGCCGACGATATACTATGGGGATGAGATTGGGATGACCGGCTGGACGGAGCCGGATTCGCGGCGGCCGTTCCCGTGGGGACATGAGAATCTGGAGCTTCAGGAGTATCACCGGTATCTGATCAGCATCCATAAGCATTTTCTGCCGATGCGGGAAGGTGCTTTGATTCAGCTTGCCTGCGGGCGGGACTACATCGTCTACGGGCGGATGCTCGGGCAAAAGGTAGGGGTCATCGTGATTCACACCGGCGATCTCAAGCTGACACTGGACATTCCGATGTGGATCGTCGGCATCACGGACGATATCGAGATCAACCGGGTCATGCTGACAAACGCGCACGGCTATAATGTCGGAAAGACTACACGGCATACGACAAACGGGCTTCTCACCTGTCACCTCGATCCCTTCGCCGGAAAGATCTATGTCGCAGATTTAAGCGGCAAGCCGCCGGTGGTGTGACAGCGAATGGAATCGATTTTTCTTATAAAAATCATGTTATTATCATAGAACCCGGAGTCGGCATAGAATTTTCTTGAAACCACTGAAAATTATGCCGATTTCATATATCGGAAAAATAGACGATGAGGATTGAGAATAAATTTTGAATCAAATCCAGGTCAAATCCACAGCAAAAGTTTTTCAAGTTGTTGTTGACAAAGAAGACACAATCCGTTAGAATACCATTCGTGTCCTTGAGAAAGCGACCACGTTTCAGACGCGGGTGTAGTTCAATGGTAGAATGTCAGCCTTCCAAGCTGAACATGTGAGTTCGATTCTCATCACCCGCTTATATGCCCAGATAGCTCAGTTGGTAGAGCAGAGGACTGAAAATCCTCGTGTCGCTGGTTCGATTCCAGCTTTGGGCATTCAAGATAAACCGATCAGATGCAAAGTTCGGATTTAAGATCAAAAATTTTAGTTTGAAAACATTTGATCAGATGGTTTGTCTTATGTATAATGATGCCGTTCTTCACAGAAATGAAAGCTGAACGGACATTAAAATTGCGCGAGTAGTAGAGTGGTACTACGTCGCCTTGCCAAGGCGAAGGTCGCGGGTCCGATTCCCGTCTCGCGCTTTTTCTTTTTCTCAAGTGAGTTGAAGAAATTGCGATAGTTAAAAAATTTTAATTGCGCGAGTAGTAGAGTGGTACTACGTCGCCTTGCCAAGGCGAAGGTCGCGGGTCCGATTCCCGTCTCGCGCTCGAAGAAGTCCGAAAGGGCTTCTATTTTTATGCCTGCACTTTGTGGATAGACTGTCTCACATCAGCCGGATGAACACCATGTAGCAGATGGTGCCGCCGGCCATGGGGATCAACATGTCCTTTTTCCATAGATAGAGAAGCGTGATGACGATTAAAGAAGCAATTTCGGGAATGCCGAACGTGCCGCTTACGAAGCTTACGTTTTTTAGGCAGTAGACAACCAGCATGCCGAAGACGGCAGGCGCGAGAACCTTGCCGAGGTAGGTGACTGTCTTCGGGATTTCACGTCCTTCGGAAAAGATCATATAAGGAAGAAAACGGGTTAAAACGGTAGTGGCAACGACTACAGTGACCGTAATGAACATCTCTAAATGTGTCATGAGCGTGCCTCCTTTCCATCGATATTTTTCTCAATCGGTTTTCTGAAAATCAGCAGTACCGTGAGGATCACCAGCATCGACGGAATCATAAAACGGTCCGGGCCGAACAGAAGCCGGCACGCGGCGGAGCCAAGGATGCCGATAAGTTCACTGATGTGGTCCCGAAGCATGGTCCTAGGATTCGTCCCGTCCTTTAACCACTGTTGCAGGAAAATGACGGTAAACATGGCGGTCATCACGAAATCAAGGCCGCGAAGGTCAATCGTAATGAGGCTGCCGAAGAGACTGCCGATGGTCGCCCCGATAACCCAGTACAGCTGATCAAGAAGTGAGACAAAAAAGTAGAACCATCCCCGGTCGATCGTATCCGGAATCACGGCAGAATAGTTGACAGAAAAGGTCTCGTCACTCGTCGTATAAATAAGATAAAACTTCTTCCAGCCCATGTTACGGTATTTAGACAGCATGGAAATCCCGTAGAAGAGGTGTCTGGCACCGACCATGATGGCGGTGGCAAATGCTGATAGAGGATGGAAGGAAGAAGCCAGAATGCTGACCATCAGAAATTCCATGGAGCCCGTATAGATGACAAAGGCTGTCACTGTCGGCAGCCAGACCGGGAAGCCCTGGGTCGACATCAGCATACCGTAGGTGATGCCTAAAAACACATAGCCGGTCAAAACCGGAAGTGTGCGCGGAAAAGCAAATTTGAACGCTTTCTGGATAACGTTTGTTTTCATTGTATCATATCCATTCCTAAGATTTCTTATCCGACATCATACGCTAAATATTTGAAAAAGAAAACTGCTTGCGACATTAAAAAATCAGTCGTGCCGCACCACTTTTAATTGCCATCCATCTGCGCTATATTAAGGATAACGCAAAACGATGGAAGCATTGGCATAAGAGAAGCGAAGATGAGAACCTACGTCGCAAAAAGGGGAAGTGAAGACATCGCGTACCTCCTTTTTGCGGTCATTTTTATGAATGGCTTCGAGACCGGCGGGTACCAGGCAGCGCTCATGGCAATCGGCAACACCTATGGGATGAACGAAGCGCAGGAAGGGCTGCTTGCGTCGACAGAGCTTTTTGCCACGATGATCGCGCCACTCATCCTCGGCAGCGTCGCAGACCGCGTCGGGAAAAAGAAGATGCTTCTCCTGTTCACCCTGGTCCGCGTACTTTCCTGCTTTATAATGCTTCCTTCAGGTAGCACCATGGTGTTTGCCGTTGGAATTTTCTTCATGGGCTTCGCGACGAGCATCATCCAGTACGTCGCAATCGCCGCGATGCAGGATACCTACCCTGTGACCGGCGGGACGAAGACCGGGCTCATTACCGCCATGTATGCGACCGGCGCGTTTGTCGCACCCTATGTCGTCGGCTTCGCCGGAGGAACCGCGCTCAGCTGGAAGATGACGATCTTCGTCGATCTCATCATTTCGGCTGCACTCTTCGTGCTCTTTAGCATCACAGATTTTTCCGTGCGGGAGCAGAAGCCGATACCGACAGGCGACGTAGCGCCACAAGCCGCTGAACCCACTGGGAAAATCTATGCGCAGGGCGTTTTCGTGCTCTGCTTCATCATGTTCATCTATGTCGGCGCCGAAAATGGCATTGGCTTCAAAAGTTCCTTTATCGTCCTCGCCCTCGTGATGTCCCTCGACATCTTCACCGGCCTCTGGTGCCGCCACCATCCCAGCACGCAGTAGCAGTGCCTTTAGAGCATATACAGAAAAATATGGAAGCCACAAAAGCCCGGGGAGAAATCATGATTTTTAGAAACAAAAGATCGAATCAGAAGAGGCCGCAGTGTATGCCAATGCTTACACTTGCGGCTTTGTGCTTTAGTTTACTTACTGCGTGTGGACATGCAGCATCGGAAAAGGATGATCTTCAAGCAAGCTCTGAAAAAACGGAGGTGTCCGAGATCGATCATTCGGAATCGGATTTAGATAAAAAGGAAGCTTCTAAAGTTGCATCAGACGGCATAATCCTCGCCGGGTAAATAACACCGGGTGACACCGGGGACGGTTCTCTCTGTCAGCTTTTCACTAAAAAATGTTCTATCCACCACATCCTGTTGAAAAGCTGACAAGGAGAACCGTCCCCGGTGTCACATTGGAATTTGCAGTCGTTCGTCAACCATGCTATGATGCATTCATTGAGGGAGACTGTGCGAAATCTTGGCGACGGGACCCCGCGAGACCGCCCAAAGCCTGGTGGTGGAGCTCGAAGGGGCACCCGTACGAACATAAAGCCGAAAGTCCCAGCTAGCCAGCCACAGCGAACAGGGTAAAAATTCGGGGCTCACCCTGGCCCCGAATTTTTAGGTCCGTTGGAGGAGAATTCATCAAGAATTCTCCGGAATCGGGCCGACCCAGTTCGATGTGGCTGGATAGCGCTAGGACTTTCGAGCAGTGAGGAGGGTGCCCCTTCGAGCTCCACCACCAGGCTTTGGGCGGTCTCGCGGGGTCTCGCTGTCGAGGTTTCGCACAGTCTCCCGAAGAAACGTTAAAAGAAAAGAGGCAAATTCCGATGAATCAAAATAGAATCAATCGTGTACTCGAAGGCATGAAAGAGCGGCAGCTTACACAGCTGTTTGTTGCGGACTGGAAGAGCATCTGGTATCTCACCGGCTATAGCTGTGAGCCATATGAGAGAATGTACGGGTTATATCTCAATGCTTCAGGCCGGATCGTCTTCGTCTTAAACCGGCTGTTTATGGACCCTGGAGACGAATTTGAAAAAATCTGGTATTCCGACACCGATGACGGCCCGAAGCTTCTTTCCGAGCTCATCGATCCGGAGAAGCCGCTCGGCATCGACAAAATCTGGCCGGCCCGCTTCCTGATCCCGCTCATGGGCTATGCGCCGAAGGCCACGCCGGTGCTTGCCTCAAGCATCGTCGATGATTGCCGTGCCCGGAAGGACAACGAGGAAATCCTTCTTATGAAAGAGGCCTCCCGGGTCAACGACGAAGTGAACCACCGCGCTCGCGACTACGTTCATGCCGGTGCGACCGAAAAGGAAATCGCCGACTACATCGATAAGCAGTACCGCCTTGAAGGCTCCGAATCGAACGCCTTCACGACCATCGTTTCCTTCGGCGCTAATGCTACCGACCCCCATCATGAGCCAGACGACACCGTGCTCCGCGAAGGCGATTGTGTGCTCATTGACATGGGCTGCCGCAAAAACCGCTACTGCTCCGACATGACGCGCACCTTCTTTTATAAGACCGTGTCCGACGAGCAGCAGAAGGTTTATAACATCGTAAAGGCTGCCAATGCCTCTGCCGAGAAAGCCCTTCGTCCGGGCGTGAAGCTCTCCGATATCGATGGTATCGCAAGAAAGATCATCACCGATGCCGGCTACGGCCCGTATTTTACCCATCGGCTCGGCCACTTCATCGGCCAGGACGACCATGAGCTTGGTGATGTCTCAAGCTCGAGCGAAATCATCGCAGAGGAAGGCATGATTTTTTCCATCGAGCCCGGCATCTATCTTCCGGGAAAATTCGGTGTCCGCATCGAGGACCTCGTCCTCATCACGAAGGACGGTTATGAGGTGCTGAATCACGAACCGAAGGAGCTGACGGTGCTTACAGAAAAATAATTGATTCACTGTGGAGACCTATGGAAAACGAGAACAACAAAAATGAAAATGAAGCACTTCGATCTGCGATGAAGGTCTATGCTGAAATCGAACAAAAGGTGTATGAGGCAGAACATGCATCGAAAGATATAGCGGCGGGAAAAGGGAATCAGATAGAGGCAGAAGAGAAGACAAGTATTGATCGAGCAGCATCAGATTCAGCTGACGGACAGCAGATACTTCGCAATGAGCTCGAGCAGTCCTACCGCGAAGTGCTTGGTGGAATCATTGAATACATCCACAAGGGAAAGCCACTCTACATCCCAATCTCCGTCGAGACCTATCCCGGCGGCCGCGAACGCATCATGACCACAAAGCTCCTCGACCTCGAGCGAAACGCCTACTACGCCTGCTACACATCCAAGGAAGAGGCATCCCGTGACCACCACTGTAAACGCGTCATCGGCATGGAGCTCTCCCGCCTCCTTCGGAAAATCATGTCCGAACCAGACATAACCGGCCTCATGCTGGACCCCTACAGCACCCACCGCCTCATCCTCGGAAGAGACACCATCGACATGCTATTACAGGCCGAAAAGGAGTGGCATTAATGTAGTCATTGGCACCTTTGACACTACGTGTCAATCATGCTATAAATACAAAAGAATCGTCATTTGGAGGAAGCAATATGGGAAGACGTCGCAGTAGAAGAAAACAGACGCTTTTCATAGGGCTTCTTTTTTCTATTGTAATTTTCGCGTCGGGTTTTACAGGCTGCACCGACCAGAGGACGGTGGTGACCGTGATGGATCGGGTAAGCAAAAACTACCGGGTTGCGTCGAATGTATATCGGCGCCCGGAGCGAATCACCTTTCTTTGCAATACGGATTTTTATACGTCAGAGGAAAAGCAGGACGCGGTCGTCGAGGAATGGGAGCAGATGACCGGCATCAAGCTCCTCGTCGAGCAGTACCATTCGGACAATGAAGAAGATAATGTACGGCTTGCGATGGAACGGAATCCGGCGCCGGATGTCGTCTATATGCAGGCAGATTTATACCGGCAATATGCAAAGGACCGGAAGCTCTTCGATGTCAGCAAGCTGTACGAGGACTCAGCGCTTTCGGATGCGATCACAGCTTCCGGTAACGATCGAATCATTGCCAAATATCGCGTAAACGGACAGCTGTATGGCATTCCTGTCACACGTGAACGTGCGATGGTGACCTATGTAAGAACCGCCTGGCTGAAGGAGCTCGGACTTTCTCTCCCGACAACAAAGAAGGAATATGAAGCCATGCTCGAAGCCTTTGCGACGAAAGCGGCTTCGACAGCACATAAACCGGAGGATTCTTTACTTGAAGCAGCAGGCTCTTCATCGCAAGGAGAAATGGTGACAGAAGCTTCTATGCCGAAGACCGGGACACCCATCACGGGTTCTAATGAAACGATGGCAAAGCCAGGTACGATAGACGGCTTCAATCCGGATACGGACGAAAGCCGGGAGCTTGATTTTCTAAATGGCGAAACCGGTACGATCCTTGATTATGCCGGAGAGCGGGTCACTTACCTCACGGAGGGGCTTCGGGCACGCGGCGATGAAGAAGGTGTTTCTGTGCTTCCCTATATAGAAGGAACCGATACGGTCCGGGTGTATGATCCCTATGTCATTGCGATTCCTGCGAAGGCGAAGGATCCGGAGGATGCCTATCATTATTTTATCGAAACGATGTTTGACCAGGGACAGGTGCAGACACTCTTTATGCATGGTGCGAATAATGTGCACTGGTCCGTGCAGGGAGAAAATCTATTCGGGATAGAATATCTGCCGGGAGATTTTCATATGGAGGAAAATACAAACAGCCCGGGTACCGTTTTTCGTGAGAATCTTTTCGATGCGGAGTCCGCAATCGTACGAAGTCAGCAGGATCCTGCGGTCGCTGCGGTGAGTGAAGCTGAAAAGCAGTCACAAGAGGTCGTAGCGGCATATATGAAGAATACGAGAGCGGACGCCTGACCTTGCATAGGCGTTGAAGAATGCAAATCGGACAGCTGACCAGATGTAGGCCTTGACGGAAAAGTAAATGATAAGAAGCGGAGGACTCATCTCCGGAGGACATTATGGGCGTCACCATTTTTTACGCAACCATCACAATCATTAATTTCTTGTGGATCTGTTTCTTTTATCCGGGAAAGCGGTCCATGTCCCATACTGCGCTCTTTTTCATCATGTTTCTGTCAAGCGGCGGATATTTTCTTTTATCACAATGCAGAAACATCGGGGCTGCTCTTGTCGCGAATCTTGTCTGCTTCATCGGAAATCTGTTTGTGCTCCCGATGATCTTCTTTATCATACTTGATTTTTGTCAGATAAAGTATAAAAGCTATGTACAAGTATTAAGCCTTGCCTTTAGCAGTGCTCTGTTTTTTATACTGGTTTTTTCAAGTCGATTTCCCTATTTTTATCAATATATTCAGCTGATCATCGCAAAGCATTACAGCTATCTTTCCATCGTGCCGGGACCAGCTTATCAGGCCTATGAGCTGATGATAGCAGCGTATTCTGTCGGCATTGTCCTTGTGTCATTGCATACCATGAACACGTCAAAACGGATTCCCAGGCATGCACTTGTGATTCTTCTCGTGCAGTCTGTACTGAATGGATTTTTTGCGCGGCCGATCGTCATGTACGGGTATCATGTGGATCTCCATCCGCTTTGCAATCTTGTTTATACCATGGTTCTGTTCCGGCTTTTCCGAGAGGGTGAACGCCTCGATATGACGGCGGCAATCATGCAGTCCTTGAACCAGCAGGGCGCTGTCGGACACATGACCTTGAGCCTGTCCGGAACCTTCCTTGCAAGTGATGATATCATGAAGAAGCTTTTCCCGGAGACGGCAGAGCTTTCCGTAAACCAACAGCTCTCCGGAGGTGGTAAGCTGTATACAGAGATTAAGGAGTGGGTGCGGGAATTTTCAGAGAATGGCAACAGCACGCTGCATGTTTTCTCAACGGAGGGCAGAACCTACAGGGGCTCGGTCAGTGACTTCTTCCGCAATGAGGACAGCTATTTCCGGAGCCGGATCGGCTATATCGTCAGTATTGCCGATACGACGGATGAGCAGAAGTATCTCGAGCTTCTCACAAAATATAATAACAATCTGAAGGAAATGGCTGAGGTTGCGAACAGCGCAAACCAGGCAAAGAGCGCCTTTCTTTCGAATATGTCGCATGAGATCCGTACCCCGATCAACGCGGTACTCGGTATGGATGAGATGATCCTCCGGGAGAGTCGGGAGGACACAATCCTCGGCTATGCAGAGGACATCAAGCGGGCCGGCGCCTCGCTCCTCAGTATCGTCAATGACATTCTTGATTTTTCAAAGATTGAAGCCGGCAAGATGGATATCATCCCGGTGGAGTATGATCTCGAATCGACCTTAAATGACCTCGTGACGATGATCCGCGGCCGGGCGGAGGCAAAGCATCTCAAGTTCATCCTTAAGGTCGATGAATCCATGCCGGCACTGCTCTATGGTGATGAAATCCGCATCAAGCAGGTCATCACGAATATTCTGACAAATGCCGTAAAATATACGGAAAGAGGCTCCGTCACGTTCTCCATCGGCTATAAAAAGACCGGAGACGATACGATTGCGTTCCGGTGCAGCGTGAAGGACACCGGCATTGGCATCAAAAAGGAGGAGCTCGACAAGCTGTTTACGGCGTTCGAGCGTCTCGACGAAAAGCGGAACCGGACGATCGAGGGCACCGGTCTCGGCATGAATATCACGCAGCAGCTTCTTCATCTCATGAACAGTCATCTCGAAGTCGAAAGTGAATACGGAAAGGGCTCGGACTTTTCCTTCGAGCTCGAGCAGAAGGTCGTCCGCTGGACACCGATCGGTGATTTCGAGAAGCGCTTAAGTGAAAAGAAGGTGGTGCATGAGAATTATCAGCAGAGCTTTGAGGCACCGGATGCACATATTCTTGTCGTCGATGATACGGAGATGAACTTAACGGTCATCCGCGGGCTTCTTAAGGAGACGAAGTTAAAAATCGATACCGCAGAGAGTGGGCAGCAGTGCCTCGATATGGCGGAGGAAAAGGATTATGATTTGATTCTTCTTGATCATCGTATGCCGGAAATGGACGGCGTCGAGACCTTGAAGCGGCTCCGGCAGAGTCAGAAGGAATCGCTTCATACACTGCCGGTCATCAGTCTTACGGCCAATGCTGTCTCCGGTGCCAGAGAATTTTATATGGAGGCGGGCTTCCAGGATTATCTGACGAAGCCGATCAACCCGGAGAAGCTGGAGGGCTGTCTCATGCATTATCTTCCACCGGAGAAGGTGACGGCGGTCGCAAAGGAAAAGCCGGATACAGCAGTGATGGAGGAAGATGCACCGGAATGGCTTCTCGGTATCGAGGGGCTCGATCCTAAGGTAGGTATCGAGCTTTGCGGTGGACTTCAAAATTATATGAATGCGCTCACGTCTTATGTGGAGGCGGGTGATCAGAACTATCAGAACATCGCGACGCTGCATCAGGAGCATGATACGAGAAATTACACCATCAAGGTGCATGCGTTGAAGAGCTCGTCCCGGATCATCGGTGCGGCGGAGCTTTCATCACTTGCGAAGGATCTCGAGGCAGCAGGCGATAAGATGGACTGGGAGTTCATCAAGACCCACCATGGTCAGATGATGAAGCAGTACCGGACACTTCTTCACGCGCTTTCTGATGTGATGGGAAAGCAGAAGGAGGCTGAGGCGGCTTCAGAGGAGGATAAGCCGGAGATTGATGCGGCGTCTCTCCGTGAAGCATATGAGACAATCCGTGCCGTGACCAGCGCCTATGATACGGAAACCGTGCAGTATATCCTCGAAGACTTAAAAAATTATAGGATTCCTGACACAGAACGGGAACAATATGATAAACTGTGTAAAGCATTTTCGGCGTTTGAGTGGGAGGAGATGAACAAGCTCCTCGATGAAGCGCTATCTAAATAAAGGAAATAAATCATGGAACGAAGATTACTTCTCATCAGCGATGAAAACGGATTTTTACTGAAGAGCATCCGGATGAATTTTATCCGGCAGGGCTTCGTCGTGACGGATGCGCGGGCGTCCAGCAAGGATATCGAATTAAAGCAGTCGCAGAACGCGGTGTTCTTCCTTTTTCTCGATGCAGAGGTCAATGCAAACGCGATGGCATGGCGGTATATCCGGTCTCTCTGCGAGCGAAATGAGAAAAAGCTCATTGCCTACGGCTCGCAGGAGGAGCTTGATAATCTCGCGCGTTATATCCCGGAGGAGGATCTTTCCTTTAAGTATCTCCGTCCGACGGATATGCGGAAGATGACAACTGAGATTGAGTCGCTGTATTCTGGCTTCGGCGTCGACAACCGGAAAAATATTCTTCTGGTTGACGATGATCCGACCTATCTTCATATGCTTGGCGGCGCTTTGCTCGATGCCTATAATGTCTCCATGGCGAAGTCGGGCGAGCAGGCGCTGTCCTATCTCGAGAGCAATACGATGCCGGATCTCATCCTTCTTGACTATGAGATGCCGGGGATGTCCGGGACAGAGGTGCTTGATAAGATTCGAAACAACCGGCGGACGGAGGACATTCCGGTTGTATTTCTGACCGGTAAAAATGACTCCGACACGGTGATGCAGGTGCTGTCGAAGCGCCCTGACGGCTATCTTCTGAAGACCTCGTCCGTGCAGCAGATCACGGATTACCTCACGCAGTTCTTCATCAAGCTCGCGAAGGCGGACGAAACGAGAAGAGGCTACTGATGGTTCTCATTACGACAGCGCTTTACCAAGAGGCTGAGCCGCTGATCCGTGCGCTCCATCTCAAGCGCGACATGACGGAGAAGCACTTTCAGACGTTTACAAATATAAGTTCGGAAGTTCATGTAAGCGAAGATTATTCAAATGAAAGCGCAGATTCCTACGCCAATGCATCGGTACGGCTCATCATCACAGGTCCGGGGATGCTCCCGGCTGCAGTCGCGGTAACAAACGCGCTTTCCCGCATGGAAAATTTAGACGCGGTACAACTTCTTTCTATAGGCACCTGTGCAAATATTGCCGGCGATGATGAAGATCAGCCGGCTTTTTTGCATGATTTATATCAGATTGTGGGAATCGCGGACAGTACAACGGGGCAACGGTTCTACCCTGATTTGCTTTTTAATTACGGACTGCCGGAAGGGATGCTGGTGACTGGTCCGGTGGTGTTAAATGATAGTGGAGCCGAGCTTCATGCACAGTATCCGGCGTTTTCCCTTTACGACATGGAAGGGGCTGCGATCGCAAAGGCGGCGTCTGTTTTCTTAGGTCCTCATCAAGAGACATTTCTCCGGGTCGTGACAGATGCAGGGCATGGCGATGCGGTCACCCAGACGCTTGTACGCGATGCAGTCGGTGGAAAAGTGGAGACATTCCTGCAGGTTGTGGATAACCTCCGTGCTATTTCCATAAAGGAGACATTGGCAGGTGGAAAACTGCCTGAATTCACACTTTCCATGGTGGATAAGTTCGCACATGATGCACATATGTCCGTCACCATGAAGAATCAGCTGGTCCAGTATCTTCGCTATCTTTCGCTGAGCGGACAGGATATTTTCACGATCTTACAGTCCTATTATGATGATGGCCGGCTCCCGACCCGCGACCGACGGGAAGGAAAAAACGTTTTGGAAGAAATACAAAAGCTGGCATAGATAGGCATCGTATGGATAGGATATTAGAAAATAAAAACTTTGCACATATTTATCTAGAAGATGCATTGGTAGATACAAAAAATGTGAAACAAATTCTGCTTCATTTTCCCAATGCTTCCATCATCCCGATTCGGCACTACAAGGATGTGTTCAATCGACGGCATCAGAGCTATATGCTGCAGCATCAATCACAGAATCTCATCCTTGCGGAGAAGCACGGGACGCTGGTCTATCCGGGTGCACCGGTCTGCCAGAGCTTCGGGAATCGATGGTTTTACTACACCTCCTGCGTCATGAACTGTGTGTTCGACTGTGAATACTGTTATTTAAAGGGAATGTACCCGTCCGGAAATCTTGTGCTTTTTCTGAACCTCGAGGATATTTTCAAAGAGGTGGAGGCGCTTCTTCGGGAGCACCCGGTTTATCTTTCGGTTTCCTATGACACTGATCTTCTGGCTATCGAGTCCTTCACAGGCTTCGTCCGGCGATGGACGGAGTTTGTGGCTGCGCATCCGGACCTGACAATCGAGATCCGGACGAAGGCAGCACCAGAGCTTCTGCCGGCGGGGCTGGTGCCATCCGACAGAAGCATTTTTGCACTGACGCTTTCGCCGGATGCGGTTGTCTCGCAATATGAGCATAAGACGCCGGCACTTGCCTCGAGACTTTCTTTTGCGGAGAAATTGCTCGATGCCTGCTTCCCGGTCCGTCTTTGCTTCGATCCGATGCTGTATTATCCCGGATGGCGGGATGGATACAGCGCTATGGTCGATACGGTTTTTAAGCGGCTTTCACCAGACAGCATCCGGGACGTGAGTGTCGGCAGCTTCCGGCTTTCCGAAGAATACCTGAAGGTCATGCGGCGGAACATGCCGTCGTCCGCGGTTGTCCAGTATCCCTTTGTCGCGGATCACGGTTATTACCAGTATCCGCCGGCACGGATGGAGGAAATGGAAACGTTTCTTGTCGATAAGCTGTCGCCGTATATCGGAAAGGGGAAGATCTTCAGATGGAAGGAACAGTGAAAAAAAGGATGGCAGGCAGCAGCGCAGAATTATATTCCAATGCTGACAATCGGACAGGGATGGCAGCAGTCGTGACCGGTGCATCACGGGGCATCGGGAGAGCCATTGCAGACCGGCTTGTCACGATGGGCTATCATGTGTATGGCATCGGGAAAAGCTTCGATGAGAGAATTGCCTCTGATACGCTGACGCCGATCACGTTTGACTTAACCGAGACGGAGAAGATCCAGACACTCTCGAAGGAGCTGCTTCGGACGATGCGGGAGCATGGGGAGCAGTGTGCGCTTCTTGTCAATAACGCAGGGGTTGCGTATTACGGGCTTCATGAGGAGGTGGCGGCTGGAGGCATTAGCGAAATGGTGCGGGTAGATCTAGAAGCCCCGATGCTTCTTAGCCGGAGCTTTCTTCGGGTGCTTCGCGAGACGAAGGGCTCAATCATCAATATTTCGTCAGTGACAGCATTGGAACCGAGTCCGCATGCCGCGGCGTATGGGGCACTGAAGGCAGGGCTTCTCAGCTTCTCCCGGAGTCTCCTCGCGGAAAACCGGAAGTATGGCGTCCGCGTCATGACGATCCTACCGGATCTTACCGATACTTCGCTGTATCGTAACGCAGATTTCACACCGGACAGCGCACCGGACTGTCATCTCGAACCCACTGACGTCGCTGATGCCGTCGAGTTCGCCCTCACCCGCCGCGAAGGCATCATGACACCGGAAATCCTCCTCCGCCCGCAGAAAAACCGCATCCAGAAGAAATAGGAGTGCTGGCCCGGAATTCAGTCCGAGTTCACAAAATAATCACGGATTCATCAAAAAGAGGTCACATTTTTTTCTTATCCTGTACCTGTAAACAGAAGAGAAGAAATCTTCTGAAATGAAATTAAGATGCTTCGGGATTTGAAGCATAGGATATATGGAGGTATCGTGATGAGAAGAAATAATGTGGCTGTGATTGCAGCGAGTGCTTTACTGTTTGGTACGGTTGCAGGAACTTCGATGGTCGGGGTGAATATGCTGGCGAACAAGACTGGAATCACCGGGACGGCAGATGCTTCCGGTTCATCGGATGCTGCAACGTCCGGTTCTACTGACGGCGCGAAGACAGCCGGGAATGATGCGTCGGAAAGCTCTAATGCATCGGGAACGGTTTATGATGCATCAAAGGACAATGGCGGTACGATTCAGCTCAATCATTCGGATTCTTCTTCAGCGAAGACGGTTTCCGAGGTTGCAAAGGATGCGATGCCGTCGGTTGTTTCCATCACAAATACGATTCTGTATCAGCAGTACGGGTATTCAATCTTCGGCAATGGCGGTACGCAGGAGGCTGCCGCGAGTGGGTCTGGTGTAATCATTGGAAAAAATGACACGGAGCTTCTGATCGTCACGAATCATCATGTGGTTTCCGACTCGAATTCGCTGAGTGTGCAGTTTGTCGATGGTACATCGGCGGATGCGGAGATCAAGGGCGAGGATAGCGATGCGGATCTCGCGGTGATCGCAGTGAAGCTTTCGGATATTCCATCCTCCACGATGTCAGCAATCAAGGTTGCGGAGTTCGGTGATTCGGATGAGACCGAGGTCGGCGATCAGGTGGTTGCGATTGGTAACGCACTTGGCTACGGGCAGTCTGTGACGACCGGTATCATTTCTGCGAAGGACAGGGACGTCGAGACAGAAGAGGGTACGGAGTCAGGACTGATGCAGACGGATGCCGCGATTAACCCGGGCAACTCCGGCGGCGCGCTTCTCAACATGGAGGGCCAGGTCATCGGCATTAACGTCGCGAAGTATTCTTCTACCGATGTTGAGGGTATGGGCTATTCGATTCCTTCCACGAAGGTAAAGGAGATTGTTAACCAGCTGTCGACACTAGAGACCAGATCGAAGGTTTCCGAGGCGGAGCGTGGCTATCTCGGCATTCAGGCGAAGACCGTCGATGCTGAAACCTCAGAGGCTTATGCAATTCCGCAGGGCGTCTATGTGTATAAGGTAATCTCCGGGGAGGCTGCTGAAAAGGCCGGCATCCAGGAGAAGGATATCATCACGAAGTTTGATGGACAGACTGTCACAAGCTATGATGATCTCACGAATCTCTTAGCCCGCTATGCGGCTGGCACGACTGTGACTGTTACAGTACAGAGACCGTCCGGCAACGCGTATGAAGAGAAGGAGCTTAGTCTCACACTCGGTACGAATCCGAATGCGCAGACCACCAGCGACAGCGGCGAAAACAATGACAGTAATTCCTCTGCGCAGCAGGATCCGTTCGAGAAGAAGGATAATTCTCAGAACTCACAGAATAATTACAACTATTACTCCGACAATCCATTTGCTCAATTCTTCGCAAATCAGTACTAATTGAATGGATGTTCTTCGGCGCCTCCTTTGGAGGCGCCTTATTTATTAAAAGAATATAAAATCCTTGTTCGATAATTGACACTTTTTCACGCGGGTGATATTCTAAGTGCACGTGTTAGCACTCGTATCTATCGGTTGCTAGCACAGCCCCGCCGGCGGCAGGCCGGCTTGCATGAAGGAGGCATTGGAAAATGAAGGTATTACCGCTTTATAATGTGCTGGTGCTCCCGCACTCAAATATATATTTTCAGGGACAGACGTTTCAGGCGCTGACCAATGGCGGCGTCTATGAGAAGGACAATCTGACGATTCTCGTCTTAAAGAAGGAGCAGTCGCGCGCCGAGATGGATGAGAACAGCTTCTATCCGATCGGTGTCGAGGCGAAGGTGGAGGAGATTAATCCGCAGGGCTATGTCGTCGTGAAGACCGGCGAACGCGTGGATATTAATCAGGTTGCGCTGAATGAGGAGAAGGAAATTTTCGTCGACACGACGGTACGTCCGGATATTGACGATCTCGATCAAGATGAAGCGCACATGAAGCTTCAGAAGATTAAGTCGGACTTAAAGGAGCTTGCGGGCCGGTTTCAGGGTGGCAGCTTCATTCAGTCCTATATCGATCAGTACACTTCAATCGAGGAGGCGGCGTCCGTGCTGTCTGCCTGGCTCACGATCACAAACGAGGAGCGCTATGACGTCCTTAAGGAGGACAGCAAGAAGGCGCGTTTCGAGAAGATCGAGAAGATCATCTATGAGTATACAGAGGTGACGAAGGTCGCGACGGATGCGAAGGCGTCCCAGCAGGAGGATTATCAGAAGCTTTATCGCGAGCAGGCGCTGAAGAAACAGATTGATTATCTTCAGAAGGAGCTTGATGAGATGCATCCGGAGCAGGTTTCGGATGTCCGGAAGTTCGAACTGAAGATCCAGGAATCCGGCATGAATGAAGACGCACGGAAGGAAGCGACAAAGGTCGTCAATCGTCTGAAAAATGACAATGGCAACTCCGGCGAGACGGGCATGCTCTATGATTACCTTGATTTCGTGACGAGTCTCTCCTGGAAGAAAGAGAAAGCCCGGAAGATTAATCTCGATGAAGCGGAGAAGATCCTGGATGCGGATCACTTCGGCTTAAAGAAGGTGAAGGAGAGAATCATCCAGCAGATCGCGGTCATGAATCTCCGGAAGAAACAGTCCGGTTCAATCCTTCTCTTCGTCGGTGCACCGGGTACCGGCAAGACCAGTATCGGTCGCTCGATTGCGAAGGCGCTGCACAGAAAATATGTGCGGGTTTCCCTCGGCGGCGTGCGGGATGAAGCGGATATCCGTGGCCATCGGAGAACCTATATCGGCGCGATGCCGGGCCGTATCATGGACGGCATTCAGAAGTCCGGCGTGTCAAATCCGGTGATGGTGCTCGATGAGGTCGATAAGCTTTCAAGCTCGTATAATGGTGACCCCGCAGCGGCTCTCCTGGAGGTATTGGACCCGGAGCAGAATAACACCTTTACCGATCACTACATGAATGTGCCGTATGATCTTAGTGATGTGATGTTCATCTGCACGGCGAATACACTAGACACCATCCCGGAGCCGCTCCTCAACCGTATGGAGGTCATCCAGTTCCAGGGCTATACCCCGACTGAGAAGTTTGAGATCGCGAAGCGGCATCTCCTTCCGAAGTCACTGGAGGCGGTAGGCTTGAAACCGGAGCAGCTTGAGGTGAAGGATGAAGCCATCGAGAAGATGATCTCTGATTTCACACGGGAAGCGGGTGTCCGTGGCTTAAAGAAGCGCCTCGATACACTTGCGCGAATCGCTGCTGTCGATGTGACACGTGATCCGGAAAAGAAGGTGACAGTCGAGCCGGAGATGCTCCGGAAGTATCTCGATATGCCGGCACTGCCGCATACGAAAGTAAAGGATGAAGCGAAGCCGGGCGTCGTGACCGGTCTTGCCTGGACGTCTGTCGGCGGTGAGATCCTCTATATCGAATCGCTGTTTACAAAGGGCAATGGCAAGCTCACGATCACTGGTAAGCTAGGCGATGTCATGAAGGAGTCGGTGGAAATCGCACTTTCGCTCGTGAAATCCATGTTCCCGGATAAGGCAAAGCTGTTCGATAAGAACGATCTCCACATTCATGTGCCAGATGGCTCTACCCCGAAGGATGGCCCGAGTGCAGGCATTACGCTGACGACGGCAATCGCATCGCTCGTAACGGGCAATGCAGTCTCTCCGCACATCGCGATGACCGGCGAGGTCACACTTGAGGGTGCGGTAAACGCGATCGGTGGTCTTCCGGAGAAGCTGATGGCGGCACAGCGTGCTGGCGTGACGAAGGTCTTCATCCCGAAGGACAATGTCGATGATCTTCTCGATGTGGCGGATGAGGTGAAGAAGAACCTGGAGATCATTCCGGTTTCGAGTGTCGAAAAGGTGCTGGAGCAGACCGGCGTGAAGGAAAAGAAGCCGGAGCTGCGGGCGGTCTGACTGTAAAAAACATCTGCAATCAGCAACAAGATGGTTTAGACAATTGAATCAATATGAGAACAGACTGGCGGAAAGACCGTCTGTTCGCTACAATAGAGCCGGTATCTCCGAAAAAAGAGATGCCGGCTTTTCATGTGTATGGAATCGGAGACGACATGGGCTTTACGTTTGAGGAGAAGGAAAAGAATCATAGCAAATACGCGGCGATCACCGGGTATGAGGGCACGACGCGTGTTCTGTACATCCCGGAAGAGATTGCCGGACTGCCGGTCCGGTCGATTGCACCGCATGCTTTCGCAGGAAGGAAGGATATCGAAGATGTGTATGTGCCGGAACGTGTAGACGCGATCGGCGCCTATGCATTTCATAATGCTGAGCACCTGCGGCGTCTTCATCTGACGGATCATATCACAGACCTCTATGATGGCGCGATCCGACAGTGCAATGAGCTGTCGGAGATAGAAATCACATTTTCGAAGCCCGATAGCTTCCGGCTTCTAAAGGACCTTCTCGGCGATACCGACGCACATGTGCCGGTGCTTCTGCATTTTCCTTTTGAGAACAATAGAGACGGTGACTCAGTTAGAAGTGAAAGCTGTGATTTGTCCGCTGGAAGCCATATGGTCAGTGCCGCGCTCTCCTTTCCGAGCTTTGCTGACAACTATCAGGAGGACACGATGGCGCGGGCACTCCATGAGAAAATCGATGGCTCCGGCTATGAAGCAAGACAGGTTGTTTCGAGAACCGCAATTGATTTTCGCCATTATGACACGTTGTTCCAACGCTTTACCTACGACGAACCGGCAACTGCTGTCGACTGTGCGTTTCGTCGCCTGCTTTATCCATACCAACTCGAGCCAGCGGCAGAAGAACGCTACAGAACCTATATCAAAGAGAAATCCGCTGAGATCCTCCCGATGATGATCCGCGGTGACAGAGAAGACCTCTTTGACGATAAGGGAAACATTCGCTACATCCCGATTTCCACGGCAGAAACCGAACACCGCATTCGCTTCATGGCTTCAGAAAAACTCATAGAAGACACGGCAAAAGAACCGACAAACCAAGCTCTTGCTGAAGCACCAAATCCGGTCATCTCTGCTATTCTTCTGAATCACTGGCAGGAAAACGGCAACAATACCGAAACATTTGATCTTGATGCGCTTTGAAGGAGGAACCCATGGGTAACAAGGAAGCACTTTCGGAATATGGAGCGCGGATTCTGACAGAATCAAAAAACGAGCTTTTTCTTTCCATGCGCTTTCTCGGCAGGTCTCTCGATGCACTTCCCTATCAGATGGACCTTCTGACCGAGCGTTTGGGCACTGATGCCGAATGTATTCATTTCAACCCAAACTTCGTGTTTCAGCTTTTCCTTGAGAGTCCACAGAAGCTCGACCGTCTGTATCTCCACATTGTCCTACATTGTATCTTCCACCATATGTTTAAGCGGGATGAGTACAAGGACGAGAAACTCTGGAACCTCGCCGCGGACATCCAGGTCGAGTCCGTGCTTGATTCTATGGACTATGACATCATCCGGCGTCCGCCGTATCCCTTCCGTGAAGAGTGGTATGAACGCCTCACCGCCGAATGTAAGGTACTGACTGCGGAGCGGATCTATCATTATTTTTCCTTGAACAAGCAGGATCTGGACACTGAGCAGATGCTGATTCAGGAGTTTACGAAGGACGATCACCAGTTTTGGGCGAAACTTTCCGAAAAAGGCAGCAGGCAGCAGGCACTCCCAAACGGCGTCCTCCCGGATGACTATCAAACGCCATCAGGCGATTCGTCCAATGCCTCCGACCAACAATCAGGTAGCGACGCGAAGGAAGCTGATACTCGGACCGAAGATCGAAGTGTCGATCAACAGAATAAAAATCAAAGAGATGATGATAGAAGTCCAAGTGGTGCTAAGAAGCCAGCCGAAGGAAGACTTCGCCGTATCCCGGAAGAAGAACTTGATCAAAGGTGGAAGGACACAGCCGAGCGCATGAAGACGGAGCTCGAGACCTTCTCGAAGGAAAAATCCGAGGAAACAGGATCCCTTTCCTGGGTGCTGTCCGCACAGTATCGGGAGGAAACCGATTTTCGAGAATTTCTCAATCAGCTCATGATCCTCCGCGAGGTGCCGAAGGTCGATCCGGACAGCTTCGATTACGGCTATTATAACTACGGCATGGAGGTTTACGGCAACATGCCGCTGGTCGAAGAGAACGAGTTCCGCGAAGAGAGAAAGATCGCTGACTTAGTCATTGCGATCGACACTTCCGCCTCCACGAAGGAAACCGAGGTGCAGAAATTTCTCGATGAGACGGCGGCGATGCTTCGGAACAAGCTCCACTTTTTCGAGAAGATACAGGTGCACCTCCTCCTCGCAGATGACCAGGTGCAGGACGACATCGTGCTCACGCATCCGGAGGAGATCGAGGACTACGCAGCCCGCTTCAAAATGAAGGGCGGCTACGGTACAGATTTCCGCCCGGTATTTCAATATGTGGATAAGCTCAGGAAGGCGCATGCGTTGCCGGACCTTCGCGGGCTCCTGTACTTTACAGATGGCTACGGCACCTACCCGGAGAAGCCGTCGGCCTACCACACGGCCTTCGTACTGGATCCGCTCGGCGACACAAACGAAAAGGACATCCCGCGCTGGGCTCTCAAGCTGTATCTCAAATCATAGTACGCCAATGCACACATCGGGATGCGAACCAGCTGGTTTTGCTGGTAAAATATTTAAGCAAAGCATCGTAACAGATTTTCAATATCGTGAAAATAGTGAAGTCAGAGGATAGAAGACAGGGCAGCAGGAGTAGAGCATGAACATAAAAGAAGCAAAGGAAGAAATCGAACGGACGATCAAGGCATATCTCGCAAAGGATGAGAGCGGGGTCTATCGGATCCCGGTGGAGAAGCAGCGGCCGGTATTTCTCGTCGGTGCACCCGGCATCGGAAAAACCGCGATCATGGGAGAAATCGCCGGGGATCTAGGCATTAATCTCGTCTCGTATACGATCACGCATCACACGAGACAGTCGGCGATCGGCCTTCCTTTCATATCGAAAAAGAATTACGATGGGACGGAATATTCCGTGACGGAATATACGATGTCCGAGATCATCGCGGCAATTTATGATGAGATCGAGGCGACCGGCATCCATGAGGGCATCCTGTTCCTCGATGAGATTAACTGCGTGTCAGAAACGCTTGCCCCGACGATGCTCCAGTTCCTCCAGTACAAAACCTTCGGCACCCATCATGTGCCGGACGGCTTCGTCATCGTGACGGCCGGCAACCCGCCGGAGTATAACCGCGCCGTCCGGGATTTCGACATTGCGATTCTCGACCGGCTAAAGCGGATCGATGTTTCAGAGAGCTATGACGCGTGGCGCGAATATGCCCTGAAGGCCGGCGTCCATGGCGCGATCCTAAGCTATCTTTCCATCCGGAAGGAGAATTTCTATTCCGTTCGCGCTGATGTGTCAGGCCAGCGCTTCGTGACTGCCCGCGGCTGGGAGGACCTTAGCCGTGTGATCACGGTTTATGAGGATATGCATTTTCCGATCACGAAGGAGCTTGTATCCGAGTATCTCGAGGACCCGGAGATTGCCCGCGACTTCGCGACCTACTATGAGCTTTACCAGAAATACCGGAAGGACTATCATGTTTCGGAAATTCTCACTGGACAGTTCCCTCACGATAATGCCTCCATCACCGGCGCGCCGTTTGATGAGAAGCTAAGCCTCATAGGCCTTTTGACCGACCGTCTGAATCAGGACTTCCGGGTGTATGCGGAAGCGGAAAATGAACAGACTGTGCTATACAAAGAGGTACGAAGGCTGAAGGAGGCATTGGCGTCCTTCAGAGAGGAAAATGCACTAATCACGGCACTTTCGGCGGACCGGGAAATCATCGAGCGGGAAATGGAACGGAAGCGGAAGGCGCACAATCTTTCGCATGCGGAGGAACGGCAGACGAAGCACCTCCTTGCGACGATGGATACACTTGTCCATACGATGACCGTCGATGCGAGTGGAAAGCCGGCGGACGAGCAGTATCAGTATGTGAAGAACTGGTTCCTCACGCGGGAGACGGAGAGAAAGAAGCGGACGGAGGAGACGAGTGAGCATTTGTCAAATGCTTTTCGATTTTTGGCAGGTGCCTTCGGCGAAGGACAGGAGCTCGTACTTTTCCTCAGTGATCTTTCCGCAGGTTACTACAGCCTCAAGTTCGTCTCGGAAGTCGGCAACGAGGAGTACACGAAATACAGCCGCTTCCTGCTGCTGTCGGATCGCCGGGCAGAGCTTCGGGATGCAGTGAAGAACCTGACAGAGGGGTTATCATGAAAAGTACGTTAAATCAGGTTCATACAAAGCGATTCCAGCCGGTGATCATCGCAATCGAGGAGCTGATCCGCACCGATGATGACCGGATTCTCATCGCAATCGATGGGAAAACCGGCGCCGGGAAAACCACGATTTCAAAGTTTCTGCATCAGAAATTTGGCGGGAATCTTTTTCATATGGACGATTTTTATCTCCAGAAGCATCAGCGGACGCCGGAGCGGCTCCACGAGGTCGGCGGCAACGTCGATTACGAGCGGTTCAAGGAGGAAGTCCTCACCTCGCTGCTTGCCGGCGAGACGATACACTATCGTCCCTTCAACTATCACACCATGGATTTCGATGCGAAGTTCGCGCGCGATATCCCGCCGAAGCGCCTGAATATCATCGAAGGTACCTATTGTCTCAATGCCTACTTCGGTGACCCTTACGACTTGAAGATTTTTATGGACGTCGATTACAAGCAGCAGCTTGAAAATGTCATCGATCGCGAAGGTACAGCCGAGCTCGACGATTACATCGACAAATGGATTCCGAAAACCGACATCTACCTCGAGCGCTGCCATATCCGCGAGAAATGCGACATCATCATCCACTATGACGCCGCCGAAGGCTAAATGTGACACCGGGGACGGTTCTCTCTGACATGTTGTCAACGGGTGTTGACAACATGTCAGAGAGAACCGTCCCCGGTGTCACATTGTATTTTTTAAATCAGTGAGTATACAGCCGGCGGGGTCAGCGCGGCCTTCTGCATAGCTTGAGCGTCCCGGAAAACATGGTCAGGCGTGTCGTCCTTTACGATGCTGCCATGGGACATGACGATGACCCGGGAGAAGCATTCCGAAACAAATTCCATGTCGTGGAGAATCGCGATGACGAGGCGCCCCTCTTCGGCGAGGGACCGGACGATTTTCGCAAGCACCTTCTTCCCGGCGGCATCCTGTGCAATCGTCGGTTCATCGAGAATGATCACATCAGTGTTCATCGCGAGAACGCTTGCAATCGCGACGAGCTTCCGCTCATGAAGCTCGAGATCATACGGATTCACAGAAGCAGTCTGCTCGAGTCCGACGAAACGAAGGGCCTCCAGCGCCGCCTTTTTTGCGTCCTCCTTCGACATACCAATATTGAGCGGCCCGAACATCACCTCATCGAGCACGTTATACTTGAAAATCTGGTCATCCGGATTCTGGAACACATAGCCGATCTCGGACGCAAGCGATGCCACGGTTTTCTCACCGAGGTTCATGTCCTTGTAAAGCACTGTGCCGGAATCCGGCTTGAGCAGTCCCTTGAGAAGCCGCACCAGCGTCGTCTTCCCGGCGCCATTCTGCCCGATGATCGCTGTCGGCCGGTGATCAAGCGGGAGTGTAAGCCCGTGCAGTACCTCGACGCCCGTGTCATAAGAAAAGTGCAAATCATCGATCGCGAAGACCGTTTCACCCGCGGCAATCTCCGCAGGTGCATGCTCACTGATATATCTTTCTGCAGTTTTTTTCAACGTGAAAGGATTTGTCGCATTTGTTTCAAGTGTTTTCGCAAAATCAGCGCAGCGTTCTGCAACAGCTTCCAGTGCCTCCGGTGTCGTCGGATAGGTGCCATCCGGATTTTTCAATCCGCAGCTTTGTGCGAAGCTAACCGAGAATGGCGGCTCAAGGCCAAAGTCCCGGAGATCTTCACGGGAAAAGATCTTCTCCGGCGTATCGTAGTCTATGAGCCTGCCATGTGCCATAAGAAGAAGCCGGTCACAGTATTTTGCGAGTTTCTCCATCTTCTGTTCGATCATGATGATCGTGATGCCGGAGGAGGTCAGCGCGTCCACAGTCGCAAACACCTCTTCCGTGCCGGCAGGATCGAGCTGCGATGTCGGTTCATCCAGAATCAGAATCTCCGGCTTCATCGCGAGAATCGAGGCAATCGCAACCCGCTGCATCTGTCCGCCGGACAGATCAAAGGGATTCTTCTCCCGGAACTGCCACATATCGAAACGCTCGAGCGTTTCCTGAATCCGTGTCTTGATTTCCTCCCGCGGAATACCGAGATTCTGAAGCCCGTAAGCAACCTCATTGTAGACCGTGTCGGCCGCGCCGGACAGCTGATGAAAGGGATTCTGGAAAACAAGTCCGACCTTTTTGATCAGCTCGGCAATCGGCGTTTTTGCAGTATTCATACCATTAAGAAGTACAGTACCACCATACGCACCCTTATAGAATTGCGGCACGAGCCCGAGAAAGGCCTGCGAGAGCGTGCTCTTTCCAGCCCCATTTGCCCCGACGATACCGATGAACGCACCCTTTTCGATGGAAAAGCTAAGATCATCGAGCACCAGAGCATCCGTACCCGGATAACGATATTTAAGATGGGAAACTTCGATTAAAGCCATAGAAACCTCAATACGATCGCTGCAATCACAGCGAGGATGCTGCACCATTTCATGATCTGGTCACCGGCGGCATACGGATGGTCATACAGATAAGTCTTTTTCACATTCGCAGAAAATCCGCGCACTTCCAGGGCAATCGCCCGTTCCCGCGTCTCCGTAAGTTGTGACATCACGACCGGGCTGATGAGCGGAATAAACGCCTTCATTCTGGTGAGGAGCTTGCCCTCTGTCTCGAGACCTCTCGCCCGCTGCGCATCCTGAATCGTATGCATCGTACCGGTCATCTGCGGCATGAGCTGAAATACGGAATTTATGATGTAGCCAAACTTCGGACTCATTCCCTTCTTCTCAAGCTCTGTCACAAGCTCCTGCGGATCCGTCGTGAGAATCAATACCGCAAAGCTAAGAAGCATATTGAGAATATTGAAGCCGATCCGGGCGGAATACAGAAGCCCCTCCCGGTAGAAATGAACGGAACCGATAGAGAACAGGATGGAAGCATTGTGCTGATTGAAAATGCCCTGAATGATAATGATCGTCAGGATGATCGTAAAGGAAAACGTGATCAGCGGATACGCCCGCCTAAGGAGCCGGCAGGACGCAAGCAGTATAATGCTTACAGCAATCGTCGCGAGGAACATGTAGAGCTTCCCGATGATGAGCGGCGTCGCAATGGCAGCGATTAGGTAGAAGCATTTGGAAAAGGGGTGCAGCTTCGTCAGCCAGCTTCCGTTTTTCACATAGAGACTGATGGATTTCATGAAGTTTTCCTTTAGTCGAGGCTCGTTACCTCTTCATTGATGTCATAGAGCGAGGTGAGCTTCTTTGGAAGTCCGCCGACAATCAGGAACACGATGAGAACGGTGATGAGCTTATCCGGTACATCGACGACAACCTCATCGAGGAGGGAGCCGAGGAAAACCGGCATTTTTGCCGCCTGTGTCGCGGCAAACAGCGCATCACCCCAGATATTGCCCGTCGTGCCGCCCCAGAAGATGACATTGAGCGGCGTAGAAACGATCACAGCGGCGAGACCGCCGGCTACGGATGTAAGAAGTGCCCCCTGCAGTGTCTTCATGTGGCCGAGACGCGCCATGACACCGACCGCGATGCCAATGAAAAAGCTCGTCAATGCATACACCAGTGTGATATTATCGCCGGTTGTGAAGCCGTAAATCAGATTGTTTGCTGCGCCGCAGATGCCGCCGATGATCGGACCGCCGAGGCAGGCGCCGATGCAGGTGCCGATGGAATCGAGCCAGAGCGGGAGCTTCAGGACAGAAGCGATGAGCTTCCCGAGATAGTTAATGATGATGCAGGCCGGAATCAATACGATGACGGCTGTAGAGAACTTGGTTTTAAAAAGCTTATTCATGATGATATCCCCTTCCTGGATGCATGATAACAGTATGGAAGCCCATATTCCGGAGAATCAAGAGAGCTATTTCGACGTTCCCCGAACTGTTATATGTTTGCCCGATAAGGCAGTTTTTAACATTATACAACAGTATGGCAGAAATTTAACAAAAAAATCAGATTTGCATAAAATTTGAACCAATCTGCACATTATCCTTTTTGTAAATGCACTGGATTATGGTATGATTTGGATGCTAAAAGACATCTTGAAATCATTTGGAGGAAAATTAGATGGATATTGCAAATTATATTGATCACACGAACTTAAAGGCGGATGCAAAGGAAGCGGATATCAAGCGGTACTGCGATGAAGCGAAGCAGTATCATTTTCACAGCATCTGTGTCAATTCCTGCTGGGCGAAGTTTGTTTCTAAGGAGCTTGAAGGTACCGGCATCACAACCTGCTGCGTCGTAGGCTTCCCGCTTGGTGCGATGGTAACCGATGCGAAGGCTTATGAGGCAAAGGCGGCTGTCCGTGATGGTGCCGGCGAGGTCGATATGGTCATCAATGTCGGCTGGCTCCGGGATGGAAAGTATGACGCCGTTCGCGAGGATATCAAGGCAGTTGTGGAAGCAGCGAAGCCGGCGATCGTGAAGGTCATCATCGAGTGCTGCCTTCTTACGGATGAGGAAAAGGTTAAGGCTTGTGAACTTAGTGAAGAGGCGGGTGCTGCTTTCGTGAAGACCTCGACCGGCTTCTCAACCGGCGGAGCAACTGTAGCTGACGTCAAGCTCATGAAGAAGACTGTCGGCGACCGCCTGAAGGTCAAGGCATCCGGCGGCATTCATACCCCGGAGGAAGCTCGTGCACTCATCGAAGCAGGCGCCGACCGACTTGGCGTATCCGCCGGCACCAAGGTGCTGTAACATCAGTGTGACACTATGTAAGCGCTTTCCAAACTCCTGCAGTGGTGCTATACTGGGTATAAATAAATTTCTTCACATGAAGGGAGTAACACTATGACAGAGCATAAAGATTGCGCATATTGTATGAAGGGAGAGCTGGTCGCGAAGTTTGGCTATGAGATTTGCGAGCTGCCGGCTTCTACCGTTTATCTTTTTAAGGAGCAGAGCCATCCGGGACGGTGCATCGTCGCTTCGAAGCATCACGTTTCCGAGATGCTCGAGCTCAGTGAAGAGGACAGACAGGCCTTTATCCGTGACGTCGTAACCGTCGCAAACGCGATTCACGAAGTATACCATCCGGATAAGCTGAACTATGGCATGTATGGTGATACCGGCCACCATCTCCACATGCATCTCGTTCCGAAATACAAGGACCAGTTCGAATGGGGCGGCACCTTCGCCATGGACCCGAACCTGAAAAAGGTCACCGACGAAGCCGAGCTCGAGAAAATCGCCGCACCCCTTCGAAAAGCTATCTTAAAATAAAAATATTCTGACTACAGGGGCGTGCTGTCGCAGCACGTCCCTTAATTTTTACAGCTTCCTTTCGGTTCCGTGAAGGTTCCTGTACTTTCCTTGCTTTTACGGTACCCAGCTGTTAAGTTAAGGGCACGAAAATGGAAAGGAAGAGTACAGAATGAAATTATATACAGGAAAGCTTCTTCTCACAGGTCTCATGGCGGCAGCACTTGCTGTGCAGTCACCGGTGTCGGCATTGGCGTTCGGACCTGGCGATGCAATATCTTCGACGGTCACGACAGGAACAACCACGGACACCGGCATCACCGGCGATCTCACATCGGACTGGTGGCATGGCTATGTGTATCAGGACGGCTCCGGCTATACCTATCTTGAAAAGGGCATCTCCGTTTCAAAATTCCAGAATCTGAAAGGTAACATTAATTGGAACAAGGTAAAGGCGGATGGCGTCGATTTCGCGATGATCCGTATCGCGTATGGCACGACACTCGACCCGTATTTTGCGGAAAATGTCGCTGGTGCACAGGCGGCCGGAATTAAGGTCGGCGCCTATCTCTGTTCGACGGCGCAGAACCTTGACCAGGCTGTGTATGAGGCGGCTGTTGCATTGACAGCGCTGCAGGGCATCACGCTCCAGTATCCAGTGGCGTACGATGTCGAGGTGAGTTCCATGCTGTCCGGTGGCGCCACGAGCGACGGCATCACTGAAATGATCAATACCTTCTGCAATTATATGCGGACTGCCGGCTACACACCGATGGTGTATGCGAACACAAACTGGATCAACAACCACATGAATAAATCCCAGATTCCGTATGCCTTTTGGTTTGCACAGTATCCGGACGATAAGGTTTACAAGCCGGTTTCCGGTATTAATATCACGATCTGGCAGTCCAGCGACAAGGGCACGGTCAGCGGAATCACCGGCAACGTGACGACGGAAATGTCAAATCAGTATTATGGCGGCATGACCGGTACAAGCCATGGCGTATCTGCGGCAGAGGCATACACCGCGACCGGCAGCGGAAGCTCTGTGGTTGGTCATGGTGTAGACATTACTAAGAACGGCCCGATTGCGTCGGGTACGACATCTAGTGGTTCAACGAGCGGTCCCTCTGCATCCGGCAATACGTCGGCTTCGACAGGCTCATCGACCATGAGCAGCTCTCTCGTTACGACCTCCGGTACCTGGGTGAAGAATGCTTCCGGCCAGTACAACTATCTCGTGAACGGGCAGATGACAACAGGGTGGCAGAAGGATGGCGCTCTGTGGTATTATATGGATGAGAATGGCGTCATGAAGACCGGCTGGGTACAGGTGAATGGAACCTGGTACTGGCTAGGTTATCATGGCGATATGAAGACCGGGTGGCAGAGTATCAACGACAAGTGGTATTACTTCACAGAGTCCGGCGCGATGCTCGAAAACACGACGGTGACACTGGGCGGCGTGCCGTGCACATTTGATGCAAGCGGTGCGTGGGTCACGGGATAATTTATTTTTCGAAGAAGGGAGTGCCGGATGAAACGGAATATATGGCTTTTGACGATGCTTTTCAGCATGCTGCTCGGGATTTCGGCATTTGCAGCGGAGATCACGACGGTCCGTCTCGATATGGCACCGGAGATAGAGGACAGCATGACTGCCGGACAACTGGCGGCGGGAGAAGAGCCAGGTGTGTATGACAGTACCTATTTTATCTATAACTATAGTGTATCCGGGTCCCATGATGAGCCGAAGAAGTTATATTATTACTACATCACGGTACATCCTTCGGATAATAACACCTTTTCGAAGACCTGTGCAGTCGAAGCCCGCGGCGCATCGAAGATTGAGATGACCTCCCGGTCTGACAGCTCGATCAGTGTGAAGGTGACGACCTATCCCTTCTATGTACTGAAGAATCCGACCGGTATCGAGCAGGATGGCGATGAATACAAATGGAACAAGGTCGCCTATGCGGATAAGTACAGTGTGCATATCTACTGGACCGATGAGGACGGAGATGAGCATGATACGACGACCTCCGTCTCCGGTAGCTCCCGGAAGGTCAATGTTTCCAGCTACGACAGCGGGGACAGGACAATCAAAGAAATCTATGTACAGGCGAGAGCATCCTCTCTTTCCAATGGCGGCAAGTTCATTGCGGATTCCCAGTATGTCAATGCAGATGGCGCAGTGGATGATGAGCTATCAGATGATAGCTATACGTTCTCGATTCCGACGGCACGTACGAACGCGATTGCAACCAGCACGACCACGACGACTGTGAAGAACGCAAACGCAACGTCGAAAACGAAGCTGAACGGTCCGGGACTTTATATTACTTCCGACAGCAGTACAGCAGCAGGTAAGTCTGGTAAGGCAACAGTTCCCGCAACTGCCTCGACCTGGATGAGGTACAAGAATGACTGGTACTATTATTCCAATGGCCTCTTCCTGAAGGGCTGGATTTGTCCGGACAAGACAAACTGGTATCTTCTTGATAATTCCGGGAAGATGCTGACCGGTCTTCAGCGTGTGGACGGGAGATGGTATCTTTTGAATCCGTATGAGGGCAGCACGCAGGGCGCGGTGCTGACCGGCTGGTGGAAGCTGAACAACAACTGGTACTACTTTAACAAGGAGCATGACGGCACCTATGGTGCGATGCTCATAAACACGGTCACGCCGGATGGTCAGCATGTAGGTTCTGATGGCGTTTGGCTCGGTTATTGAGTATAATATGGAAAAAGACTGAAAGGCGATTCCTTTGGAATCGCCTTACTGATTGGGGGTTTCATGAAAAAGACAGCACTTGTGATCATGGCAGCGGGTATCGGTTCCCGTTTCGGCGGCGGCATCAAGCAGCTCGCGAAGCTCGGTCCGTCTGGTGAGATCATCATGGACTATTCCGTGCATGATGCGCTGGAGGCCGGTTTCGATAAGATCATTTTTATCATTCGTAAGGACATCGAGAAGGATTTCCGTGAGATCATCGGAAACCGGATCGAAAAAATTGCAGATTGTGAATATGCATTTCAGGAAATCGATAAGCTGCCGGAGGGCTTTTCCGTGCCGGCTGGCCGGACGAAGCCCTGGGGTACAGCGCATGCGCTGATCCAGGTCAGAGATTTGATCGACTGTCCGTTTGCCGTCATCAATGCTGATGATTTTTACGGCAAGGAGGGCTTTAAGCTTCTTCATGACTATATGGTCAATGAGATGGATGATTCGAAGCCGTATTTTGATATGTCGATGGCCGGCTATATCGTCGGAAATACACTTTCGGATCATGGCACGGTCAGCCGCGGTGTCTGCCGGATGGGAGAAAATGGCTATCTCAGTGCGATTCATGAGACCTACGATATCGCGCGGCAGGCTGATGGAAGCATTGTCGGGAAGGATATCGACGGGAAGCCGGTCAGTGTCGATGGCGATGCGATCGTATCGATGAATATGTTCGGGCTTCCGGAGAAGTTCCTGGATACGCTGATCGAAAATTTCCCGGCATGGCTTTCTGAGCACGGAAAGGAAACGAAGTCGGAGTATCTGCTTCCGGCGGAGATCGATAAGCTCATGCAGGCAGGCAAGGCGAAGGTGAAGGTGCTGAAGGATCATGACCGCTGGTTTGGTGTGACCTATCAGGAGGACAGACCGGTAGTGGAGAAGGCACTCCGTGATCTTGTAGCTGCCGGGGTTTATCCTGACAGACTGTATCAGTAATATGGACAAGAACGGATCAAATTACAGAGAATCGAGAAAGCAGGAGATCCGGGAACGGGTCATCGATACGGCGGAGCTTGTCAGGCGAGAGGAAGAAGAGGAAGCTAAGGAGAAGAAGCGTCGGACGAGACGAAGACGTGTGCTGATCATCGTGCTTGTCATCCTTTTTCTCTTGATCGCGGGCACATCGTATTATCTTATTCACCGGCAGTACACCTCCTTTACGGTCAACTGGAGGAGTGAAGGGGACGGCGCGCAGGCGGCCATCACGGATAGTGATTATGAGGAATATCTTCCCTTTTCAAAGGGCTTTCTCAAGGTTACAAGGGATGGCGCTTCCTATATCGATGCGCAGGGAAAGACGGTGTGGAATCAGTCCTATGAGATGAATACACCGTATGTCTCCGTCAATGGGGATTTCTGTGCGATCGCGGATCAGGACAGGACAGGGATTTATATCGCAAGTGATGCCGGGCCGACCGGACAGGCTGAGACGAATCTGCCGATCACGAAGATCGCGGTTTCCGGTATCGGCGTCGTCTATGCGCTTCTGGAGGATTCCAGCGCGAGCTATATTACGGTATTCGCGAAGGATGGAACTGCACTGGATATTTCCATCAAGTCCATTCTTTCCGGCGACGGATATCCTTTAGATATTTCGGTTTCACCGGATGGGACGGAGCTGATCGCTTCCTTCGTAAGTCTCGCAGGCGGCACGCTCGAGAACAAGATTATTTTCTATAATCTCGGACAGGTTGGCCAGAGCGCAGGCAACAATCGTGTCGTGGGCGGCTTTACGGATGACTTCGCAGGACATCTGACCGGACGGGTGCATTTTTCGGATGATACGCATGCGCAGGCGTTTTATGATGGCGGCATCGCGTTCTTCAGTACGAAGGTGCTGACCAGCCCGGAACTTCTGAAAAAGGCGGAGATTACCGGCACGATCCGCGCGATCGCCTATGACGATGAACTGGTGGGTGTGATCGCGGACAATGATCAGGAGAATGCAGACAGCCCGTACTTGCTTCATGTGTACCGGACAAATGGGCAGACTGTATTTGAAAAGCCAATCTCGTTCCATTATTCGGGCTTTACCATCGACCGGAACCGGATTCTTTTATATAATGATACAAGCCTTCAGATTTATGACGGCAGCGGGAATTTGAAGTTCGACGGCACGGTTGATGTACCGGTCAGGAATGCACGGATTGCTCAGGATATCCGCGGGGCGTTCGGTGTGAATGTACTGATAGGAAGCAGCGGGGTTATGGAGTCCATCAAACTGCATTAAATAAAAGATCATAGAAGATCCCGCGATAAAGCCTTGACAGATTTGAAAAACAGAATAATGTATTTTTCGCAGGCGGATGACGGATCAAAAGGAGAAGAGGAAGGATGATGGGAAAGTATCTTGTCGGGATTGATGTAGGTGGTACGACCGTAAAGTGCGGCATTTTCACGGTAGAGGGTGAGCTGCAGGATAAATGGGAGGTGCCGACACGGAAGGAAGAAAACGGAAAAAATATTCTTCCTGATGTGGCAGAGGCGCTGAAGAAGAAGCTTCAGGAGAAGTCGATTGCGAGTGACGAAGTAGCGGGCATAGGCATTGGCGTACCGGGACCGGTGGAGCCGACAGGCTATGTGCATGTCTGCGTAAACCTTGGCTGGACGGACCGCTGGCCTGCGAAGGAAATGGCGGAACTCATGGGCGGCAAGATTCACTGTGCGGTCGGAAATGATGCAAATGTCGCGGCGCTCGGTGAGATGTGGCAGGGCGGCGGCAAGGGCCACGAGAATATCCTCATGGTCACGCTCGGTACCGGTGTCGGCGGCGGACTGATCGTCGATCATCATATCATCGCAGGTGTCCATGGCGCCGGCGCGGAGATCGGACATATTCATGTGCGGGACGGCGAGAAGGAGGCCTGCAACTGCGGCGGCCACGGCTGTCTCGAGCAGTACGCTTCCGCAACCGGTATCGTACGAGAAGCGAAGCGCGTGCTGGCAGCCGAGGAAGCTACAGCAAGTAAGATGCGTGACTTCGGTGATGCGCTGACAGCAAAGGATGTCTGTGATCTCGCCAAGGCAGGTGACGCACTGGCGGAGAAGTCCATCGGTATCTCGATGCATTACCTTGGACTTGTACTCGCGGATGTTTCGATGGTAGCAGATCCGGAGCTTTTCGTCATCGGCGGCGGTGTTTCCCGCGCAGGACAGTATCTCATTGATCTTATCAAGAAGGAGTATGAGGCACTGACACCACTTCTTAACAAAAAGGCGGACATCACCCTCGCAACGCTCGGCAATGACGCCGGCATGTACGGCTGCGCGAAGCTCGCGATGGACTAAAATGAACAAGAACGACGAATTTGAACTGGATATAACAGATCTTTCGGATGAAGGAACCGGCATCGGTAAAAAGGATGGCTTTGTCTATTTTGTAAAGGATGCGGTACCGGGCGATCACGTACTTGCGGCAGCGACAAAGCTTAAGAAAAATTACGGGTTTGCACGGATTGTAAAGGTGCTTCGTGCATCTCCGGATCGCGTACAGGCACCGTGCCTGATTGCGAGACAGTGCGGCGGCTGTCAGCTGCAGCAGATGTCCTATGAAGCGCAGCTCCGGTTCAAAGAGAAAAAGGTCTATAACAACCTGCTCCGGATCGGTGAAGTACCGGAGGATGCGTTAAAGGCAGTTTTCGAGCCAATCGTAGGGATGGAAAATCCCTTTCGTTATCGTAACAAAGCGCAATTTCCAGTTGCCGAGGATAAGAGTGGCAACATCATCATGGGCTTCTATGCCGGTCGAACACATGCCGTGATTCCATGCGAGGATTGCCTTCTCGGGGCGCCGGAAAACAAGCTGATTCTCGAAACAATCCGTCACTTCATGCTTGAGAATCATATCCGACCTTACAATGAAGTGACTGGCAAAGGACTCGTCCGACATGTGCTGATTCGCAAGGGCTTCTCCTCCGGAGAGCTCATGGTATGCCTCGTCATCAACGGAGAAAAGCTGCCGCAGCAAGAAAAGCTGGTGGAGGCACTTTGTAAATTGCCTTTCAAAAATGTAAGCATTAAGAGTATCAGTCTGTCTATTAATACAGAGCGGACAAACGTCATCATGGGACGGAAAATCGTGAATCTCTACGGCCCGGGTTACATCGAGGATACCATTGGAGATGTACGCTTCCGGATTTCACCACTCAGCTTCTATCAGGTGAATCCGGTGCAGACGGAGAAGATGTACGGCGCGGCACTAGAGTTCGCAGACCTTCACGGCACAGAAAACATATACGACCTCTACTGCGGCATCGGCACGATCTCCCTCTTCATGTCGAAAAAGGCAAAGCATGTCTACGGCGTCGAGATTGTCCCGGATGCCATCCGCGATGCAAAGCAGAATGCTTCCATCAACGGTATTACCAATGCAGATTTCTCTGTCGGAGCAGCAGAAGAAGTCCTGCCGGCCTTCTATGAAGCCCAAAAGAAAAAAGCAGTTGAAGCACGAGAAAAAATCGATGTCATCTCCGTCGACCCGCCGAGAAAAGGCTGTGACGAAGCCTGCCTCGAAGCAATTGTTGGCATCGCACCAGAAAAAATCGTCTACGTAAGCTGCGATTCAGCAACCCTCGCCCGCGACATCAAATACCTTCGCGCCCACGGCTACGACCTAAAAAAAGTCCGCCCCGTCGACAACTTCCCCGAAACCGTCCATGTAGAGACGGTTGCACTTTTGCACAGGATATAGAAAAGGACTGACCGAAAACCTCTCAGTGTCTGTTCCGTTCTGGAGGGTTTTCGGTCAGTCCGTCATCAGGACGACGTGTTGTCCTGGTCGGGGTAATATGCCTTCGGCAATGTGAAGACGAACTCGGTGCCGGCGCCCTCGGTCGAGATGCAGTCGATGTTCTCGCCATGCGCAGTGATGATCGACTTCACGATCGCGAGGCCAAGTCCCGTTCCGTGCTTATCCTTGCCGCGGGACTGATCCGCCTTATAGAAGCGGTCCCAGATCTTCGGCAGATCCTTCTTCGGGATGCCGATGCCCGTATCCTTCACGGAAACAAACACCTTGTTGCCTCTAAGCCCCGTCCGCACAGCGACCGAGGTCTTCGGATTACTGAACTTCAGCGCGTTATCGATCAGGTTATACAGCACCTGCTGAATCTTCGCGTAGTCCGCATAGACCATTTCCTGCTTCTCGGCAAACGTCAGCTCGAACGTCATCTCCTTCTTCTGGCAGGTCATTTCGAAGCTTGCGCACACATCACGAATCATCCGGTTCACATCAAAATTTGTCCGGCTTAAGAAGCCCTTCTTATCCAGAGAGCCAAGTGAAAGCATTGACTGGGTAAGCTTCGTGAGCCGCTCTGTCTCGGAGATGAGCCGCATGAGATATTTGTCCTCCAGCTCCGGCGGGATCGTCCCGTCGAGAATCGCTTCGAGATAGCCCTTGATGGAGGTAAGCGGCGAACGGAAATCGTGCGACACGTTTGCGATGAACTGCTTCTGATAGTCATCGGCCTTCGAAATCTCATCTGACATAAAGTTCAGCGTCTCTGCAAGATATCCCATCTCATCCTGGGACTTCGTTTTGATCTTATACTGATAGTCGCCGGCGGCATACTTCGTCGCAGCAATCGTGACTTTCTTTAGCGGCCGGTACACGATGAAATAGAAGACGACGAGAATGATGAGCGACAAAAGGAAGATGACCAGCGCCGAGATGTAGATGATCGTCAGAATATGATTCTCTTCATCATACAGCTGATCCATGGACCCGTGAATGAGCACATAACCGCTTGTCACGTAATTTCTCATGACCGGTGCAGAAACCGTGAGCACTGGCGCCTCGAACATCCCGTGATAATTGCTGACCTCGTAGAGCTTGTTTCCCGTATCCATCGGCTCAAACTCCGGGATGACAGTATCCTTGTGCGTGTCGCGCGCATCACTGATGATCTTTCCGGACGAATCCACGACCCAGATATCCGCATGAAGAAACGTCGCCACAGCCTGCATCTCATCATGCACCGTCTGCTCACTGAGACTATTCCCCGCCGACTGCGAATACGTGTTCGAAATCAGCGTCGCCTCCGCATAAAGACTCTCTGCCTCATTCCTGACGAGATAGGAATACGTCATCCGCGACGCAAAAAAAGCGATAAACAAAAAGCTCAGCACGCCAAACGTGACATACGCTAGTGATAATTTAATATAAAGAGATTTTTTCATAGCTTAGTTCACTCTGAACTTGTACCCGATACCCCAGACCGTGGAAATCTCCCACTCCGCGTTCCCAGGAATCTTCGCGCGGAGCCGCTTGATATGCACATCCACCGTCCGCGAATCCCCCGAAAACTCATAGCCCCAGATATGATCAAGAAGCTGCTCCCGCGTAAATACCTGGTTCGGCGAGCTCGCAAGAAAATACAAAAGCTCCAGCTCCTTCGGCGGCATCTCGACCGATTGCCCCTTGTAGAGCACCGCGTAGTTCGTCTTATTGATAATGATATCCGTATATTCGATGTAGTCTCCGGTCCGGAACGCATCCTCCGAGTCGACCGGCGTATGCACCGGCGCCTGTACCGGAGCCGCCGGGATCGTGCTAATGCTTACATCAGCCACCTCTCCGGTATGGTACCGCCGGAGCACGGCCTTCACGCGTGCGACCAGCTCCTTCGAATCAAAGGGCTTCACCATGTAATCATCCGCACCAAGCTCAAGCCCCAGCACCTTATCGAAGGTTTCGCCCTTTGCAGACAGCATGATGACAGGCACCTTCGAGGTCTGCCGAAGCCGACGGCAGACCTCATACCCGTCGATGCCCGGCAGCATGAGATCCAGGATCACGAGATCCGGCTGATAGCTCGAAAAGATCGAGAGCGCCTCCTCACCATCCTCTGCACATTTCGTATCAAACATCTCCCGTTCCAGATAGAGCGAAATCAGCTCCGAGATCGAAGTGTCATCATCTACAATTAAAATTTTCTGCTTCTCTGCCATGTAAAACCTCTATTTTTTAAACTTCACGATCGTCACGCCGTCTTCCCCTTCACCATACTCCCCGAGCCGGAAGGAGTCCACATATTTCAGCTTTTTAAGCTGCGTGTGCACTGCCTTTCTAAGCGCACCGGTACCGCGGCCATGCACGATCCGGACCTCCGGGATGTGAGAAAGATACGCATCATCGAGATATTTCTGAAGCTCCGGGATTGCCTCCATCGTCGTCTCACCGATGAGATTAATTTCCGGAGAAATTCCCATCGTTTTTTCCATTCGGATGTCCGCACCGGCCCGACGCCCGCCTTTCTTCGGCGATGACTTCTCCGCCGCAGTGGACAGCAGTGCCTCCTCGGTAAGTTCGATATCCCGCACCGAAACCTTCGTCCGGATGATACCGGCTGTGACGTACAGCATGCCCTTCTGATCCGGCAGCGTCGAAACTGTCGCGTTCAGATTCATGGACGCCACATGTACAGTATCGCCGACATGCAGACTCTTTGCAGAAACCGGCTGTGACGGACCCTTCACCTTCTTGTTACCAGATAGACTTGCCTGCGTATCCCGTAGCTTCTTATTGAGTGTCGCGCGCGTCTGCTCTGCCGAAAGGATATCGGAGCCGCTCTTTTCCTGCTTCCGCATCTCCTTCACGATGCCGTCCGCCGTTTCCTTCGCATCGGCTAGAATCTGTGCAGCCTCCTCCCGTGCCTTCTGAAGAATCTTTTCCCGACCCTTCTCGACGCCACGCGAATTCTCCTGCGCGCGCCGCTTGTACTCGGCGATTTCCTCCTTATAGCGCTCAATTTCAGCACGCTCCCGCTCAACGGTGATCCGGCTCTCCTCGAGACTTGCGATCACATCCTCGAAGCGGACATCCTCCTTCTCGAGACGCTTCTTCGCATCATCGATGATATAGTCCGGAAGTCCGAGCTTCTTCGAAATAGCGAACGCGTTCGACTTGCCCGGCACACCGATGAGAAGCCGGTACGTCGGACTAAGCGTTGCCACATCAAACTCGCAGCTAGCATTCTCGACACTCTCAGTCGACAGGGCATACACCTTGATCTCCGCATAATGGGTTGTGGCAATCGTACGTGTCTTCATGTTATGCAGGAAGTTTAGAATCGACATCGCTAGCGCCGCGCCCTCAGTCGGATCGGTCCCCGCACCGAGCTCATCGAAGAGACAGAGACTGTGAGAATCCGCCTCGCCTAAAATCCGCACCGTATTCGTCATATGCGCAGAAAACGTCGACAGATTCTGCTCGATCGACTGCTCATCACCGATATCCGCAAAGATTTCATCAAACACCGCAAGCTCCGAGCCTTCGGACGCGGGGATAAACATACCAGCCTGGCCCATCAGCTGGAAGAGGCCGACGGTTTTAAGGCACACCGTCTTACCACCGGTATTCGGTCCGGTGATGATGAGCATCGTGAAGTCCCTTCCAAGATAGACACTGATCGGCACAACCCGCTTCGGATCAATCAAAGGATGCCGGCCATTTAAAATATTAATGTAATATTTGTCGTTCAGAACCGGGCGGGTGGACCTGTAGGCATTGGCATAGGAGGCCTTTGCAAAGACGAAATCGAGCTGCGCGAGAATCGTGATATCCTGCTCGATCGTGTCGACACAGGGCATCAGAGAGCCGGAAAGGGTATCGAGCACCTTCTGGATTTCCTTTTTTTCATCGTTCTCAAGCTCACGGATGTCATTGTTGAGCTTCACGATACTCATCGGTTCAATGAAGAGCGTCGAACCGGTCGCACTCTGGTCGTGCACCATACCGGGGAAGGAGGACTTGTACTCGGCCTTCACGGGGAGACAATACCGCCCGTCCCGCATCGTGATGACGGCGTCCTGCAGCTTGTCCCGCGACTGGTTGAGAATCTGGTTCAGCGACTGATGGATACGGTCCTCGAGAAGATGCTTCTTCTGCCGCACCTTGAGAAGCCCGGCGCTCGCGTCATCCGCGACCTCATCCTCCGAAAGGATACAGCGGGTGATCTCACGGTTGATGGCGCTCAGCGGATCCAGCGCACGGAAATATGGTGAAAGCGCATCATCCGCCTGCTCCTCTGCTGCCGGCTGCTGAGTGTTCTGCAGATTCTTCGTATAATGCTGACTCATGCGCACCGCCCGGGAGACGGGTGCCTTCGTTTTGTCCTTTTCGCTGTCCTTTGCGTAGTCCTTTGCGCGCTGCGCAACCGTAAGCACGGCGCTCACGGAAAGAAGCTCCGGGATCGAAAGACTGGATCCCAGACTAAGGCGCCGAAGCGTCGGATGCAGTTCCTTCACGCCATTAAAGGAAATCGTGCCGTACATACTGATCCGAAGAACCGCGGCGGCTGTTTCATCAAGATTTTTATTGATTAGAGAAATGTCCGAAGATGGAACAAGCGTCTCACAGAGCTTCTTCCCGGCCTGCGAGTTCGCGTACTGGGAAAGCGCGTCCCTGATCTTCAGAAATTCCAGTGTTTTTAGTGCTTTATCGTTCATGTATATTCCTTATTGTAATGCTGGACTAGGGGCCGCTTCACGGCCCAGTCCAGTATATCATATTTGTTGCGGAGCTTGAAAGAGTTGTATATAATGATGGGTGAATTGTGCTCTGGTTTCTTGTATCGCATGACAGTATGAAGCGTGATGTAAACATATATGGCAGATAAGGATTTCATAAAGGAAAAGATCGTAGGACGTAATGCCGGCTGGAAGAAAAGCTTCCGGCATTATTTACGTGTTATGGTATCCGCACTGCTGTTTGGTGCTGTCGGCGCCGCGAGCTTCGCCTTTCTTGAACCTGTAATAGGGGATAAGCTTCACACGACAGAACCGGAGACCGTTGTCCTCACGACAGAGGAAATTCCAACAGAGACAGAACCGGAGACGACAGAGCCTGAGCCGACTGTGCCGGAAACAGAGTCTGTGCCGGAAACCGCAGCGGTCGACCGGGAAATGATCAATGAATACGTCGACGATGCCATGAAGCGGCATCCGGTCACCATCGATGATTTCAACAAGCTGAACAATGTTCTGAAGGGCGTCATCACGGACGCAGAGCAAGCCGTCGTCGAGGTGAAGACTGGTGATACGGCCGGCACAGATCTTTTCGGACAGCCGGTGCGCTCTGAAAAAAGTTATTCCGGCATGATCCTTGCGAAAACCTCGACAGAGCTTCTCATCCTGACCTCCAGTGAGGCAGCAGGCAGTGATCAGCTTTCTGTCATTTTCCAGCGTGAGAATGCTTACCCCGCGACACTTGAAGCGGTAGATTCGCGGGATGGCATCGCTGTGATCAGTGTACAGCACACGAATATGACGAAGCAGGATCTCGGCTCTGTAAAGTGCATCACAATCGGGAATTCCAGCATCCTCCAGCGCGGTGACATTGTGCTTTCCGTCGGTGCACCGGCTGGTGAGATTTATTCGGTGGCGGAGGGCAGTGTTTCTTCGGTAAGCTTTAATCAGCATACGGACGATTCCACGATGGAGAAGGTGCTTCTCCACATCGATGCAGAGCCTTCACAGGGTGCATTCCTTCTTAATACAAGTGGTGAGCTGGTCGGCTGGGCATCCGAGAAGATCGATGAAGCGCCGACAGGTTATCTTTATATGGCGGCTGTATCCGATTATGTGGACAGACTTGAGGCGCTTTCAAACGGACAACCGTATCCATACCTTGGTATCGACTGTCAGGAGGTCAATGCCGAGATGAAGAGCCACGGACTTCCGGATGGTTTGTTCATTCATGAATGTGTGGAGGGCTCCCCGTCCTACAACGCGGGTATGCAGAGTGGAGACATTATCACGGAGCTCGCGGATACGGAGGTGAGGACCATGGCGGATTACAGGTCGGTTCTCAAGAAGCTTAAAGCTGGACAGGAAATCAAGGCCGTCGTCGAGAGACAGCGTGGTACGGAATATGTCGAGGTTTCCTTTAATCTGACAGTGAAAGAGAGATAATACTATATATGGAAATGAATGCTTTTTTTAATCAGCAGGCGAAGACAGCCGGCATGCGCTACATCGAGAGCTTTTATGACGGGCTTCGTGTGGCGGATACTTACCTCGTGAAGACGAAGAACCAGGCGGTTACGAAGAATGGTAAGGAGTATCTCAATGTTACCCTCCAGGACCGCACCGGTCAGGTTGATGCGAAGGTCTGGGAGCCGAACTCGCCGGGCATCGCGGAGTTTGATGTGCTGGATTATGTGTATGTCGAAGGCAATGTCACCGTGTATAATGGTACGAACCAGCTTTCGATTCAGCGCCTCCGGGTTGCGAAGGAAGGCTCTTATAATCCGGCGGATTATTTTCCGGTTTCTGCGCGTCCTGTCGAAGAGATGCAGCAGGAGCTTAAGGCCGATATCGCGAGCGTGAAAAATCCGTATCTTCATAGTGTGCTTCAGAAGATTTTCGTAGATGATACCGCCTTTTATGAGGAGTTCTGTAAGCATAGTGCAGCGAAGTCAGTGCATCACGGCTTTGTTGGCGGCCTTCTCGAGCATACACTGTCTGTGACAGCCATATGCGATTACTTTTCGAAGCATTATCCGGATCTCAAGCGGGATCTTCTGATCACAGCGGCGCTCTGCCACGATATCGGGAAGGTGACGGAACTCACATCGTTTCCGCGGAATGACTACAGCGACGAAGGACAGTTAATTGGTCACATCGTGATCGGGTATCAGAAGGTGATGAACACGATCGATACGATTCCTGATTTCCCGAAGACGCTTGCAGCGGAGCTAGGGCACTGTATCCTCGCGCATCACGGAGAGCTTGAGTACGGTTCCCCGAAGAAGCCGGCGCTCATGGAGGCGATGGCACTGTCCTTTGCGGATAATGTCGATGCAAAGCTTGAGACCATGCGGGAGGCGCTGCACCAGGCGGACAATGCTGGCAAGGGCAGCGATAATGGCGGCTGGATCGGCTTTAATAAGCTGATTGATTCGAACCTCCGAAGGACGAGCGATTAAGCATAATTTATAAGTTTTGAAACATACGCCGATAGGAATGGTAGATAGTGCTTTTAGGCACTAAAGTAGTAGTTGGTCCGGGGAAGGGGGCTTTTGATGGATGTTTCTCGTTACAATGAAGACGTACAGAAAAAGATAGCCAATCTCGAAAGCTATAAAAATGAATCCTACGGGGCTACTATGCGTCTTGCGGAGGAACTCATCACCATCGCAAACCGACGGAATGATACCGGGCTCCGGGGCTTATGCTACTACTATCTCGGCCGATATTATTCGAATCTTCGTAAGGGCTCGGATGCGGTCCGCTATCTTCGGAAGGCCATCAAGGACTGCGACGAGGGGAAGAACATGGACGAATATTGTCGGGCCATGAGCCTCCTCGGGATGACGTTTGTACGGCAGGGAAATTATCCAAGCGCGATGCAGGTCTACACCAGCCTTCTTTCGACGACGGAGAAGGTTGAACAGCCGAAGATCCAGATTCGAAGCTACATGGATGTGGCTGAAATCTGCTATAACATCAAAAATTTCGAGCAGGCGCTCCGCTTCGAGCTGGCTGCAGACAGAATCTTCTATAAGATTATGCGGATGGATATCTTTCCATCCTATTACGCAAGACATCTTGAGATCCTTCTTCGAACCCATGTGAAGCTTGGCGATTCTACAAACGCCAATGATATTCTCGGGCAGCTGGATAAATTCGCACAGGATAATTCCGGGCAGAATCTAGAACCGTTTGTTTCTATTGCGCATATCATCTGGGCGAATTTCACGTCGAATCACAAGTGGGACGATGTGTATTACAATCGTCTGATCGAGTTTTTCCGCGGACAGACCTTCACCGGCTACTATCAGTTTGAGTTTGTCTATACCTTCGAAGCGTTGTCAAAGGAGGACAAGTTTGAGAATGCCTTCCGGGTATTGCTCTCGAAGCTGGATCATTATCTCGAATATACGGATCTATATGGCATGCGGCTGTCTGCCTGTGAGATTAAGCTGGAGTATTTCGAACGGAAGGGCGATCAGGACAAGATCCTCGAGCAGCTCAAGGAATATCGTGAGGATGCCGGCGACATGATTGACCTGCAGAATGAGACGATGGGCTCTCTTATGGAGTCAAGCATTCTTAATTTCATGCAGGATAATGTAAAGGAGATGGTGGAGCGGCATTCGGATTCGGATGAGCTCACGGATCTTCCGAACCGGAAGGCCTATAACAACATGGCTGACCAGTTCTTCGAGACCTGCCGCGGCGGCCGTAAGGATCTCGGCGTCGTGATGATCACCATCGATAATGTAAAGAAAATCAATGATGTCTACGGCTACACAATCGGCGACAGCTGCCTCATGGCGGTGGCGGATGTGCTCCGGAAATATAAGAGTGATTCTATCTATGTGGCGCGGTATGTCGGCGCAGAGTTTGTCATGCTGTTTGCGGGCTACTCCGATCAGGCTATTATGGATACGCTCCGGACGATCAATGACGAGGTTTTCATGCTGATCAGTCAGCGTGACCTCCCAGAGTTCACGCTCGCTGAGGGTATCTGTGTGCATGTGCCGGAGCTTCTTAACAAGATCTGGGACTTCACGTCCGTCGCAGATCTTGCATTGATCCGTGCCCAGCGACTCGGCACCGGCCAGGCTCTTCTCGTCCGGCATACCACCGAACTTCAAAAGGCAGCCCCCGTTACCCTGAGCCAGGGCGGTCGGCTTTTCACAATCCAGAAATAATGTGACATTTTTCACAAAATCATAGAACATTTTCTTGACAAGACATGTATTTTTTCCTAGACTAGAAAAGCTGTGTTGCCATAGAAAGTTGTTATGGCTGACATGACAGATATGCAGGAAATTGTCACCTGTGCGTTGCTCCACGTCAGCTTTTTTAGAAGAATAGGTTATGGCGACATGATCGGAGTCCTGTTGCAATGGTGCGCAGAGCACCATTGCTTTTTTTGTCCCTAAATGATTTAAGCCCTTAAAGTATTGAAGCAGGGTTTTACAGATGTTCACTGTGGGCGGACAGAACTCAAGAATTTGTTTTTACAGGAGATAAAATATGGCCAGGTATGTGGTAAAAAGAGTCATTCTTGCCGTGATCACCATGTTTCTTGTCTGCTTCATCACATTCTTTGCGATGAATGCGATCCCGGGTGGTCCTTTCAATGGAGAAAAGGCGAAGTCTCCGGCTGTCATGAAGGTCCTGAATGAACGTTACGGACTTGACAAGCCGGTAGGTGTGCAGTTCGTAAACTATATGAAGAACATTATGCATGGCGATTTTGGCGTTTCTCTTAAGAACGGTCGTGATATTGCAGAGACGATTCGGACGAGATTCGCTGTCTCTGCAAAGCTTGGTATCATGGCAATCATCGTCGCATTGATTTTCGGCGTTGTGCTCGGCTGTACCGCTGCGCTTAACCGTAATAAATGGCAGGATCATCTGATCATTTTCTTTGTGACGCTATTTACAGCCATGCCATCCTTCGTGATGGCATCCTTCCTGCTTTTGATTTTCTGTATCCAGCTGAAGATTGTTCCGGTATGGAGTACGGCAAATCCGAGCTATGTTCTCCCGGTGATTGCATTGTCCTTATCCCCGATGGCGAATATCACACGTCTTACGAAGACTTCGATGCTCGATGCGCTCGGACAGGATTATGTCCGCACGGCAAAGGCAAAGGGCGTTAAGCCAGTGAAGGTCATCTTCGTACATACCCTTCGTAACGCGCTGATTCCGGTTATTACCTATGTCGGCCCGCTGACGGCGGCGATTCTGACCGGTTCCCTCGTCGTAGAGAATATCTTTACGATCGGCGGACTCGGTTCTGCGTTTGTTGATTCCATCACGAATCGTGACTATACGCTCATCATGGGTGTGACCATCTTCCTTGCGATGATCATGATCATCATGAATCTCGTGAGTGACCTTGTATATAAGCTTGTTGATCCTCGGATCAGACTTGAGTAAGGAGACTTAGAAATGGCAGCAAATTACGATATTCCTACACCAAAGAAAAGAGCTTTGAGCCTCCAGATTGATCCGAAACTTTTTGAGAAGGCGACGGACGAAGAGAAGCGGCAGCAGGATGTCATGGCGAAATCCACGACCTTCTTTAAGGATGGTATGCGCCGTCTCATGAAGAATCCGCTGGCCGTAATGTCGATGATCATTCTTGTGCTCGTGCTTCTTGTCATCATTTTCGCACCGATGATTGTGCCGTACAGCTATGAGGAGATCATCAAGGTTGAAGGTGTCCGTGACAAGGGCGCTGCAAACCTTGCACCATTTGAGTATTCCGCGAAGGAAATGGCCTTCATGGCGAAGTACAACATCAAGGTTTTCCCGCACATTATGGGAACCGATGAGCTCTGCCGTGATTACTTCATCCGTGTTGTCTACGGCGCACGTGTTTCCTTCTTCGTCGGTGTATTCGCATCCATCATGGTGCTCATCATCGGTACGCTGTATGGTGCAATTTCCGGTTACATGGGCGGCCGCGTCGATCTGATCATGATGCGTATCGTCGATATCATCTATTCTCTGCCGGATATCCTGATCATCATTCTTCTTTCCGTCGTGTTCCGTGAGACCCTGGATCTGTCGAAGGTGCCACTGCTCGGAAAGCTCGGTTCGAACATGGTCTCGATGTTTATCGTATTTGGCCTTCTCTACTGGGTCGGCATGGCGCGGCTTGTCCGTGGCCAGATCCTGACGGTCAAGGAAAATGAATACGTACTTGCAGCGAAGTCAATGGGTGCTTCCTCCCGTGAGATCATCTGGAAGCACATTCTTCCGAACTGTCTCTCGGTTATCATCATCACGACTGCACAGGAGATTCCGTCCGCAATCTTTACAGAGTCCTACCTTTCGTTCATCGGTCTCGGTGTATCCCTGCCGATGCCGTCGCTCGGTTCTCTTGCCAATGCTGCAAGATCCGGCATGCAGTCCTACCCGTGGAAGCTTGTGTTCCCGGCAGTGATGATTGTGCTCATTGTACTTGCATTTAACCTGATCGGCGATGCGATGCGTGATGCGTTTGATCCGAAGTTAAAACAGTGATATCCGTGGAGTACCCGCGCTTGCGCGGGGGAGGTTTTACGGATGCCTTAGCGGCGAGCGTATTCAAAGGCATCGCTTGCGATGCCCACTTTGTTTTCTATAGTGAGGAACTAAAATGTCAATAGATAATGTAGAAGAGAAGGTTCTCGAAAACGAGACCGATGCGGTGCTTTCGGTCCGGAACCTGCATACATCCTTTTTCACCGACTCCGGCGAGGTACAGGCGGTAAATGGTGTCTCCTTCAATCTTCCGAAGGGAAAGATTCTTGGCGTCGTCGGTGAGTCCGGCTCCGGTAAGTCTGTGACCGCATACTCGATCATGCAGATCCTGGCATCAACCGGCCGGGTGACCGAGGGTGAAATCCTGTACAAGGGTGAAAACATCCTGAAGTATTCAAAGAAGCAGATGGAGTCCTTCCGTGGCGATAAGTGCTCTATCATTTTCCAGGACCCGATGACATCGCTGAACCCGACCTTTACGGTCGGCTGGCAGCTTCGCGAGGCCCTTCAGCTTCACACACAATATAAAACAAAAAAGGCAGCAAACGCGCGTGCGGTCGAGCTTCTGAAGATGGTCGGCGTGAACGAGCCGGAGAGCCGTATCAAGCAGTATCCGTTTGAACTGTCCGGTGGTATGCGACAGCGTGTCATGATTGCTATGGCGCTTGCCTGCGAGCCGGATATCCTGATTGCCGATGAGCCGACGACCGCCCTCGATGTGACGATTCAGGCACAGATTCTCGAGCTCATGAAGGACCTTCAGAAGAAGCTCGGCATGGCCATCATCATGGTAACGCATGACCTCGGTGTCATCGCTTCGATGTGCGACGAGATCATCGTCATGTACGGCGGCCGTGTCTGTGAGCGTGGTACTGCAGATGACATTTTCTATCGTCCGTGTCATGAATACACGAAGGGCCTGCTCCGTTCCATTCCGAATGTCAACAACATGAAGGAGAAGCTCGTCCCGATCGGTGGTACGCCGATCAATATGCTTGCGATGCCGAAGGGCTGTGCCTTCTGCCCGCGTTGCGAGAATGCACTGAAGATCTGCCTCACAGAGAAGCCTGAAGAGCTCGAGATGCCGGATGGCCACTATGCAGCCTGCTGGCTGAATGTGAAGAAGGCCTATGATGAAGAACACGGGGAGGTAAACGCAAATGTCTGAAGAAACAAAGAAGAACAGCGAGTACCTCGTCGAGGTACATGACTTAAAGGAATATTTCCCGGTAAAAACCGGATTTTTCAAGACAACGCCACTTAAGGCTGTTGATGGTGTATCCTTTAACATCAAGGCAGGTGAAACGCTCGGTCTCGTCGGTGAATCCGGCTGCGGCAAGACGACAGTCGGCCGTACACTTCTTCACCTTTACAAGCCGACCGGCGGTGAATTCTACTTCAATGGTGAGCTTGTCACGGACAACAACATTCATGCACTCCGTAAGCAGATGCAGATGGTGTTTCAGGATCCGTATTCCTCTCTTAATCCGCGTATGACGGTTGAGGATATCATCGGAGAGCCGCTGGACATCCATCATCTCTATAAGACGAAGGCGGAGCGGCATGATCGCGTACTTGAGCTGATGGAGCTTGTCGGCCTCAACGCAGAGCATGCAACAAGATATGCCCATGAGTTCTCCGGTGGACAGCGTCAGAGAATCGGTATCGCGAGAGCGCTCGCCGTGAATCCGAAATTTATTGTTTGCGATGAGCCGGTATCCGCACTGGATGTTTCGATTCAGGCGCAGGTCATCAATATGTTCGAGGAGCTGCAGGAAAAGCTCGGCGTTGCCTATCTTTTTATTGCGCATGACCTTCTTGTGGTGCATCATATATCGAAGAGAATTGCCGTCATGTATCTCGGCAAGCTCGTGGAGATCGCCG
>Ga0256404_1000136_pt1 | contig 173043 bp, 172 predicted proteins | sample RumenRJG_01DNA_FD_185990 | JGI IMG/M metagenome (GOLD analysis project Ga0256404, IMG submission 185990) | Bovine rumen microbial communities from Lethbridge, Alberta, Canada - RJG_01 | ecosystem: Host-associated > Mammals > Digestive system > Stomach > Rumen | place: Canada: Alberta...
TGGCAAAAAGAAGAGAAATAAGAAATAGTACGGCAGAGTTCCTAATCTTCCAGATTGAGGGAAAGAGTCAGGGCGTAGAGGTGTTCTATAAAGATAAAACCGTATGGTGTACCCAGAAGGCAATGGGAACACTGTTTGACTGTACAGTCGATAATATATGGTTACATTTGAAAAACATCTATGAGAGCGGAGAATTGAAAAAAGAGGGAACTTTCGAGGAATTCTCGGTAGTTCGACGTGAAGGTAATAGGGATGTTAATCGCACACTCCAGTTTTATAACCTCGATGCTATAATCAGTGTAGGCTATCGTGTGAACAGTATCCGTGGTCACACCGTGCCAGGCACCCTGTGAGTTATTGGTCAATATTATAGAGTCTGTGGTCGATAAAGACGAAATCGCCAAAGAACAGTTTTTTTTAGAAGATAAAAGCGAATTATAATTTTGGTAATTCGCTTATTTTTGTGTACCTTTGCGTGCATTTTTTCACACCATTGATAAGAATATGATTAATATAAGCACATCATCAGATATTTCGTGGAACACATCGAATGTGTTTGGGTCAATGGTGTGCGATACACCAGTGCCTTTCTATGACATGGGTATCAGCTGTGGACTGCCCAACGAGATGGGCGATATTCCTCCAGAAATGATGATGGTACCTGGCATGCTGACTATGGGGCTCAGCGTGACGATGGTAAGAGCGCGTGGCGACTCGATGGTGGGCGTGGGCATACATGATGGCGACCTGCTGATGTTGGAGAGCACTTGTCGTATAAACAGTGGCGATATAGTGGCTGCAGTCATTGATGGTGAAGAAATGCTGAAAACGTATTATATGGATGAATGTGGACAGCACTGGTTGGTGCCTGCCAACGATCAATACGATGCTTTGCTGTTGACTGAGGACATGGATGTAAGGTTCGCTGGTCGACTGTTATGGCACATACGAAAGGAAGTGCATGACTCTACACGCAACATCCGACAAGCCATTGAGCGCCAAAAGAACAAGAATGCACAGACAACGGCAACGGTGAAAGAATTGCTGTCGCGCGAGAAGGTGGTAGAAGCTATGCGAACCATTGCTCCTAAGATAAAGGTTGGGCGCCATTGGTTAGGACCTTGTCGAGTGCTGATGGATCATGGCTTCATTCCCAAGGATCGTTTCGACTTGTTCTGTATATTTGCAAAAGAAGTGCTACCACATCATGAACACAAGCCTCAGACGGCAGAGTTGCAACGCATGGCTGTGGGCTGTTTCTCGAAACCATTTGATAAGTGGACTGACGCGACGGCTCCTGTACATGGTAAGCACTATCTGGGCTATTACGATGCTGCTGATGCGATGAGAAAAGCGCTATTGTAAAAACTCCCAATAATTCCCAAAAACTGCCAGAAACTCCCAAGGAGAGGCTATTCTGAACAAAACTCCCATAAATACTCCCAAGAACTGCCATAGGGCGACGGATTATTTCTGTCGCCCTTTTATTATATCTAATTTTGCACCTGACAAGAAAAGAATGTTGAATCTGAGGTTTGTGAGGTCTCATGAGGAAAGTCCGGACGCCGACCACATATCTCGCAAAACTTAGAGAGACAATGAAACAAGTTGTATTGCGTATCGACGACGCAGCTTTTGAGAAGTTTATGGGCATGGTGAGCCTGTGCCCACAGGTAGAGGTAATAGAGATTAACGAATCGGCACTGCTGAATAATGGCTCGTTGGCCATGCGGATTCGTGATGCTATACTGCAACTACGTGCAGAGAATTTGCTTCGCAGGAAGTTTGACTATGCCTGGCTGAAGGTGGCAATGGACTCTACGGACGACCTGCCTTCGTTTGAATCTGCACAACGTTATCTGAACTATCTACATGATGTATTGCAATTGGGCGACCTGCCTTGTGAGTCGTCGATATCGAAGATGATGGATGTGGCTAGAGGGCAACTGTTTCACTGGACATTCAAGGACACTACAGACAACTCGGAAATCATACGCAGAAACAACATAGTGAAGCGTTTTTTCAACCTGATGAGGGGGTATAAGTAGGCTATTTTCCGAAGATTTTTCCGAATTGTATATTGGTTTTTCCGAATCGTTTCCGAATGGGTATGACTGCTATTTTATGCATGAAATAGTCTTTCTACCTTTGCAAACGAAATCAGAAAAAAACGGATTTAAAAACAAAATAAAAATTATGGTAGAACAAATAAGATTTTCGACAATGAAGCATCAGGAAGTTTGCTTGAACGCTTATCACATCAGCGTGAAAAAGATGTGCGCCTCGTGTGCCTATAAGGACATCATGAACGACGGCGAGCGAGTGTGTAAGAAAATGAAGTTGAAGGTACGACAGCAGTTCTGTTGCTGCCACTGGCAGATGAGCGACGGGCTGAAGAATGCTGGATTGCAAAACGGAGGAGTGGTTCGCCTGAAAGGAACGCAAGAAATCATTATCAAATAACATTTTAAAAACTAACAATTATGAAAAAGAAAAAGATTAAAATTGGTAACGGGTTAAACAAGATGGTTTATAATCGTGATGAAACCCCTGTTGATGGTGTGAAACTCCCTTTTGAGCAACTGGCAATATTGTATCACGAGGGTGAGCAACTGGGAGTGGAACTTGCTAAACTGATGATGGGTTATGGTTTCGACTACTATGGAACATTCGTAAGGACCTTTGCTCTGTCGCAGATGGTGGCATATCTGAAGGTCTTTGCTGGAGCAAAAGGCTTTGATGCGATGGCGATGTTCGATATGTTGACTCCTAAATTCACTAAGGAAGCCCAGCAGATGCTGGAAGAGATAACCAAGGAATATAAGTAAGTAATAACCGAGTCGAAGCGTAGTGGAGGAAGTCACGCGTGTGAAAATGGCCAAATTCCGACATGACCTTCACTCACAAATTCGACAAGTTATGAAAAAGTACATTTTTGTTTTGAATGCCCTGGAGCTGATGAGCAAGCTCTATGTGGGCAAGCGTGTGGAAGGTGTTTTGTATGTTGATCAGAACACAGGTCGTTTAACCTTCAAGGCGTATCAGCGCCAACCTCGAGTGCGTCAGAAAGACGAACTGTTGAAGAAGACGCCATGGGGATGGCTGAAGGCTTCGGTAGAGCGAGTAAAGCGCTTTTCGAGTCTGCCGAAAGACCTCTCACTTCCTGAAAAGCTGGCAATCCTAGATGAGGAGAACGAGCTGGTGAAGCAGGCACTGATAGAGGACTATATCATAGAAAGTGTTTAACCTTTAAAATCAATACATTATGGAAGCATTAGTAACAATTATTGCGGTGGGCGCATACGCTGAGCGCCAGTATCAGAAGCAGGACGGCAGCTCTGAATACTTCAAGAGCCGTGGTGTAACAATGAAACGTGGTGGTGACGTGTTTTATGGTGAGATGACTGGGGAACTGGCATCGAAGAACCGTGATATGCAGTTCCAGCAGGGAATGCCCTACATTGTGAAGGGATTCTGGAAGCATCGAATCTGGGGAGAGAACGGTGACCGTCATGAGAACATGTTTTATATTACTGACATTCAAACACTGTAAGACGTATGTTTACATATCAGAAAGATACTAAGAGCCTTTTTGTCGCCGAGTGCGGCAAAAAGGACTTCTGGAGGGAGATTCGCAAGAGTTCTACAGCCTTTAATATCGACACTCGTAGGGACATTCTGCGTGCTGTAGATGCCAACGACGAGGAGGCTATACAGAAGTGGGCTGAGCATACGGACTATCAGAAGTTTATGCTCAAGACGTTACGAGGCTTGAAAACTAAGACTGGCAAGGAGAAATGGCAGAAGAAACCGCTCGACAAGAAACTGCTGGCATGGGCTGACGACCTAAAGAAGTCGCTCACGGCGTTCCAGTTTAGCTGCTATCAGTTTGATGAGGCAACAGTTAAGACCAAGGATGGTAAGACCAAGAAGGGTGCCAGGCGAGTGCTGAAGGGCTGCCACCTGAACGGACTGGTGATGCTGGACATAGACCATGTGGACAACCCCATGGAGGTATGGGAGAAACTGCAGAAGTGCGAGGCACTGATGGCGCGTGTGGTATTGGTACATATTACCAGTTCAGGTCGCGGCATCCGCATCATCTTCATTGCTGACAAGCAGATTGGCAACCTGGCTGATAATCAAATATCGTTTGCAGCCGTGCTGGGCTATGCACCTGATCAGAGCTGCATCGATGCTACTCGAAATTCATTCGCTCCAAAAGAGGATGAAATACTGTTTATTGACGAAGAACGACTTTTTACCTATTATGATGAAGAATTCGACAAACGATTCACGAATGACTATCGTGAGAAGAGGACTCAACCACTATATCATCAGTTTGATGCTGATGGTGAAACGAACACGAATCTCACAAATCTCACTAATGGCTGCGCACAGGAAAAAGATTCGTGCAATTCGTGCAATTCGTGTTCAGAAATAAAATGGCGTGGCTATGATATACAGCGTATTATTGATGCTCGCTATGCAGACAAGCTGCCCTGCGCAGCCGACTCGAATCGTCATACAGAGTCGCTCAAACTGGCAACAGACTTGCTGCTTATGCTCGATGGCGACAAGGCCCAAGTGCAGCGCATTGTGGAGGCGCAGTCGTGGGTCAAGGAAATCATCGACGAGCGCGACGAGAACGTGGGACAGACAGTGGAATCAGCAGCCAGTTGTATTGCTGAGAAGGAAAAGAAGTATGCTTCTGCTCTGCCCTCAAAGGCGATGCTCACCGCGATTCAGGAGTCATGTGGTAAGACGTATCAGGAAATCACGAAGGCGCAGACGGCGGCGGTGACGCTGAAGGATGATGATATGGCGCGTTGGCTCTGGGAATGGGGCGCTGAGATTGAAGCATTGAGCGAGGAATATCCACTGATAAAGGATATCTGTAAGGGCTTGAAGCGTAACCAGTATCCTGCGGCATTGTTCGTGGCTGGTGGACTGATGATGACGCTCATGACAAGGTGTACCTACAGGTTCTACCATCGCCCTGAAGAGTTGCGACGACTGAACAACTCGACGCTAATCATTGGCGACCCTGCCAGCGGTAAATCGTTCGCTACTCGTTTGTTCAAGCTATTGGCTTCGCCCATCGTGGCTGCTGATAAGATTGGCAAGGATGCCATCAACGCCTATCGTGAACAGATGCGCACCAAAGGTGCGAATAAAGAGAAGCCCAAGAAGCCGAAAGTGGTGGTTCGCATCCACCCTGCACGAACCTCGAATGCCCAGTTTATTCAAGACATGGTGAATGCAGTAGAAGATGTGAATGGCGAGCCGATGCAGTTGCATATGCTGACGTTCGATACGGAGCTGGACAACACCTTGTCTTTACAGAAGGGTGGCTCGTACATCGACAAGCAGGCGCTGCAGTTGAAAGCCTTTCACAATGAGGAAGACGGACAGGCCTATTCGAATGTGGACAGTGTGTTCCAGGAGTTCTACGTCATCTGGAATTTCATCTATACTGGTACGCCGATAGCGCTGAAGAAGATGGTGAACGAGCAGAACTTTGGTTCTGGACTCGCCACTCGTTTGACCTGTATCCCTTTGCCTGCCACCAACTTCGAGATGATGAGTCGCGAGAGTTTTGTGGACTACGATAGCGACGAGCGCCTGAAGGCTTGGGCTGAAAAGCTGGATAGGATGAAGGGCGAACTCTCCGTGCAGAAGATTGTAGATGAACTCTATGATTGGACGGCTCGAAGGATGGAGGATGCCAAGGAGAACGACTCGAAGGCTGATGAAATGCTGCTGAAGCGTTGTGCTTATCACGGCTTGAACTTCGCAGCGCCATTCATCGTGATGCGCCATTGGGACAAGATGCACCAGGATGGCAACTACTGGTGTGGTGAGTTCGAAACAGATGAGGTAGACTGGAAGTTAGCAGAACTGATTGTGAATATCCAGTACGCTTGTCAGCGCCACTACTTTGGTGCTATGGCCGAGAACTACTTCGACAACAAGTTGAAGGATGCCAGTGTCAACGTACAGCGCAGGCAGAAGACGCTTGAAGGGTTTGAACGCTTGCCAGAAGTCTTTACGACAGAAGACGTAGTTCGCTGTTTCCAACTGAGGAACACTGCTGCTGCCTACATGCGCATCAGTCGTTTGCAGAAGGATCATCTAATAGAAAAGGATGAGGAATTTGCGGAAAGTGGCACCACCAAGTCGCGCTATCGAAAGACGGGAGTTATGATGTGCTAACAACCTAACGACCTAACATACTAACATTGCGAATTTAATAATAACGAATGATGAACAATAAGATGAAACTCTCCGAGCACATGACGCTCGGGGAGTTGACGAAGACAAAAACGGGAATTGAGAACGTTCCTAATGAGGAACAAGTGAATAACTTAAAGCGCCTCTGTGGTTGGCTGGAGAAGTTGCGCAAGCGATGGAATGACCTGTATGGCGAAGGGGATGACCCTATCATCATCAACTCAGGGTTCAGAAGTCCAGAAGTGAATAAAGCGGTAGGTGGGGCAACGCTCAGCAATCATCTTACGGGCTGTGCAGTAGATATCCGCTGTATCGGCATTGAACAAGCTCTGCGCTACGCAGCGATATTGCTCGATATCTCAGACCTGAACAACGAGGATTTCGATGAATTGCTGATAGAGCAGAAGGCGCACGTCATCTGGATTCACTTTGCGGTAAAGTCCAGTTGTAATCGCAGGCGCACCAATTTTAAGAGGTAACTTGAAGAAAATATTTTTGGTGGCAACTTTTCCCTGTTGTGCAAATGATATTCCCTTTTATGTATAAAAAGCCTCTACATTAACAAATTTTATACGAAATCGTTTACAATATAAATATATTTTCACTATCTTTGCCTTCGAGAATATAAATATAACAAACCTACAATATTATTTTTCAATTAACTTAAAACAAAAAGCTTATGAAAAATCGAAGTTTCTTTGTAGCGGGAGCGCTTTTGCTAGCATCCCTGTTTACCACGAGTTGTAAAGAGTTGGCATCGAATTTCGACCAACCAGTAAGTAGTTATCTGGAAAACAAGTCGGCGGCACTTCCTGCTTCTGTTCCCATTGGTACTACCTATCAGATTGAGGCTACTTCTATTTCTACGGAGCCTATCCAGTATGAATCATCTAACCCTGATGTGGCTATTGTAGATAAGAATGGTTTGGTAACTGCCGTTGCCGATGGTGATGCAACTATTACGGTATCTGTAGATCAAGACCCCGATAAGGCTTATTTACCTGGTAAGTTTGAAGTCAAGGTTGCCGTACGTACTCCATTGTCTTTCGAGGCTCAGGAGGATGGACAAGTTTTCGTTAACTTTAATGACATCGTGCTTGATAGCCCCATTTATTACAGCATTATAGACACAGAGAACAAGGTTGGTGAGAAGGTTGCCATCACCAACTCTACGTCTATTGACGTGAAGACGGGTGAGGTAGTACAGTTCGAGAGTGCCAACGACCATATGGCTTATATTGATGATAATTATAATCATCACTATGTTTCTCTCAGCACAAGCCATGAATGTGCAGTTTATGGCAATGTGATGAGTTTGATTACAGATGGCGACTTCAACGAGAACGTTACTATCGCTCAGCCGTGGGCACTTGCTCATTTATTCGATGGTGCTTCTTATATTGTTCCTAGCGAGAGCATTAAGCTGAGACTGCCTGCTACAACATTGACCGATTATTGTTATCAGAGCATGTTTGCTGGTTGTTGGGGTCTGACAGAAGCTCCTGAACTGCCTGCAACTAAGATGGCATGGGGCTGCTATGCATGGATGTTCAGCGCAAGTGGTTTGAAAGAGGCTCCTGCACTGCCAGCTATGGAATTGGCAGGTGAGTGCTATTGGGGAATGTTTAATTGGTGCTTTAGCTTGACGAAGGCTCCTGAATTGCCTGCTACCGAGTTGACCTCTGGCTGCTATGCATATATGTTTCAATATTGTGGTCAGTTGCAAAAAGCTCCAGCATTGCCTGCTAAGTATTTGCCTTATAGATGCTATTCAAATATGTTCAGAAGTACAGGTTTGACAGAGGCTCCAGCAATTACAGCTGAAACAGTAGATGGCTACGCCTGTGAATATATGTTTAACAGTTGTTCGTCTATGACAAAGGCTAATACAATCACAATCAATGAAATAGCTTATTTCCGTGCTTTCCAAGATATGTTTGGACATTGTTCATCCTTGACAGAATCACCGGCGATTATTGCTAAGGATTTAAGTTATTATGCTTGTGCTGGCATGTTCTTTAACTGTGTGAACATGACGAAGGCAAAACCAATTACAGTACAAAATACAATAGATGTATACGCCTTCAATTACATGTACGAAAACTGTTCTGAACTGACGGAGTCTCCTGCGATTACTGCAGAGACAATTGGTGATAGAGCATGCCAAAATATGTTCTATAATTCCAAGAAACTGAAGAAGGCTAATGCAATCAATGCGAAGACTGTGGGTAGTTCTGCTTTCAGTGGTATGTTCAGTGGACAGCCTGAACTGACTGAGGCCGTAGCTGTTAATGCTGAAACGATGGGTGAGTGGGCATGTAACGGAATGTTCTATAATTGTCCTCAGTTGACGAAGGTTCCTGCTACTTTGCCTGCACAGAATTTGGCTTTGGGAAGCTATCAGTCTATGTTTGAATCCTGCACCTCTCTGACAGAGGCTCCTGAACTGTCTGCAGAGACATTGGCTCAGCAGTGCTATGCTTATATGTTCTATGGATGTTCGAAGCTGAACAAAGTGAAGTGTCTGGCCAAAACGAATGAAAGTTCTTATTCTCTATATTATTGGCTCTATAACGCAGGTACAGACGAGTCTGTAACAACACGCACATTTACCAGATCGGAGGATAATAACAACTGGGTAGTTACCGATAATATTGCTTCGCAGCCTGACGATTGGTATGTACCCACTGGTTGGACGATTACACCAACAATTGAGGCTTTGTCTGCTCCCGCAGCACAATCGGCTCGCGCAGCAAGTACTGCTTCCGTAAAACTGGCTACACCAGTTAAGGAAGATGCACAACGTGTAAATAATACTCATGATATTAATCCTGCACTGTCAAATGCTAAGGTGAACTTGCCGGATTTCATTAAGAATCGCAAATAATCAATAGAATAGTATTTGCAGAAATAAATAATTAAGTTAAACATTATTAGTAGGGAGCCTCTGGTCGTGATGACGAGGGGCTCCGTTTCATATAAAAAAAGGCCACCCAAAAGAGGTGGCTTAAAATGTGGAGTATATTATTTATTCTGGTTTGTTGGTTAATAACTCAATGGTTTCTTTAAAATCAGAAATTATATCTTCTAATCGTGGATTAGACTTTTGTACTATTAGGGCTGCAAAATTCTTGGTATTGCCTTCTAATTGCCTTTATCATATGTTCTTTTCAAATTTTGTGCAAATATACGAACTTATTTCCTAATAATCCAAATAATCTGGGGGAAATCATTGCGGATAGCTATTTTTTTGCAATTTATGATTGCTATATCAGAAATAATGTGTATCTTTGCAAAGGTAATGACGATTACCGTAATGACGAATACTATTTAAATTATGAAGTTCTACGATAGAGATAACGAGAAAAAGGTGCTTGACAATGTTCTTCAGCAGAGCAGACGTGAAGCACGGATGACTGTGCTGATGGGGCGCAGGCGTATTGGTAAGACTGAACTCTCACAGAGATGTGGCGATGACACCATCTTGTATTTCTTTGTGGGCAGGAAAGCTGAGACGTTGTTGTGTCAGGACTATGTGCGTGAGATACGCGAGAAGTTGGATGCTCCGATTCTCGGTTCGCCAAACTCCTTCTCTGAAGTGTTCAGGTTTGTGCTCCAACTATCTGAAAAAAGACCGTTTACGCTCGTCATTGATGAGTTTCAGAATTTCCTAAAGGTTAACCCTTCTGTCTTTAGCGATATACAACGCGACTGGGACTTGCACAAGCGTAGCAGTCGTCTGAACCTGATTATCAGCGGTTCTGTGTTCACGCTGATGACTAAGATATTCGAGGATAAGGAGGAACCTTTGTTTGGACGTGCTGACGAGAAAATGACACTCGAACCGTTTACAACGGACGTCTTGAAACAGGTTCTGAAAGACTTCAATCCCAACTATACATCAGAAGACCTGCTGGCCTTGTACAGCATAACGGGTGGTGTGCCCTGGTATGTTACTCTTTTGCTTGACAAGGGTAAGGCTGACAGGGACTCGATGCTTTCTGCCTTGACAGAGGATAATTCGCCATTTATCAATGAGGGTAAGAATATTCTAATAGAAGAGTTTGGCACTGACTATGTGACCTATTTCTCTATACTTACGTGCATAGCTAGTGGCATGAAGACTCGCTCGGAGATAGAGAACGAACTGCAGAATAGTAATATAGGATCCTACTTGGCTAAGTTGGAGGACTATTACAAAGTAATCACAAAGTCGGTTCCCATCTTTGCCAAAGAGAACAGCAAGAAGGTAAGATATCAACTAAACGACTGCTTCCTGATATTCTGGTTCCGCTTTTTCTACAAGTATCAGGCGCTTGTTGAAAACAAAGCGCTGAAGGCACTTGGCGAAATCATTATGAGGGACTATAGCAGCGTTTCAGGCTTTATGATGGAGCGTTATTTTAAAAAGAAATTCCAGGAGGAAGGACGTTATATCATTGGCAAATGGTGGGATAGGAAGGGAGAAAATGAGATTGACCTGATAGTCGTTGACTCTATCAAGAAGGAAGCTTGGATGTACGAATTGAAGAAACAAGGCAAGAGATATAAGGAGGAAGAATTTCGTGAAAAGGTAGATATAGTTCTGGAACAGACACCAGAACTTCGCAAGATGACGCTCCACCTTGGTTCACTCTCGCTGGATGATATGTAAAAGGAATGTGTAGCCCCATTCGATGACTACATTCGCTGTTGCTTGTCATTCAGACGATTCAAGCACCATCGAGGCCCAGTCGCCGTCAGTACGGGTGGATATGAGCTTCAGACCTAATTGCTGTGCCTTGCTTTCGAGCAGGGCGCAGTCTGCTTCATAGAAACCGCTGAGGATGAGGGTGGCGCCTGGCTTCATGACACGCACGAAGTGGGGCATATCGGCCAAAAGGATGTTGCGATTGATGTTGGCGAGGACAATGTCGAACTTGCCGTTGACGGTGTCGAGAATGGAACTGTCGCCACATAGAGACGTCAAGCGATCATCTACGTGGTTGATAACGGCATTATGGCGCGTGTTGTCAGCACTCCACTCGTCGATATCGTAGCCCACGCAGGAGTCGGCTCCCAGCTTGAGAGCGCAGATGCCCAAGATGCCTGTGCCACATCCGCAATCCAAGACGCGCTTGCCCTGAAGATCCATATCGAGTAGGGTAGAGCACAGCATGCGGGTAGTCTCGTGGGTGCCTGTGCCGAAAGCCAGATGGGCATCAATCTCGATGGAGATGATGTCTGATGTCTGAGGGCCGAGGTCTGAGGGCAAGTGTCGCCCGTCGTGAATAATAACACATCTTCCATCATCCTTCTTACTTCTTTGACCTAAAGGTACAAAGCGACTTTGTCGATTACTGACCTCAATAGGCTCAAACCCTTCTTGTTCCCATTGCTCGTTCCAGTCGCGGTCCTCCGCTTCGCGTACCTTATATATTATATGGGTGCCCTCGAAGGGGAAGTTGGCGATAACAGCATCGAGCGCCTCCTGAAGGAAGAGCGATTGTTGAACATAGCCCAAAAGACCAGTGGGCGTTTCTTCAAAGGTTTCGAAACCTGCCTCAGCAGCCATGGCTGAGAGTATGTCTTGTGCATCCTGCGTACAGGGCGTAATGGTCATTTCAACTTCGTAGTATTTCATATGGAGATGTTAAATTTAAGTGCAAAATTACAAAAAAATAGGGAAAAACCTACGCTGTCTTAGGGTTTTTCCCTACTTTTGCATGAAAATTAGCAGTATTTTTGCATCGTGAACATATAAAAAAACGAAAAAGAAGATGAAAAAGTTACTCCTACTCACAGTTGTTGCGGCCTTGCCACTTGGACTGATGGCACAGGACGACGATATGTACTTCGTACCCACGAAGGAGAATGTGGCTAAAGAGACGAAGAACTATGGTATGCCTAAGAAGACGTACTACTCAGGCAGCAATCGCAGTGTGGATGAATACAATCGCAGTGCTTGGTCGAGCGTAGTGCCCATCGATTCTGCAGGCAACGATATCATAGACTTCTCGGCTGTACGTGGCGTTTATCCTGACAGCACTTATGTCGAGGCTACAGACGACTACAAGTACACCAAGCAATTGAGCCGCTTTGAGGGCTATACGGCTTCCGATGCCTATTGGGAAGGCTACAGAGACGGACGCTGGACATCGCCTTGGTATTACTCCAGCTATTATCCCTGGTATGACTCTTGGTATTATTGGAACGACCCCTGGTACTACGGATATTATGGATACTACAGCAGCTGGTATTCGCCTTGGTATTACAGAGGCTACTATCGCCCCTGGAGATATTGGGGATGGTACGGACCGAGATACTATGCTCGCGTACATTATCGCCCAGGTCAGTCGCGCCGATTCCACATCACTCGCCCTGCAACGACCGTTGACCGTACATATGGCAGCGGGCGCTTCAGCAACAGCTCGCGTGTTAGTCATGGAACATTTGGCAATGGTTCGTCGATGAGCAGAAGCAGTGGTTCGTTTGGTTCGTCCACACGTTCATCGTCAGGTAGCTTCGGAGGTGGTGGCTCACGTGGTGGAGGCAGCTTCGGAGGAGGCGGTGGCTCTCGCGGAGGCACATTCAGCAGAGGACGATAGGCGCTTCGCTAGTGAACAGTGTAACGCTACGCTAGTGAATAGTGAAAAGTGAACAGTGAACAGTGAATAATTATGCATTCTTTGACCTAAAGGTACAAAGCGACCAAGGTCGAGCGATGCATTATGAATTATGAATTGAAAAAATTATGAAAAAGATATTTGCAATAGCTGCAATGATGGTGGCTACAATGCCACTGGCAGCACAGGAAACCTATGAGAACGCTAAGATAGCGATGGAGGACCTGAACGGTACGGCTCGCTATGTGGGTATGGGTGGCGCAATGGAAGCACTGGGTGCCGACATTTCAACCATCGGCACAAACCCTGCAGGCATCGGATTATTCCGTAAGTCGAACGTGAGTCTGTCGTTTGGCTTGGTATCGCAGGCTGATGCTACTAGTGTGTTGAATGGCAACAAGACCAATGCGTCGTTCGACCAGATTGGCTTTGTATACTCTGCACGTACCAACAAGACTTCGTATCTGAACCTGGCCTTCAACTTCCACAAGAGTCGTAACTTTAATATGATTCTGTCGGCTGCAGCACCCTTGCAGAACGCTTCGCTGAATAAGTTGACGTATAACAAAGGCAACAATGAACTGGTTTATCCTCAGCAGGCAGGTGTGGATCTGTATGTAAGGGATGAGCAGGGACAGGTGATTGGCTATAATCACCAGCCTGACTTCAATCAGTATCCTTATGCCACCTGCAACCAGTTGGACGATATGTTGGCTAATGGCTACAACTACACTATCGACGGGTTCTGGGCCTACGACGATGCTCAGCGCTATCAGTTTGATCGTGCGCATAAAGGCTACATTGGTGAGTATGACTTCAACATTTCAGGTAACATCAACAATCGTGTGTATCTGGGTTTGACAGTGGGCATTCATGATGTACACTACAAGCACAACAGCGAATATACCGACTTCATGCACACAGCGGCTATGACAAGAGACTACAGCTTGACGATAGCCGACTCGCGTGAGATTAAAGGTACTGGTTTCGACATCAAGGCTGGTATCATCGTGCGTCCTGTTGAGGAATCGCCCTTCCGCATCGGATTGTCAGTATCGTCGCCTACGTTCTATGAGTTGCGCACCAGCAACTATACTTACATTGTAGATTCAGATGGCAACATGATGAGTTCGAACAATATCACTGATGGACATAATGGACGCACCAACTATAAGTTCAAACTCTACACCCCTTGGAAGTTTGGCTTCAGCCTGGGTCACACCATTGGAACACAGGTGGCTCTGGGTGCCAGCTACGAATATGCTGACTATGGGTCTATGGACACGCGTACCATTACAGGCGAATACTACGACTATTGGCGCGACAGCTATAGCACAGAGTCGAAGAGCGACAAGGTGATGAACAACCACACAGAGCGCACGCTGAAAGGTGTGCACACACTGAAACTAGGTGCTGAGTATAAGCCCGTGAAGGATGTGGCTCTGCGCATTGGTTACAACTACGTAAGTCCGATGTATCAGAAGGACGGCTTCAAGGATGGTTCGCTCGATTCGTATGGTACCTATGTAGCCTCAGCAACCGACTACACCAACTGGGAAGATACCCATCGCTTTACGCTGGGTGCAGGCTATACCTACGAGAAGTTCAACATCTCGCTGGCTTACCAGTACAGCACGACAAAGGGTAAGTTCTATCCCTTCATGAGCTATACCGATAACTACGTAAGAGATTGTGATAACGTGGTGGATGGTGTGAGCGTGAAGAACAATCGCCATCAGTTGTTGCTCACATTAGGATACACGTTCTAGATGTAAGAAGGAAGACGTAAGAAGGAAGATGGATATAAAAAGGGCTCGGAGAAATTTCCGAGCCTTTATTATTTTAATAACTGCGTGCAATAATGACGCGATGCTTGGCAGGTTTGCCAGTAACCATATCGACACCAGGAGTCTGTTCGTAGGCGAAAGGCACGCAACGGATAGTGGCCTGAGTCTCTTCCTTGATTCTAGCCTCCGTCTCAGCAGTACCATCCCAGTGGCAGAGGAAGAAACCGCCGTCCTTTACCTTCTCCTTGAACTCCTCGTAGTTTTCGCACTCATAGACGTGCTCGTCACGATACTTGCGAGCCTTCTCGAAGATGTTCTTTTGGATGTCTTCCAGCAACTGCTCAACATACTGGGCGATACCCTCGATAGAGCGAGTCTCCTTCTCCAATGTGTCACGACGCATCACCTCAATGGTGCCGTTCTCCAAGTCGCGAGCACCCAGTACCAAACGAACGGGAACACCCTTCAACTCGTAGTCAGCAAACTTGAAGCCTGGACGCTTGTTGTCGGCATCGTCGAACTTAACGCTGATGCCCTTAGAACGCAACTCGTCGATGATGGGCTGAACCTCCTTGTTGACAATCTCCATCTGCTCAGGTTTGTTGGCAATGGGAATGATAACAACCTGAATAGGAGCCAGACGTGGAGGCAAAACAAGACCGTTATCGTCAGAGTGAGTCATGATGAGCGCACCAATCAAGCGGGTGGAAACACCCCATGAGGTGGCCCAAACATACTCAGGCTTGTTCTCTTTATTAAGATAGGTAACCTCGAAAGCCTTTGCGAAGTTCTGACCCAAGAAGTGAGAGGTACCACTCTGCAGCGCCTTACCATCCTGCATCATAGCCTCGATGGTGTAAGTGTCGAGAGCACCAGCGAAGCGCTCAGTCTCACTCTTCACACCCTGCAATACAGGAACAGCCATCCATTCCTCAGCGAACTTGGCATAAACCTTCAGCATCTTCTTGGCTTCCTCCTCAGCCTCCTCCTTGGTAGCATGAGCAGTATGACCCTCTTGCCACAGGAACTCAGAAGTGCGGAGGAAAGGACGGGTGCGCATCTCCCAGCGCATCACATTACACCACTGGTTGCACATCAGGGGCAGATCGCGCCAAGACTGAATCCAGTTCTTATAGGTGTTCCAGATAATCGTCTCAGAAGTAGGCCGCACAATCAGCTCTTCTTCGAGTTTGGCAGAGGGGTCAACCTCGACACCGCTCTTGTCGTCTTTGGCACGCAGGCGGTAGTGGGTAACCACTGCGCACTCCTTAGCGAAACCCTCTACATGCTCAGCTTCACGACTGAGGAATGACTTGGGGATGAGCAAGGGGAAATAAGCGTTCTGAGCACCCGTCTCCTTGAACATCTTATCCAACTGCTGCTGCATCTTCTCCCAGATGGCATAGCCATAAGGCTTGATAACCATACAACCACGCACAGCACTCTGTTCGGCAAGGTCGGCTTTCACCACCAAATCGTTATACCACTGACTGTAATTGTCAGCTCGTTTTGTTAAATCCTTTAATTCTTTTGCCATACTTTTCCTTAAATGTTTTAATTTTGGGCACAAAATTACAAAATAATTATGAATTATGAATTATGAATTATGAATTATTTATTATCTTTGCAAACAGAATTGATATGTTTCACTAAAATAAAAGTAAAAAGTATGAAGACAAAAGTTATTTCTCTGCTGCTTTGCTTGGGTATGATTGTTGCATGTAACAATACCCAGAAGGGTGCAGCTATCGGCGCTGGTGGTGGCGCAGTTTTGGGTGGTATCATTGGTGCAATTGCTGGTAATACGGCTATTGGTGCTGCTGTAGGCGGTGCTGTAGGTGCTGGTGCTGGTGCCATCATCGGTAAGAAGATGGACAAGGCTAAGGCTGAGGCTCAGAAGGTTCAGAACGCTCAGGTTGAGAGCGTAACAGACGCTAACGGTCTGCAGGCTGTGAAGGTTACCTTCGATTCTGGTATCCTGTTTGCTACTGGTAAGGCTGACCTCTCTCAGAGTGCCAAGAACTCACTGGCTCAGTTCTCTAAGGTGCTGAACAACAACAAGAGCTGCGATATTGCCATCATTGGACATACCGATTCTACAGGCTCAGACGCTGTAAACCAGCCCTTGTCTGTAAGTCGTGCCAACAGTGTGAACAACTACTTGAAGTCTTGTGGTGTTAGCCCCTCTCAGATTAAGAGTGTTGAGGGTCAGGGTTCTACCAATCCTGTTGCTGACAACTCTACTGAGGCTGGACGTAAGCAGAACCGTCGTGTAGAGGTGTACATGTATGCTTCACAAGAAATGATTAAGCAGGCTGAAGCTGGTACGCTGCAGTAAATGAACACGCTGATTCAGAAGATAAAACAAACAATCAAGTGGATAGTGGTGGCATTCTTTGCCTCCACTATCCTTTCTGTTGTGGCATTACGTTGGTTGCCCGTCTATTTCACTCCGCTGATGTTTATCCGTTTAGGTCAACAGGTGGATGAGGGGAAATCAATGACGCTACATCATCATTGGGTGCCGATGGAACAGATATCCCCATCGTTACCTATTGCTGTGATGGCCTCTGAGGATGCTCGTTTCTCAGAACATCACGGCTTTGACTACAAAGCCATTGAGCATGCTGCCATGCGTAACATGAAGCATCCGGAAAAGCAGAAACTGGGAGCTTCAACCATTTCGCAACAGACTGCCAAGAATGTGTTCCTATGGCCTGGACGCTCATGGGTTCGCAAAGGCTTTGAGGTCTATTTTACCTTGCTCATAGAACTGATGTGGTCTAAGGAACGCATCATGGAGGTTTATCTGAACTCTATTGAGATGGGCGATGGAATTTATGGAGCCGATGCAGTGGCTGAATGGCATTTTAATACAACCGCTGCTAATCTTACGAAGGCTCAATGTGCGCTGATTGCCGCCTCGCTTCCTAATCCGCGTCGTTTCAACTCTGCACGTCCCAGTGGCTATATGCTGAAACGCCAAGCTCGCATACTACGAGAGATGCGCTTCGTGAAAAAACTATAATAATACTGCCTATATATGAAGAAAGAAAAAAAGGTCTATTCGTTTGCTACAAGACTTTCACAATGGGTAATGCTGGTGCTGTTTGTCATGATGTCCGCATTAGCCATCTTTATCTATTATATCACTGGTATGGTTCTTTTGGAAACCGAAGCAAGCACGATTAAAAACAGTATGAAAAGTGCAGAGCGTAATATCAGCGATATGATGTCGGACGTGATGGTGGCAACTGATAACAACGTGTTTGACATAGAACGTAACCTTTCAAAGCCTGACGAGATACAGGCTATCGTGGAGCGTATCGTAAAACAAAACAAGCATATACGCAGTTGTGGCATCAGCTTTATTGAAAACTACTATCCCTCGAAAGGACGTCAATTCTGTCCGTATGCTTGGCGTAACGACAGTTCAGAAATTCAAGTGCAACGACTGGGCGATGTAGTGAATGACTACCTGAACAGCAAATGGTTTAAAGAGGCATTGGCAAAGGATTCTGCCTATTGGTCTGCCCCTTTTGTTGACGGACATGATGGCAAGACACCTCTGGTTGCTTTCCTTCAACCTATTCACGACCAGCAGGGACGTATTGTGGCTGTCATGGGTGCCGATTTGTCACTCGACTTCATGACTGAATTTCTGGAAGAACAAGACAGCCTTACAGAGGATGTTATGTGGGTTGCTCCATCAGAGATTCCGTTGAGAAGTTATATATTATCGCATGATGGTACCTATCTGACTCATCCTGAGTCTTGGCACATCATGAAGGGTAATTTCTTCCTACACGTAAAAGATTATGATGGCGAAGAAGGAACGGCCAAGAATGCTATCAAGGAGATGAAAGAAAAAAAGGTAAGTAGCAGTGAGACGGATTATATGATGATGATCAACAGAACCCCTTCTTACCTTTTTTATGCACCTGTTAAGGGAACAGACTGGATATTGGTAGTGGTTGCTCCCAGGGTGGTACTCGACTTGATGGGACTGGTAGTGGGCTTATTCATGCTGGTGGTAGTTCTTGTCATCATACAGGTCACCTTCCTGGTTTGCAGGTTTGTCATCAAGCGTTCTGCGAAACCTTTGAAAGTGTTGGCAGATGCAGCCGATATGGTGGCACAAGGACATTTCGACACGCAACTGCCATCCATCAAGTACAACGATGAGATTCACCAGTTGCGCGATTCGTTTGAAAATATGCAGCAATCGCTGGCAACCTATGTGGAAGACCTGAAAACTACTACGGCGGCAAAAGCCTCGATAGAAAATGAATTGGAGATAGCCCACGGCATACAGATGAGCATGTTGCCAAAGACATTCCCAGCATATCCTAACCGTACGGACGTAGATGTATACGGACAAGTGACTCCAGCTAAAGCTGTAGGTGGTGACCTTTACGACTTCTTCATCCGCGACGAAAAGCTATTCTTCTGCATTGGAGACGTGTCGGGCAAGGGTGTGCCAGCATCATTGGTCATGGCGGTTACACGTTCGCTGTTCAGGAATATCGCTGCACATACTGCCCACCCGGATAAAATGGTAATGGCACTGAATGAGGCATTGAGCGACAATAACGAGACGTATATGTTTGTTACGCTCTTTGTGGGTGTGCTTGATTTGCAAACGGGTCATCTCAGTTATTCAAATGCAGGTCATGATATGCCGTTGCTGCTGACGGATGACGAGGTAATTGTCTTGTCATGTGATGCCAATGTACCGGCAGGTGTCGTACCTGGCTGGAATTTTACTTGTCAGCAGCTGGAGATGAAGACAGGTACTACTCTTTTCCTCTATACAGATGGTCTTAATGAGGCCGAGGATATCCAACATAATCAGTTCGGAATGGAGCGTATGCTGCAGACAGCAAAGAATGCTAGTCGTACCCCTCAGCAGTTTATATCAGTTATGAGAGAAGCGGTGGCGAAGTTTGTGGGAGATGCAGAACAAAGCGACGACCTGACGATGTTAGCCATCCAGTATAAAAAATAACCAGCTATCAGCGAATCATTTAAAGTCCAGTAAGATGATAAACGAGAATTATATATACGTATTGATGTTGGCGTTTGCCTTGTCCATCATCATTGTCATGGCTTCTGTCATTATCCCCATTCGTCTTTTCAACTGGAAGCGGTGGAAGGGACTTATCCTGGGACTTGTGTTGCAGCCTATTGTCTGTGCCATTCTGATATTCTGTGTGTTTATGGGAATCGTTGGCTATACAGAATCCAAGGTAGATCGTCAGAGGGAATCTGCTATGGTCGCTGTGTGCACGCTTCGGACAGATTCTGCAAAAACGGATACGCTGACATGGTATATTAAAGCTGACGATGAATGTTTCCAAGTAGATAAAAAAGACATCAGAGCCTTTGATGTTATCCGACTCGATCAAGCCAGTGTGGGTGTGGAAGATAGAATTGTCGTTAAGTTTAACGTGAAGAAAAAGCAAGTCGTAGCCACTGATTTTGGTAATCCTATCAAGGTTGAAAAGGTGGACTGGGACCAGGTGAGAGACTATTTGAACAAGAAATATCATCATCATTTGTAGGTATTTTAAGGTGTAAAGTTGTTAATGTTGAATTTATTTGCTACTTTTGCAGATAAATAATATAAGGTATGAATCTTTCGGAACTGAAGACAGGCGATAAAGCCTATATAGTAAAGGTAAAAGGACATGGTGGTTTCCGCAAACGTATTGTGGAAATGGGCTTCATCAAGGGACAACGTGTGGATGTCTTGCAGAGTGCTCCGTTGCAGGACCCTGTAAAATATCGGGTGATGGGATACGAAGTAAGTCTGAGACGTCAGGAGGCCGAGAAGATTGAGGTGACTGACAACGAGCGTGAAGTTGCAGAAATCAGTGAGCCTCAGAATGTAGCCACCACGGCCCATTATGCTACACATTCTGCTCGTCATACCATTAATGTGGCTTTGGTGGGTAACCCTAATTGTGGCAAGACTTCTCTCTTTAACTTCGCATCAGGTTCCCATGAACGTGTGGGTAACTATAGCGGTGTCACGGTAGATGCCAAAGAGGGCTATGCGGACTTTGAGGGCTATCACTTGAAACTCATTGACTTGCCTGGCACCTATTCGCTGTCGGCTTATTCTCCAGAGGAGTTGTATGTTAGAAAGCAGTTGCTGGAAGATACCCCGGATGTCATTATCAACGTCCTTGATTCTTCGAATATCGAACGTAACCTGTATCTGACTACTCAGCTGATGGATATGCACCTCAGAGTGGTGTGTGCGCTGAATATGTTTGACGAGACGGAGCGCCGAGGTGACCACTTGTCCATTGATACGCTGAGTTCATTGTTGGGTATGCCGATGGTGCCCACGTCGTTTAAGACGGGTAGGGGATTGCCGGAATTGCTGCGTGAGGTGATTCATATTTTTGAGAGTCAGGAGGGACACGACAACTACTATCGTCATATCCATATCAATCATGGACATGAGATAGAGGATGGTATTGCCAATATACAGACGTTCCTGAAAGGCAATGACTTGCTTCGTCTGCGCTATAGTACCCGATGGCTGGCATTGAAACTGCTTGAGAAGGACCAAAAGGCAGAAGAGGTTATAGCATCGCTTCCTGAGAGTAAACAGATATTGGCTGCTCGTGACATGGCCATACATCGTGTGAAAGAGGAGACAGGCAACGACTCGGAGACGGCTATCATGGATGCTAAATACGGTTTTATCCGTGGTGCCTTGCATGAGGCGGGCTATGTTGTTGGCGCAAAGGAAGATACCTATAAAACTACCCATAAGCTTGATGCATTGATTACCAATCGTTGGGTTGGTTTCCCCATCTTCTTCTTCATCCTTTATCTGATGTTTGAGGTAACGTTTACCTTAGGACAATACCCGATGGATTGGATTGAAATGGGGGTTGAACGCTTGGGAGAATTGATTGGCGATACGATGTCTGAAGGTCCGTTGAAAGCAATGCTTATCGACGGAGTTATTGGAGGTGTTGGTTCTGTTATCGTATTCCTGCCACAGATTCTGATACTCTATACTTTTATCTCTTTTATGGAGGATTCAGGCTATATGGCGCGAGCAGCATTCATCATGGATAAACTGATGCATGGAATGGGACTGCACGGCAAGTCGTTCATCCCCTTGATAATGGGCTTTGGTTGCAATGTGCCTGCAGTGATGGCAACGCGAACCATTGAGAGTAGACGTTCGAGATTGATTACGATGTTGGTTCTGCCCATGATGTCATGTTCGGCACGACTACCTATTTATATTATGATAACAGGCGCCTTTTTCAGTGTTCGTTATCAGAGTCTGGTAATGATTTCGCTCTATGTCGTTGGCATTGTGCTATCCGTTATCATTGCCCGTGTGCTCAGTACGTGGGTTATCAAGGGTGAGGATACTCCGTTTGTAATGGAGTTGCCACCTTATCGTTTCCCCACAGCAAAGGCTATTTTCCGTCATACTTGGGAGAAGGGTAAACAGTATCTGAAGAAGATGGGTGGTGTCATCCTTGTTGCCAGTATCATCGTGTGGGCATTGGGCTATTTTGGAACGATGGGTGTAGCACCTTCGTTGGAAGAGAGTTTTATCGGATTGTTGGGTAAGAGCATAGAACCTTTGTTTACACCGCAAGGTTTTGATTGGCGTTTGGATGTCAGCCTGATAGCAGGAGTAGGAGCCAAGGAAATCGTAGCCTCAACTATTGGCGTGCTTTATACGGATGATTTTAATTTCACTCCGTTAACGGCTTATGCCTTCCTGTTGTTCGTTCTCATCTATTTCCCATGTATCGCCACTGTTGTTGCTATTAAGAATGAGAGCGGATCTTGGCGCTGGGCTTTCTTTGCCGCCTGCTATACCACGCTGTTGGCTTGGGTGGTGAGTGCTCTGGTTTATCAGATTGGAAATCTCCTTCTCTGACGTCTTCCCTCTGACCTCTTACTTCTCATTCATGGTGATAGGGCTCGCCTTTAATGATGGTGCAGGCACGATAAATCTGCTCTGTAAAGGTGAGGCGTATCATCTGATGAGAGAATGTCATCTTGGAGAGTGACACTTGTTCGTTAGCTCGCTGATATACTTCTTTAGAGAAACCATACGGACCTCCGATGATGAAGATAAGGCGACGAGCGGTATTACGTTTTTGTTCTAACCAGCGGGCAAACTCGATGCTGCGATATTCCTTTCCGTGTTCGTCAAGAAGAACAACGGTATCGGAAGGCTGTAATTGCTTCAGGATCAGTTCTCCCTCGGCTTGTTTCTGCTGTTCTTCCGAAAGGTTCTTGGTGTTCTTCAGTTCCTGTATGGTGACTACTTCAAACGGCATATAATGATTAATACGCTCGACATAATCGTTGATGCCGGCGATGAAATGCTTGTTGACGGTCTTACCAACCTGTAAAAGTATTGTTTTCAATATTGATAGTTTATTTTTCGTAATCAGCAAGTCGCTTGGGATTTTTGGGGAACCATCCTTTCAAAACGCGTTTGCGCTGGGCGAAGAGTTCACCAATGCCCCATAGTGCTGAGGCTCCGAAGACACCAACGACAGCGGAAACGATAGCATTCTCAATGAATAAGGCTGCGATGATGCATGTCAAGCCAATGACCAGGTAGATCCACCAAGGACGTGTGCCCCAGTAGTATTCAGTCTTGATGACGATGGGATGCCAGATACCGATGGTCAGGAAGGTACAGACAGCAATGATAATACCTGTGAAATACATAATCTATCGGGTTGAATGGAATCCTTCCAAGTTCTGGTAACGACGCTTCATCATGCGCTGATAGATGTTACGCATCCAATAAGGCTCAGTGGCAGTAAAGAAGATGCCAATGATAATCAGTACCCAGTAGGCTGTTGTAGAATCAAAGGCGGCTTCGATGGTAAAGACAACAATAACGGGAGCAAACATGGCTATCATAGAGAGGATGCCTTGCCATTTGTTTTCCATCTGATTCTTGCCTGTAATCTTATCATTAAGGGGTAGGGTGTCCTTGTTGAAAATAGCCAATTGGAAGAGCATGCAATATACAGGACCTGTAGCTGTCAACAGGTAAGCTAGAATCATCAGAATAGAGAACTGCCCCATGATAACGGGTGGCAGTTGCAAGAGTACAGGTAACAGCAGTATAGCACAATAATAATAGTACTTGGCTGTCAGCAATTTCAAGATGTTCTCCTCATGAACCATCAACATGTCGATATAATTGCCTTCAGGACACATCACCTTGGTAAGGTTTGTGGCTCCAAAGAAGATGAAGGCATAGAGGCAAAGGAAGTTGCGGGCAAAATCACCTTGATAGATACTGCCAAAGGCGATGGTTAGTGAGAAGAAGGTGATGAAACACAAACCCTGAATAAAACGAGTACGGATAGCCTTGTTACGCATGGTGCTCTTGATTTCCAGTTTCAAGTATTCGCCAATTTGTCCGAAACGATTCAGGGCTTTGAACTCAGAAACATGTTTAAGCTTTGTATTCTCTTTCTTAGACACCTCGTCATAGATGAGTTGCATCTGCAATCTTCTGTTGATGCAGAATAGGATAGTAAAGAGTGTCGCAAATAGGACGAAGATAAGCCATAGACCACCATACGACTGCACAAAGTCAACGAGACCATCTGTGAAAACATCAATCGTGTCATCGTCCAAAAAGATGAAAGGACCGATTAATGCACCATAGAATACGATAGGCAAAGCCCACCATAAGATATTATGATTGACCAAGGTGCGAACAAGTAGATACCACTGGCTATTGACAACAATCATCAGATGGAGCAGGAAAAGCATTCCAATAGCTGCCCAGCCTGACAATCCTCCACACCACACGACAAAGACGTAAGGTAGGAAGGTGACCATCCAAAGGAGATTGCCCAAGTCGAGAACCTGTGAGACAAGGAAGCATTCAACAGCGGTAAACTTGCTGATAGGTGTGAGCAGATAGGGCTTGACAAGCATCAGAGGCGTCTGCTGCGTGGCAAAACGACCAGAAAAGTCGAAGATAAGGAAGAAGGGCATGATATAAAATATCATTTCGGGCACATCTTCCTTTGCCGCCAACCATCCGAAGAAGGTGCCAAGGGCAAGAAATTCGATTGCTACGATACTTATTACTATATAGCCGATGAGCTTGCCATACTGGTTGGCTTCAAACATCGGATGACGTTTTTCGCTCAATTTGGTGTTCTTCCTAAGCAGGAAGAATAGTTGAATCTTATTCATTATCTGAGGTCTATGATTTCTGCTGAAGGAAAGTCCTTGGAGTTGAATCGGAAGGTTCCATCAGCAATGTTTGTCTTCTTGAAATTCTTGATATCTATTGTTGTCCACCCTTTTTGCTGCTTCATGCGAATCTGAGAAGGAGTATACGATTTCTGATTGATGATGATATACATCTCGTTGATACCTTTCTTGTCTGTAGCTTTCAGATGTACCTCAAAATTCGCACCTTTCTTCGTCATTGTATAAGTATATCCTTTCTTATACATGTAGATGAAGTTATAGGGGTTAATGGCAGCAAGCTCTGCTTCAGTAGGATTCGACACGTTAACCTCATCGTTATCCTTCATATACGTCCACTGGGTCTTTCCATCAAACCAGATAGTGGCTTGTGGCGTAGATGCATGAAACTTCTTGCCCTTAATGGCAATGGTTCCACTGGCATTCATATTGTTACCCTTGATGGTAAAAGAGGCAGAGGCACCTGCTTTGTTGGATACCGTTGCCGCGGTCTTGTCAAGCACTTGCTTGGCTGTCTGTCCGTATGATACTACAGCGAAGAGTAGCATCAACAAAATCATCTTTATCCTCTCCATTGTAATAATAGATTTTCAAGACTGTTTTCATCCATGATTAATACTTCGCGTGGCTTTGAACCGTGAGCTGCCCCTACAATTCCTGCCTTTTCTAACTGGTCCATCAATCGACCAGCGCGGTTATATCCAATAGCAAACTTACGTTGAATCAAACTTGTGCTTCCACTCTGTTCGCGGACAATCAGGCGAGCTGCATCTTCGAACATCGGGTCAAGATGCTGCATATCCACATCGCGACTCTCGCCACCTTCACCCTCGTCAGTGTCAGGCTCAGGCAATTCAAAGGCTGAAATATATCCTTGTTGCTGGGCAATGAACTGGTTGATACGCTCAACCTCAGGAGTGTCAACAAAGGCGCATTGAACACGAACGGGTTCACCACCATTCAGATAAAGCATATCACCACGACCAATCAACTGCTGAGCACCTGGACGGTCAAGGATGGTACGCGAGTCAATCATGGCACCTACGCGGAAGGCGATACGGCTTGGGAAGTTTGCCTTAATGGTACCAGTGATGATATTTGTGGTAGGACGCTGGGTAGCAATAATCATGTGAATACCTACGGCACGTGCCAACTGAGCAATACGTGCGATAGGCAACTCTACTTCCTTGCCCGCTGTCATAATCAAATCACCGAACTCATCGATAACCACCACGATATAAGGCATAAAGCGATGACCATGTTCTGGATTCAGCTGACGATCAATGAATTTCTTGTTATACTCCTTGATGTTACGAGCTTGCGCAACTTTCAGCAAGTCGTAACGGGTGTCCATCTCCTTACACAACGAGTTCAATGTACGGATAACCTTTGTAACATCAGTGATGATAGGCTCTTCACCTTCATCGGGCACTTTTGCAAGGAAATGCTTTTCGATGGAAGAATATACGCTGAACTCAACTTTCTTCGGGTCTACCAACACAATTTTCAGTTCTGCAGGATGCTTCTTATATAATAAAGAGGTGATGATAGCGTTCAGTCCAACAGACTTACCTTGACCAGTGGCACCAGCAACCAGCAAGTGGGGAGCTTTTGCCAAGTCGAACATGAATACCTCGTTGGTAATCGTCTTACCAATGGCACAAGGCAGTTCCATCGTTGACTCCTGGAATTTCTTCGAATTCAGGATGCTTTCCATCGATACGGTGCTTGGCTTCGCATTAGGAACCTCAATACCAATGGTTCCTTTACCAGGTATGGGAGCGATGATACGAATTCCGAGTGCAGAAAGACTCAATGCTATATCGTCTTCTAGGTTACGTATTCTTGAAATACGAACACCAGGAGCAGGAGTTATCTCGTATAGAGTGATGGTTGGACCTACTGTTGCCTTGATACTGCTGATTTCCACGCCAAAGTTGCGCAACACATCCACGATACGGTTTTTGTTGGCAGTCTGTTCCGCCATATCGATATAAGGCTTACCATCGTCCTCATATTTCTTCAGCAAATCAAGGGTGGGATAGTGGTAGTTCTCCAAATCGCGCTTGGGATCGTATGGCGTACTGATATCACCATAGTTGCCAACGAGATTGTTGCCTTTGGCTGCTTCTTCCTCAGAAACTTCTTCAATCTCCATGTCAATGTCGTTGTCATTCTCATTGCTGTTGATGTTGTCATTGTTTGGAGTGACAACAGTTTCGATAACCTCTTCTTCATGTTCTGGAGTACTTATGTCATCGAATTCAACAACTTGTTCTTGTGGATCATCAAACACATCTGGATCTTCCAATGTGTTTAAGACATCTGGTTTCTCATCTTCGGAATCTCCTTTCCCAATATGGATTTCCATTGGAATCTTCTTTAGATATCGCAAAGGGTTGAATATTTTGCGGAGAATGATGACTGTCTCCATACTCAGATAGGTAAGGAAAGCAATGGCGCACAGAGCAAGCACTGCCACCAGTCCAGGAACACCTATCAATCCTTCTATCTGCTGACTGACTGCTAATCCGTGATCACCACCAGGATTGTAGCAGGCATCCTCGAAGAAAGGCACTAGGAACTTGGCCATCGTGATAGAAGACCAGATCATGACAAGTGTCAGACACATAAACCATTTCAGTAATTTAACCTGATAGGCTCGCATGAGTCTGACCGATACCAGCAGTATAAATACTGGGATTAGGAATGCAGCCAAACCGAAACAACGCTTGATGAAGAACCACGCAGCATAAGCTCCCAGAGAACCACAGGCGTTCTGGAATTCTTGATTCTGATTCAGAATCTCACCAGCACGTGGCACTTCTATCATACTTTGGTCTGCTTCACCTGTTACTAAGAACGAAGCGAAGGCCCATGTTAAGTAGCCTGCAATGAATAGTAGACAAAAACCAAGCACAAAATTAATGCGCTCGTTATGGAAGATGTTATCTATGCCGATGGCTTGTTGAAAGCTTGTTGACTTCTCCGAAACCTTAGTTGTTTTCTTTTTTGCCATATTTTCTTTTTAAATAATGTGCAAAATTACAAATAAAAACTTAGATTTCATCATAAATCTGCCGTTTTTTATTTTTTTTGCATTACCTTTGTCGCCCAAATGAAGAAAACCATTTATCATAAATACGACAAACAAAGGATAGCTGACTTGCCCAGAGTCTTGTTTGAGGGGCGAATCGTAGTGATATTGACAGAATCTGAGGCCCAGAAAGCTGTTGATTATCTCTTGTCGCAACCTATTTTGGGCGTAGATACGGAAACAAGACCCTCATTCAAGAAAGGACGTGCCAATAAAGTTGCTTTGTTACAGGTGGCCAGCCATGAAGTTTGTTTCCTGTTTCGCTTGAACCAGTTAGGTATCTCACCAGCTGTTAAACGGCTTTTAGAAGACAAAATTGTTCCTAAGATTGGACTTTCGTGGCACGATGACTTGAATATGCTTCATAAATCAGGTGATTTTGAAACGGGCTATTTTATTGATTTGCAGAATCATGTTCGTGAGATTGGTGTGGAGGATTTGAGCCTTCAGAAACTCTATGCCAACTTCTTCGGACAGAAGATTTCAAAACGGGAACGGCTGACCAATTGGGAAGCTGATATCTTGAACGATAAACAGAAACAATATGCTGCTACGGATGCGTGGGCTTGCATTATGCTTTATGAAGAGCTCATGCGGCTTGAGGAAACGGGCGATTACGAACTAATTAAAACAGTAGAGGATGTACAAGCAGATTCAGTTGCGTAAAGGTAAGGATGAGAGTCTTCGACGTTTTCATCCATGGGTATTCTCTGGTGCCATCCAGAGCATGGACGAGGGTATAGAAGAAGGTGAAATCGTGCGTGTGGTTACTAATACTGGCGATTTTATCGCGGTTGGTCATTTCCAGCAGGGCTCTATTGCTGTGCGTGTCTTGTCTTTCTCTGATGTGCAGATTGATGAAGAATTCTGGCATTCTCGTCTTTCTTCTGCTTTGCAGATGCGCCAAGCCATTGGTATTGCTGACAATCCAAACAACAATACCTATCGTTTGGTACATGGTGAGGGAGATCATCTTCCAGGTCTGATTATTGATGTGTACGGGCAGACGGCTGTCATGCAAGCCCATTCTATCGGTATGCATCTGTGTCGTAAGGAGGTCGCTCAAGTGCTGAACAAGGTGATGGAATCGCGCATTTCACATATTTATTATAAGAGTGAGACGACGCTTCCGTTTATGACAGCCGATGATATGAATGGTTTTCTCATTGGTGGCAGTGATGATAATATTGCAACGGAGAATGGTTTGAAGTTCCGCGTTGATTGGCTGAAGGGTCAGAAAACGGGCTTCTTCGTTGATCAGCGTGAAAATCGTTCGTTACTTGAGAAGTTCTCTAAGGGTAAGCGTGTGTTGAACATGTTCTGTTATACAGGTGGCTTCTCGTTCTATGCCATGCGTGGTGGCGCAGAGTTGGTTCATAGCGTTGACAGCAGTGGTAAGGCCATCGAACTAACGAAACAGAATGTGGAACTGAATTTTCCCAATGACTCTCGTCACGAAGCCTTTTGTGAAGATGCGTTTAAGTATTTGGAGCGTGCTGGCTTTAACTATAACCTCATTATTCTTGATCCGCCTGCCTTTGCCAAGCATCGTGGCGCTTTGCATAATGCGCTGAAGGGCTATACCCGTTTGAACCAGAAGGCTTTCGAGAAAATAGAGAAGGGTGGTATCCTCTTCACATTCTCTTGCTCGCAGGTGGTCACAAAAGACCATTTCCGCAATGCAGTATTCACAGCTGCAGCTCTTGCTAAGCGTAAGGTGCGCATCCTGCATCAGTTGCATCAGCCTGCTGATCATCCTATCAATATCTATCATCCTGAGGGTGAATACCTGAAGGGCTTGGTGCTCTATGTGGAGTAAAGTATCTGCATATATCAATAAACATAAACTGCTTAATTCCAATGATTTGTATATTGTTGCTTTGAGTGGTGGTGCGGATAGCGTTGCTTTGCTTTTATTGTTAAAAGAAGGCGGTTTTAACGTACATGCGGCTCATTGCAATTTCCTTCTTCGGGGTTCGGAGTCTGATCGTGATGAGGCTTTTTGTGTAGATCTTTGTCGACAGTTGGGTGTTGAACTGCATCGTGCTCATTTTGCTACGCGAGAATATGCGGAAGCACATAAAGTGAGCGTCGAGATGGCTGCTCGTGAGCTGCGATATAATTGGTTTGAACAGCTGAGAAAGGATATTGGGGCGGTTGGAATTTGTGTGGCTCATCATCGCGATGACTCAGTGGAAACGGTACTTTTAAATATGATTAGGGGTACCGGGTTGCGTGGTTTAACGGGCATTCAGCCTCGAAATGGTTATGTCTTGCGCCCACTTTTATGCGTTTCAAGGGATGAAATCGAGCATTTCTTGGCAAAAAGGGGGCAACAGTACGTAACAGACAGCACCAATTTAGAAACCGATGTGATGCGAAACAAGGTTCGCCTGCAAGTTCTTCCTTTGCTTCGTACGCTCAATCCTGCTGTTTCTGATAACATTCAGCGAATGGTCGAAAATGTGGCAGAAGCGCAAATAGTCTTGGATTCCTTGTTGGACAACTTTAAAAAACATAACACACTTGAACTTAGCGAGTTGGAAAAATATGGTTCAAGTGAATATATAATATACGAATGGCTGAAAAACTATGGTTTTAACGGCACTCAAGCACGACAGGTTTTAGAGGCAGAAACTGGTAAAATCATGAGTTCTTCGCAAGGCTATGATGTCTTGAAAGATCGTGAGCGATTGATTATCGAACGCACATTGAAACCCTTTAATCCAATGCGAATTCCTGAGGAAGGAATGTATGTCTTGGATGAGAAAATGCGGCTTTCATTACGTAAATGTGCTGCTTATGTGTCAAAAAAACCGTTTGTTGCCACGTTTGATGCTCAAAAAGTGGTGTTTCCGCTTACTGTTAGAAGAGTCGAGGAAGGAGACTGGATGATTCCCTTTGGTATGAGGGGACGTAAATTGCTGAGCGACTTAATGACTGACCGTAAAATGACTGTTTTTGAGAAGCGTCGCCAGTTGGTTGTCGTTGATGCTCAGGACGTTATCGTATGGGCAGTGGGTCTTAGGATAGCCGATTCTGTTGCTGTTGCTGAAACTACCCAGTCTGTATTGGAACTCATTTTAACATTTTAGCACGGGTGATATTTGGCAGTTTGAAATAAAATGCTTACCTTTGCAAACAATTTTGCGAGAGTAAGCTTAATTTCGCACGTCAAAAAGAAATAGTAAAAGATAATATCGATATTTATGACAAAGAGATTTGCCGAACATAACGGCTTAAATTTGACGCAGGTAAACAATGATGTCCTGCAGACATGGAAGGAGAATAACATCTTTTGGCGCTCTGTGACTGAGCGTGAAGGTTGTCCACAATTCGTGTTTTTCGAGGGGCCTCCATCAGCCAATGGTCACCCAGGAATTCATCACGTGCTGGCGCGCAGCATCAAGGACACCTTCAACCGCTATAAGACCATGAAGGGCTTTCAGGTCAAGCGTAAAGCCGGTTGGGACACCCACGGGCTGCCAGTAGAGTTGGGCGTCGAAAAAGAACTGGGCATCACCAAGGCCGACATTGACAACAAGGAGAGCGACAAGTATATCTCTACAGAGGACTACAACAAGAAGTGTCGTGAGAATGTGATGATGTACACGCAGGAGTGGCGTGACCTGACGGAGAAGATGGGTTACTTCGTGGACCTCGACAATCCCTACATCACCTACGACAACAAGTATATCGAGACGCTGTGGTGGCTGTTGAAACAGTTCTATAAGAAGGGCCTGCTGTACAAGGGTTACACCATCCAGCCGTACTCACCAGCCGCAGGAACGGGACTTTCAAGTCATGAATTGAACCAGCCCGGTTGCTATCGTGACGTGAAGGACACCACTTGTACCGCCCAGTTTAAGATGAAAAATCCTAAGCCCGAGATGGCTCAGTGGGGCACACCTTACTTCCTAGCTTGGACGACCACACCTTGGACACTGGCTGCCAACTCAGCTCTTTGTGTCGGTCCGAAGATTGACTACGTAGCTGTGCAGACCTATAATCCCTATACTGCCGACAAGGTGACTTTGGTGCTGGCCGAGGCTCGTCTGAATGCCTACTTGCCCGCTGAGGGTGCTATCACCGATGGTGGCGAACTGCCCGAATATAAGAAAGGTGAGAAGTTGATTCCTTATCGCATCGTGGCTCGCTACAAGGGTACTGACCTTGTTGGCATGGAATATGAACAGCTGATGCCCGCTATCAAACCTATGGGCGATGCCTTCAAGGTGATTCCTGGTGATTATGTAACCACAGAGGATGGTGCAGGTATCGTACATATCGCGCCCAACTTCGGTGCTGACGATGCCTTCGTAGCCAAGAAGGCTGGAATCTGTCCGATTGTTCTGATTGACAAGAAAGGTCAGGAGCGTCCTGTTGTTGACCTGCAGGGTAAGTACTTCGTCATTGAAGATCTCGACCCAGAGTTTGTCAAGAACTACGTGAACGTTGAGGAATGGAACAAGTTTGCAGGCCGCTATGTAAAGAACGCCTACGACGAGACACTGACCGACAAAGACGAGACGCTGGATATCAGCATCTGCATGGATCTGAAAGCTCAGAACAAGGTGTTCAAAATTGAGAAGCACGTCCACAACTATCCCCACTGTTGGCGTACCGATAAGCCTGTGTTGTACTATCCGTTGGATTCGTGGTTTATCAAGTCGTCAGCTTGCAAGGAACGCATGTCAGAACTGAACAAGACCATCAATTGGCAGCCTGAGTCAACCGGTACAGGCCGTTTCGGCAACTGGCTCGACAACCTGAACGACTGGAACTTGAGCCGTAGCCGTTTCTGGGGTACACCGCTACCTATCTGGCGTTCAGAGGACGGCGAAGAAATCTGCATAGGCAGCGTAGAAGAACTCTATAATGAGATGGAGAAAGCCGTCAAGGCAGGTGTGATGAAATCGAACCTTTTGAAAGATCAGGGCTTTGTACCTGGTGATATGAGCAAGGAGAATTACGACAAGATCGACCTGCACCGTCCTTATGTGGATTATATTGTGCTGGTCAGCGAGAGTGGCAAGCCCATGAAGCGCGAGACCGACCTGATTGACGTGTGGTTCGACTCTGGTTCGATGCCATACGCACAGGTACACTATCCGTTCGAAAATGCCGAACTCATCGACAAGAACATAGCATTTCCCTGCGACTTCATCAACGAGGGTGTTGACCAGACGCGTGGATGGTTCTTCACATTGCACGCCATCGCTACGATGATTTTCGACAGCGTAGCCTTCAAGAACGTCATTTCTTCTGGTCTTGTGCTCGATGCCAAGGGCAATAAGATGTCAAAGCATGTGGGTAACGTGGTCAATCCGTTTGAGATGATTGACAAATACGGTTCTGACGCGGTGCGCCTGTATATGATGACCAACAGCGAACCTTGGGATAACCTGAAGTTCGACCCAGAGGGTGTTGCTGAAATCAGCCGTAAGTTCTTTGGCACCTTATATAATACGTATTCGCTCTTTGCGATGTATGCCAACGTGGATGGCTTCGACCCGCAGATACCACAGATTCCCGTCAGCGAGCGTCCAGAGTTTGACCGTTGGATTCTCTCTTGTCTGAACTCGCTGGTTCAGGGCGTTCAGCAGGAAATGGACGGCTACGATCCTACACGTGCAGGCCGACTCATCGATGCCTTCGTCGATGAAGACCTCTCTAACTGGTATGTCCGCTTGAATAAGAAACGCTTCTGGGGCAAGGAGATGGACAACGACAAGTTGGCAGCCTATCAGACCTTGTATGAGTGCCTGATGACCGTTGCCAAGCTGTTAGCTCCGTTCGCTCCGTTCTTTGCCGACCAGTTGTATAAGGACCTCGGTGGTGCTTTGGATAGCGTCCATCTCGATAAATTCCCTGAATTCAACGCTGCTCTCGTCAATAAAGACCTAGAAGAGCGTATGAGCATTGCTCAGCGCATTACTACCATCGTGCTGTCATTGCGTAAGAAGGAAGGTATTGCCGTGAAGCAACCTCTGCAGACGCTGATGATTCCTCCCGTTGACCAAGCTCAGCGTGAGGCCATCGAGACCGTCAAGCAGATTTTCCTGCAGGAGGTGAACGTGAAGGAGGTGAAGTTCGTGGAGGGTGCCGGTATTCTGGTGAAGAAGGTGAAGTGTAACTTCCGTACGATGGGTAAGAAGTTCGGCAAGGACATGAAGGCCGTAGCTGCTGCTGTTGCTGAGATGACGCAGGAGCAGATTGCTGAACTGGAGACCAACGGCAAGCTGCAGTTGGGCAGCTATGAGATTCTGGCTGAGGACGTTGAAATCATCAGCGAGGACATTCCTGGCTGGCTAGTAGGCAACGACGGCAACCTGACCGTAGCCCTCGATATCACACTGACCGATGAGCTGCGTGCTGAGGGTATGGCTCGTACGCTGGTGAACCGCATTCAGAATATGCGTAAGAAGAGTGGACTGGAAATCACCGACCACATCCGCGTGAGCATCGAACCCAACGAGGCATCCACGAAGGCTGTCGAGGCCTTTGGCGACTATATTGCCCGTCAGGTATTGGCCGACGACTTGAAGTTGGAGGCTAACGATGGTCAGGCAGTTGAATTCGACGACTTTAATCTGAATATTCAAATAACAAAAATCTAATAATTATGGCAGAAAAAACTCGTTACTCTGACGAGGAACTCGAGGAGTTCCGTGAGATTATCAATGAGAAACTGGCTTTGGCCAAGCGTGACTACGACCAGATGATGAGAGTCCTCATGAATCAGGATTCAAACGATGTTGACGATACATCACCAACGTATAAAGCGTTGGAAGAGGGTAGTGCTACACAGTCAAAAGAAGAGCTCATTTCGCTGGCTGCTCGTCAGCAGAAGTTCATTCAGGGACTGAAAGCTGCTCTGACACGTATCGAAAACAAAACCTACGGCATCGACCGTATTACGGGAAAGTTGATTCCAAAAGAGCGACTTCGCGCTGTTCCTCACGCTACGCTGAGCGTAGAGTCCAAGATGGCAGGCAAGAAGTAATTTAAATGACGAACAAGAACATAGCGAAAAGAGGATGGCTGGCTGCGCTCATCGTCGTAGCTATCCTTGTTATCGACCAAGTCATAAAGATTTGGGTCAAGACCCACATGACGCTCCATGAGCAGATAGAAATCTTCTCATGGTTTAAAATAGTGTTCATCGAAAACAATGGTATGGCATATGGCATGGAGATTGGTTCCAAACTGGTGCTTAGTCTTTTCCGTGTCGTTGCCGTCAGTGTTTTGGGCTATTATATTGTCCAACAGGTCAGAAAACAGGCTCGTTATGGTTATCTTATCTGCCTGTCTATGGTCATGGCAGGTGCCGCCGGCAACATCTTCGACTCGATGTTCTACGGTCTCATCTTCAATGCCAGTTCCGAGTTCTACACCAGCTATTTCGTTCCTTTCGGAACTGGTTACGCTCCGTTCTTGATGGGCAAGGTGGTAGATATGTTCTACTTCCCCCTTATCGTTACGACTTGGCCTGATTGGGTTCCGATGTTTGGCGGACAGCCTTATGTGTTCTTCAGTCCGGTCTTCAACTTTGCTGATGCTTCTATCTCTGTGAGTGTCGTGCTCGTTTTGCTCTTCTATCGTAAGGAAATCAGTGAGATAACGCTCAAGAAGAAAACGGAAACTGCGGATGAAGCATAGTTCTCTCTACATATTTGTCTTGATGCTGGCAGCAGCTTGTACGCCCAGTGTGCCAAAGCAGTATATCCAACCAGATGAAATGGAGGATATTCTCTTTGACTATCATGTGGCACAGGCTATGTCGAAGACAACGGGTAGTGGGGATTATGAATACAACAAGCAACTCTATATTGATGCCGTGTTGAAGAAATACGGGATTAGCGAGGCTGACTTCGATTCATCGTTGGTTTATTACTATACCCGTGCAGACAAGTTTCGCGATATCTATGCTCATGTCAGCGAACGCCTGAACGAAGAAGCCAAGCTTTTGGGCGCTTCAGTCGGCGATATCAGTCGTTATTCGCAGTATAGTGCTACGGGCGATACAGCCAACATTTGGTCTGGTATTTCTGATGCCTTGCTCATTCCACGTCCTACGCAGAACCGTGTTGATTTTACTATAAAGGTAGATACAACTTTCCATTTGGGCGACTCATTCATGTTCCAGTTTATGACGGAGTATCTTTACCAGAGCGGTTCAAAGGACGCAGTGGTGTGCATTGTTACTAAGTATGAAGGCGACAGCATAATCCAGACCACCAACCACGTTTCCGTTTCTGGCCTTTCACAGATTCGTGTTCCGGCCAATCGCGAGAAGCTGTTGAAGGAAATGCGAGGCTTTATCTATCTGAACGATGGCGGTGACATCTCTGAAACACGTAAGATGATGTATATCAGTCAGCTACAACTTATCCGATTCCATTCAAAAGAAATACTGAAAGTCGATGAAACAGCAAAGAAAGACTCCGCACAGGCGGATAGCATGCAACGAGTTAATAACCCTGGAGGGACAATGCCAGACACTTTGCGTCGTCGAATTATCGGAAGACGGCAGGGTGGAACGCCATTACCCCCTTCAGCAGGAGCTGGCATACACCGAGTGGATGCAAGGCCGCTTGAGTTTAAGGAAAGACGCTGACGGTGTCATTCGATTATATAAGGATGATAATTTAATTAACTAAAAAGATAAAACTATGAATTTGAAAGTACGTTTAGCGGTCATGAACTTCTTGGAGTTCGCCGTTTGGGGAGCCTATCTAACATGTATGGGTAACTATCTGGGAATAGCTGGATTAGGTGAGAAAATTTCTTGGTTTTATGCTATTCAAGGTATTGTGAGTATCTTCATGCCAACACTAATGGGAATTGTGGCAGATAAGTATATTCAGCCTCAGCGCCTGTTAGGTCTCTGCCATCTGTTGGCTGGTGGATTTATGATTGGCTGTTGGTGGATGGGTGAACAAGCTGGCTTTGGCAATGAATTGCCTGACAAGTCGCTATTCATTGCACTCTATACGTTAAGTGTAGCTTTCTATATGCCAACTATTGCACTTACCAATACAGCGGCTTTCTCTATTTTGAAGAAAAACGGGTTAGATACCGTTAAGGATTTCCCGCCTATTCGTGTGTTGGGAACCGTTGGCTTCATCGCCACTATGTGGTTTGTTAACTGTGCCTACATCGATGATAGCGGCTTCGGTTTCACATTGGCAGAGAATGCCCGTAAGTTCCAGTACACTTACATGCAGTTCTTTGTGTCAGGTATATTGAGTCTCGTACTCTTTGCTTACTGCTTCACGTTGCCTGAGTGCAAGTTGGAGAAGAGAGAAGGCAAGGTTTCGCTTGCCGAGAGCCTTGGTCTCAATGCTTTCAAGCTCTTTAAGCGTCGCCAGATGGCTCTGTTCTTCATCTTCTCAGCACTGTTGGGAATGTGTCTGCAGGTTACCAATGGCTTCGCAGGTCCTTTCCTTACCAGCTTTAAGGGCGTTCCTGAGTTTGCCGATTCCTTCGCAGCCAACAATGCCACACTGCTTACCTCTATCTCTCAGATGAGTGAGGCATGCTGCATTTTGCTTATCCCCTTCTTCCTGAAGCGTTTTGGCATTAAGGTTGTGATGCTGATGTCACTCTTCGCTTGGGTATTCCGTTTCGGCTTCTTCGGAATTGGTAATCCTGCTATGCCAGGTGTTATCTTCTTCATTCTCTCTTGTGTCGTTTACGGTGTCGCCTTCGACTTCTTCAATGTGTCAGGTGGTATCTTCGTCGATCAGGAGTGTGCTCCTGATATTAAAGCTTCGGCTCAGGGCTTGTTTATGATGATGACCAACGGTCTTGGTGCTACTATCGGAACATTGACTGCAGGTGAGATTGTCAATAGCTTCTGCTCATGGCAAGACTTCGTTGTCAATGGTGAGAAGCAGAGCTTCCTCGTTGGCGATTGGCAGACCTGCTGGTTTGTCTTTGCCGCCTTTGCTCTCGTTGTTGGTGTCACCTTCGCTTTGGTTTTCAAACCAGAGAAGAAACCAATTGGTGAGATTAAACATTAAATTTACTTCGCTCAGAACGATTTAGTAATAATATGAAAGAGGTAAGGTTTTTCTTTGTTCCCGATGCTGCCACCAGCACAGAACTTCCTCCTGACGAAGGTCAGCACGCCATGCGCGTGCTCCGCTTGAAGGCTGGCGATGAGATGATGCTGATGGATGGCAAGGGCGTGTTCTATCGGGCAGAAGTGACCTTGGCTCACACGCATCATTGCTGCTACGAGATTAAGGAGACCTTGCCTCAAGAGCGTCAATGGCAGGGCGAGATACATTTGGCCATAGCGCCTACAAAACTGATGGATCGCATGGAATGGATGACGGAGAAGGCTGTTGAAATCGGCATCGACCGCTTGTCCTTCCTGAATTGTCAGTTCTCTGAGCGCCGGGTGGTCAAGGTGCCTCGCATCATGAAAATCGTTATTTCTGCCGTCAAGCAGAGCCACAAGGCTTGGGCGCCAGAAGTTAACGAGATAACTACCTTCGACAAATTCATTGCTAAACCTTGTTCTGCCCGCAAGTATATTGCCCATTGCTACGAAGAGATTCCTCGTACCTATTTATTCGACGAGTTGCGCAAGCCTTCCGATATTCAGGATGCTGTCGTGCTTGTTGGTCCAGAGGGCGATTTCTCTATCGATGAGGTGCGCAAGGCTGTTGCCGCAGGCTATCAGTCTGTGCATTTGGGCAAGAGTCGTCTTCGCACAGAGACAGCAGGCCTTTCTGCCGTCATGATGATGCAGCTTGCTAAGTGATGAATGAAGAATGATGAATATGGAGTGATAAATGAAGAATTAAAAATGATAATTCATTAATTAAACTAAGATATGACTGATGAAAAGATTATGGCTACCATCAAACCCGATGGGGAGTGCTGGCAGCCGGAACTGGAGAAAATGCCTCGTAAACAGCTCGAGGAGCTGCAAGTAAAGAAACTTAAGGACACGATTAAAGTCTGTCTGCAATCGCCTTTCTATAAGAAACGCTTGGGCGAGTTAGGCATTACGGCAGATTCCATTAATAGTCTTGAGGACCTGCGTAAGATTCCGTTTACTACCAAGCAGGAACTGCGCGACAACTATCCTTACGGATTGGTCGGCGGCAATTTAGACGATGCCGTTCGTATTCACTCTACCAGTGGTACAACGGGCAATCCTTGTGTTGTTGTTTACTCCGAGCACGATATCTGCTCTTGGGCTAACATGATTGCGCGCAACCTGTATATGGTTGGATGTCGCAAGAGTGATGTGTTCCAGAATTCATCGGGTTATGGAATGTTTACCGGTGGACTTGGTTTCCAGTACGGTGCCGAATGGCTCGGTGCTATGACCGTTCCTGCAGCAGCTGGTAACTCGAAGCGCCAGATCAAGTTCATCAAGGACTTCGGAACCACCTGCCTCCACGCCATTCCTTCTTACGCCATTCGTTTGGCAGAGGTATTCCAAGAGGAGGGGATAGACCCCCGTTCCACCAAGCTCCGCACTTTGTGTATTGGTGCCGAGCCCCATACCGAAGAGCAGCGTCGTCGTATTGAGCGCATGTTGGGCGTCAAGGCTTACAACTCGTTCGGAATGACCGAGATGAACGGACCTGGTGTAGCTTTCGAGTGTAAGTATCAGGACGGCATGCACCTTTGGGAAGACAACTATATCGTCGAGATTGTTGATCCCGACACCCTCGAACCCGTGCCCGATGGCGAGATTGGCGAGATGGTGCTGACCACACTCGACCGTACCATGATGCCTATTCTTCGTTATCGTACTCGCGACCTCACCCGCATCATTCCTGGCGAGTGCAAGTGCGGACGAACACACCGCCGCATCGACCGCATCAAGGGCCGTACCGACGATATGTTCATCATCAAGGGTGTTAATGTATTCCCGATGCAGGTCGAGAAGATACTTGTTCAGTATCCAGGCTTGGGCAGCAATTATCTTATCACGCTCGATACCGAGGACGACAACGACATCATGACCGTCGAAGTTGAGTTGGATGGTCTGAACACCGACGTCTTCCCCGAGTTGCAGAAGATGACCAAGGACATTCAGCGTGCTTTGAAGGATGAGATTCTGCTCACACCTCGTGTCAAACTCGTCAAGAAGGGCTCACTTCCTGTTAGCGAAGGCAAGGCCGTTCGTGTGAAAGATCTTCGTCCCGGTCGCGGATAAACGGTTTTCGCTATGAGAAGAATTCTATTAGCGGCAACATTCTTTTTTGCACTTGGCTCGTCGGCACAGACTTCGATGAGTCAGGTGCTTAAGCAAATGCCTGACTCCGTTGTTCCGTATCTTTCGGAAAACAACAAACTCGATTTGATTGACTTCCTCGATTCAAATATGAAGGCTGAGGTTCGCAATCAGTTGGAGGGCAAGACCGAACTCCTTTCGTTGACGGAGCATGCTGCCGTTTTACAACTCAACGAAGCAACCCGTCTCGATTTCCGTCTGCTCGATGTCGCAGAACCTGTTGACAGTGCCAACCAGATTCTTTGTCTCATCAGCACCTATGGCTCCGATATCCGCGACAGTCAGTTGACGTTCTATTCCGCTGGTTGGCGTAAACTCGATGCGGCTCCATATATCACGCTGCCTGCTGAGATGTTTACGGCCTCTTTCTCAGACGATGAGAAACAACCCGTTCTCACGCTCACGATGGCTCATCCGCTCGACCGACCAGCCAACGAAGAACAAAAGCCATTGAATGAAACCTCAACAAACCTTAAATGGAATGGTAAAACTTTTAATAAAGATTAAATAAATAACTTTTTTAGGCTAATAGTTTTGTGAAATGCGGAAAATTTTGCTATCTTTGCAATGTGTTTTTCATGGTATTAGATTATTAAGGTTAATTTAAAAGATTGGTTGTCGTGAGACAATCAATTTTTTTTTGCCCCATTTTTTGAGCAAACATGATGAATGGAAATCTTTTAATGGAGGGCATGATGAAAGGAAATCTTTAAAATAGAGAGCAAGAAGAAAGGGAATCCGTAATTGGACTCCCTTCTTTTGTTTGTTTGGAATAAATTATTTGTTTTTGTTCTCTTTAGGCCTCGGCTTCAGGAATTACTGAAACATAGCTCTTATCGCGCTTGCCCTTGTGGAACTGTACAGTACCGTCTACCAGAGCGTAGAGGGTATCATCTTTACCCATAGCTACGTTGTCACCGGCATTGTGCTTTGAACCACGCTGACGAACGATAATGTTGCCTGCAATGACCTTCTGACCGCCAAAAATCTTAATACCGAGTCGCTGAGCTGCACTCTCGCGGCCGTTCTTAGAACTACCTACACCTTTCTTATGTGCCATTTCTTGTTCCTCCTAATTTTTAAGCGATTACTGATTTAACTTCTACCTGGGTGTACTGCTGACGGTGACCGTTGCGCTTGCGAGAGTCCTTACGACGCTTCATCTTGAACACGATAACCTTCTCACCCTTTACGAGTGGATTAACCACTTCGCATACTACCTTAGCACCACTTACGGTCGGTGCACCAACCTGTACTGAACCTTCATTGTCGACAAGCAGTACCTTGTCGAATTCAACAGTTTTACCGGCTTCCACATCTTTCATGTGGTTCACGAAGATCTTCTTGCCTTCCTCAACCTTGAACTGCTGACCGTTGATTTCTACAATTGCGTACATTGTGTTTATTAATTGTTTAACGGGTTTTTCTGCGTGGCGTGTCACCTCGTGCGACAGCTTCTTTGAGCCACTACAGACTAAATCGGGCGCAAAGGTACAACTTTTTTCTGATTTGACCAAATAAATAGAGAAAAAAAATAAAGCGATGACCCTCACAGGCAATCGCTCTATATCTTCAATAGGTATTAGTCCTTTTTTTTAAGGTAAAAAGATTGTTTTCAGGATAACGGTGGCAAAGTTACAGCCTTTTTTTATAAAACCCAAACTTTTTGAAAGTTTTTTTATGAAAAATTTATTGTGTGCCCACACAAAGCAAACGATTGTCTTATTTTTCTTAATTTCTTGACCTATTTCAAGCGTTTTATTGAGCGAAATCAATTTTTTTAAAGAGTAACTGTCAAAATCGACAACCTCTCCGAAGGTCTTGGTCTCGGTCTGCCTCTCACCAAGCGTCATGCGCTCTTTCTGGGCGGCGACCTCATCTACGACGAGACCTATCATGAAGGTTGTCGATTCATCATAGAGATGCCGAAATAAGGGTAGCTATTAGCTTCCAACGTGGCCGTCGTTCTCAGCGGGCAATTTCTGCCAGGCATCGTAGGCCACCAGGTTAGGTACGAACTCGGTCGTGGCGTCAGCGCCCGTTCCGCGCGTCACACTCTCGCCACCCACCACATAGGTCAGTTCCAGCGAACAGTCTTCCTTGAACTTGCGCGAGGTAATCTTGTCCAGCTCGCTGTCCTCGGGTTGGAACCTCACGTGCACGCCCTTCACCACCTCGTTCGGGTCGATGCCGCCAGCCTTCAGTTCGCTATAGCTCACACCGTTCTTCTTATTCTCGATGGTGGGATAGAAGGTTCCCAGACCGTCCAGCTTCACGGCCACACCGTGACCCACCAGCTCGGGCAGACATTGGATGATCTGCGTCAGCACACCATCGATGACGGCTCGTGGATACGACAATCCGTGGTCTACCATGTGCTGCACGAAACCGCGCTGCGTCAGCGTCTGGCGGTCGGCCACCTTGGCAAAGTATTTACTATAACCCAGCGACTTAGGACTGCGCTGCTGCGCCATTGCCAACTTCAATACTTGCGAATTTTTTGCCATAATTTTTAATCTCCTTTTTTTAAAGAATTACTACTTGTTTAACTTGTCTCCGATTTGAAAGGTCGGATGTTTCCCTCGGTATGGTCGGATGTTTCGGCCGCAAACATCGGATGTTTCCCTTGTTGGCCTCCGTCGCCTCTCGTTTTCGACATTGCGAAGTTACGACATTTCTCACTATCGTTCTGCCGTTGATTGATGTTCCCTCGCAATATCTGCACATCTTCCTTCTTCCCTCTTCCTTCTTACATCATCCATCATCCATCTTCCATCTTCCATCTTACATCATCCCTCTTCCATCTTCCATCTTACATCATCCCTCTTCCATCTTCCCTCTTCCATCTTCCATCTTCCCTCTTCCATCTTCCCTCATCACGGTTCTCCCAACTGTTCCACGATGGCCCGAACCTGTCGGGGCGTGAATGTCTTGCAGGTCGATTCGTAGCCCATAGCCACCAGCTCAGTCTTGAGCTGGGTGCAGCGCTGAATCCAGCTCATCAGGTGGCACACGGCTGTGCGCGGCATGCTGTCAGGGAAGTACATCAAAGCCAGTTCCTTCTTGGTATATGCACGAATGATAAAACTGTCCATATCTTCTGAAATTTAATGTTTAATGTTCTGAAATTTAATGTTTAATCTTTAATGTTTAATGTATAAAAGTCGCTAAAGTCCTTGCAGTCTGGTGGCAACTGATGGTGCACCAGCGAGGGCAGCACCTTCTGCAGCTGCAGGAAGAGTCGTTCGCCAGGCTCGTCGCGGTCGGGATACATGTGGAACTGAATGTCCAACTTGTCTCTTACCTCTTCCATCTTACCTCTGACATCATTGGTCAGCAGCGTGGCTGACGGGATGGCGATGGCTTTGTGGCCGCTTGAGAGCATGGCCCAGCAGTCCGAGCAGCCTTCGGTAATGAAGAGCTGTTCGCCCGGACGAAGCAGGTTCAGCACGGGCAGGTTGTAGATGCCACATTCCGACCCCTGCGGAAAGCGGAAGCGGGGTAGGGCACCACGCACCAGGTTGCGGTTCTGAATGCCCACCAACTGCCCCTCCTTATTATAATAAGGTATCTGCAGCCACGCCACCCCCTGCTTGTCTTTCCATGAAGTCAGCCGGCACCAGCCTACCACCCTTGGGTCCAACCTGCGCTCGTCAAAGAGAAAGCGCCGTGCCTCCTCGTTCAGCCACGGGCGCTCAAAAAACCTTTCATATCGGCTGGCGTCGAAAGAGGTCTGAGGGCTGATGTCGGAGGTCTGAGGCTTCCACTCCTCAATGATGATGTTGTGCTCATCAGCCAACCATCGGCACGCTTCACGGAAGTCCACATGCAAGTGGCGCATCACCAGGTCGATCGTCCCACCTGAGGCCCCACAAACAAAGCAACGATAGGTGTTCTTGCTCACCCGAAACGAAAGGCTAGGGTGGCTATCCTCGTGAAACGGGCAAAGGCTTTTGTGCCTCGAAACTCGCAGTCCAAGTCGCTCCGCGACCCCCTCAATCGGTAGGTCGCGAAGCTTTTGCAATTCTTGTCTATCCATAATTATGAATTATGCATTATGAATTATGAATTATGCATTATGAATTATGCATTATGAATTATGCATTATGAAGGTACTCGTCGGTCTTTGAATAGAGTCCCGTCTGACTGGAATACTCGATGAACTTGCGGTGCATCCACTGGCGCAGTTGGGCTTTTGTGCCCTCCTTGTTCTTGCCAAGTTCTGCGCGCAGCGCCTCCAGTTGTGCCTCGTTGAACGTATCGGACAGACTGTCGAGCATGTTCTTCGGACCGGACTTGGAAGTCTCGGTGGTGCTGACGTCGCCGTCCTTCAGCATGTCGGCAAAGATTTGCATCTTGCTCCACAGGTCGTGGTACACCAGCCATTCTACGAGCTCGCCCATCGACTTGGTCCACGACTGGTTGTTGAGCACCCAGAGGATGCAGCCCGCCTTCCAGGCCGATACCAGCGAGCGGTGCGATAGTTCGAACAGCAGGTCGTCGTCGGTCAGGTCGGCCAACGATGCCATATCCTGTGCCAGACGGTCTATCAGCTTGTTCAGCGGACGGATAATGTAGCGGCCCTTGCAGAGGTCGAGGCGCACCAGAAACTCATCCAGCTTGCGGTAGAACTCGTCGGGATACTTGCCCTGTCGGGGAATCACTCCCTCGCGGCTGCCACGCGGCTTGAAACTGAAGACCATGCGGCCGAACGTGCCGTTGAACAATTCGTATTTATAGAACTTGCGCGTGCTGTACGGATTGCTCGATATCGTCATGCAGGCACGCAAAATGGGGTTACCCGTAACTCCCTCGGCCGTAGCGCGCAGGGCACCGGCACGCGCTCTGTCATAGATGTTGCGCAGCATCTGCGATACCTGCTTGTGACCACCGCACAGCTTGTCGGCCATCTCCACCTCGGGAATGTTGATGTACTGCGTGCGACCGCCGTGAGCCTCAAGTGCCATGGCATTCAGCAGGAAAGCCGGGTTGGTGGTGTCGTTAGGTATAAACCAGATGCCCTCCTCAGGGCGATCGGGCTTATCCTTATTGTCGCCCCTCGACTGTTTCTGTTTCGACCATTCCAAGAGTCGCTTCGTCTCAGCCTCGTCGTGCAGGCGGAAATCGCGGCAAATGGCCTCCACGAGGTTGGACAATTGGCCCTTGTTGTCGCCACTTTTGGCCACCAGATTGGCCATCATGCCCGTCGGCTCCTTCCAACTGTTGTCTGGATACTGAAATTCCGTGCCGCTCATGTGTGCGCCAAGTACGGGGAAGAACATCGGAACCAGCGGTTCGTGCATGACTTTCGAGGCCTGCGAGAGCAGCAATTTCACACATTCTGTGCCTTTGCCGAGGTTCGGCATAGCGGGCGCAGTCGCTTTACTAATTTCGTATTTCATTGATTATCTGCTTTTTAGATGAATTAATATCGGTCGAGCGTGACAGTTACAATTGTGACAGTTCGTTTTTTGAGGGTGTCAATTCTCTTAATATTATATATAACTATTTATATATCAATAAGTTATAAAGATTTATAAGGCATATTGTAACCTCATTTTCTAATTGTCACAACTGTAACTGTCACATCATACTTCAGCCATCATACATCAGACATCTTACTTCTCTATCAGGCATTTCAGCCCTTTATGAAGTTCAAGGTACACGCCGAAAGTATAGCGCTCGAAGCTAAGGTTCGTGTCAAGCTTTGGCATCTGCTTGAAGTTCAGGCGCAGTGCGCCGTTGTCCTGACGCGTCACGGAGATGTACTTGCCGTTGAACACCTTTGGATTGCGCTTCATGCTCCAGGGCAGCGCCTCGACGAAAGTGTAATGAGGATCGCGCGAGAGGAACTCGTCGATGGTGCCCTCCTGGTCGAGCTTCAAAATGCCCTGATAACCCTTGCCCGCCTTCATCTTTCGGTCGCTGTGCAAAATGGTCTTAATGTCACAGCCCAAGTCTGTGTTGGTGTGCCAAACATTTTCATTTTTCTTTTTCATTTTTATATTAGGTTCGGGAAAGCCCCGGTCTCACGCGAGGGTCCCTCCGCACAACCAGGAAAGTGAGACAGCCTACGGTCCAACGCTTGACATTTTTCCCCGTTGATTGGTGCTGCAAAGGTAAGTCATTTTTTAAGTTCCTTTTCAGATATAAGTCAAATCCTAAGAATGGTTAATGATTCCCTTTTGCCGTTCTGAATGACCTTCATTCTGATTATTGAATGTAAAAGAAAAATTTTGAATGAAATATCCACCTAAAAAGTAGGATTCAATTTTTCATTCAAAAAAAGAGGCATATTTAAAATAAAAAATGAATGAACTTCTTGTGAAATCCATTCATTAGATATGAGTTAAAAAATGCTAACCATTCATTTCTCAAGTTCCCAAGGCTCTTTATTATAAGCATTCCAAAGTTCTATGGCTTTTTTGTTTAGTGCTGCAACAGGAAGCCTCCATACATCTTCCGAGTCACCCATCTGCTTTCGGAGTTCAAAGAGGCTTGGCCATCCGTAAAACCTGAGATTACCATTTCCCCTTTCTTTTATATAATTAAACAATACACGTTCGTTGTCTTCTCTTTTTGGACTCTTCTTGGGATTGCACCATTTGATGAACGTCATGGTATCTACTTTGTCGAAACGCTGGCCTTTTAATGACAATAATACTTCTAAATGATCAATAAGGAAGCGAATCCGCATGATTCTCTTAAGATTTCTTCCAAATAATTTGCTCTCTATATGGGTAATGTCATTGTTCCGCTTAGCGAGTGTTTCATTAGTAACCACAAAACCAGTAAACCCTGTCTCAGAACGTTTGTGAAAATCGTTTCTGGCAAAGCCCGTGATACCATCAGGATAGGTAAGCATTTTCTTATATTCAGGGTGTTCGGTGTCAATTATGCCCTTTTGGGCATGGAGCTCTATAATGTCCTTGTTTTTATCGGCTTCATTATTATACTGTTCCCAAAACAGTTCCTCTTTGCGCTCTGGATTCTGGTCAATTGCATTCTCCTCTTCAATCATATCGTCACAAAGTTCTTTTCCTTCCTCCATATGGTTAATAGTAGTATCAAGAGTATCCCATAAGTCGTAAACTAATCGGCCATATGAGGCAGGTCCCCATATGTCCATTTCGTATGGACGATGTGTCAAGAATGAAGCCTTATAGATACTTTGAGGGGTCTCTTTGTCTTTTGGTGTTGACTTATAACGTGGAGAAGTTGATTTTAGCATTTCTCTCCAACTCTTATATTGGCTTTGTCTTTTATTGAGCATCATTTGCTCTCTCCCAAAACACCTATTATAGTTAGTGGCCCACTTCCTATTATAACCTACAGAAATGTCACCAAGTCTATACAGCTCTTTTTCTTCAATGCTCTGCCTGTTACGGAAATGTTGTGTTAATTCCATCAAATGAGCGGGTTTTAAGTGCTTATGCTGAATTGCGGCAATCAAACGTTCGATTGTCGCATTTCGTGTGGACTCATCTAATTCTTCAAGTCCTTCTGGCGTTGGATCTACTTTTTCTCTATATCCTCCCATCCCAATTATTACTTTTTTAATCTTATACTTCCTATTTTTATACTCACCCTCTATCTCAAGGATACCTTTGTCTACGAGTTGTTTCATGACACAAGGGGTCTGTCTCCCTGTGACAAGTGCGTATTCCGCTGGTCCTCCTAGTCCTCCTAGTCTAACTAGTCTCACTAGTCTCACTAGTACTACTAGTCTCACTAGCCCCCACTAGCCCTCCTAGCCCCCTCGGACTAGCCCCGACAAGCTTCCGCCAGCCGCTTCTTCAATTCTTCGTTCTCGGCTTTTAGCCGCTGGTTTTCGGCCTCCAGTTCGTGGAGGCGGCGGTCTATACCTTCGCGGTAGCCCGTGCGGGCTGCATGCATGCGCTCCTTAATGCCGCCTTCTTCTATGAAGCGCTTCTCCAGATATTTCAGGTAGCCCTCAAACATCCTGTCGGTGATATGACAAAGCGTGAGCGCCATGTTGCAGAATTCTTCGGCAGCACATTTCGTGGCGATATCCTTATAGCCGTCCCACGTGTTGTTGTTGCGACAGAACTCCACCATTTTTCCAAAACGCGGGTGGTTCCTTATAGTTTGCCACCTTCCCAAAGATGGTTTTCTTGTCCTTTTCTTCGTTTCCCATACCATTGCCTTTTTAGAAACTGCAAAATTAATATAATTCAGCGAGACTCCCAAAGATTATATCTGAAAAGATGTGAAATAGAGAACAGCGGGGACTGATCTGTTTTAAAGATAAAACCAGGAAACGGAAGTCCAATTGCGGCTTCCGTTTTTTCGTGTGGTTCTAGAAATTTATCGCCTAATCATTTCGCTGCTCGAAAATTTGGAAGATATTGTTTTTTTCCCTAACTTTGCAGCGTGAAATGAAAAAGATACTATTATGACAGCATTACAACTGAATGCGGAGATATACCGCGCCATGGGTGAGATTGCCGACAATGAGACGTTGCTGGCCAAGGTCTTGGCGTATTTGAAGGGATTAACTTCCCAGCAGAAGGGAACCGATGCATCCGTCCGCAATGGATGGGCTGCGGCCGCTAAGCAGGCACATGCCGATGGGGAAGACAAGTTGATGGTATCCGATGTGTTCGAAGATGAAACAATGGAGGACTGGAAATGGTAAGCCAGTTTGATGTTTACTGGGTGGACTTAAACCCTACAGTCGGCGCTGAGATGCAGAAGATTCGACCATGCGTTATTGTCAGCCCCCAAGAGCTTAACGACCATCTCGACACGATAATTATCGTACCTATTACATCGGCTATCCACGGCTATCCTTATCGGGTTGCCTGTCGCATCATGAATCGTGACGGCGAGATGGCCACTGACCAGATTCGTACCATTGACAAACGGCGATTGAAGAATCGTATAGCCACACTCACTTCTGATGAGATTACCGCTCTACAGAATGTCTTGCGCCAGATGTTCTGCGAATAGATTATTGAAGTTCATAACCCTCCCTGCGCTGGAAAGCGTGGGGAGGTTTTTTGTTACTAAAGAATAACCACAGAACCTTAGGAATGTGCACGAAACGAGAAGTCGGCATGATGGGTTTTCGTAACTTCGCGATGTATTAAAAAAAACAATTAATTTATCAATTTAAAACATCAAGAAGTTATGAGCAAGACAGTTAAAACAGTACTTAAGGTTCTAGGTTACATTATCGCTGCACTCCTGGGTGCGGCTGGTGAAGCAACCATGATGTAAGAAGGAAGAAGGAAGAAGGAAGATGGAAGATGGAAGATGTAAGACCTACGAGCTATGGAACGTAAAAATGGTTTCAAAATCTCTCAGTATGCCTGTGCGGTGCTGCTCATTGTGAGCAGTATCGCATTGGTGGCTTATCAGGTAATCATGATTGACGATGTGTCCAGTGGTCTGCTGGTCTATGTTGCCCAAGCCTTCCTGCTCGTGGCCAGCATCTTCGGCTTAGATTATTATGTAAAACTCATCACACAAAAAATCAATGGAAAACATCAAGCTCAGTAGAATCCATTTGCAGCGCCAAGACATTATGTTAGAGTAGGGTACTATAAGTAGCTCTACTCTTTTTTCAGATTTTTCACTTAAAAGAGTTTTTTTACTCCACAATTATTTTTATCTTTGCAACTGAAATTATTGACTTGGAAGGAAGGGACTCAAAAACTTATGAACTTACTTCGATATTTTTTAACGGTTGTGACGCTGGCCTTGGCTCTGAATGTGCAGGCACAGGACGAGGATGAGGATATTGCCTATTCGCTGAATCTGGCGGAAACGGTGGTGCTGGCTGACGGAACGACCTTTGAGGAATATCTGCTGAAAAAGGTGCTGGCGAATGCCAAACCGCTCAAGGAGCGGGTGAAGACATTGAGATATTCGGTGACATGTCAGTTGGAGAAGGATATCGACTTGACCACATTTCCACATCGTCGCACCATTACCTTTGCAGCCCGACTGGCTGGTTACGGACAAATCGTGTCGGCTCTCAGGGAACACAAGCACTTCGGCATTACGATGGCTGAGGATGTGCTGTTTAACAATGGCAAGATAAAGACGTCGAACGTGAGGATGGTGGAGATGAAACAGCAACTGACTGAGAAGCAGATAGCATCGTTTCTGAAACACGACGGAATGATGAGTGCCAATGTCTATGACCAGTTCTATAAAAGGGTGCGCGAGAAGGTAAAAGAGCTGCAGAAGAAATATAAGAAAAAGAAGGAAACGGGCATGAAATATGCGGGGAGCTATACGGCCGACAACAGGACGTTCTATGTGGTGAAGCTCGACAATATGCGGGTGCACATTGCTGACGGCTGCTGGCAGATAGCACGCATCAGTTGGCAGGAGAAACAGAACAACATGCAGTATGAATTCAAGGAGATAAGGCCTGACCTCTTCTTGCTCTCGCACGGCAATGCTAAGTTTTTCGTCGATAAGGAGAAATGGCCCAAAGGTTATGTGTCGATGAAAATGGATTATAGATATCATTAACTAAAATACTATTCTTATGAAGAACAAAGTGCAGAAAGGTGGCAAGTAAGAAACAAAAAAAGACTTCCGAAAGGAAGTCTTTTTTGGTAGTCGATAGGGGAATCGAACCCCTATGCCAAGATTGAGAATCTTGTATCCTAACCATTAGATGAATCGACCGTAAGTCAATCGACCAAATGCGAATTCTTTCGCTTAGGTGCGCTCTCAGAGAAATCCCCTCGGTGCGGAAGGAGGGGGATTCGAACCCCCGGTACGGGAACCCGTACGGCAGTTTAGCAAACTGCTGGTTTCAGCCACTCACCCATCCTTCCAAAAGGACCTTGGAGTCAGAAACCGTGGGGTTATCTCCTTGATTGCGGGTGCAAAGGTACGACTATTTTTTGAACCCTGCAAATTTTTAAGCTACTTTTTTCGCTTTTCTCTCATTTTTTTCTTCTTGAGGAGCGATAAACGGGACTCGAACCCGCGACCCTCGGCTTGGGAAGCCAATGCTCTACCAACTGAGCTATTATCGCTTAGAAGAAAATAGAGCCAGAACTGTAGGGGTTCTGACTCTTGTTTGTGAATTGAGAGAGCCGATAGCCGGACTCGAACCGGCGACCCACGCATTACGAATGCGTTGCTCTACCAACTGAGCCATATCGGCAGCTTTTCAATGATCACTTGCTCGAAAGCGGATGCAAAGGTACTTATTTAAAATGAGAAATGAGAAATGAGGAATGAGAAATGTTTGCCCATTAACATTTTTTTAGCCTTGAACGTGCTCTGTCAGTTTGTCTTTTAGGAATTTTCCGGTAAGACTGTTAGGATTGGCTGCTATCTCTTCGGGGGTTCCGCAGGCAACGAGCTGTCCGCCGCGGTCGCCTCCGTCTGGTCCCATGTCGATAACATGGTCGGCACACTTGATGATTTCCATGTTGTGCTCGATAATCAGGATGGAGTGGCCTCGGGCTATCAGGGCGTTGAAGGCATCGAGCAGTCGCTGAATGTCGTGGAAGTGCAGACCCGTGGTCGGTTCGTCGAAGATAAAGAGGGTAGGCTCTTGCTTTTCTTGTCCGATGAAATAGCCCAGTTTGACGCGCTGGTTCTCGCCACCGGAGAGTGTCGATGAGCTTTGTCCCATCTTGATATAACCCAGTCCGACGTCCTCCAAGGGTTGCAGTCGACTCACGATGGTTTTCTGCTTGTGCTCCGTGAAGAACTGGATAGCCTCGCTGATGGTCATGTTCAAGATGTCGTCAACGTTCTTGCCCTGGAACTTCACATCCAGAATGTCGTGCTTGAACCGCTTGCCGTGACAAGCCTCGCACTGCAACACGAGGTCGGCCATGAATTGCATCTCAACGGTTATCACGCCCGCGCCCTTACACTCGTCGCAGCGTCCTCCGTCGGCATTAAACGAGAAATACTGGCTGGAGAAACCCATCTGCTTCGATAGGGGTTGGTCGGCTAAAAGGTCGCGAATGGCGTCGTAAGCCTTGACATAGGTGGCTGGATTGGAGCGCGACGATTTGCCGATGGGGTTCTGGTCGACAAACTCGACATGCTTGACGGCGAGATAGTCGCCATCTAACCCCATGTATTCGCCAGGAGCATCGCACACACCGCCCAAATGGCGCTTGAGGGCAGGGTAGAGAATGCCCTTGATGAGCGACGATTTGCCGCTGCCGCTGACTCCAGTAACCACCGTCATCACGTTCAGCGGAATCTCTACATCGATGCCTTTCAGGTTGTTCATGCGGGCACCCTTTATGATAATCTTGCGGTTCCACGGGCGATGACTCGTAGGAACGGGGATTTCGTCTTCGTGGTTCAGATAGCGAACGGTATAACTATTTGGAAAATGAGAAGTGAGAAATGATGAATGAGAAATGTCTGTGGGTACACTTCCTTCATAGACGATCTCGCCACCCAGGCGACCCGCGTCGGGACCCACGTCAATCAAGTAGTCGGCAGCGCGCATAATCTCTTCGTCGTGTTCCACAATGACTACGGTATTGCCGATGTCTCTCAGCTCCTTCAATACTTTGATGAGGCGGTCGGTATCGCGAGAATGGAGTCCGATGCTCGGCTCGTCTAATATATACAAGGAACCGACGAGCGACGAACCCAGCGAAGTGGTGAGGTTGATGCGCTGGCTCTCGCCACCGCTCAGCGAGTTGGACATGCGGTTCAGCGTGAGATAGCCCAAACCAACGTCCAAGAGGAACTGCAGTCTGGAGTTGATTTCCGTCAGCAGTCGTTTGCCAATCTGCTGTTCCTGTTCGGTCAGTTCCACTTGGTCGAACCACTGCTTCAGTCGGACGATAGGCATTTCCACCAGGTCGCTGATGCTTCGTCCGCCAATCTTCACATAGTTCGCCTCGGGTTTCAGGCGGGTGCCGTGACATTTCGGACACGTGGTCTTGCCACGATAACGACTCAGCATTACACGATACTGAATCTTATACTGATTGTCCTTCACCATCTGGAAGAAGGCGTCGATAGACACGCGGTCGTCCTTGGCGCGCCCTTTGTCTGAGGGGAGTCCGTGCCACAACTGGTCTTTCTGCTTCTGCGTCAGATTGTAATAGGGTTCGAAAATGGGGAAATCGTCCTGCAGCGCCCTGCGACAGAACTCTTCCTTCCACGTCTTCATCTTCTCGCCGTGCCAGCAGACCACACAACCGTCGTAAACGGAGAGGGTGGTATTGGGAATGACCAGATGTTCGTCAATGCCCATGATTTTTCCAAAGCCCTGGCATTCAGGACAGGCACCCACAGGCGAATTGAATGAGAACAGATTGTCGGAAGGCTCTTCAAACGTCATGCCGTCGGCCTCGAAACGCATGGAGAAATCATAGCTGATATTCGAGGGCAGGAACATCAGTCGGCACTCGCCACCACCTTCGTAGAAAGCCGTTTCGGCCGAATCGACCAGACGCGACACTACATCCTTCGCATCGTCAACCGACAAGCGGTCGATGACGAGGTAGAGGTCGGAGGGCTGAGGGTTGAGGGAAGATGCGTCGGCGAGATAATCGTCAATGCGCACGATATTACCACTGACCGCAATACGAGCATAACCATTCTGCAGATAAAGTTTCAGCTGTTGCTCGATGGTTCGTCCTTTGGCGATATGAATTGGCGCCATGACCACATATCGAGTGCCCTGCGCATACTGATGTGTGCAGGCTATGATGTCCTCGGTCGAATGTTTCTTGACCTCCTGTCCGCTAATGGGCGAGTAGGTGCGACCGATGCGAGCAAACAACAGGCGCAGGTATTCGTAAATCTCCGTAGTTGTGCCTACAGTAGATCGGGGATTGCGCGAGATGACCCGCTGCTCAATGGCAATGGCTGGCGGCAATCCCTTGATATAGTCGCATTCGGGCTTGTTCATGCGACCTAAGAATTGGCGTGCATAGCTCGACAGACTCTCCACATAACGGCGTTGTCCCTCGGCATAGAGCGTGTCGAAAGCCAGCGACGATTTGCCGCTGCCCGACACACCAGCTATGACCACCAACTTGCCACGTGGAATCTTCACGTCCACATTCTTCAGGTTGTTGACCCTGGCGCCTTTTATCTCGATGTAGTCACTCATAGGGAGCTTTTAAACGTTGAACGAAAGTTCGTCCTTGTCTTCCACCTTATTAATATATATAGTAGAACCAGCCTTCAGGTCGCCGTTGACAATCAGTTCAGAGATGCCGTCCTCGATGTAAGTCTGGATGGCGCGTTTCAGCGGACGGGCACCAAACTGCACGTCGTAGCCCTTTTCGGCTACAAAGGCCTTGGCTTCGTCGCTCAAGTTAATCTGATAGCCCAGGTCGTCTAAGCGCTTGTACAGCCCTTTGAGTTCTACGTCAATAATCTGCTTAATAGCGGTCAAATCCAACTGGTCGAAGGTGATAATCTCGTCGAGACGATTCAGGAACTCGGGCGAGAACTGCTTCGACAGGGCTTTCTGCACAATCTGGCGTGCATGCTCCTTGTCTTTTTCGTCGAGCATCAGATTCGAGCTGGAGGTGTTGAAACCGACCCCGCGTCCGAACTCCTTCAGTTGGCGTGTTCCTGCGTTCGAAGTCATGATGATGACGGTATTGCGGAAGTCAACGAAACGACCGTTGCCATCGGTCAAGCGACCCTCGTCCAGCACTTGCAACAAGAGGTTGAACACGTTGCCATGTGCCTTTTCGATTTCGTCGAGAAGCACAATCGAGTAGGGGCGGCGGCGCACTCGTTCGGTCAGTTGTCCGCCCTCCTCGTAACCGACATATCCCGGAGGCGCACCAATCAGTCTTGACACGTTGAACGATTCGGTGTATTCGCTCATATCAACACGAATGAGCGCATCAGCCGAACCGAACATAAACTCAGCCAACTTCTTGGCGAGATAGGTCTTGCCAACGCCCGTTGGTCCAAGGAACATGAAAGCACCAATAGGATGGTTCGGGTCTTTCAGTCCTACACGGTTGCGCTGAATGGCGCGCACCATCTTGTCGATGGCTTTGTCCTGTGCAATGACCTGACCTTTCAGTTCCTGCGCCATGCCTTTCAGTCGGATGCCTTCCTCCTGAGCCATGCGTTGTACGGGAACGCCTGTCATCATTGAAACGACATCAGCCACCTCTTCGGCAGTTACCGTCTGACGAACATCCGTCTCGCCTTCCAGCCACTTGCGGTTCAGCTCTTGCAGTTCCTTTTCCAATACCGTCTGACGGTCTCTGTAACCGGCTGCCAACTCAAAGTTCTGGTCGCTTACAGCCTGTTGCTTCTTGGTGATGATGAGTTTAATCTCCTGTTCCTTCTCGGTGATTTCGGGAGGAATATTCGCATTCTTCAAATGTACGCGCGAGCCTACCTCGTCCAAAGCATCAATCGCCTTGTCGGGCATGAAGCGGTCGTTGACATATCGTGCTGTCAGTTTGACACATGCCTCCAGCGCATCGTCGGTGTAGCTCACGTGGTGATGATACTCGTAACGGTCGCGCAGGTTGTGCAGAATCTCCAGCGTCTCTTCGTTGGTCGTGGGTTCTACCTGAACTTTCTGGAAACGGCGCTCCAAGGCTCCGTCTTTCTCAATGGAGTTGCGGTATTCGTCCAGCGTGGTCGCACCGATACATTGTATCGTTCCTCTGGCCAATGCGGGTTTCAGAATGTTGGCTGCATCCATAGAACCAGGTGTAGAACCAGCGCCAATCAATGTGTGAATCTCGTCCACGAAGATGATGATGTCGGGATTCTGTTCCAGTTCCTTTACCAGCATCTTCATGCGCTCTTCAAACTGTCCGCGATATTTTGTTCCTGCCACTACGCCCGTCATGTCGAGTGTTACCAGTCGCTTATTAAATAAGGTAGGCGAGCAGTGGTGGCCAGCAATCATCTGCGCCAAGCCTTCCACGATGGCGCTCTTGCCGACACCGGGTTCACCGATTAATATCGGGTTGTTCTTCTTACGGCGACCCAGAATCTCAATGACACGCTGAATCTCTTTTTCGCGACCAACACAGGGGTCCAACTTTCCTTCAGAAGCCTGAAGGGTTAAGTCGGTGCCGAAGTTATCGAGTACGGGAGTCTTCGATTTCGTTTTCTGCTGCGTGGTCGTGGTGGTTGACTTTCCTGTGGTTGAACCATTGGACGCGGTGTTTCCCGTCGAGGTTTCTTCCTCTTCGTAGTCCTCTTCGGGCAGACCTATTCCATTTTTCACACTGAGCAGAGTCAGTGCGTCTTCATAATTTACATTGTTCATTTCTAAAACTTGTTTAGCTCCGTTATTCCCCATGTCGTGCAAAATGGCGAGCAAGAGATGCTGCTCTTCCACACGAGTCATGCGCTGCAGACGCGCCTCGAGAACGGCCAGTTTCAAAATATTGCTTGCCTTCTCGTTCAGCACCAGTTCGCTGGTGTTGATAGGCATGTTCAGCTCGTCCTCTCTGACACGCATCTCCAGTTCCGTCTTCACCGACTGCACATTCACGTCCAGTCGCTGAAGCACTTCCTTTACAGGTCCTTCCTTCATGCGCATAAGTCCTAACATCAAGTGTTCAGGACCCACACTTCGGCTGGCCAGTCGGCTAGCTTCTTCGCGCGAGAAGGCGAGAATCTCGGATACTTTGGGTGAAAATTGACTTGTCACTATATTTACAATTTTACTATTTACAATTTACTATTTATTCTTCGACAATTGACGATTTACAAATTCCGTGCCAAAAACAGTTTCTTCGTAATACCCTTGGGTAGTTCAGTCTCGTAATGAGTCACCATGATCATGGTTTTGTTCCTTCGCTGACAGAACGTCTCAATAATGTCCTTGGCCAGTCGGCGGTTCCAAAGGTCCAGTCCGTGCAGGGGTTCGTCGAGTATCAACAGCTGCGGGTCTTTCACAAAGGCACGCGCCAGCAAAATCAGTCGCTGTTCGCCACTCGACAGTTGCAGGAACCTGCGTTCTGCCAAATGACCGATGCCAAAGATGTCGAGCCACCAGTGGCACTTTTCGTAGTCTTGCTCGTTAGGCACTGCATACAGGCCGATGGAGTCCATGAGACCGCTGGCCACAATGCGAATAGCGGGCAAGTCGCGCTTGTAGGAACGGTGCATCTCGGGCGACACATAGCCGATGTGTTTCTTGATGTCCCAGATGCTCTCGCCCGAACCTCTTGGACGGTCGAACAGCGTGATGTCGCAGGCATAGCTCTGCGGATTGTCGGCACACACCAACGACAGCAAGGTTGACTTACCACTGCCATTTTGTCCTGACAGGGCCCAACGGTCGCCGTTCATCACAGTCCAGTTCACGTCTTTTAGGATGGTTCTTTCGCCATAGCGAATGCTGACATCCTTCATTTCTACGACTTTCTGGCAGTCGTAGTCGTTGTCGTGGTAAGGCAGGTTGAGAATGGCCTGCCTCTTCTCCTCGCTCAACACTTGGGCGGGGATGGGTTGTTGGTGTGCGTAATAGTCGTCCACCGTTTCATACACTTGTTCGCCGTTGGGTGTTATCTCTATCACCTTGCTTACAAATTCGGGGATGTCGTCGGTCTTCGACAATACCAACATCACTTCAATATCGCGCTCAGTGGTCAGCACGCTCAGCAGTTCTTTCAGTTGGTCGCGCGTCTCAGCATCCAGTCCGATGAATGGGTTGTCCATGATGAGCAACTTCGGATTGGCAAAGAGTGTCTTCGTCAACTGGAACTTCCTCAGTTCGCCACTTGACAAGATGATGATATACTTGTCGAGAAACTCCTCCATGTGGAACAGCTTGTACAGATGCGCCTGTAGCTTTCTGCGCTCCTCGGTGTCCTCACCCGCCAATTTGTATGCTTTCTCCAGCAACTCTCCAACCGTTGGCGTTTCGTGGTCTATGTCGTGCTGATTCCATCGCAGTTGCAGATAATATTGTCCGTCCACGTTCACGCCATACGAATCTGTAAAGGCGATGTAGCGCACGCGGTCGGAGGCCAGCTGTTTGCGCAGTTGGTCTATGTATAGCGTCTTTCCGCTTCCGTTTCTTCCAACGATGGCTGTTACTTTTTGCATCTTTGAACTTTGAACTTTGAGGTTTGAGAATTGAGTTTTATGATTACTTCTTGACGCGGGAACTGTTTTTGACGACAAAATCCTTCCAGCCTTTGTAATGTGCCTGACTCTCAGGACGATTCATCTGCATATAGTGGCAATAGGCGGCGCCCAGAGCATCGGTTGCGTCCATAAACTTGGTCAGCGCCTCTTTGTCAAACTTCAGCAGTCGTTGCAACATGCCGGCAACTTGCTCCTTCGAGGCAGCACCATTGCCGGTTATCGCCATCTTGATCTTCATGGGCGCATATTCGTGGATGGGTACTCCGTGATGTATCGCAGCAGCGATGGCTGTGCCTTGCGCTCGTCCCAACTTCAGCATGGTCTGCACGTTCTTGCCGAAGAACGGTGCCTCAATCGCCATTTCGTCAGGCAGATAAGCGTTGATGATGCCTGTTACGCGCTCAAAGATATGACCCAGTTTCAGGTAACCGTCGGCAAACTTGCGCAGGTCGATAACGCCCATCGTTATCATCTCTGCCTTTCCGTCAGTCACCTTGATAACGCCATAGCCCATAAGGTTTGTTCCAGGGTCAATGCCCAGAATAATCTTCTCCATAGTTTGCAAAGGTACGAATAAGTGAGTAAAATACCAAATTTATTAGTGTATTTTCTAAAGATTTTGATAGCTGAAAGAACAACGTATTGGAAAATTCTGTATATTTGCAGCATGAAACAGTTTAACTAAAACCTCAATGCTTATGAAAGTAGGAATCCCAAAAGAAATTAAGAACAACGAGAACCGTGTAGGCATGACGCCTGCAGGAGTAGCAGAACTGACAAGAAGAGGTCATGAGGTGTGTGTACAACATACCGCTGGCGAAGGCTCGGGCTTTAAAGACGAGGACTACGTGAAGGCGGGCGCAAAGATATTGCCTGAGATAGCCGATGTGTACAGAGAGTGCGACATGATAGTAAAAGTGAAAGAGCCTATTGAGCCAGAATATAAGTTGGTGAGAAAGGGACAACTGATATTTACCTACTTCCATTTTGCTTGTGAAAAGGAACTGACAGATGCCATGTTGGCGAGCGGAGCTATTTGCTTGGCCTACGAGACGGTACAGTTGCCTAACGGAGCACTGCCCTTGTTGCAACCGATGAGCGAGGTGGCTGGAAGAATGGCTACGCTGAACGGAGCTTATTACCTGCAGAAGACGAAGGGTGGAAAGGGCAAATTGATTAGTGGTGTTCCTGGTGTGAGTCCTGCTCGTGTTCTGGTACTGGGTGGTGGCGTTGTTGGTGAGGCTGCAGCGCTGATGGCAGCTGGACTGGGTGCTGAGGTGACGATAACGGATATTTCATTACCTAGACTGCGCCAATTGGACATTGAGACTCCTGCCAACGTGCATACACTCTATTCTTCGGAGCATAACATCAGACAGCAATTACCTACGGTAGATATTGTTGTGGGAAGTGTACTGGTTCCTGGCGACAAGACACCACACCTGATAACGCGCGATATGCTGAAACTGATGGAGCCAGGAACGGTGCTTGTGGATGTGGCAATCGATCAGGGCGGATGTTTCGAGACATCACACCCGACAACACACAGCGACCCTGTTTACACATTGGACGGCATTGTACACTATTGCGTAGCTAATATCCCTGGAGCTGTGCCAAACACTTCGACCCTGGCACTGACCAATGCTACGCTGAAGTATGCTATCGCTTTGGCTGATAAGGGTTGGGAGAAGGCCTGCAAGGACGATGCAGCTTTGGCTAAAGGCTTGAACATTATAGAAGGAAAGGTGGTGTTTAAGGCCGTTGCTGATGTGTTCGGACTACCTTATCACGAGTGGAAAAGCTAAGATTAAAGAAATACGATGTAAGAAGAAAATGGGGCTGCCGTTTGGTAGTCCCATTTTTTATCGCTAACTTTGCAGCGATTATGAAAGAAGTGACCATAAAAGATGACGTGTTGCGCAAGGCAGCAGGCGAGGGTATGGATGCCTTTGTCGGCGCTTTTGTGCAGGCTATCAAGGAAGCCATCGGTGGCGAATTGACGGCAGCAACGCTGGGCGAACTGAACAGTGACCAGATTACTTTGTTGGCGTGGGACGTGTTACACGAAGAGGTGATGGACGGCGGTTTTGTACAATTGATACACAACGGCTACGGTCCGTTTATCTTCAAGAATCCGTTTGCAAAAGCAGTAAAACTTTGGGGCATGAGAGAGTTGTCAAAGTTGGTGTACGATGCGCACACGCTTTATGTCAAATACCACGAGCCGTTGGAGAAAGACTGCACGGACGATGAGTTTATGGCGCTGTTTGAGCAATTCCCCGAATTTGACGATATGGACGATGAGTTCGTAGAGAAAGAGGAAGCGTGGACTGAACAGATAGCCCGTTATATCGACGAGAACATTGATCGCTTCGCAATAGTAAAATAGTACAATTACTCAATCAATTGTAAATGGTAAATAGTCAAATCGTAAATAACTAAGGTGAATAAGGAAGAAGAACTGATCAGGAAGAAAAGTCCTGTAAACATAAGAAACAAAAAGGCCTCGTTTGAATATTTCTTCATCGAGACCTTTACTGCTGGCATTGTGCTGACGGGAACGGAAATTAAGAGCATCCGACTGGGAAAAGCCAGTCTGGTTGATACGTATTGCTTCATCACCAACGGAGAATTGTGGGTGAGAGGCATGAACGTGTCGCCTTATTTCTATGGCTCGTACAACAACCACGAGATGAAGCGCGACAGAAAGCTGTTGCTGACGCGGAAAGAGATACAAAAACTGGATGCGGCAACCAAACAGACCGGTTATACCATTGTTCCTCTGCTGGTGTTTATTGACCAGAAAGGCAGGGCGAAGATGGATATTGCTCTATGTAAAGGTAAAAAGGAGTTTGACAAACGTCAGACATTAAAGGAAAAGGAAGACAAGCGCGAGATGGATCGCGCCATGAAGGTATACAGATGAACACAACACTCGAAGACTTAGCGAAGGAAAGAATACTCATTCTGGATGGTGCCATGGGCACCATGATTGGTGAACTGACGGGAAAAACAGGAAACTCTGACGAGTTGAACCTGACGAATCCCGAGCTCATCGAAGACATACACCGCAGATACCTGAAAGCAGGTGCTGACATTATTACCACCAATACGTTCAGTTCGCAACGCATTTCGCAGGCTGATTACCATTTGGAATCAAAGGCGCGCGAAATGGCGCTAGAAGGAGCTCGCATAGCTCGCAAATGTGCCGATGAATTCTGTTCTTCGGAGAAACCTCGCTTTGTAGCTGGCTCCATCGGTCCTACGAACAAAACCTGCTCTATGTCGCCCGACGTGAGCAATCCTGCATTGCGCGACTTGACTTACGACGAATTGTACGAGGCTTATTTCGAAGAGGCTGATGCCTTGATAGAGGGTGGAGTTGATGCCTTGTTGATAGAGACTATTTTCGATACGCTGAATGCGAAGGTAGCTTTGGACGCCTCGATTCAGGCAATGAAGAAGCACGAGAAGCAGTTGTCCCTGATGCTCAGTGTGACGGTGAGCGACTTAGCTGGCAGAACGCTGAGTGGTCAAACGCTGGATGCTGTGTTGGCAAGTGTGAGCACTTATCCTATCTTCAGCATCGGACTGAACTGCTCGTTTGGTGCGAAGCAGATGTTACCCTTCCTGCGCCAACTGGCTCGTAAGGCTCCTTATTACATCAGTGCTTATCCCAATGCCGGTCTTCCCAACGCAATGGGACTTTACGACGAGACGGCAGAGAGTATGGCTCCACAAATGGGGCAGATGGTGGACGAAGGTTTGGTGAACATTATCGGAGGCTGTTGTGGTACCGACGAACATTTCATCGCGAAATATCCTGCCTTGGTAGAAGGTAAGAAACCCAGAAAACCTGCAGAGAAACCTGAGACCATGTGGCTGAGCGGACTCGACATGCTGGACGTGACCAAAGACGTGCACTTCGTGAATGTGGGTGAACGGTGCAACGTGGCGGGTTCTAGAAAATTCCTCCGACTGATTAAGGAGAAACAATATGATGAGGCTGTTTCAATAGCACGCAAGCAAGTGGCTGACGGAGCGTTGGTAATCGACATCAATATGGATGACGGACTTTTGGATGCTCGTCAGGAGATGGTTAATTTCCTTAACATGATAGCTGCCGAGCCCGATATCGCCTCAGTACCTGTAATGCTCGATTCCTCAGATTGGAATGTGATAGTCAGTGGACTGAAATGTGTGCAGGGAAAGAGTATCGTGAACAGCATCTCGTTGAAAGAAGGCGAAGAGGTGTTCATCAAGCACGCCATGGATGTGAAACGCTATGGTGCCGCAGTAGTGGTAATGTGTTTCGACGAAGAAGGTCAAGCTACGAGCTATGAACGAAGAATAGAAATAGCTAAACGTGCATATTATATTCTAACCCAGCAAGTTGGAATGAATCCGCTTGATATTATCTTCGACCCCAATATCTTGGCTGTAGCTACAGGAATGCCTGAGCATGATGCTTATGCTGCCGACTTCATCAGAGCTACCCAATGGATTCGTGAAAACCTTCCTGGGGCTCATGTCAGCGGAGGTGTCAGCAACCTCTCGTTCTCGTTCCGAGGTAATAACTACATCCGTGAGGCCATGCACGCCGTATTCCTCTATCATGCCATTCAGTCAGGTATGGACTTTGGTATCGTCAATCCTGCTACAAAAGTTCTTTACACGGACATTCCCCAAGACCAATTAGAAATCATCGAAGATGTCATCTTGAACAGGAAGTCTGGTGCTTCAGAAAAGTTGATTGCCTTGGCGCAGGAATTGGCTCAAGAGGAAGCTGGTAAATCCAGTGAAACTAGCACAACTAGTAAGACTAGTGAAATTAGAAGCGGTTCCGTTGAGGAGCGCCTGCAACAAGCCCTTATCAAAGGCGTTGGCGATTACCTGCAAGAAGATTTGGAAGAGGCGCTGAAACAATATCCCAAGGCCGTCAGCATCATCGAGGGTCCTTTGATGGCTGGCATGAACAAGGTCGGCGAATTGTTTGGCGCAGGCAAAATGTTCTTGCCCCAGGTGGTGAAGACAGCCCGCACCATGAAGCAAGCCGTAGCCATTCTGCAACCCTATATTGAGGCGGAGCAGTCGGAAGGCGCCAAGAAGGCGGGCAAGGTTTTGCTTGCTACCGTGAAGGGCGACGTGCACGATATCGGAAAGAACATAGTCAGCGTGATATTAGCCTGCAACAACTACGAGGTCATAGATATGGGCGTGATGGTTCCTGCCGAGCAGATTGTGCGAAAGGCAAAGGAGGAACAGGTGGACATGATTGGCCTTTCTGGACTGATTACTCCGTCGCTGGAAGAAATGGTGAATGTGGCGCACGAGATGCAGCGTGCCGGTTTGGACATCCCAATTATGATTGGTGGGGCAACCACTAGCGAACTGCATGTAGCTTTGAAAATTGCTCCCGTTTATGGCGGTCCTGTGGTGTGGATGAAAGACGCCTCGCAAAACGCCCTTGTTGCTGCCAAGCTGATGAACAAGGAGGAAGAACAACAGATGGAAAAAGAGTTGGATGCAAAATATGAGCATCTGCGCGAAGCCTACGAAACGGAGCAGCAGCAGTTGTTGTCGTTGGAAGAGGCACGAAAGAAGAAACCCAACCTCTGGGAAGATTAAACTAAACTTTTTGCAAGAATAACAATAAAAATAATGAATATGCGAAAAACCCTGCTTTTCTTAGGTCTGATGCTGACGATGGTCTTGTCGGCACAACCTAAACGTGAGTTTCGTGGAGCCTGGATACAGAGTGTGAACGGGCAGTTTATGGGCATGGGCACCGAAGCCATGCAGAAGACGCTGAGTTACCAATTGGACGAGTTGCAGAAGGATGGTTGTAACGTCATCATCTTCCAGGTTCGCCCAGAATGTGATGCGCTTTACGAGAGTTCGTTGGAACCTTGGAGCTGCTATCTGACGGGAAGGCAGGGCAAGGCTCCCCAGCCTTATTGGGACCCTTTGGCTTGGATGGTGCAACAGTGCCACCAGCGCGGTATGGAGCTGCACGCTTGGATTAATCCCTATCGTGCCAAGACGAAGACGGCCCATGCAAATGCCAGCAATCATGTGGTGGTTCAGCACCCCGAGCGTTGTTTCGACTATGACGGACTGAAAGTGTTGAATCCTGCATTGAAGGAGAACCGCGACTATATCTGTCAAGTGGTAACAGACATCTTGGAGCGTTATGATGTTGACGGACTGCATATCGACGATTATTTCTATCCTTATCCCACGCCAGGAATCAATATCCCCGACGAAGCCAATTTCAGGGCCGATCCTCAAGGATTTACCGATATAGGCGATTGGCGCAGAAACAACGTAAACCTGTTTATCGAACAACTTTGGGCTACCATCCGCACCGTAAAGCCTTGGGTGAAGTTCGGTGTGTCGCCTTTCGGCATCTACCGCAATCAGAAGAGCGACCCCAACGGCAGTAAGACCAATGGTCTGCAGAACTACGACCAGCTGTATGCCGACGTGCTGTTGTGGGTAGACAACGGATGGGTGGACTACTGCGTCCCTCAGCTGTATTGGGAGATTGGTCATAAGGCTGCCGATTACGACGAGCTGATACATTGGTGGAACAAGTATTGCACCAAGACCACGTTGGTGATTGGTGAGGATGTGGAACGCACCGCTAAGGCTAACCAGATGGCGCGCAAGATGGCGCTACATGCTGAACTGCCCAATGTGAAAGGCACCGTGCTGTGGTATGCGAAGGCAGCTGTCGATAACGTTGGTAATTATGGTACACGCCTGCGTGAACTCTATTGGCGCTATCCTGCCTTGCAACCCGTGATGAAACACATCGACGATAAGGCACCCAAAAAGCCTAGTAAGTTGAAGGTCATAGATATTGAGGGTCAGAAGGTTCTGTTCTGGACGGCTCCGAAGGGCGAAGGTTGGAAGAATGCTGCCAACAATTATGCCATCTATCGCTTTGAGCAGGGCGAGAGGGTTGATATCAACGACGCCTCGCATCTGGTCACCATTACCCCCGACACCCACTACGAACTGCCTCAGGCCGAAAGTGGAAGCAAGTGTGTATATGCAGTAACTGCCCTCGACCGTATGCAGAACGAGAGCAGTTACAAGAAAGTAAAGGTGAAGTATTAACTCCGCAGATAGGGGTTATACATCAACTCATCCGCAATCGTGCTTTGGGGACCGTGTCCTGAGAGCACGATTGTTTCTTTAGGTAGTTTCGCTACAATGTTTTTCAGGCTCTGCTCCATCTCTTGCCATGAGCCTCCGTCAAAGTCGGTGCGTCCTATGCTCATACGGAACAGCGTATCGCCCGTGAAGCAAGTATGCTCCGCTTCGCAGTAGAGAAGGGCTGAGCCTGGGGTGTGTCCTGGAGTCTGCATTACCTTTAGCGTGTGGTTGCCAAAGGTAATGGTGTCGCCATCTTTCAGCCATCGTCCCACCTCTGCCTCACAATTCTCAATGTCAATGCCGAAGAGTTCTTTGGCCTGCTTCATCAGATGTTCTATCAGAAAATCATCTTCTTTGCACACCTCCACCTTCAGACCGAATTCGCTGAAGATGTATGCATTGCCGAAGTTATGGTCCAGGTGTCCGTGAGTAGCTATCAGGTGTACGGGCTTCAGGGAGTTTTCACGAACGTAATCCGTGAGCGCACTTTTCTCATCGGGAAAGAAAGCGCCACAATCTATGATGACACACTCCTTTGTGTCGTCGCTCACCACGTAGCAGTTCTCCTGCAACGGATTACACATGAATCGCTTGATGTTAACCATTAACCAATAACCATTAACCAATAACCATTATACGGGCACGTATATACAATGTTTCTCCTTAAACCATTCCTCGCTGAACCAGCTGCTCAACTCCTCCGTATCCACGATTTTGCGGAATGGTTGTGTCTCAGCCTGCACGTCGCCACCTTTCAGACAGATCACTCCGTTGGGCATTGCGTTGTGCTGTTCCTTCGAAATGTTCTTGCGCACAATCTTCATCAGGTCGGGTAGGGGCATTACCGCACGACTTACCACAAAGTCATATTTGCCCTTCTCGTCCTCGCCACGCAGATGTTCCGGACGACAATTCTTCAGTCCGATAGCGTTGCAAACCTCCTGAGCCACGCGTATCTTCTTGCCCGTTCCGTCAATCAGCTTAAAATCGCATTCGGGAAAGAGAATGGCCAGAGGAATACCTGGGAAACCGCCACCCGTACCGAAGTCCAGAATCTTGGTGCCTGGGGTAAACTGAATCATCTTGCCAATGGCCAGCGAGTGCAGCACGTGGTGTTCGTACAGGTTGTCAATGTCCTTGCGCGAAATGACGTTTATCTTGGCATTCCAGTCACGATACAGAGCGTCGAGCGCAGCAAATTGTTGCTGTTGCCCGACGCTGATGTTTGGGAAATATTTCTGAATGATTTCCATATTCTGCTTTTAGCTTTGAATTTTGAGGTTTGAACTTTATGATATGTTCGCAGTTCGGAGTAATCACAAAACTCAAATCTCAAACCTCAAAGTAAGTTACCCGTTCATACTTAATAAGAACTCTTCGTTCGAGTGCGTCTGGATAAGACGGTCGTGCACCGTATTCATTGCCTCGATGGGGTTCATTTCGGCAATAAACTTGCGGATAATCCACATACGGTTCAGCGTGGTCTGATCCTGCAACAGGTCATCACGACGCGTAGAGCTCTGTACCAAGTTGACAGCAGGGAAGATGCGCTTGTTAGCCAACATGCGGTCTAACTGCAACTCAGAGTTACCCGTACCCTTGAATTCCTCGAAGATCACCTCGTCCATCTTGCTGCCTGTATCCGTCAGAGCCGTTGCAATGATAGTCAGCGAACCGCCTCCCTCAATGTTACGGGCAGCACCGAAGAAACGCTTAGGCTTCTGCAGGGCGTTGGCATCCACACCACCCGTCAGCACCTTACCAGATGCAGGCGCTACGGTGTTGTAGGCACGGGCCAGACGTGTGATAGAGTCGAGGAAGATGACTACATCATGTCCGCACTCCACCATACGCTTTGCCTTCTCCAGCACGATACCGGCAATCTTCACGTGACGGTCGGCAGGCTCGTCGAACGTCGAGGCTATCACCTCTGCGTTTACCGTACGGGCCATATCCGTTACCTCCTCAGGGCGCTCGTCAATGAGCAACATCATGATGTAAGCTTCCGGATGGTTGGCAGCTATGGCGTTGGCAATGTCCTTCATCAGGATAGTCTTACCCGTCTTTGGCTGAGCCACAATCAGTGCACGCTGACCCTTACCGATAGGAGCAAATAGGTCGACAATACGCACCGAAGGATTCGTCGTTGCACGGTCGCCACAGAGTGTGAACTTCTCATCGGGGAAGAGTGGCGTCAGGTGCTCAAAGGCCACACGGTCGCGCACCTCCTGAGGCAGACGTCCGTTGATGGTGTTCACCGTGTTCATGGCGAAGTATTTCTCGTTGTCATGTGGAGGACGAACGGTACAATCTACCACATCGCCCGTTTTCAGTCCGTAGCGCTTAATCTGCTGAGGACTTACGTAGATATCGTCGGGCGAAGACAAGTAGTTATAGTCGCTTGAGCGCAGGAAACCGTAACCGTCCTGCAGCAGTTCCAGTACGCCGTTGCCTGTAATCAGGTCGTTGAAATCATATTTTTCGCCACCACGAGGTGCGTTGTATGCAGCGCGTTCTCCAGCAACTACAGGCTCCTGAGCCTGTGCTACCGGACGGTCAAAGATGTCGAGCGTAGGAATGGCTGCACCGTCCTCAATGGGCAGGTCGACTACGGGAATGAAGTCTGTACCGTCGCCAGGATCACCTTCCCATACGCCGTCCAGCGAGGGAACGTACTCTTGCTGTGCGTTCATCTTTTCCTGCAATTGGTTCAGCAACGATGGGTCAACCGTCTCTTCTGTGGAAGCACCTTCAGCCTCGGGGATAATGTCCTCGGCAACCTGTGCTTCAGCCTGAGCTTCGGCTTGTGCCTTTGCCTCTTCTTCTGCCTTCTTGGCAGCCTCGGCAGCAGCTATCTCTTCCAGTTCTTTCTTCGACTTGCGTCCGCGCTTTTTGGGTGCGGGTTTCTCTTCCTCTGCTTTCTCCTCTACAGCGGCCTGCTCATTGGCAGCAGCCTCGGCAGCCTCCTGCTCGGCAAACAGCGAGTCCAGTGTCTTTTTCTTCTCAGGCTTTACTGCCTTTGCGTCCAGGTTCTCGCCATCGCTGCCATTCACGGTATACACCTTGCTGGTGTCCTTGGCTATGCGAGTACGTTTACGCTTAGGGGTTGGTTTTCCTGCAGCAGAATCCTCTGCAGCCTTGTCTAAGATAGCGTAAATCACGGTTTCTAATTCGTCATCCTGTGAAACCTTTACGCCCAATTCATTGGCTATCTCCATCAATTCGGGGATAGGCATTTTTGCTAATTCGTCTTTCGTGTACATAATATATACAGTAATTCGTTATTATTCGAATGTGTTGAAATTGATTTTGGAAATGAAGTGCTTCACGAACGGAAACACTGTTTTTCTGAAATTCGACTGCAAAGGTACACATTATCTTTCGAACCACCAAATTTTCCGCCTTAAAAGTTTTCAGTGCAAGGTTTCATGTTGATCATCCAAATGTATTGTCTGAATAATTTTACTTGTTTCATCGGGATATGGGTTTCCCGGATTGGGGAGTTAAGAACGATGTGTAATACAGAAACTTCAAAAAGTGATCAGTAGCACCGTGTTACATATATCGGATGTGAGAAGTTCCCACAACATGATGTTTATCCTGTTGATTTGGGAGGAGTGTTATAAAACACATTTTATTTCTTGCGCAGCTCCTATTTTTTGTGTACCTTTGCACCTCGAAAAAATTCGTATTTTCATTCATAGGTTTATAATTTACTTTTATTTCGTCCGCTGTGAAGTTCGCGAATTGATTTTAGTTCGATGCTCGTCATTCTGCAGAGTTTGGCGAGTATTTTTTTGTTTTTATGGCTGTTTCCAAATATTTTTTGTATCTTTGCACGTACATTATTATATTATTAGGAATATGAGACCCGCTATACCATACTCAATGGATGAACTCCTGGAGTTTTCTGAACTTCAGGAGAGTCAGGAGAATGGCGACGAACCGGTTCTTGATGGACAAGGCAACTGATTTTTACGCTAAAAATTTGCAGGTATCAGATAATATGTGTACCTTTGCAGCGCTAAGAATACATCATCTTAGATACTCATAAGAAAGAAGAAAATTTTTAATGGTTAAATTTATTTTTAGGCTGCGCACTTAGTCGTGATGACTGGGTGCGTTTTTTGTTGCCAGGATGGAATACACTTTGGATGAAATGGTTCATGATATATCCAAAGTCACAAGGGGTCAGGCACCGTGTTACACAATAGAGTAGGGGACCGACAGATTTTCTGTCAGTCCCCACTTTCTTTATGCCATGCAACTCGTAACTCCCATCGTGGTCGCGATTGCTGTCAGTATGCTGATAAGCAACTGAATAAGCCATTTCCAGGTCTCTTTCTTCATCGTTTACCTCCTTTCCTTAAATCCTATTTCCGCTGAAGCGAAGCGCCCGAAGGCGCTATCGCTTAATCCCCAGTGCCCGCAGGCTTCTCCTCCTTCGGCGCCTCATAGTCCGTCGCCTCCTCGAAGGTGATATCGCCCAGCATGGCCACAGCAGCACGGGTCACACCGTTCTGCGTCGAGGTGGTATACTCGGGCTGGAACAGGATGCGGGGACTCAGGGTCGAGGCGGTCAGGTCCTTCGCGTCCTCGAAACCACCGCGCTTATTGCGCAGTCCGCACTTGAAGATGCCCACATTCTCAATCTTCACCTTCTCGCCCAGCCCGATGAAATGGCGCAGGGCGAAGCCCAACTCATCCAGCACGGCGATGCAGTCACTTCGCTTCACCGAAGCCTGGGTCTGGATGAAGTCCGCCAGCTGTCGCGTGGTGATGTGCTTCTGGTTATACACTGCCTTGGCATAATACTTGCCGTAACCCAATGACTTGGGACTTGTCTGCTTCTTCTTAATAAATTTCTGACTCATAATTCTTTAATTTTTAATGGTTAATGTTTAATGGTTATTGGTTATTGGTTTTGTCTCTCTCGCCGAGCCGCTCGGTTGCGCCTGCCGAGCCTTTCCGCATAGGGTGCCGAGCCTTTCCGCTGAGTGTGCCGATAGGCTGCGCGCCTGCCTTTCATCCACTCGGGAGGTCTTCCCTTCAAATGACAATGCAAAGGTACACATTTTTCAAGGTGCCTCCAAATTTTTGGCCGTTTTGGGCGAAAAACCACGATTTTCGTGCTGAAAATCGAGCATGTTTTATTTTAGCACCACTTTTAGGTGCAAAAAGAGGTTACCTCGACAGTGTGATGTCTGTCAACCGAGATAGGAAAAGACAATGTCATTAGTCATTAGTCATTAGTCATTAACGTTTTTGGAATGTCAAAAACGGCCACTATATAATAAAATATATATATTTTATTTATAGTGAGCAAAATGACTGAATTCGAAATTCTTAATGACTAATGACTAATGACTAATGACAGTTTCGGAAATTCGGTTGACTGTTTTGCTTATTTTCTGATGTTGTTGACAGTCGTTTTACTGAATAAGTTGACAGGCTTCCTGACATCGTTGACAGTATTTCTGATTTCGTTGACATTTTCCTGAAAGTGTTGACAACTGAGAATACTGCCGCCTGCAAAGTTAGGGATTAATCTGCACACTCTTGTCATTTTTCTGATAAGTCTGTCTTTTGTGTACCTGCGTTCTGTCAGCCAAAAATTTGGCGGTCTCATTTTATTTTTGTATATTTGCGGCCAGAAAAACTAAAAACAGATAAAATGATGATGAAACAGAAATTCTTTGTAATGTTTGCAGCCACCATGCTCTTGTTGTGCATGGTAGCCTGCACGCCCAAGAGTGACAACCCTGCAAATACGAGTCAACAAGAACTGGAACAGAGCGTTGTGGGAGTGTGGTGCGAGGAGTTCGACTATAAGGACGTGACGGAGGACGGCAAGGCGTTTAACCGCGCGCTGATAGTGGTGGAGGCCAAGGCCGATCACACGGGTTATGTGGCGCTGGCGGTGTTTGACGACGAGTTCAACGAACCGCTGAAGGTTTACGGTGGTCCGAAGGATGCACCATTCACATGGCAGGTGACAGCGGAAGGGGACATCAACTTGAAAGACGCGAGGACGGACACGCCCCAGACATCGGCGCCCCATAGGCGCAGTGGCGAAAACCACACGGGCTTTGTGGATGTAGGTCAGATAAAGATGAGTTGCGCGCAGGGTGGTATCGCCTTCAGCAATGCATCGCATAACGGTTCGCTTGCCAAGGCTCAGGGAACCACGAACGATTTGATAGGCGACTGGATGGCGAAATCGACGCTTCCACCAGCCTGCATCACTGACAGCATACCCGTGGAGATTTTCCCCGACTATATGAACTATGTGTTCACTTATCCGTCGGTCGACCCCTTCGGCAATCCCTGTACGCTGAGTGGCACCATCACGGTGGATAAGTCGCTGATACAGAACAATGAGCCCTTCCACGGCATTCTGCTCTATAACCACTTCACCATCTACGCCACCTCGCAGGCTCCTTCGCGCGGAGCTATCGAGTTTCCGACGGGAGCAGCCCTCACGCACTTCATCGTGGTGGCACCCGACTACTACGGCTTCGGCGTCACCGAGAAGGAGCCACAGGCTTACTGCATATCGCGGGCCAACGGGCGTGCTGCGCTGGATGCTTATCTTGCGGCCAAGCGATTGATAGAAGACCTGGAGGTGAAGAAGGGCGACGACTTCATCGTTGCAGGATATTCGGAGGGTGGACAGACCACGATGGGGGTGCTGCGTGAGATTTCTGAGCGCCATTCTGAAATCAAGGTGAAGCGCGCCTTTGCCGGCGACGGTCCCTATGACATCAATTCGATGTACGACGCCATTACCAAAGGTACCACCGAGATGCCCAGCACCGTGTGCAACGTGCTCTACGCCTTCAACCACTTCTTCCAACTGGGCTACGATATCCACGATTATCTGAAGGACCCCGTGGCAACAAACTTCAACGACTGGTTCCTCAGCAAGCAATATAAACGCAAGGCGCTTGACGAAGAGCTGATCGTGACTAAGGAGACGGCCAAGATCTGTACCGACGACGTGCTCAACATCAACAGTCAGCTGTCGCGCCGCTTCAAGGAGGCTTTCAGCGCTGACGCACTGACCAGCGGATGGAAACCCCGAAGCGACCTTGACGTGATGCTATTCCACGACACGAAAGATGACGTGGTGCCGGTGGAGAACTTCTATGCCATGAGAGACTTCCTCAAAGATAATGGCATCAAGACGGAGGAATTGGTGGACCACTATAGCGGTACGGCAAAAGAGGACCTCAACGTAACCAACCACGAGGCGTCGGCTGCTGTCTTCTTCCTGAAAATTATAGCGTGGATACGAGCGAACTATTAACAAAGAAAAAAGAGGATGTGCGGTGACACATCCTCTTTGCTTTGCGGAAGGTGAGGGATTCAAACCCCCGATACCCGAAAGGGGTATACCGGATTTCGAGTCCAGCGCGATCGATCACTCTGCCAACCTTCCGATTAAGTGAGTGCCATGCAAGCTTGCTTGCTAATGGCCGAACGTGAGGAAGGTCAATGAAGTTAACCTTCCTTCGCTGTTTTGCGGATGCAAAGGTAGTTATTAATTATGAAACTGCCAAACTTTTCGCTAAATTCTTTGGCTTTTTCTTGAGTAATTAGTAATTTTGCATCATGGAACAAAAACATACACGTGAAGAGAAGATGGCGGCCTTCGGGCGAATGCTGGATATTTTGGACGAACTGCGGGTGAAATGTCCGTGGGATAGAAAGCAGACGAACGAGAGTCTGAGGCCGAACACCATAGAGGAAACTTACGAATTGTGTGACGCACTGATAAAGGGTGACGACCACGAGGTGATGAAGGAGTTGGGTGACGTATTGTTGCATGTGACCTTCTATGCCAGAATAGGTGAGGAGAAAGGGCAATTTGATATAGCAGATGTTTGCAACTTCTTGTGCGACAAGCTGATATTCCGTCATCCGCACGTTTATGGCGAGCAGAAGGCGGAGAGCGTAGAGCAGGTGTTGGACAACTGGGAACAGATTAAACAGCGCGAGAAGGATGGTAACAAGACGGTGCTGTCGGGTGTGCCTGCCGCACTGCCTTCGCTGATCAAGGCTTACCGCATTCAAGACAAGGCGCGCCATGTGGGTTTCGACTGGGAACAGCGTGACGACGTATGGAATAAGGTACGCGAGGAGCTGGGCGAGTTGGAGGCTGAACTGAAGAAGGAAGACCGACAGGCTTCGGAGCAGGAGTTGGGCGATTTCCTGTTCTCCGTGATCAATGCCGCCAGACTGTATAAGTTGAATCCGGACAATGCGCTGGAGATGACAAACCAGAAGTTTATTCGTCGTTTTAACTACATAGAACAGCGTAGTAGGGAGATGGGGAAACCCATGACGGAGATGACGCTGGGAGAAATGGACGAACTTTGGAACGAAGCGAAAAGGCGCTTCGCTAGTGAATAATGAACAGTGAAAAGTGAACAGTGATATGAAGAAACTTAGTGTATTGATGACGCTGGCAGTGGCTGTATGGATGATGGCCAGCTGCGGTGGTAAGACACAACAGGTGCCTTTCGACGATGGCGACTCGGCAGATATAGCTAATGCAGACCCGACCATCTACGGCGTGTGTGGTGAGGGAACAGCGATGAACACATTGCAGTTGCTGACGGATACGGGCGACACCCTGTCGATAGACATTTCGGACGCTCAGGACAATGGTAAAGTGTTTGGCGGACTGCTGGTGGGCGACCGCATGGCCGTGCTGCCTACCAAGGACAAGACGCAAGCTATCATGGTGATAAACCAGGCTACGCTGTTGGGCAACTGGGTAATGCCAAACCCGTTAGACGGTAGTGACGAGGTGGGCGTACGCATCAAGGAAGGTGGCGTAGCAGAGAGTATCGCGCAATCGGACATTGTCTATAAGACGTGGCGACTGATTCGCGGACAGATGGAATTTGTGCTGATGCGCGAAAGTGGAAGCGGTGAGGACGAGACGTATGTTTACGACATAGCCAAGTTGGGACCAGACTCGCTGACACTGAAAGACACCGAGGAAACGCTGGAATATAGCAGACAGAAGCCTCGTGAGGAATACGGCAAGGACGTGAAGCTGGAGGATTCGTCGTTAGAAGAAATCAAGATGTAAAGAGTGGAACCATTCAAGGTACATATATTAGGTTGTGGCAGTGCACTGCCTACGCTGAAGCACTACTCGTCGGCACAAGTGATTGAGGTCAGGGGGAAGTTGTTTCTGATGGACTGCGGTGAGGGCACCCAGATACAACTGCGACGCTCCAGACTGAGGTTTACGAAGATCAGTGCGGTATTCATATCGCACCTGCATGGCGACCATTGTTTCGGACTGATGGGTATGCTGAGCACCTTCGGACTGCTGGGAAGAACGGCACGACTGACCGTCTATGCTCCTGGAGAAATGGCTGAAATACTGCGCCAACAGATGGCTGTGTTCTGTCACGACTTTGACTATGAGGTGGATTTCCGTGAGGTGGACACTACCGTTCAGCAAGTCATCTACGAAGACCGTTCGCTGACAGTGGAGACCATTCCTCTGGAACATCGTGTGAAGTGTTGCGGCTACTTGTTCCGCGAGAAACCCACGATGGCCCATATCCGTCGCGACGTGGCCGACTTCTACCAAATACCCACCAGCCAGTTTAACAACATCAAGGCGGGTGCCGACTGGACAACGGAGGAGGGGGAAGTGGTGCCGAACAGCCGACTGACCCTGCCTGCCGATGAGCCCAGAGCATACGCCTATTGCAGTGATACAAGGTATATACCCACACTGCACGAACGACTGAAAGGGGTAACGACGCTGTATCATGAAAGTACCTATGGAGAAGACAACCGACTGCTGGCAGATAAATACTATCACTCGACAGCCCGTGATGCTGCGATGGTGGCCCGTGATGCAGGCGTGAAACAGCTGTTGCTGGGGCATTATTCGCAACGCTATGAGGACGAGAATGTGTTGTTGGACGAGGCCAAGATTATATTTCCCAATAGCTATTTAACCAACGAATCGAGCGTATTTGACGTGTAAAAGCGCATTTTCTTGCAAAAAAATTTGGAAGTTAAGAATCTTTTCCGTATTTTTGCAGCGAATATATAATGTTTGCGTATGATGAAACGACTACTTGTCTATGCTTTTTCAATGGCAATGCTGATGATTCCGGCTTCGATGCTTAAGGCTTCGGAGATGGCTGATTACGCCATAGAACAGGCCATTGACGAAGAAATCACCATCGCCATCAATGGTCAGAGCGTGACCATCAGCGGTGCTCAAGGACAGACGCTGGAAGTTATCTCGCTGACGGGAAGAAAGGTGATGACGGTGAAGATTGAGTCGCCAGCACAGCGTATTGACTTAAATGTTCCAAAAGGGTGCTACATACTGAAAATAGGAAAGTTTGTGAGAAAGGTATCGTTGCACTAATTGTCCTGCTGGCAGGTTTGCTGGTTACGGGATGTCAGGGTACGAAATCAACTCATCACGATATTACAATGGAGGCGTTTTCTGATATGAAGACGCCCGATTTTGTATTTAACCTTGACGTAATCCGCCAACAGCTTCGTCAACATGTAGCAGCTGATTCTGGGAAAACAGCGGCTGCCAATACGGTTCGCCATTATTATAAAGGTAATAATACCCTGTTGTGGGTGGACAGAACGGGTGTGGACAGCAAGGCTGACACATTGCTGAGATGGTTGCATAGCATGGGAGAGTTGGGCATGAAGGAGCGTGCCTTCCAAGTGGACGAGATAGAACGCGACATGAAACGAATGCGCACGTTGGACTTTGACGAAAGAAATACCTTGAGCGTGATAGCTGCCCGACTGGAATACAACCTGACGAAAGCATTTACGCGCTATGCTGCTGGTCAAAGGTTCGGATTTACAGACCCGTATAAGTTGCTGAACCAATTGGATGCAGAGAAAAAAGATACGGCAACGGGGCAGGTGACGAAATATCGCGAGTTGTTCGATATTCCGATGGAGCGCGTGTCGGCTAACTTCTACAAGGTTTTGTTACGCAAAATCAAGAACGACAGCGTGGACGTTTGTCTGAACGAGGTTCAGCCACAAGGGAAATACTACCAGCAGATGAAAGAGATGCTGGGAAAGGCTACGGGTGAAGACAGGAAGCGCATATTGTGTAACATGGAGCGTGGGCGTTGGCGATTGCGTAATGCCATACCTGAAGAGGGAAAGCGCATCATTGTGAACATACCCGCCTTCCACTTGTATGCCTATGGGCCCGACTCGCTGTTGGACATGAAGGTGGTGTGTGGCAATGCCAAGACGAAGACGCCCCAATTGACGAGCAACATAGAATGGATGGAGGTGAATCCGCAATGGGTCATCCCCATGAGCATCATAGAGACCGACGTGGCCAAGAGGGCTGGTGATACTGCATATTTTAACCGGAACCGCTATCATATCTTTGACCGTAAAACGAATAAGGAACTACCTGTAACGGAGGTGTCGCAGACCATGCTGTTGTCAGGGAAATACAAGGTGGCTCAGGAGGGTGGAGCAGGGAACTCGCTGGGAAGAATCATCTTCCGATTCAAGAACAACTTCTCCGTATTCCTGCACGACACGTCGAACCCCGGAGCCTTTGAGCGTTCACAGCGTAGTATGTCGCACGGTTGTGTCCGTGTGGCTAAGCCTTTCAACCTGTGCGAGTTTGTGTTGGGCGACGGAGCTGATGAGTGGCTGTTGGACCGTATACGCATCTCTATGGGACTGAACCCGAGGACGCAACAGGGTATCAGTTATCTGAACGAACATGCAGGTGACAATCTGAAAGAGGGACATCATAAGCTGGTAAGTTATGTACCCGTGAAACCCAGTACACCTCTTTATATTATATACTACACACTTTGGACCGACGAGAATGGAACGTTGCGCTCATGGCCTGACGTTTACGGTTACGACAAGGCGATGTGGGAACAACTGAAGTATTACATGCAATGACGCCACTGGACGAGAAGCAAATCATGAACCAGTTGAATGATCCGAAGACCAGAAGACGGGCCTTCGAACAATTGGTGAATCAATACAGCGAACAGCTGTATTGGCAGGTGCGCCGTATCGTCTTGACGCATGATGATGCCAACGACGTGTTGCAGAACGTGTTTCTGAAAGCGTGGTCGAAGTTGGACACCTTTCATCAGGAATCCAAGATTTCCACATGGCTCTATCGCATTGCGCTGAACGAGAGTCTTGACTTCATGCGCAAGAAGAAAACACAGATGGTCAGCACAGACGATGATGAGATGACGGTGGGAAACACGCTGATGGCTGACGAATACTTCAGTGGCACGGAGGTAGAGGCGATGCTGCAAGAAGCCATTGCCCAATTGCCTGATGTCCAAAGAACGGTGTTTAACATGCGATACTTCGACGACATGAAATATAGCGAGATTAGCGAGATTCTGCAAACATCGGAAGGTTCGCTGAAAGCCTCGTATCATATTGCTGTCAAGAAGATTTCTGAATTTTTCAAGCGCCGCGATTAAACTTTCAAGAAATAAAAACGTCCAAAAAATAAAATTAAACAATACATGATGATAGAAGAAGAAAAACACCTCAGAGAAACCGTTGGGACGCGAAATGCTTTCCGTGTGCCTGAGGGTTATTTTGAGCAATTCACAGCTCAGGTGATGGAGCAATTGCCCGAACAGCAAAAGGCTCGCACCACGATGCTACGCCCTTGGCTATATGCAGCTGCCTGTACGGTGGTTGCCGTGCTGATGGGTGTTACCTATTATTGGCATCAGAATACTGCTGACGATATGATGGCAGACAGCAATTACTACGAGGAAGTGGCTGATTATGCCATGATTGACAACATTGATATCTATGCCTGTCTGGCAGACAACGAATAAGGAGGATAAGAAATGATGAAGAAATGCTTTTTGACGCTCGTGCTGTTGCTGACGGTGATAGTGGTTCATGCTCAGGAGAAGAAATTCTCACCCGAGAAGTTCAATGAGGCCTTGGAGGAACATATCCAGAAGAAGGCAGGATTGACTCAGCAGGAAGCCGACAAGGTGTTCCCACTGCTCAGAGAGATGCATAAGAAGCAGCGTGCCATTTATCGTAGGGTTCACGAGATGGCTAAGAACAAGCCTGCCGATGAAGCTGGATGTAAGGCAATGGTCGAAGAGTACGATAAGATGAACATCGAACTGAAGCAGATAGAGAAATGCTATCACGCAAAGATGATGCAAGAGGTGTCGGCTTCAAAGGTATATGAGATTATCAAGGCTGAATACCGTTTCCATCGCCATTGGATGAAGGGAGCGCAGAAGCCGATGGACAAACGGCGCTAAGTGCGCAACGCTCACAATGTGGGCGACGGGAAGTGCAGATGTAGCGACCGTGAAGCAATAACCAATGATGTGCCCGAGGGATATCTTCCTCGGGTATATTTTTTACCAGTTCACGTTCTACTTTAAACGGGGTGTCTGCTGATTTGGCAACCAGACCGAGACGATGACTGACACGAAAGACGTGGGTGTCGACAGCCATTGCCGACTTGCCGAAAGCGACACTCTGAATGACGTTGGCAGTCTTACGCCCTACACCAGGAAGGTCGAGCAATTGGTTCATATCGGCAGGCACCTCACCATCGTGACGCTCTACCAGCATACGAGCCATCTTGACCAGATGCTCAGCTTTGGAATTAGGATAGGAAACGCTACGGATATATTCCAGGATATCGTCCACATCGGCCTGTGCCATAGAGGCGGCATCAGGATAGTGGCGAAAGAGTTCGGGAGTCACCTGATTGATGCGCTTGTCCGTACACTGGGCACTCAGAATGACTGCCACCAGCAACTGGAAAACACTGCCAAACTCCAGTTCCGTCTGTACCTCAGGCATTTCGCGACGGAAGAACTCCAAGATATATGCGTAGCGTTCCTTTTTATTCATAAGTGTAAGGCGATAAAGCCTTTGTGATTACTGCAACTAAGCGCTTTTGGTTTACTGCAACTGCTCAGCAACGAAGTTTGCCAAAGCCTCACCACGCAGTCCGTGACGCAGAATCTTGCCTTGTTGGTCAACCACAATGGTGTGAGGAATGCTGGTAATATTAAACAACTTTGCAGCTGCATTGTCCCAACCATTGAGGTCGCTCATTTGTGCCCAGGGCATATTCATCTGCTTGATAGCCGTCAACCACGCATCCTTGTCATTATCGAGCGAAACACCAACAATACCCAATCCTTTATCTTTGTTCTTGTTGTATAGTTCAATCATAAAGGGTATCTCTTGGCGACAAGGTCCACACCATGAAGCCCAGAAATCGATAATGGTGATGCGATGTTGGCTAACCTCACTCATTATGCTCAAGGATGTGCCATCAGGAGCAGGTTGCGAGAAATCTGGAATAGTTGCACCTTCAGCGGTCTTGGCTGATGCCTCCAGACTTTGTTCCATTACACGAATCTGCTCACGCTTACGCATTTCCTCAGGCAACAACTTGATGAGTCGACTACGTGACTGTATGTCAATCAACTCGTCAGGATAATAGGTCAGGAGGAAGTAGCCAAACTCGTTGCGGATATTCTTTTCACAAGTCTTAATGACAATATTGGAGAAGCGCTGGTTCAACCGGTCTATCTGCTCCATGCCTTTCTGCTGTTCCTCTGGCGTAACGGTGTTGCCGTAGATGTGTTCAGCAATGCGGTTAATCTCCTTGCCGATGGAAATGACGGAGTCGTTTAGCACCTGCCATTCGTCGTTACACTTCGTGCCACCCACACGCGAAGCACCAGGAGTTTCCTTAATCTGAATGCTGATGATGCCAGGCTCTATAAAGAAAGGAGCATTCAGCTCATTGCGCTTGGCACTGTAGATCATGCATAGACGAACGGAATCGGCTTCGCCACTAATGTGGAACTTACCATCTTCCACGAAGATGGTGTCACTGGGAATACCAGTCTGTAGGTCAGAAGTCAAAAAGAGGGTGTCGCCATCAGCGGCTCCCTCAATAGTTCCTTTGACCTGATAGGTTGTTGACTGACAAGCAGTCAGCGCGCCAATAAGTAGCGCACTATACAATGTATTGGTCAGAGATACTTTCATTGTTGATCACTCTACGGATAGTTTCTGCAAATAAATCGGCTACGCTGATTTGCTTCACCTTAGCACAACGCTGAGAGTAGGGGATAGAGTCGGTAAAGACAATCTCCTCAAGGGCAGAATTCTGTACGCGCTCACTGGCTGGTCCACTCATCACACAGTGAGAAGCACAGGCACGAACCGTCTTGGCACCAGCCTCCTTCATGATGTCGGCAGCTTTGGTAATGGTACCTGCGGTATCAACCATATCGTCGATAATCACCACGTTCTTGCCTTCCACGTCACCAATAATCTGCATGGTGGCAACTACGTTGGCACGAGCACGTGTCTTGTTGCAAAGTACCAACGGGCAACCCAGATACTTGGCGTAAGTATTGGCACGCTTTGAACCACCCACATCAGGAGATGCGATGACAAGGTCTTCCAGATGCAGGCTCTGCAGATAAGGCAGGATAACGTTCGAGGCATAGAGATGGTCTACGGGAACGTTGAAGAATCCCTGAATCTGGTCGGCGTGCAAGTCCATCGTAATTACACGGTCAATGCCTACGGCGCTCAATAAATCGGCCACCAGCTTGGCACCGATAGATACACGAGGCTTGTCCTTTCTGTCCTGACGGGCCCATCCGAAATAAGGGATAACGGCATTGATGGTACGGGCAGAAGCTCGCTTGGCTGCATCAATCATGAGCAACAGCTCCATCAGATTGTCAGAGTTGGGGAAGGTACTCTGTACCAAGAAGATGTCGCGTCCGCGAATACTCTCCTCATAAGATACAGCAAACTCGCCGTCGGAGAACTTCGTAATCTGAAGCTCACCCAGCGGACAACCTAAACTTTGGCAGATTTTCTCTGCGAGGTACTTCGTGGCAGTACCGGAAAAGACCATGTAATTCTTGTTCGGGTTCATTGTATATTCAGTTCTTAACCTATTGCTTTACGTAGTTTTCTGAAGTGGTTAATCACTTCCTGATAGTCCAGTTCCTCATGTATATTGAAGCGATTCCAGATGTCGCCACAGATGACAATACCTCCAAAGCCAAGGTCTTTGGCTAATTTGACATTGTCGAGATTCATACCGCCTAAGGCATAGACATGACGGTCTATGAGTCCTTTGCGAGCAGCTTCCTCCAATTGCTGTGGCGTGAACGACGCCTTGCAGTCGGGCTCCGACTGGCTATCGCCGATATATTTCAGGAATACATAATCAGCGTGACGTTTAGCTTCCTTCAATTGATCCAGATGCGTACATGTACGACTGATATGTCCCTTGTAGCCTTGTGGCGCAGGCGAAGTTTCATCTTCAATATGAATACCCTTCAGCTTATACTCCTCTTTTAAATAGAAGTTATCGTGAACGGTAATCCTTTTATGGTAATCCTCAGACAACAGCGTGAGCAGTCGTTCAGAATACATTGGCGATGAGCCTGGCTTGTAGAGGTGCAGGTTGTCAAGTCCCTCATCAAAGAGCGATGAGAGTATCTTGTCTTCCTCCACGAAGAACGTGGGACGTGTCATCACTGCCAGTTTCATAGGCAATCTGTCTTTTAGTTGGCTGACTCAAACTCTTCCAGGAAGCGAACGTCGTTCTCAGAGAACATACGCAGGTCGCTCACTCTGTATTTCAAGTTAGTGATACGTTCTACACCCATACCGAAGGCGTAGCCGCTATATATGCTGGAATCAATACCACACTGCTCCAATACGTTTGGATCTACCATACCGCATCCCAGAATCTCTACCCATCCGGTGTGCTTGCAGAATCCGCAACCCTCGCCACCACAGATGAAGCAAGAGATGTCCATCTCGGCACTAGGCTCTGTGAAGGGGAAATAAGAGGGGCGCAGACGAATCTGTGTGTCTGGACCGAACATCTCACGGGCAAACGACAAGAGCACCTGCTTCAAGTCGGTGAAGCTTACGTTCTTATCAATGTAAAGACCCTCTACCTGATGGAAGAAACAGTGGGCACGTGCGGTGATAGCCTCGTTACGATATACGCGTCCTGGGCAAATCACACGGATGGGAGCAGTCAGCTTGCCATCCTCCGTATGCATATTCTCCATCACACGAGCCTGAACACTTGAGGTGTGCGAACGCAACAGGATGTTCTTGGTGACATCGTTGGGATGCTGTGATACGAAGAAGGTGTCCTGCATGTCACGAGCGGGATGGTCAGCGGCAAAGTTCATTCTGGTGAACACGTGCAAATCGTCTTCCACCTCAGGACCATCAGCCAATACAAAGCCCATGCGAGAGAAAATGTCGATAATCTCGTTGGTCACGATGGTCAGCGGATGGCGCGTACCTAACTGAATGGGGTAGGGTGTGCGTGTCAAGTCAATGGCGTCGTCGCCCGTTTCCTGAGTGGCACATGCCTCGCGCAACTCGTTGATACGCTCTGTTGCCAACGTCTTCAGTTCGTTGATTTTCATGCCGACTTCTTTTTTCTGGTCGGCGGGCACATTACGGAAATCGTTCATCAATGCCGTAATCTCACCCTTTTTACTCAAGTATTTCAGTCGGAGTTGTTCTACTTCCTCAGCATTTTGAGCACTCAAATTCTGTACTTCTTTCAGAAGTTCGTCTATCTTATCAAGTATCATAATCAACTGTTATGCGTAAATTTTGATGCAAAGGTACAAAAAAAATAAGAAATGAGAAATGAGAAATAAGAATTTTCACTATCTTTGCACAAAATTTAGAGAGAAGCATAGAATTCATGCGAATAATGAGACAATATCTGATAGCGATTAGCGCCTTGCTCACGCTTTTAAGCTCATGTGGCGGCAACAAGACGAAGAACACCGATGATGTGGTTGCCGACTCTTTAGAGGTTCGTGACACGATGGCTACAGACTCGCTGACTGCAGAAATCAGTGAGATGCCCATGCCCAAGGCCGCTGACGAGCTTTTCGACGACTTTGTTTTCAATTTTGCCGCCAACAAGCGTTTGCAGATGGAACGTATCAAGTTTCCTCTGCCTAACATCAATGGTGAAAAGAAGGAGATGATAACCAAGGACAAGTGGAAGATGGAGTATTTCTTCATGCGTCAGGGCTATTATACACTTCTTTTCGATAACGAGAAACATATGGAGCGTGTCAAGGAAGACACGGGCATTAGCCATGCGGTGGTTGAGAAGATTTATTTCAATACCAATTCCGTTATCCAATATGTCTTCGACCGTCCTCGTGGCGCTTGGATGCTGATGGCTATCAATACCATCCCCATTGCCAAGTCAGCCAATCCCTCCTTCCTCGAGTTCTATCATCAGTTTGTCACCGACCCCCAGTTCCAGCAAGAGAGTCTTGCTTCAACGGTTCACTTCGTAGGTCCCGATCCTGATGATGATTTCAGCGTAATGGAAGGCATTATCACTCCCGACACATGGGAGGCCTTTGCCCCTGAGTTGCCCTCCAGGATGATTTATAACATCATCTATGGCGACGCTAAGAAGGAAACGAACTCCAAGCTTTTTGTCCTGCGTGGCATTGCCAACGGACAGGAACTGGAAATGACCTTTAAGCGTAAGGACGGCAAATGGCTGTTGACCAAGTTGGCCACCTAATAACCCCTACCACAACATGAAGGATTGTAAGAACTATAGTCTGTTGCCACACAATACCTTTGGTATTGAGGCGCAATGTGCCCGTTTCCTGGAGTATACCGACGAGCAGGAAGCTCTTCAGGTAGCAACGATTTTGCGCAACACCTCTTCTCCTTATATTATAATAGGTGGAGGAAGCAATCTTCTCCTCACCCGCGATTTCGAAGGCATTGTGGTTCACTCCGCTTGTAAGGGCATTCGTCGCGAAGGCAATCGCTTGACGTGTGGCAGTGGTGAGGTGTTCGATGATGTGGTGGCAGAGAGTATCAAGATGGGACTCTATGGTGCCGAGAACCTTTCGCTCATTCCAGGCGATGTGGGAGCCAGTGCGGTACAGAACATAGGAGCCTATGGTGCCGAGGCTAAGGATTTGATTCGTAGCATCCGTGCTGTTGAGATAGCTACAGGCCATGTCTGCATCTTCGAAAATGCCGAGTGCGAATATGGCTATCGTCAGAGTCGTTTCAAGCAAGATTGGAAGAATCAGTATCTCATTGTCAGTGTGGAATATCAGTTCTCTGAAACGTTCCATCCCCATCTGGATTATGGTAATATTCGTGCTGAACTGGAGCGTCAGGGCATTGCTGAACCTACTGCCCAACAATTGCGTCAGACCATTATCGATATCCGTAATGCCAAATTGCCCGACCCCAAGGTACAGGGCAATGCAGGCAGTTTCTTTATGAATCCCGTGGTCTCTCGTGCAAAATTCGAGTCGCTTCTGGCCGAATATCCTCAGATGCCTCATTATACCATCGATGCCGACCATGAGAAGATTCCTGCTGGTTGGATGATTGACCAGTGTGGATGGAAGGGGAAATCGCTGGGACGTGCCGGTGTTCACGACAAACAGGCCCTCGTTCTCGTCAATCGTGGTGGCGCTACTGGTCAGGAGATTGTTGACCTCTGCAACACCATTCGTGCTGATGTCAAAGAGAAGTTCGGTATTGATATTCACCCAGAGGTTAATATCATTTAATGGTTATTGGTTAATGGTTATTGTTGAATGATGAAGCTGACATTTTTAGGAACCGGAACATCTTGTGGCGTCCCAACCATCGGTTGCGAGTGCTATACTTGTCGCAGTACGGACCCTCATGACAAGCGACTACGCTGTTCGGTGCTTCTTGAAACACCACAGACCCGTCTGCTCATAGATTGTGGTCCCGATTTCCGTCAGCAAATCATGACGCAACCCTTCCGAAGGATTGACGGTATCCTGATTACCCATGCCCATTACGACCACATGGGTGGTATGGACGATATTCGTCCCTATTGTCAGTTTGGCGAAATCAACGTCTATGCCGATCCCCTTGCCCGTAAAGGCATGTTGGAGATGTTGCCCTATTGCTTTGCCGAACACCGCTATCCGGGTGTACCCGCTATACAATTGCATGAGATTCATCCCCATCACCCGTTCACGATTGGCGATTTTGACATCATGCCTTTCCAGGTGATGCATCACGACCTGCCCATTCTGGGCTATCGCATCGGTCCTTTGGCTTACATTACCGATATGAAGACCATTGCGGAGGAAGAGATTCCTTATATCATGGGGTGCGACACCTTGGTGGTCAATGCCTTGCGCGAGAAGCCCCATCACTCCCACCAGACACTTACTGATGCCGTCCGCTTTGCCCAACGTATCGGTGCCCGTCAGACGTGGCTCATCCATAGCAGTCACGATATTGGTCGACATGCCGAGGTGAATGCCTCGTTGCCTGCCAACATCCAATTGGCCTACGACGGACAAGTGCTGGAGTTATAAAAACACTTTCTGGAACCTATCGTCTCACCACAAAGAATCCTAGACGATGGGTAATTCCTTTCTTATGAACCGATTTCAATTGATAGATACCTTCAGGCAATGTCGAGATGTCTATCTGTTGCTCGTTCATGCAGGTCTTTATCGTTTTGCCCTGTAATGTAGCTATCTGCAAGGTCTTTGCATCGGTTGCCACAATCACTCTCAACTTCCTTCCGTCGTTAGGCAACATGCTCGACACATTACAATCCTGACTGTGGGTAGATTCCTCTTGAATGGCAGGACCCTCATTACCATAGCGGTCCTGAGCGGTCACGGCATAATACCATTGTCTCTGCGTCTTCGGAATACTGATGTTCTTCCACAGATAACGCGTGGCAATCAGGTTTTCCGCCTTCGTCACATCCACAGGGTAGAAGTCTGAGGCATATATATTATATATAAGGTATGGACCGTTGCTCCTGTCTTCCGCTTCCTGCCAACTCAGTCGGTCACCTTCTGCGCGTCGCTCTACCACCAAAGCCTTGGGAGCCGTCGGTGCCAGGCTTTGTGCCCACGTCATAGGAGGAATGAGTGCGGGATAACGGTCGTGCCAACGCACATAATCATAGACACCCTTCACATTGTCTAATAAGAATTTGGCACGGAAGTAACAATGTCCCATACCGATTTGGCGCACCATGTTCAGTTGTCTCTGCACTTCAGCCATAGGCCAGTTACGCTCTCTGGGGTGCAACATGTAGACGCCCAGTCCTGAGATGACGTGACGACCAAACGACTGTTCCTTCCAGTCGATGGCAAAAGGATAGAAGTTGTTACCGGCAAAATACATCATCGGATAGAGCTGGTCCATCAGTCCGTCTCTCAACCATCCCTGTGCGTCCTGAGCCACTCGCGAACGGGCGTTCCATCCGTTTGAACGATAGCGACTCAAGTCGTCATATTTACCTATAGGCGAGCAACTTAGCTTCACCCACGGCTTGTAAAACTTTACCCTTCTGTTGATGGTTCTTACGATGTTCGTAATATACGTCTCACGCTTCGCTCCACGCCATGTTTCCGGATAGCGGATATAGTCCAGATGGATGCCGTCCACGTCGTATTTCTTGGTAATCTCCTCGCAGATGTCTGCTATATAGCTGGCTGTGGTGGGCGATTCCGGATTCATATAACCCTCGTCGCCAATCTTCCGTATCAAGGCACCATAGCGCCTACGCAACTGCTGACATCCGTAGGTGTTCCATTTTCCCACGGGGATGGTCACCACCCACGCATGCAGTTCCATACCTCTGCGATGACACTCGTCAATGGCAAATTGTAAGGCGTCGTAGCCCGGACTCTTGCCTGGCTTTCCTGAGAGACATCCGTCCCATGGTTCTATGTCAGAAGGATAAATGGTGGTTGCCCTGACGCGCGTCTGCAACAATACCGTATTGATTCCCACAGCTTTCAGTTGGTCCAGCATATCGGTCAACTGCTTTTGCTGTTTGGTAATGCCCATTCCGTCGTGTGCATAGGTTGATGGCCAGTCTATTCCTCCAATCGTAGTCAGCCATACGGCACGCACCTCCCATTTCGGTTGTGCCATGCCCATGAAGGTCATGCACAAAAATAATATGACGATAGTACTTTTTTTCATTATTGGGTGCAAAGGTACGAAAAAAATGTGTACCTTTGCACGTAGAATTTAAAAAACAACAGAAAAAATGATTTCATTCTCACTGAGCCTGGTGGCTCTTGTCTTGGGTTATCTGCTCTACGGACGCTTTATCGAGCGGATTATTGCTCCCGACGATCGCGTAACTCCCGCTGTTGCGAAGGCTGACGGATTAGACTACATTGTCCTTCCCAACTGGAAAGTCTTTATGATTCAATTCCTGAACATTGCCGGTACCGGTCCTATCTTTGGTGCCATCATGGGTGCCAAGTTCGGTCCTGTGGCCTATCTGTGGATTGTGCTGGGTTGTATCTTTGCCGGTGCCGTTCACGATTATTTCGTGGGCATGCTCTCCATGCGTAATGAGGGTGCCGGACTTCCTACGCTTATCGGCAAATACCTGGGCAATACGCCCAAAGCCGTGATGCTGGTCTTCACGGTTTTGTTGCTGATCATGGTGGGCACGGTGTTTGTCTATTCTCCTGCTGAAATCCTGCACACCATGAGTGGCGATACCGAGATGTGGGCACTCATCATTTTCTGCTACTACATCTTTGCCACCATGTTGCCTATCGATAAGATTATCGGCAAGATATATCCGCTCTTTGCCGTATCCCTGCTTTTCATGGCAGCTGCTCTGATGGTATGGTTGTTCCTGCATTGGCCCACCATCCCTGAGCTTTGGAATGGCATGTACAACTTTGGAGCCGCTACCGAGCCCGATACTTGGAAAGACAATATCTTCCCCGCTTTGTTTATCACCGTAGCCTGTGGCGCTATCTCCGGATTCCACGCCACACAGAGCCCATTGATGGCCCGTTGTGTGAAGAGCGAGAAGATGGGGCGTCCTATTTTCTACGGTTCCATGATTACCGAAGGCATTGTAGCTCTCATCTGGGCCACGGTTTCCGCATGGTTCTTCTATGGCGAGCCCGCTCCAGGCTATCAGCTGATAGAAGCGGCTACGGCAGGCTATCACACCTCAGCACCCGCTGTTGTTAATCTGGTATGCAACGACTGGCTGGGCGTAGCAGGTGCTATTCTTGCCATGCTGGGCGTTGTTGCAGCTCCCATCACGTCGGGCGATACCGCTTTCCGTTCTGCCCGTCTGATTGTGGCTGAATGGCTGAAGCTTAACCAGCGTCCCATTGCCAAGCGTCTTGTCATCTGTGTCCCCATGTTCCTGATTAGCTTCGCTATGCTGATGTGGCAGGTGGGCAATCCTGATGGTTTCAACACCATCTGGCAATACTTCGGATGGTCTAACCAAGCACTGTCTGTCTTCACCCTGTGGACCATGACCGTCTATCTGGTTTATGAGAAGAAGCCGTTCTGGGTAACGCTCATCCCTGCTTTGTTCATGACCACCGTCTGCGCTACGTTCCTTTTCGTTTCCAAGCAGGCTTTCGAGTTGGGCACCGTGGGCTATTGGCTCGGACTCTGCAGTCTCGTCGTAGCCATCATCTGGTTTGTCCTCTGGTATCGTAAATATCAAAATCAAATACAACATTAATTAATTAAATAACTATGAAGAAAATTGCATTTTTCATCGTGGCTCTGTTCATGTCAGTAGCTGCAAATGCTCAGTTCGAGCAGGGTAAGGGTTATCTTGGAGCTTCACTCTCAGGTTTCGACATGGGTAGTGAGAACAAGGAATTCAAATTTAAGCTTTCTGCCAAGGCAGGTTATCTGTTCTCCGACGATTGGATGGCACTGGGTGAGGTAGGCTACGAGCACCATGAGCACATGTCTGATGGCGTAGTCATTGGTGCATCTGCTCGCCACTATTTCTCTAAGAATGGACTCTTTGTAGGTGCCGGTTTGAAGTATAAGCATGCTGAGGCATACAACGACCTGCTTCCTGGCATTCATGCTGGCTATGCTTTCTTCCTGACTCGTACTGTAACACTGGAGCCTGAGCTCTATTTCGACATTTCTACCAAGAGCTCTAATTTCCACTCTTATGGCCTGCGCCTCGGCGTTGGTGTCTATCTGTTCAAAGATCAGTATAAACTCAAGAGATAATAAGCTATGTTAAGTATCGATTTCTACAGGCCCAACTACGACATGGATGTTAAGGAGCTTGTAGACAGACTCATCGACCTGTCGTTCGCTGAAGATATTGGTGACGGCGACCACACCACTTTGTGCTGTATTCCCGAGGATGCCATGGGCAAGAGCCATCTGCTCATCAAGGAAGACGGCATCTTGGCTGGCGTCGAGGTTGCCAAGGAGGTGTTCCATCGTTTCGACCCCGACATGAAGGTCGAGGTGCTGATGCAGGATGGTGCCCGTGTCAAGAAGGGCGACATAGCCATGATTGTTACCGGTAAGACTCGCTCCCTGTTGCAGACCGAGCGTCTTATGCTCAACATCATGCAACGCATGAGTGGTATTGCCACCATGACCGATAAGTATGTACAGCATCTGAAGGGCACCAAGACCCGCGTGCTCGACACCCGCAAAACCACTCCTGGCATGCGCATGCTGGAGAAGCAGGCTGTTAAGATTGGTGGCGGATGCAACCACCGCATCGGTCTTTTCGATATGATTCTGTTGAAGGACAATCATGTCGACTTTGCCGGAGGTATTGTCAATGCCATCGACCGTTGTCACGCCTATCTCAAAGAGAAAGGCCTCGACCTGAAGATTGAGATTGAGGTTCGTTCCTTCGAGGAGCTTCAGCAGGTGTTGGATCATGGGGGTGTCGACCGTATCATGCTCGACAATTTCTCCGTGCCCGATACCAAGAAGGCCGTCGATATCATTGCCGGTCGCTATGAGACGGAGTCCAGTGGCGGCATCACCTTCGATACCATCCGCGACTATGCCGAGCAGGGTGTCGACTTCATTTCGGTGGGCGCATTGACCCACTCAGTAAAGGGACTTGATATGAGTTTCAAGGCATGCTAAGACTTTGAGTTTTGTAATCGACCTTGGTCGCTTTGACCTTTAGGTCTAAGAACTTTGAACTTTGAATTTTGTGATGAGATTATTTCGCTTGCTAATATGTGTATCGGGATTACTGATGGGCATGGCATGTTCAAATCATAAAGATCAAAGTTCAAAGTTCAAAGATCAAAGTTACGTTTCTCCCGTTGATTACGAAATCGTGCTTGCTGGCAACTTCGGTGAGCCTCGCCCTTGGCATTTCCATGGCGGTATCGACATCAAAACGGGCAATCAGGAAGGCAAGCAGATTTTTTCCATTGCCGACGGCTATGTCAGCCATGTCACGGTCAATAAGCACGGCTTTGGCAATGCCATCTATGTGGCTCATCCCGATGGACTGACCAGCGTTTATTGTCACTTGAAGCGCTTTGCCGATGTCTATGAGAAGCAGATTGAGCGCAAGGGATGGCGCGACACCCTCGATGTGCGCTTCGCCCCAGGCCAGTTCCCCGTCCGTGCAGGCGATTTGATAGCTATCAGTGGCAATACGGGCAATTCCACGGGCCCTCATCTCCACCTCGAACTCCACGACACCCGCACTTGGGTCATGCGCGACCCGATGCTCAAGTTGGCCCATCTCATTGCCGACACCGTAGCCCCAATGGCCCATTCCTTTATGGCTGTTCCCGTGGTGGGCGAAGGACTTTTCAATGGAGGTTCCACCAAGCAGACCTTCGGTTTTGGTCAGCCTGAAGTCAAGAAGCAACACACCGTATGGACGCTCTCCCGTGAGTTTACCGCATGGGGCAGGGTAGGCTTCGCCCTTTGGGCCGACGACTATAGCGAAGCCACCTACAATCATTACGGCATTCGCCACACCCGCCTGTTGGTCGATGGTCGCGAGGTGTTCCGTTCCGATGTCGACAGCATTCCCGTCAGTTGCCAGCCCGAGGTCAACCTCTGGGGCGACTATCTGCATTGGCGTCGCAACCATGTGTGGTATATGAAGTCCTATCGCGAACCAGGTCTTCGTCTGCCCATCCTGCATACCGGTTTCGATCGTGGCATCGTCACCTTCGATGAGGAGCGCCCCTATCACCTTACTTATATATTACGCGACTATCAGGGCAATCAGTCAGAATACAATTTCACCGTCCACGGACGGCGCGATGCTCGCGTTACGCCTCGTAGACGGTGTACTTTGCTCGACAGTTATCAATTGTACGACCAGTGTTTGTGGCCGTTACATACCCGTAGGTTTATTTAAACAGCGAGTATTCGGGCACTTCCCAAGCCAGTGCGCTTGCACCCAGCACGTCGCGCTCGTGGTCGTCCAGTTCCGTTACCACCAGCTTCACCTTGCCCCGCATGTTGTGGAACACATGCTGTTCAAACGATTCCTGCGTAGGCACTATCAGCCAGTCGCCGGCATGTGATATTCCTCCCGTCAGTATGATGGCCTCAGGGTTCACAATCGACGCATACGTTGCCAAGCCAATGCCCAGCATATATCCTGTACGACGGAACACCTCTATGGCCAATTCGTCGCCTTTGTCGCAACACTCTTTGATAGTGCGTGGCGATAGGTGGTCCATGTCGCGCATCAGCGAAGGCTTGTCGCTCTCAGCCATCACCTCTTGAGCCGTCTGCACAATACCGTTGGCACCTGCATAAGCCTCCAGACAACCTTCCAGTCCGCAACCGCACTTCCTGCCGTGGTCTACTATACACGTGTGCCCAATCTCGCCCGCATAGCCGTCTACACCTTCGTGCGTCACACCATTGGAATAGAAGCAGCTGCCCACTCCTACGCCCAGACAAATCACGATAAAGTTCTTCATGCCATGAGCCGAACCGTAAATCTTCTCACCCAAAGCAGCCACGTGACAGTCGTTGCTAATAGCTACGGCCAAACCCAGCCTGTCGCGCAACATCGCCTGTAGAGGCACCATGCCCTTCCAAGGCAAGTTGGGTGCATTCTCGATACATCCTGAAACCACGCTTGCGCTCGGACAACTGATACCGATGCTTCGAATGTTTTCATATCCCACGTGCGCCTCGGCCAGTGTTATCACCTCCTCGGTAAGTCGGGCCACAAACAGACTGATATCAGGATAGGTCGATGTTGGGAAATAGCTCTGTGCAATAATGTTTCCACGCACGTCAACAATAGCGAGTGTGGTCTGCTCGTTACTGATGTCTATGCCAATGACATGCTTTTTGATCGTTGTGCTCTGCATAATTTAAATTTAATTGTTGTCCAATTCGGGGGCTAAATTACAAATAATAAATGAGACTACCAAATTTTGGCAGTCCCAATTTCTTCACTTTTCACTTTTCACTATTCACTAGTGCACCCAGTGCACGCAACTCGTCACTCCCATCGTGGTTGCGATTGCCGTCAGTATGCTGATAAGCAACTGAACAATCCATTTCCATGTCTCTTTCTTCATCGTTTACCTCCTTTCCTTAAATTCGTATTTCCACTGAAGCGAAGCGCCCGAAGGCGCTATCGCTTAATCCCCAGTGCCTGCAGGCTTCTCCTCCTTAGGCGCCTCATAGTCGGTCGCTTCCTCGAAGGTGATATCGCCCAGCATGGCCACGGCCGCGCGCGTCACACCATTCTGCGTCGAGGTGGTATACTCGGGCTGGAACAGGATGCGGGGGCTCAGGGTCGAGGCGGTCAGGTCCTTCGCGTCCTCGAAACCACCGCGCTTATTGCGCAGTCCACACTTGAAGATGCCCACATTCTCAATCTTCACCTTCTCGCCCAGTCCGATGAAGTGACGCAGGGCGTAGCCCAGCTCATCCAGCACGGCGATGCAGTCCGAACGCTTCACCGAAGCCTGGGTCTGGATGAAGTCCGCCAGCTGTCGCGTGGTGATATGCTTCTGGTTATACACTGCCTTGGCATAGAACTTGCCGTAACCCAATGACTTGGGACTTGTCTGCTTTTTCTTAATAAATTTCTGACTCATGATACTAAATTTTTAAGGTTCGCTCGACCTTCGGTCGCTTTGTACCTTCAGGTCAAAGAATTTAAAAGATTTGATTCTCACGTTTGCCACCTCCGTTCCGACCATCCTTGCTTCGAGCCTCTTCTCACCTTCTGCCGAGCCGCTCGGTTGCGCCTGCCGAGCCTTTCCGCATAGGGTGCCGAGCCTTTCCGCTGAGTGTGCCGATAGGCTGCGCGCCTGCCCTCCGTCCGCTCGAGAGGTCTTCCCTTCAAATGACAATGCAAAGGTACAAAAATAAATCATGCAAACCTAATTATTTATGTAAAACTTTTGGAAAACTTGCATGACAGTCGAAAACGCATAAAACCTTGCAATCTTGCATTCTTGCAATCTTGCAAAGGTCGTTTCCCTACCTGCAATTTTAGTGCTAATAATAATATAATATATATTATATTATTATTAGACATCTTTTCCCCACTACGGAAGCATATCTTGCAAGATTGCAAGATTGCAAGAATGCAAGATTTTACATGAGAAAATGTGATGATTAATTTTGTTCTTTGGTTTTTATTTACTACTTTTGCACTAACTTTTAATACGACCCCACGCTTATGGCAATGATTAACATAAAGGCTTATAAGGCAGTGGGGGGGGTATTTTCTAAAGGTACCCTCCGCACTTTACCTCTTATAATATTAACGGTTCTCCTCTTCGTTTCGTGCGAGAAGGAGCTGCTCCACTATGCTGAGATTACTGAGTATCATGCAGAGTCCCAGCAACTCGACGCGGCTTTATTACATTTTGAGGCAGCATAGCGATGCTGCATAGTCATTTATGATAAAAAAAGAATATTATTCGTAACCTCGTCCGCTGTGAAGTTCGCGAGATTTTACAAAAGACTAATAGTAAAACAAGAAATATGATTTGGATTATAGTCATTGCATTGGTTTGGATTGTGGTACTCTATGCTATAACGCATGTGAGGCCTATTCCTGATGATGGTGACTTTGAGAAATAAAACAAGATATATGGCATTAACTCCTTACATATGGGCCTTATGGCAAACCAAAACAGGCAGGGTGATTATTATCTGTGTGCTTGTTTATGTGATAGGTGGTGCAATAATCATGACCTTTAAATGGTGGACTATCGCCATCGTTGCTGGCCTTGCCCTCATGTTCTTTTTCATAAAGAAAGAAACGGATAAAGAGGGAAAAAGAGAATATGAGAGACAGAAGAAAGAATTAGAAGACGAATTTAATCGCATACATGAGATAGGCGAAAGAATGCAGAGAAATAAACATAATCAGAATCTGAGCAGAAACGAAAGAGAATAGGATAGAACTATGGAAGTTGCAATCTTTATATTAGCCATATTAGCTGGGCTATCATTACTTGCCCTTGTGGTAGGCTTGTATGTGCTTGTTGCAGTAATGGCAAAACACAGACATAGGGAAGTTGTGCCTTGGGTGGCTTTAAGCATTATAGCATCTCCTATCCTCGTAATCATCATTCTACTTTGCATAGGTGACGATGATAGGTATATATACCGACAACAATAATCTACACAGAAAGTATTTGAAATAGAATATGGACATCAATGATATTACGATAGAAAACATTAGGTTGCTAAGACCCGATTTGTATGATGAAATATCGAAGGAGGTCATAAAAGCCTCTCAAGTCATTAGCGATGAGGAGGTGCAAGAAATCGTAAAACCTCTATTTGAAGATTTAAAAGAAGAAACAAATCATAGATTTGCTCTGTTAGAGAAAAAGCTCCAACAAATTGTTAATAATCGAATGAAGGATGCACTCTCTGTATTGAAGGAAAAGTACGAAACTAAAAAGAAAGTATCTAGAAGGCCCAGTAAATTGGCTGTATTGCCAACTCAAAGAAATGCTTTGATAGGTGAATATATTATATGGAAACCAACAGGTGATGTAGGTAAGGTTGTTAGATATGAAATAGATGGAAATTTAAGAAAAATCGTACTTCGCCTAAAGAGTATGGAATATATCAAGGTTTATGATAATAAAAAGCTATATGATATAGTCGTTAAAGATAAAGAAAATAAGTAATTATGAACACAGAGGCTACCCCTCCTGTGTTCCGGATAAATAAAAAGAAAAGACAATATGTTAGAAGGAATGTTAAGAGATGACGAAGAGAGGAAAAGGATAGGTAATATCATTCAGGTTCTTCGTGTACAACAAGGTCTTACTGTTGAAGAATTAGGTCAAAAAGCAGGTGTGGGCAGTAGTCTGCTTACACGTGTAGAGCTAGGTAAGTTTAACGTTAGGCTTGATGTCCTTTCATCAGTTGCTGATGCGTTGGGATATGAAGTGAACCTTGTGAAAAAAGATTAGAGAATTCTATTAATGGGCTGATGGTTAGTTAATAAATTTAAATAAAATATATGGTAATAAAAGACCAATCTCAGATACGAGTTGATATCACCTTAGACGATATTTACAAGGCGTTTGGTAAAAAAAAGAAGCATTATGTAACAAGGCTCAAACATGCCTTTTTGGAGAACCATGTTGAATCTGTGGATGATCTAATAAAACTTAGCATAAACGATCTTTTGAACATGGATGGTATTGGCTGCGAGACTTTGAGACTGCTTATTAAGAATCTTAACAGCCTTGGTATAGATTATTACCCAGTAAAAAGCGATGGCAGAGCAACAGATTAAGTCACGCCAACGAGTTGCGGAGCGTGGTGAGGTGTTTACAGCTGAGAGGGAGGTGAATGCTATGCTCGACTTGGTGAAGCAGGAAACGGAGCGTATTGACTCCCGCTTCCTGGAGCCAGCGTGCGGTACGGGCAACTTTCTCGTAGAGATTCTGCGTCGTAAGCTGGAGGTTGTTTGTCGCCAATACCAAGGCCAAGTGCCTCAGGTACAGCTACAGTCAGTTATTGCGGTTAGTAGTATCTATGGTATCGATATTATGCAGGATAACTTAGTAGAGTGTCGATTGCGACTTATGGAAATTCTCTGCGAATGGTATTCACATGCTGTACTTGAATGTCAAGCACCCGCAGAACTACAACAAGTGTGGCAATACTTGCTTGAGCGAAATATACTTTGGGGTGATGCCCTTACACTATGCCAGCCAGTGAGCGTCAATGCTTCAATTATCGAAAAACGTGATGCTGAACCTATTACGTTTAGTGAATGGTCGTTTATCAGCGACATGGTGATGCGCAAGGATTATCATTTGGCCGCCCTGATGCAAGCCCAGAGCCAAAGTGTGCCCGATCTTTTTAGCGATTTGGGCGACGAGGCATATTTGCCACCAAAACCTGTTAGAGAATATAAACCAATTCACTATCTTAAAATAGCAACTTATTATGATGCTAAACACTAATTATAATCCTGACGTTTTGACTTGTTTGGCCAACTTGTCGAACGACGAGGTATTCACACCGCCTCAGGTAGTTAATCGTATGCTCGATATGCTACCAGCAGAGCTGTTTCGTAGCAAAGAAACAAAGTTTCTCGATCCTGTTAGCAAGAGTGGCGTTTTCCTTCGTGAAATAGCCAAACGCTTGATGGTAGGTTTGAAGAGTCAGATACCTGACATTCATGAACGTGCAGACCATATACTTACCCAACAACTCTATGGTATCGCTATCACGGAACTAACGGCGCTCACCAGTCGTCGTTCACTCTATTGTAGCAAGCACGCTAATGGACGTTATTCAATTTGCGATAAATTCGAAGATGAAGAAGGTAATCTTCGCTATAGATCAATAGAGCATAAGTTCATAGATGGGAAATGTAAATATTGTGGCGCTTCTGAATCAGTTTTTAGTAAAATAAAGCGCACAGAATTGGAGAGTCACGCATACGAGTTTATTCACACAGACAAACCAGAAAAAATATTCGGAAACATGAAGTTTGATGTTATCATAGGAAACCCCCCATATCAGTTGAATGACGGTGGGGGAACAGGATCAAGCGCCATACCTATTTACAACAAGTTTGTTGAGCAGGCAAAAAAACTAAACCCCAGATATCTCGCAATGATTATTCCATCAAGATGGTTCAGTGGAGGTAAGGGCTTGGACGATTTTAGAGATAATATGCTATCTGATAAGCGATTGAGTTGCTTAGTTGATTACTTCGATTCTACAGAGTGCTTTCCTGGAGTAGATCTGTCTGGTGGCGTTTGCTACTTCCTGTGGGAAAGAGATCACGACGGCGATTGCAAAGTAATAAATAAAATGCATGGTGAAGAGAGTATGATGAATCGTCCTCTATTGGAAAATGACAATGATACTTTTGTCAGATTTAATTCAGCAGTAAGTATTATACGCAAAATACAGACCATTGATAATTCATCTATTACTGATATTATCAGTGCCAGAAAGCCATTCGGCATTGACCCCAAAACAAAAATTCTAAAAGAAAATACTACTGGATATGTAAAAGTTTATGCATACCCTGATAATGGTTTCATCAGTAGACAAAAGGTAACTCAAAATGAGGGTTGGATAGATGAGTATAAAGTAATGATAGCCAAAGCGTATGGAGAAAGAGGAGATTTCCCATATTTAATGCTTGGTAAGCCCTTTGTTGCAGAAAAGGGGTCTTGTTGTACTGAGACCTATTTGGTTATTGGACCATTTAAAACCAAAGAAATTTGTGAGAATGTTATATCATACATTAGAACGAAATTCTTCCGTTTTCTTGTTCTTCAAAAAAAGAATACGCAAAACGCAGCGAAGGGTGTTTACCAATTTGTCCCCCTTCAAAACTTCTCTCACCCATGGACAGATGAGATGCTATATAAGAAATATGGGCTGACTGATGATGAGATAGCCTTTATTGAAAGCATGATACGACCAATGGAATGATTTGACAAGCTCATCATAAATAACGAAAAAGTGTGATTATGGCAAAGAGTAAATTCTTCCCCAGTCGCCCAGATCTGACCCCACAGATTTATGCCTACAGCGACCCCAATTATGAGGGTATGCTGAAGGTGGGTTATACAGCACACGATGTACAAAAGCGTGTAGCAGAACAATATCCTACAAAGCGCCCTGATGGTAAGTTGCCCTACAAGATAGTCTATCAAGACAGTAGTGTCAGAGAAGATGGAACTGCTTTCACTGATAAGATGGTTCACGCGTGGCTCAAGAAAAAAGGCTTCGTGAATACTGGTGGCGAATGGTTCCGGTGTACTGCAAGTGATGTCCGTGCAGCGATGTACGCTTTGAAGAGTGGCACAGAGAATGAAGAGCAACGTACGGAAACCTTCAAGATGCGCGAGGAGCAGCAGAATGCTGTAAACAAGACAGCTGCCTATTTCAGAAGCTATGAGCGCGAAACAGGAAAAACGCCACACTTCCTTTGGAACTGTAAGATGCGTTTCGGTAAGACTTTTACCGCATATCAGTTGGCTAAACATATGGGTTGGAAACGTATTCTTGTCTTGACATTTAAACCCGCTGTTGAGAGTGCTTGGGAGGAAGATCTGAATACGCATGTCGATTTCAAAGGTTGGCAGTTTATCTCGCGTACCTCAGAACTTACATACGAAACAGCTGACCACTCTCGTCCTATCGTTTGCTTTGGTTCATTCCAAGACTTTTTAGGCAAGAACAAGGCTGGAGGTATCAAGGTAAAGAATGAGTGGGTACACTCTGTGAACTGGGATGTGGTGATACTCGACGAATATCATTACGGCGCTTGGCGTGAGAATGCAAAAGATCTATTCTATAGCGAAGAAAAGGCGGAACAGCAGGCTCAGGACGGTGAGGCACTTGACTACTTCGACGAAGACAATATGCCTATTACCACCAATCACTATCTCTATCTCTCAGGAACCCCATTCCGCGCTATTGCATCTGGTGAGTTTATCGAAGAGCAGATATTCAACTGGACCTATAGCCAGGAACAAGAGAAAAAAGAGAATTGGACTGGCGAAGGTGAGAATCCTTACGAGATGATGCCACGTATGGTGCTGATGACCTACCAAATGCCAGATGATTTGGTGCGAGTGGCTAAGGAAGGAGAATTTGACGAGTTTGACCTGAATGAATTCTTTGCTGCAGACATACCAGAAGGTGGCGACCACAATTTTGCCACATTTCGACATGAAGACGAGGTTCAGAAGTGGCTCGACTTGATTCGAGGTGCCTATCGTGAATCCATCAAGGATGATTTGACACTGCGTAATGAAAAGCCGCCAATGCCATTTAGTCACGCACCATTGCTACGCATTCTGAACCATACCTTCTGGTTCTTGCCTTCAGTAGCTTCGTGCTATGCAATGCGAAATCTGTTGGGTCAGCGTAATAACGTGTTCTATCACGACTTCAAAATTGTAGTAGCAGCAGGAACTGAGGCTGGTATTGGTGTAGGTGCTTTGCCTCCTGTTCGCAAGGCGATGGATAACCCTTTAGAGACACGAACCATTACGCTTTCGTGCGGAAAGTTGACTACAGGTGTAACGGTAAAACCATGGTCAGGTATTTTCATGCTCAGAAACTGCTCATCGCCTGAAACCTATTTCCAGGCTGCATTCCGTGTGCAGAGCCCTTGGGTCATCAAGAATCCAACAGATGACGACCCCAATCGCAGTGAAATCATGAAGCGTGAATGCTATGTGTTCGACTTTGCGCCAAACCGTGCTCTACGCCAAATAGCCGACTATTCTTGCCGTTTGAATGTTGAAGAGACCCAGCCCGAGAAGAAGGTTGCCGAATTTATAAAGTTCCTGCCTGTGCTGGCTTATGACGGCATGCACATGAAGCAGATAGATGCAGCAGGCATCTTGGATATCGCCATGAGTGGAACTTCGGCTACGTTGTTGGCTCGTCGTTGGGAGAGTGCATTGTTGGTGAATGTCGACAACATCACCCTACAAAGACTGCTCAACAATCCTGAAGCAATGTCTGCCCTGATGAATATAGAAGGCTTCCGTTCGTTGAATCGGGACATTGAGACTATCATTAATAAGAGTGATGCAGTTAAGAAAGCAAAAGCAAAGGCAAACGAAAAAGAACTCACTAATAAAGAAAAACGTAAATTGTCGGAAGATGAGAAAGAGATGAAGTCGCTACGTAAGCAGATACAGGATAAGCTCATCAAGTTTGCTACACGCATACCTATTTTCATGTATCTGACAGACTTCCGTGAACAATGCCTGAAGGATGTCATTACCCAGTTGGAGCCTGGACTTTTCCATAAGGTTACAGGCCTGACAGTGAAAGATTTTGAGTTGCTTGTGAGTCTGAATGTGTTTAATTCAGCCATCATGAACGATGCTGTCTATAAGTTCAAGCGCTATGAGGATGGCTCGTTGGAGTACATCGGTTTCGATAATTCTATGAAGGAAAGTAAGCGTGTGGGTGGTTTCGATAGCACCCTACCGCGTGAAGTATTTGAAGAGTTGTATTTCGTAAACGAGGATAGATAGTGAACATTAACGCTACAGAAGAGTTAATCAGAGAGTTGGGCGAAATAGACGTAAAAATTAAGCGTCTTGAAAATAGTCCTAATCGAGCGTTTATATTGATAGAATATGACACGCTCTCTTCATTCCATTGGTTTAACCTGTGTTTCAAACAATTCTGGGATGAATTCGATCGCCATTCAGCGAGTCAACTTCTTTTATACCAAAAAATCGTAAAAACGTATTCAGAATTAAGCGACAGGTATGTATCGTTGTTAAGAGAGCAAATAGACTATCTGGAAAGTGTAGTAGACATTAAAAATAAATGTTTAGAATATTTGCCTCCAGTCATCTTTTCCGAGGACAATACTACTGATGTCGTTGGATACTATTTGGAGTGTTTCAAAGATGAAAAGGATGAGGATGGTAAGCCTCTTTATTACATTGACTTAGATAAAGATACTGCTTCAGAGACTATTAATGGCAAAGAAGTGCCCATAGACCTTTATCTGTTCAGAAACGATAAATTGAACGATGGTTACTACAATAGCCTTTACGGATTGCATTCCTGTTTGAAAGGTATATACGACCTGATGTGTGTATTAAGTTCATACCCAGAACAGCTCCTATCCGAAAACACACCTAACCAGGAAGACATAATCAATACTATTGACAAAGGATTACGCCAATACGCAAAGGAGATTGGGAAAAAGGTGGAACGGGACTTAAGAAAAACAGCCCAAAGTCTAAAACCTTCTAGAAATGCTCCATTGACCCCAGATGTATGGGGACAGGTGATGCAGGAGGAAGATGACCTTTTTGATTTGGCAATAGCAGGACGATTGGAAGAAAGCACAGAAAAGCGTTTTGAACATATTTTCGAGTCTCAAAGAAAACATTGGACTGAGAATTATCCATTATTACAGAAAATTAAAACCACTTGTCTTGATGGAGAACTTTTCGACATCAGCCTTGCTGTAGAAACGCATCAATTGCTTTCTTCGTTAAGCGCAGATAACCTAGATTTGTTCTACGAACTGGTACTCAGACGAAACATCATCCAACGTGAAATGTTCCCAGACGAGTTGGGAGCCAAATATGAAGAATGGGCAAACCCAATAGATGAACAGAAGCCAGAAGAGGAAGAAGATGTTGGTTTGAGCCCAGCACGTCAGTCAAAGTTGGACGAAATTATTAATATATTACAAAAAGGTGACTGGAAACAACCAGCAACAGCTGAGAATATCGAACAGCTGCTGAATACAGTTTTTGGTAAAGATACATCATTACTTGATGAGGAAGATGTTGACAAGTGTGAGAAGATGTGGGCTTTAGTTGAAGGTGGTGGAGGCGATAGAATGGTGATAGTTCCTGCCAATCTTGCAGGTTTCTTTAAAGAAGAGAACTTGCTGAAGGGCTCGCCAAAGGAAATTAGTAACGCACTTTTCGACAACGGCAATCAGGTCAACAATATCAACAAAGGCAACTCAAATCGTTGCAGCAACGATTTTGATGCAGTCATTCCATTTCTAAAGAAATACATCGATAAGATTATACGTCAAGTATAGTCCTGAACAGAATTCTGAGACAATTCTGAATCGCCAAGCAGGTTTTAAGCATCTGTTTGGCGATTTTTTATTTTGCTTAATATCAATACGTTACAATAATTCTGAAATTAATTCTGAGAATTATACTCTTTTTTGTTTTCAGTTTCAGAGAATTCATTCCTTTGCGTCGTGAACAGGTGTCAAAGCCTCGTAGCCACGCAAAGGATAGTCCTCGCGTGAACATTATTAAATTATTACAATCATGGCAAAAGAAACAATTAAAACGGTATCGCTCGAAAAGACCCTCAAGGTCTATGAGCAGGATTTAACCCCTCAGTTCGGTGTTGACGGAACCGCACAGTATGTCATGGAGTGCCTGGAGGACAAAGTAAGTCCAAAGCTTCTGGATATCCTCAACGCGATGTTGCTTGGCTTCAACGACGACATGCAGTTGGAGATAGCCGACGACTTGCTGGACTTCGCCTACGGGCAAGTGGTTCACACAACAGGTTGCCCCTCGGCTGACGCTGTGCTGAACGCATGCTACACTTGGATAGCTGAAGAAAAGGGTTTCGAATTCTCAATGAACTAAGTATTAACTCCGAGGTTTTGTGGGGTGGTTTTTCCATGGAACAAAGCGCTTTACACCTTCACCGACCTCACTAAACATCGGACGAAAATGATTAAGCAGAATCAGGAGCTGATATACTTGGACGGTATGTGGCTCAGACAGGAACATCTGTTGAATTTGGCAATGGGCGTAGGCAATTATGCCCAGGCGGAGCATTATCTCTTTGCTTTGTTGGCTGATGCTGTACTGAAAGGTAAGGGAGAGGCCATACTGGAAGTAAACAAGGTAAGGGTGCACTATGGGCTAAAGCCTATTCCTTTATCTAACGACTTGGAGGACGCAGATTTTAGTGGTAACCCCAAGCAGTCGTCTGCCGAAAAGAAAACAAAGAGTTTGTTTAACACCATGTCGAAAGAAGATAGGATAGATGTGCTTCGCAGATGTATAGCGATGCTACTATCCGATTATCACCTATTTATATATGCGCGTCATTGGCTGGGCATATTCATGGTAATAAGGGACCAGCTATTTGGAGGGTGTCTAAGCCAGGCGGAGTTCCTTTCGCTTGCGATCAAGATTACACCAGACGAACTGCCCAAGAAGTTGCGGATATGCAAGAGCACCATGAAAAACTTCGGTAGGGAGGTCGGAGAAGATGACCGAGGTCAGGCATACTATAGGATGCATTGCAACCCTCAGAAGGAACTATGCGATACGTTTTGGGCAATTATACAAGAGACGATATTGACGGCAAATTGACGCTAAAACGTTTCATTTGACGGCAAATTTGACGATAAATCGGAGATTTGACGCACTCTCAGAATTGCATTGATTTATTTCCGAAATTTGCAAATGAAAATTAGCGAGATGAATTGTAGTTGTTTGCATAAAAATAGTGGTTTCATTATGTTGTTTGGAAAAATACTTTGCATACGTGAGCAGACAGCGGTCTGCGCCCCTCAGCCCTCTGTGAAGAACGCTGAGTTTTTAAAACAGAATTTATTCATCATTTAATATAAAAAGAAATTATGAAAAAAGTTATTTTTTTTGAGAACTATGATGGGCGTTTGCACCGTTGCATTTTCGCCGGTCTTGACAACAACAATCGCCCCCAATGGGTGAAGGTTGACCAGGGTGAAGAAATGATGTCGCTTCAGGATTACATGGAGGCGAACTGTTTGAAAGGCGAAGACATGCGCGTATTGTGTGTGGAGGGTGAGACGCTGGAGTCGGCTACGATGGCGCAACTACTGGGGGCTGTTCTTCAAGGCTATCCTTGTGTCTATATAAAGGCACTGGCTGATGCCATCAAGAATTTAAGGAATATGGGTATCGGATGGAAACAAGATAAACTTCAGATGTTTATCAGTGTGTATAAATATTATGACGACGTGAATCAGAAAGATGCCTTTCGATTCTGCATTGATTGCAATAGATTTGGAGATATTGTAGAGATGGACAACTTCTTTAATATGAAAGAGCTGATGGATGTTGTGCGTTGCTACTTCGAGGCATTGGAGAAGTGGTGTGGGATTGATCTGAGTAAGGTGTTGTGGTCTAATAGCGTTAACTTGGATAGAGAGTTGGATAGTGAGGATAAAAAGTTGTTCGATTTAATAGATTATAGAAGATGAAACAGATAGTAGAAAACAATCAGTCGCAACAGCGCATCACCATTCAGGTGAAGACGTTGCCTAACGGATACTCACTGGACTTGGAGAAGGAGAACTTTATGTACTATTCGCCACAGGCCTTGTTGGAAGGGTTGTTCGTCCATGTGGGCATGAACCGCGAGGGCGCTATGACAAAAGAGGAGATCAAGGCGCTGATAGAGTCCGTCAAGAACGGTGGCATCGTGACGAAGCTCCAGGCAGAGGTGAACGTACTGAAGGACACCATTGTCGAGCTGAGAAAACAGGTTCGTGAGCAGAAAAAAGTAATCAAGGAATTAAGCAAGGAGGTATAGGTTATGGCACAGGATGAAATCAAATACGAACGTAACCAGTTCGGAATAGTCTATAAGCAGTGTTGTGCATCGTGCGCCCTGAAGAAGTACAAGTACGACGGCAAGCGATTCTGTAGCCTGAACGGTGAGAAGGTAGATGCCCATGACGTTTGCGAGCATTGGCAGATGAGCAAGGGTGTTGAGAATGCCGGAAGGAAGTCGGGGGTGGTCAAGGACATGGTAACAAAGGAAATCATTATTAGATAATGCATAATTCATAATTCATAATGCATAATTCATAATGCATAATTCATAATGCATAATTTATTTACTTTAAAATTTAAAAACAATGGAACAATTAGTTTTGATTCAAGAGGTAGGCGCATACTCTGAGCGCCAGTACAACAAACAAGACGGCACGCAGGAGTATTTCCGTAGCCGTGGCTTAGTGATGAAACATGGTGGTGACACCTTCTACGGTGAGATGACAGGCGATTACGCCTCGAAGAACCGGGACACGCAGTATGCCCAGAACACACCCTACGTGGTGAGGGGTTCGTGGAAGCACCGCACGTGGCAGGACCAACAGGGTCAAATGCGTCATGAGAACACGTTCTACATTACTGACATTCAAGCACTCTAATCATTAATCGAGTCGAAGGTGGAAGTGGAGGAAGTCTCTAGAGTGAAAAATGGCCAATTCCGACACAAATCCTTCACTCACACTAAACGACAAGATTATGAAAAAATTTATTTATATTCCGAATTTTCTGGCTATTATTGCCGGACTGTTGAGAGGAGAATCGTTCGAGGGTAGACTGTTTATCGACAAGGAGACCCATGTGTTAACCCTGAAACTGTGGAACCGCAAGGCACCCAAGTACACCAGCTATAACAAGGTGGGCGATACGGACTACGGTAGCGTGTGGAAATCGGAGAAGCACCTGTTGTGGCGTGAGAAACTGCCCTTGAGCATGGGTACGGGTCGTATGCTGTCGGCCATGGAAAGGGACAAAGACCAAGCCAAGCAGGCCGTGGTGGATGATTACATTATTGATAACGCATAAATAGCCTGAGAGTATGTCTAGATTTGATTTAGGTGACAACATTAAAAAGCCCAAGACCGTGCCTGCCACGGTCGAGGGTTTCTGGAAGAAGGTTGACGCTCAGAAGACCGGTCGTATCTGTGCCGAGCTGGCTGACATCTTGGAAGCCAAGAGGCGTGGTGACATGAGCCCGGAGGACTACAAGACAAAGAAGGCTGAAATAAAGCTGAGGGCGTCGTTCTATACGCCTCATGCTCACTTTAACAAGGCTTACAAGAGCAACGAGGGCGAGCCAGTAGATTCGAAGAAGGCGGTCATTGACCTGGACGGGTGCGAGAACTTCCCGGAGCTGTATGCCAAGACGCTGATGGGTCGTGAACGTGAGCTGGGCATCAATATGGTGAACCGTTCGGTGAGTGGTACGGGTGGTCACATCTTGTTCGACATCCCCGAGGGTTTAGACCGTCAACAGGCACAGGCGTGGATGAGTCATGAGATGGGCGATGTGGAATACGACAAAGCGGTGCATGAGCCAGAGAGAGCCATCTATATTCCTTGTAGGGAGTATATCCTGTATATCGACGAGGAACTGATGTTCAGTGATGAGCTGCATGCGGCGAAGGTGAAGTATGATGGAAGAAGTAAGATGGATGATGTAAGTGAAAAATCTGCCATCGACCATCAGACATCATCCGTCGTAGAGCCTTCGGCTCGGGCCCTGGCAGCTTTCGACGAGACGTTGAAGATGACGGAGCTGGACTTGGAAACGCTGAACCGTGACGGGGTAAGGCATAACACCTTGAAGCTTCTGTTGCCTACACTCTGCCAGATGATGCCTCAGGAGGAACTGTTGGGGGTGTTGGCGCAGAAGATGCCTGAATACTCGAAGGAGGAGGACTGTAGGACGCTGGTACGCAACTTCTACGAGAAGTATGTGGATCAGAACCGACCGATGAACCTGAAGCAGAAGGAGGTGTTCCTGCGTTCGCTGAAGGCGGAGGGAAACAGTACAGACGAGCCGACACCCTTACGCAACATGCCTACCATCACTGTCAACATCAACCAGTTGCCCATGGGATTGAAGGAGAGTCTGAAACCCTATCCGCAAAACATGTGGCCGGCACTGATTGTGGGACAGATGCCTGCCTTAATGGCATTGGCTGACGGAGTAAGCTACCGATATTGTAACGGTAAGATAGGCTATCTGGCTGGCATGGCCATTATCTTTGGTGAACAGGCTTCGAACAAGTCGGCCATTGAAGAGGCGGTAGAGCGTTGGCTAGTGGATTTGCGCAAGGAGGACGAAGCCGTCAGAGAGCGTGAAGATAAGGTGCGTGAGGCCAACAAGCGACGCAAGGCTAACGAACGTGCCCAAGAGGCTCCTGCCGGGGTGGTCAGGGTGGTGCCTATCACCATTTCATGCTCGAAGCTGTTGAAGCGCCTGAAGCAGTCGCAAGGCCATAGTCTGTACTCTATCTGTACCGAGGCTGAAACATTGCTCAAGAGCAATGGCAGTGGTGCCTGGGCTCAGAAGTGGGACATCTACAGAAATGCCTTCGGACGCGAACGTTGGGGTGTGGAATATAACTCAGATCAATCAGAGTCTGGAGATGTGAATGTGGCATATTCATGGACCATCCTCGGCACGCCAAGAACTGTCCTGAAGATGTTCAAGGGTAAAAATGAATCGAATGCAGAAAATGGTCTGTCAAGTCGTATGATGCTCTCGGAGATGCCCGACACGATGTTTGCGAAGATTACGGTGTTCAAGGAATTATCGGAATCAGACATGAACCGCATTAACGAGGCCACCGCCTTGCTTCGCTCTGCAACGGGTTTCTATGACACTCCCAGACTGCGTAAAGCCATAGACCGATGGCTGGAGGAGAAACGTGTGGAGTCGGCAATGAACATGGACGTCATCAAGGACCGTTTCCGTCGTCGTGCCGCCGTGATAGGGTTCCGTTGTGGTGTGGTGTTTATGCTCCTGGCAGGCAAGGAAAGCAATGCTTGTGTCGACTTCGCCCTGAAAATGGCTGAATATACGCTACAGATGCAGCTCAAGGTGTTCGGTCCACTACTGTATAAGTATCTTCATGAAGACAGCAACAGTGACACTGGTAACAGCATCAATAGCAGCATCTTCGAGCAACTGCCTTCGCCCTTCAGCTTCCAGGATCTGCGCAGACTGAAAGGCAATGAGTTCAGCGACGGTTCGCTATACAGCATTATCAGTCGCTGGAAAAGCGAGGGCTGGGTTGAGAAGACCGGTAAGAGTCAATGGAGTAAGAAAAGATGAAATCTTGCATTCTTGCATTCTTGCATTCTTGCATAGGGTGTTTACAAATAAAAAATTAGAAATTAGTAATGAGTAATTATGATTACAGAGATAAACAATCAAACCAAACTCTCGGAGCATTTTTCGCTCCGAGAGTTAACCAAGACGAAAACGGGAATAGAGAACATTCCGAATGAGGAACAAGTAGAGAACTTAAAGCGAGTGTGTGGTTGGCTGGAGCAACTGAGGAGAAGGTGGAACAACCTCTATGGAGAAGGGGATGACCCCATCATCATCAACTCAGGATTCCGTTCGCCAGAAGTGAATAAAGCGGTAGGGGGAGCCACGCTGAGCAATCATCTTACGGGTTGTGCTGTAGATATCCGTTGCATCGGCATCGAACAGGCGTTAAGGTATGCAGCCATCTTGCTCGATATCAGCGACTTGAACAACGAAGATTTCGACGAGTTGCTGATAGAACAGAAGGCGCACGTCATCTGGATTCACTTTGCAGTGAAGCCTAGCTGCAATCGCAGGCGAACCAATTTTAAAAGATGATAATTGGGACTGCCAAATTTGGCAGTCTCATTTATTTTTCGTAATTTCGCACCATAATTTTGAAAACATGTGTTTATGAAACGATTATTTATCTTAACGGCAGGAATCGTGGCTGGAATGTATGCGATGGCCTGCACCAACTTTATCGTGGGCAAGAAGGCTTCGGCAGACGGAAGCGTTATCTGCTCGTACAATGCTGACTCGTATGGGGCCTTTATGTGGCTGTATCACTATCCGGCAGCAAAGCACCAGAAGGGCGAGATGAGAAAGATAGTGGAGTGGGACACAAACAAACCGCTGGGCGAGATTCCTGAGGCGGAGGAGACCTACAACGTGATTGGCAACATGAACGAATGGCAGGTGACCATTGGCGAGACAACCTATGGTGGTCGCGAAGAAATGGTGGATTCAACGGGAATTATTGACTATGGATCGTTGATATACATCGGATTGCAACGCGCTAAATCGGCACGTGAAGCTATCAAGATAATGACCTCGCTTGTAGAAACTTACGGATATTACTCGGAGGGTGAGACGTTTACCATCTGCGACCCTGACGAGGCTTGGATTCTGGAGATGCAGGGATGTGGTCCGGACCGTAGCAAGTCGAAGGAGCGTGTGGTATGGGTGGCCTGGAGAATACCTGATAATGCCATTTGTGGACATGCGAACCAGAGCCGTATCGGTAAGTTCCCACTGAAGGACAAGGAGAACGTGATGTACTCGAAGAACGTGATTAAGTATGCACGCAAGATGGGATGGTTTACCGGTAAAGACGAGGATTTTTCGTGGAAGAACGCCTATGCTTTCCCTGATTTCGGTGGTCGTCGTATCTGTGACGCCCGCGTGTGGACCTTCTTCAATCGCCACGTGAAGGGTATGGACCATTATCTGCCTTGGGCAATGGGTAAGGACAAGGATGCGGAGGACATGCCGCTGTGGGTGATTCCCGATGGAAAGGTGAGTGTGCAGGATGTGATGGCGGCTATGCGCGACCATTACGAGGGTACGCCGATGGCTATTGACTCGACGGATGTGGGTGCTGGTATCTGGCAGATGCCTTATCGTCCGACACCTTTATATTATAAGGTGGACGGCAAGAAGTATTTCAACGAACGCCCGGTTTCAACGCAACAAACGGCATGGACATTCGTGGCACAGATGCGTTCGTGGTTGCCTCGTGAGGTGGGCGGATGTCTGTGGTTTGGCAACGACGACCCGAACATGGTGGCTTATACGCCTATCTATTGTTCGATGACGGAACAGCCTGAGTGTTACAACACGCCTGGGGCTGACGACATTACTTTCAGCGATAAGAATGCTTTCTGGGTTGAGAACTGGGTGAGCAACATGGTTTATCCGCGCTATTCGGCCTTGTTCCCATCGCTCCGTGAGGTGCGCGACTCGCTGGAGAAATCGTACTTCATGCAACAGACGGCCATCGAGGAGAAGGCAAAGGGCATGGAACCAGCTGCCAGGCAGAAATACCTGAACGACTATAGCGTGGCACAGGCTCAGCGCATGTTGGCGAGATGGAAGAAACTGGCCACATACCTGATAGTGAAGTATAACGATATGGCCGTTAAACCTGATGAAAACGGGCAGTTTAAACGAGGAAAATACGGACTGGGAGCAAGGGTTAAGCGCCCAGGATATTCGCCTGCGTTTGCACGAAGAATCGTGAAAGAAACGGGTGATAGGTATTTAGCTCCGGAGGAGAAGTAAGAAGTAAGAAGGAAGATGGAAGAAGGAAGAAAAAAGGTAAGAGGTTTTCACCCCTTACCTTTATTTTTTAATCTTCGATTTTGGTTTGTTTGGGTTCCTCAGCAGCCTGCGGAGCATTGGGCGAAGACTGCGTGTTCACATTGTCGTGATGTTCCTTAGGACGAACCACCTCGTTGCCGAATTCATCGAGCACCATCTCCATCTCGGGCTTAGCAGCCAGGCTATCAACGGCCAGCGAGTCGGAATCAGCAGGTGCCTTGAAATAGCCACCACAGTTATAATCGATGGCATCGCCGATGCCCTCGGGCTTGTTGAACTTGACGCGATAGTGCTTGAACTGCTTGTCGGCAAGGACGGAGCCTAGGAAGTAGCCACAGATGGGTAGGGCGGTGCGGTTGCCTTGTCCGAGCTGACCGGTGCGGAAGTGGATGCAACGGTATTCGCCACCCACCCAGGCGCCACAAACAAGACGGGGCGTGGTGCCCACAAACCAGGCATCGGAGTGATTGTTGGACGTGCCGGTCTTGCCACCGAAGTCGGTATCGTTATTAGCATCGCCCACGAAACCACGCAGACGAGAGGATGTGCCACTCATGCCACCCATCAACAGCTGTTGAACGTAGAAGGCGCTCTTGGGCGAGAGGGCTTGGCGCTCTTCGGGATTGGCTTCATAGATGACGTTGCCGTCGCGATCCTCGATACGGGTTACCAATACGGGGTCGATGGCCTTACCATTATTAACGGGCGTACAATAGGAACCTACCAATTCGAGCAGATTGACATCGCTGGCACCAAGCGTCAACGAAGGAGTGGGGTCGAGCTTGGACTTGATACCCATCTCGTGAGCCGTCTGGACAATGCGGTCGATGCCTACTTCCTGACCCAGACGAACGGCCACGCTGTTGATACTCATGGCGAAGGCTTGCTTCAGGGTGATGTTGGCACCCGAGAAACGTCCATCAGCATTGGTGGGAGCCCAAGTGACCTCCTTGTCATGGTCCATGACCTTCATAGAGAAGTACTCGTCCTTGCGGGTGTCGCAAGGCGTGATGCCTTGGTTCATGGCCTCGGAATAGACGAAGAGCTTGAAGGTAGAGCCAGGCTGGCGCATGGCCGTTACCTTGTCGTATTTCCACGTCTTGAAGTCGATGTCGCCCACCCAGGCCTTGACATGTCCAGTCTGAGGTTCGATGGCCACGAAGCCACAATGCATGAAATGCTCCATATAACGGATGCTGTCCATAGACGACATCTCTTTCTCGACATATCCATTCTCATAATCGAAGAGTTTTACCTTATGGGGAAGATTGAGATAATAGAAAATGGAGTCTTGGTTGCCGTCGTACTTCTGGTTCAGCAATTTATAATAAGGTGTCTTCTTAGCCAAATCCTCGATGAAATGGGGAATTTCCACATGGTGCTCGTCTTGCCATGGATTGACATTGCCCCAATGCTGATTGAAGGTCTTCTGCACCTGCTTCATCTGCTTGATGGCAGCTTCCTCGGCATAATGCTGCATGCGACTGTCGAGGGTGGTGTGAATCTTCAAACCTTCGGTATAATAAGCATAGGCACGGTCGTCGCCATAATACTCCTTACACCACGACTTCATCCAGTCGGCCACGGCCTCGCGGAAGTAGTTGGCATTGCCGTCATAGGCATTCTCCACACTATAGTCCAGCTTGATTTCCTTCTGCTGAAGGGCTTTGCACTCCTCAGGTGTGAGATGACCGTGGCGAAGCATGTTGTCGAGCACCACATTGCGACGACTGAGGGAATTCTTCGGATTGATGCGCGGATTATAATAGGTGGTGGCCTTGAGCAGTCCTACCAGAATGGCAGACTGGTCGGTGGTGAGATGCTTGGGAGTAGTGCCGAAATAGGTCTTGGCAGCGGTCTTGATGCCAAAGGCATTGGAACCGAAGTCAACGGTATTGGCATACATGGTCAATATCTCGCTCTTATCGAAATACCATTCCAACTTATAGGCGGTAATCCACTCCTTGCTCTTCATGATGAGCATCTTCAAGCCAGGGATATTGCCCAATAGTCCTGTTGAATATTGCGTGCGGACACGGAAGAGGTTCTTGGCCAACTGCTGGGTGATGGTGGAAGCACCACGGGCATCACGATGCAAGACATAGTCTTTCAAAGCTGCTCCAAAAGCCTGATAGTCGATGCCATGATGGCGATAGAAACGCTCGTCCTCGGTGTCGATAAGGGCTTCCCAGAACTTCGGGCTGACATCGTCGTAGTCCACGGGCATGCGGTTCTCGCTGAAGAACTTGCCAATCACCTTGCCGTCGGCACTATAGATCTGCGAGGCCTCGGCAGGGTGGGTGTTCTTGACATCGCTTATGGAGGGCGACTTACCGAAAAGCCACAGGAAGTTGATGTCGACCATGATGAGATAGAGCAGGAATGCCACGACGAGCGAAGCGATAACTGCACCAATCTTGACGTACCAGCGACGTCCCTGATAGAGTCCCTTATACCATTGCCATCCTTTCTGGAAGAATGTGCCAACCATTTCTAAGTAATTATTCATAGTGCGAAATTAAATTCAGAATTTCTTGTTGTTGATGGGGATGAAACCATGTAACTTGTTCATCACGTTTATACCAAGTGAGTTGTTTGCGAGCATAACGACGGGTGTTGCCCTTGATGCGCTCTACCGCTTCAGCGAGGGGCCATCGTCCATCGAAGTAGTCGAACAGTTCTTTGTAGCCTACGGTGTTTAAGGCATTCACTTCTCTATATGGAAGCATCGACTTCGCTTCATCCAGAAGACCTTCTGCCATCATGTCGTCAACACGCTGGTTGATGCGTTGATAGAGTTCGTCGCGATCACGATTCAGTCCGATTTTGATAATCTGGAAAGGACGTTGCTTCTTGGCTTGTGTACGGAAAGAGGTATAGGTCTTGCCCGTCTGGTAACAAATCTCGAGCGCATGGATGACGCGACGATGGTTCTGACGGTCTACCACCTCGTAGTGCTCGGGGTCAAGGCGACGAAGGTCTTCACCAAGGCTCTCCAATCCTTCTTCCTCATAGCGACGTTTCATCTCATTGCGAATATCATCGCGAACGGTCGGAATATCGTCGATGCCATTGCATACCGCATCAATATACATCATGCTTCCTCCCGAAAGGATTTGGATAGGAGATGTGGCGAACAATGTTTGAAGCAACTGCATGACTTCCTGTTCGTACATCGAAGCATTATAGTAGTCGTTGATGCTCTTGGTGCCTACGAAATAGTGGTAAACCTGCTGCATCTGCTCAACCGTCGGGGAGGCCGTGCCAATCCTCAGTTCCTTGTAGATCTGACGTGAGTCAGCATTGATGATTGGTATGCCGTAGTGCTTGGCAATCTCAAGGGTTAGTGCCGTTTTGCCTACAGCGGTTGGGCCCGTGATGACGATGAGTTTGTTCAACTTAAACCGTAAAACTATTAACGGATGACTCCGCGCTTCGAATTTTCAATGAACGAGCAGATGTATTCCACCTCCTTGCAGTCAGGATACTTGGCGCGAGCCTCAGCAACACCATCTTTCAGGATGCCCTTGGCATAGATGATGCGATAGGCATCGTGAATAGCGTCGATGACCTCGTTGGGGAATCCGCGACGACGCAGACCGATGAGGTTGACACCTGCATAGCGGATAGGTTCCTTGCCAGCAATGACGTAGGGAGGAATGTCCTGCGAGGTGCGACTGCCACCCTGGAACATGATGTAACCACCCACATGCAGGAACTGATGGAACAGGCAACAAGCTGAGATAATGGCATTGTCATCGACAATCACTTCACCGGCAAACTTCGTGGAATTGCCAATGATGCATCCATTGCCGATAACGCAGTCGTGACCGATGTGCATATTCTCCATCAGCAGATTGCCGTTGCCAATAACCGTCTTGCCCTTTGATGCCGTACCACGACTGATGGTAACATTCTCGCGAATGGAGTTGTTGTCACCAATCTCGCAAGTGGTCTCCTCGCCCTGGAATTTCAAATCCTGTGGCTTTGTGGAGATAGAGGCTCCGGGGAAGAACTCGTTGTTGTTGCCAATACGAGCACCGAAGTGGAGGGTTACATTATTTAATAACTTATTATTATCGCCTATAACGACATTCTTGTCAATCACGCAGAAGGGACCGATGACGTTACCGTCGCCAAGCTTGGCCTCGGGGTCTACAACTGCTAAAGGATGAATGTTATTCATTTACAATTTGACAATTTACAATTTACAATTTATTTATTCTTCACAATCTGAGCGGTGAAGGTGGCTTCGGCCACTACATGGTCGCCCACAAAGATGTAGCCCTTCATCGAAGAGATGCCGTGACGAACGGGAGCCAGCAAGTCGACCTTGAAAATCAGGGTGTCGCCGGGAACCACTTTCTGGCGGAACTTCACATCGTCAATCTTCATGAAATAGGTAGACCAACGCTCTGGTTCTTCCAACGTGTTAAGAATGAGCAGACCACCACATTGAGCCATAGCCTCTACCTGAAGAACGCCAGGCATAACGGGCTCTTCGGGGAAGTGACCCTGGAAGAAAGGCTCGTTGGAAGTGACATTCTTGATACCCACAATGGTGTTGGCTCCCAAAGAGATAACCTTGTCAACCAACTGCATAGGATAGCGATGGGGAAGCAACTCGCGAATACGGTTCACGTCCATTACGGGTTCCTCATTGGGATCGTAGATAGGAGCCTGGATTTCGTGCTTGCGAATCTCCTTGCGCATCTGACGGGCAAACTTATTATTAATGGTATGACCAGGACGAGTGGCAATGATGCGTCCCTTGATGGGTTTGCCGATGAGAGCCATATCGCCAATCACATCCAACAGCTTGTGGCGGGTACATTCATTCTCCCAAACCAAAGGCTTGTGCTGGATGTAACCCAGTTCTGTGGCATCTCTATGCTCCACGCCCAACATGTCAGCCAGCATGTCCAGACGCTCTTGTGTAGTCTGGCGCTCGTAGATGACAATGGCATTGTCCATGTCGCCACCCTTGATGAGGTTGGCCTGCAACAGGGGTTCGATGTCGCGAACGAAGACAAAGGTGCGAGCAGCTGCTATCTCAGTAGAAAACTGCTGGATATTGTCGAGGGTAGCAAACTGAGAATTGATAATCTTCGAATCGAAGGAGCACATGGCAGTCAGCGAGAACTCATCATCGGGAAGAATGGTGATGCAAGAGCCTGTCTTATCGTCCTTCACCTCAATCTTCTTGCGGATGATGTACCAGTCTTTGGGTGCATTCTGTTCCTCGATACCCACCTCCTTGATTCTCTCAACATACTGGATAGCAGAACCATCGAGAATGGGGAACTCAGGACCGTTCACTTGAATCATACAGTTGTCGACGCCCAGGGCATAGAGAGCTGCAAGACCGTGTTCTACAGTAGATACACGAGCATCGCCCTTTCCAAGTACAGTACCACGTTGGGTGTCAACTACATTCTCTGCAATAGCATCGATAACGGGTTCTCCCTCCAAGTCGATGCGTTTGATTTTATAACCTGTATTCTCAGGTGCAGGATTAAATGTTACTGTCAGATTTAAACCCGTATGCAGTCCTTTTCCAAAGAGAGAAAAACTGCCTTTAAGTGTCTTCTGTTTCATTATTGTTTTTTCTTGAGTTCTTCTATTTCCTTGCGCAGAGCGCTAATTTCCTTATACATGTCGGGCAAACGACGATAAAGGGCCTTTGCTTTGAAAAAGTCTTTGGGATCCATAGCAGGTGAACCAATGAGATTCTCGCCATTACCCTTGGTGTTGTTGATAACGCCACATTGAGCGCCCACCATCGTCTTGTCAGCCACGTGGATATGACCTGCAAAACCAGCCTGTCCGCCAACCATACACCATGCGCCAATCTTGGTAGAACCAGCCATACCAACTTGTGCAGACATGACGGTGTTCTCACCAATTTCACAGTTATGGGCCACCTGGATAAGGTTGTCGAGCTTCACACCCTTATGAATAACGGTCTGTCCCATGGTAGAGCGGTCGACACAGGTATTGGCACCAATCTCCACATTATCTTCGATAATTACAATACCCAACTGAGGAATCTTCTCGTAACCTTCGGTGTTAGGTGCGAAACCAAAGCCGTCGGCACCAATCACGCTACCGGCATGGATGGTTACATTCTTGCCAATCTGACAACCATCGTAGATGGTGACGTTGGGATTGATGATAGAACCATCGCCAATCTTCACGCCTTCACCCACAAAAGTGAACGGGCCGATATAAACATCCTTGCCAATCTGGGCAGATTCAGAAACGAAAGCCAATGGATGGATGCCCGTCTTCTTGGGAAGCGAAGCTGCATACATCTGCAACAGCTTGGCCACACACTCATAGGCGTTCTTCACACGAATGAGCGTAGCGCTGACGGGCTTCTCCAGTTGAACGTCCTCGTTGATAAGCACGATACTGGCTTTAGTCTCATAGATATACGGAGTATATTTAGGATTTGAGAGGAAAGTGATAGCGCCTTCCTTACCTTCTTCAATCTTTGCAAACGTGCTGACGGTAGCATTCTCATTGCCTTCCACACGACCACCGATAAAATCGGCTATTTGCTTGGCTGTAAATTGCATCATATAAAATCAGAGTTTTAATAAACGCTGCAAAGTTACAAAAAATTTATTGAATTCTTTGATAACAAAGGTAATATTTACGTATTTTTTTAGAAAGTAATTGAACATTTAAGATTTCGGAAGCCTCTGCAATGTCCTTAACGGTACCGTCTTTGTATAAAATTCCGATGCTGTCGTCCTCAGGATTATACATGTCTTTTCCTATCTCCGTCAGCGTGAGAAGGTAGTGCGCGTCTTCCTCTGGAATGCCCATGGCAACGGCTATTTGGTGCATTTTCTCTTGCAGATAGTCATCCTCAGGACGCTCCTCGGTCACTTCTACCTTGAACAGATGACGGTCTGTCATATCTGTTGCCAATGTCGAGAGGATCTTGTCTTCGCTATGCTTCCACACCTTCAGAGCACTCCAGATGTCGGAATCGTCGAGTTCGGCATACATTTGCAGAGCTTCAGGATGAGAGGCAAACCACTGGGCGTCGATATCATTCTTGAGGAAGTAGGCGAGGGCAGGGGTGGCGAAAACGTTCAGACCCTGTCGAACCAGATACTTGGCCCTCTTCAGGGTATTGACCAGCACTTTCTCGTAACCAACTGCCGTCTTGTGCAGATAGACCTGCCAATACATCAATCTGCGGGTGGTCAGATAGTTCTCGATGGAATAGATACCTTTCGAGTCAACCACCAACTTGTCGTCGGCCACATTCAGCATCTTGATGATGCGTGCCGAACCGATGTTTCCTTCTGTAACGCCGGTATAGAAGGAGTCGCGACGAAGATAGTCCAAGCGGTCCATGTCCAGTTGACTGGAAATCAGTTGATGGAATATTTTGTTGGGATATTCGTCCTTGAAAATAGAGATAGCTAGATTCAGTTGGTCTTTCAAATCGTGGTTTATCTGTTCCATCATCATCAAGGATATGTCCTCATGGGAAATGCCGTGAATCAGCGTGTTCTCCAAGACATGCGAGAACGGTCCGTGCCCGATGTCGTGCATTAGGATAGCGGCTTGAACGGCTTCCGCTTCGGAGTCGAAGATGTAAACACCTTTTTCCGTTAGCGACTTAATGGCTTCTGACATCAGATGGAAAGCCCCGAGAGAGTGTTGGAAGCGTGTATGTCGTGCCCCGGGATACACTACGGAGGCCAAGCCGAGTTGGTTGATACGGTTAAGACGCTGAAAAAAAGGATGCTGTACGATGTCATACAGCAATCCTCTTTTAATTTTTATAAACCCGAAAACGGGATCACTAATTATTTTATGTTCGTTCATATTAATATATTAGCATTGACAAGAGGTAAGCCACAATGGTTGAGGTAAATACGCTAATCAATCCAGGCATCATGAACGAGTGGTTCAGCAGGTATTTACCAATTACTGTTGTGCCCGATCGGTCGAAGTTCACCGTGGCAATATCACTTGGATAATTGGGGATGAAGAAATATCCGTAAACGGATGGGAGCACACCCAGCAATATCGGACCGGCTATTCCCAAGGAGTAAGCCAAGGGTAACATAGCAACTACTACCGCACCTTGTGAGTTGATGAGTACAGAAACCAAGAAGAATACGAAGGCTATAGACCAGGGATATTCCTTCACGATGTCTGTCAGCATTACCTGCATCTCTTCCATATAATTAGAGAAATAGGTGTCGGCCAACCAGGCAATACCGTAAATGGCTACTACGGCCACCATACCTGATTGCCATACAGGACCGGCAACGGCTTTCTTGGGCGATGCCTTACAGAAGATAATCATCAGGGCAGCTGCGCTGATCATCACAATCTGGATGACGATGTTCATCTTCAGCGACTTTCCATCCCATGAGGGCAGGAGAGAAGGAACGGCAGCAAACAATACGATGACGCAGAGAGCTGCAACGAAGACGTAAACAGCACGCTTGGCCTCTTTGGGAATGTCCTTGTCGAGGGTTGTTGCTGATGAACCATAGATATACTCATATTGTGCAGGGTCTTTCAGCTTAGCCTGGAACACGGGGTCTTTGTCAAGGTCCAGTCCGCGATGATAGGAAGCGGCAGCTGCTGCCATCAGTCCACAGACACAGGCAGGAATGGAAATCATCAGCACGCCAGGAATCGTGATGTCGAAACCGTTGGTGTTTGAGATACTAACGAAAGCAACCACAGCAGCTGCAATGGGCGAACAGGTGATACCCACCTGAGAGGCAATAGATGCCACACCGCAAGGACGCTCAGGACGAATGCCCTTCTTCAGCGCAATGTCGCAGATAATCGGCATTAACGTATAAACCACATGACCAGTACCTACCAATACCGTCAGGAAGAAGGTACAAAGGGGAGCCAGGAAGGTGATGCGGTCTGGATGTTTACGCAAAAGGCGCTCGGCTATCTGTATCAACCAGTCCATACCTCCTGATGCCTGCATAATGCCCGCACAGGTCACGGCAGCTATGATGATATAGATAACGTCGGTCGGTGGAGTACCAGGTTTTAAGCTGAAACCGAAGACAAGAATAGCAAGACCGATACCCGAAATAGCACCAAGTGCAAGACTACCGTAACGTGAGCCAACCCAGAGTGCTCCCAGCACGATCATGAGTTGCAGAATCATTAGTAATGTCATATTTTTATAGTTTTAAGTTATTCTAGTCTGCAAAAATAAGAAATAATTTCCAAATGACAAAGAAAAATAGAAAAATATGTGCAAAAAAAAGTCACGACACCACTTCAATATAGAAGCTGAAGGGGCGAAACCCATCGTTACAACTGATCATGGCACTCATCGGATTCTTCATCCACCCGTCGTAGAAATTGCCCTCACCCTTGGCCAATGATTCCACAAAGGTGCGCATAGATTCCCATGCCGAGGGGCACAAACCTTCAGGGCGTTGGCCGTCAATGGAAATCCATTGCTGACCCGTGCTTACATTGCAAGTGTGCTCTATCGGGTTCTCATATTGGGCCATTAGGTCGGTATAGACCGTTTGGCGGATAGCCGTGATGCGTACCTTATTCATATTTATTTTGTAAGGGGCAAGGTCATGACGAAACGTGAACCACCGATGTAGGCGGTGTCGAGCATGATGTCGCCACCGATGCGACGAGCCAAGGAACGAGCCACCGTCAAGCCGATACCTGTGCCATTATAATACTCGTCCAACTGCACGAATTCTTCGAAGATGCGTTCAGCCTCCTTATGGGGAATGCCAATGCCCGTGTCCTCGACTGAGAAGAAAATACGAGATGAAGAAACCGTGATGCGCAGAACGGCCTTCTGCAGATGGTCAACAGGTTTTCCCGTTTGGCGTGTCTCAGCAGGAGCAGTAAACTTTCGTGCATTGTCAAGCACCAGCGACAGGGCTCTGACAGCTGCTTGCAGATTGGTTTTCAAATTGATTTTCTCAGCTTCAGACGCCACAATCATGTCGAACGTCAAATGCTTAGCGGTTCTGATGCCCGAGGCGTCGGCTGCTTCGGTGGCTATCTGTATGGCTCGAACACGATCGTTGCACTCGATGACCGACATGCTCTTGGCTTCTGATAACTCCAGCATCTTATTCACCAGACTGGTAATGCGGTCAGTATTCTCGGTTATCTGTTGCTTGATTTCGTCAAGGGTTTCTTCGTCATATTGCATACCGGGCGTCGTTAGCAATTGGGTGTAGCCCGAAAGTATATTGAGGGGCGTGCGAATCTCGTGGGAAATCTGCTGGATGAAGTCACTCTTCATGCGCGACGATTCCTTAGCTCGTTCGTTGGCCCGTTCCAGGTCTTTATAGGCATCCTCCAGTCTCATCGCCGCACGATGGCGGATATAGATGAAAAGGCAGAAGGCCAGGATGATTAGAACTGATGTTATAATTGTCATATTTCTAATTTTGTTTGCAAAGATACGAAAATAATATCAAGAATGGCTATTTCTCGCAAAAAAATGTGTAACTTTGCCATCGATTTGGTAAATTACGATTATGATAGAAACTAATAATTATTATTGGTATGGAGTGGCGACAGCCATTTATATCGTGACGTGCATGATGTTTTCGGCAGTTAGAGCATTCCATAATTGCGGAACTCCGAAAGAGCGCAGAGACTATATCTGGCCCGACCGTAAGATGCAGGTTTGCATTTATCTCACCGCCCTTGTGCTATTGCCTTATGTGTTGAATCCCCATAGTGAGGCAGCGTGGCTTCTGATGAAGTCGTATTTCCCGTGTACCTATTATTTCTATTGCGGTTCGCTGATATTCTGCTTTTTCGGAACGGTCAAGCAATTGAAAATGTGGAAACCCTCCAGCCTGATAGCTGGTATCATTACGTTTCTTACCATGATACCTTTTATATTACATGCTTGGCTACCATCGGGCTTTCTCTCACCTGAAGCCATCAGAATCTGTAGTGTTGTTGCATTTGTGGCTAGCATGATGATGGTGGTTTATTGTGGCTTGTCTATGTGGCAGGTGTGGAAGTGGATGAGACTGTCGCGCGATGTGAACTATTCGAATTCAGAGGACTTCCCGATGGAATATGCCCATCGCATGTGGTCTTCACCCATCATTCTTACCCCGTTCCTTTGGCCTGCCTACATCACGAATTCGCCCGATGTAATGGCTTGGATGTGCCTTCCCCTATCTGTCTTCAATGTCGTTCTGTTGCTGAACGTGATGCCCATCTGGCGTCGTGCAGCCATTCTCTCGGATATTGGGGAAGACGAAGAAGTGGTGGTCGAAGAAGATAGCGAACTGGCTGAGGAACGCAACAGTCGTATTGCCACTGAGATAGAGCAGTTTGTCAATACCGAGGCTGCCTATCTGGACCCACACTTGAAACTGGAACAAGTGGTAGAGCGTTGCAGCTTCAGTCGTATCTATGTGTCACGAGTGCTTACCGAGCGCTTTGGTAGTTTCTACGACTATGTCAACGGTCTGCGTCTCGACTACTATGACCACTATATGGCTCAGCATCCTAATTCTACACCAGAGGCAGCTGCCGAGGCCAGCGGATTTACCTCTTACAAGGCTTACACCAATGTCAAGGAACGTTTGCCAAGATAAGTAGAGTCTAAGCATTGTTCGTATCTTCGTGGCATGAAAAAGATAACGCTAGTCACTTTCTCCAGTATTGTGAGCCTTTGGACGCTGTTGGTCTACAACATTCCGTTCTTCCTTTATGTGGCTCAGAATTCAAAGACCAGTCTCGGTGGAAAGCTGTTTCTGCTGACCTCTCTGGTGGTGGTTATGCTGGTGCTCAATTTCATGCTGACCTATCTTGCCATGTGGTTGTTGCGAATGGTGGGACGCATCCTGTTGGCCGTCTTTTCCGTCATCAACGCAACGGCTTTCTACTTCATTTTTACCTATCATGCTATTATCGATGCCACCACCATTGAAAACGTGTTCAATACCCGATATGTGGAAGCTTCGGCCTTCTTCAATGGGTGGATGGTTCTGCTCATCCTGGTCCTCGGTGTCCTTCCTGCCTTATACTGTATATTCCAGCCCATAATCTTGGGAAGTGCCAAGAAGATGGGAGCCTATTGTGGCGCTTCGTTGGTTGTCATTTTGGTTGTTGCCGCCCTGAATATCAGTCAGACATTATGGATCAGTCAGCACGACACGGAGTTGGGGGGATTGTTGCAGCCTTGGTCCTATGTAGTGAATATCGGTCGCGTGATAAGCAGTCAGCATGACGAGCAGGTTGAGGAAATAAAACTACCTGACGGCAAGATTACCGACCATGAGAAAGCGGTTGTGGTGCTCGTCATCGGCGAATCGGCACGCAAGGCCAATTTCCAACTCTACGGATACAAGCGCGACACCAATCCGCTGTTGTCTAAACAGAAAGATCTGAAGGTGTTCCAAGCCAATTCTTGTGCTACCTATACTACTGCTGGCACCAAGGCCATTCTGGAACCCGAGAATAGCGATGATCTCTATGAGCTTCTACCCAACTATGCCTTCCGCATGGGTGTTGACGTGTCGTGGCGCACCTACAACTGGGGCGAGCCACCCATTCATATTGACGAGTATCTGACCGACCAGGAACTTTCCAAGCTCTATCCTGAGGTGGACCGACGCTATGACGGACTGCTCTTTACCGGACTCCGTGAGCGCATCATGTCTAGTAAGAAAGACAAGGTGCTCATCATTCTGCATACCAGCACCAGTCACGGTCCACGCTATGTTGACAAGTATCCCAAGGAATTCGAAGTGTATAAGCCCGTGGCTAATAGCATTGAGGAAGGCGAGAAACACCTCAACCTACTCATCAATGCCTACGACAATACCATTCGCTATACTGACTATCTGCTTGACAATCTCATCCATACCCTGCGCCAGATGGACGATTGGAAAAGTGCCATGCTTTTCGTTTCTGATCATGGCGAATCGCTTGGCGAGAACAAGATGTTTATGCATGGTTTGCCTAAGAAACTGGCGCCTAAGGTGCAGTATGAAATACCATTTCTGGTATGGACCTCTGACGGCTTCAGAACCTACAAACCGTCAACTGAGTTGCCTGCTGTTCTTGACCAGCATTTCGTTTTCCATTCCGTGCTGAACCTGCTGTCTATCCAGTCGCCCGCCTACAACAAGGAATTCGATGTGTTTGAATAAGCATATCCGTAAAAAAGAATTATGACTTAACAACATGAAAATATGAACAAAACAGTATTGATTACAGGAGCAACGAGTGGCATAGGACTTGGTTGCGCTCGCAAGTTTGCAGAAAATGGTGACCGTTTGATCCTGACGGGTAGAAACGAGAAGCGTCTGGAGGAAATCCGTAGGGAATTAGAGGAAATGGGAACAAAGGTGTTGGTTTTGACCTTTGACGTGAGAGACAGCCAGAAAGCCAAACAACAGATTGACAATCTGCCTGAGGAATGGAAAGAGATAGATGTGCTGGTAAACAATGCTGGTTTGGCCCTTGGTCTAGAACCTGAGTATGAAGGCGATCTGAACGACTGGGAAGTGATGATTGACACAAACATCAAGGGCTTGCTGACCATGACACGACTTGTGGTGCCTGGAATGGTAGAGCGTAATAGCGGACATATTATTAATATTGGTTCGGTGGCTGGCGATGCGGCTTATGCTGGAGGTAACGTGTATTGTGCCACTAAAGCAGCTGTAAAAGCGTTGACCGACGGCCTGCGCATTGATGTGGCTAATACAGCCATTCGTGTGACTACGCTAAAGCCAGGTTTGGTTGAAACGAACTTCAGTAATATTCGCTTTCATGGCGACAAGGAGCGTGCAACAAAAGTGTATCAAGGCATTAAGCCTTTGACGGGAGACGATATTGCTGATGTTGCGGTATATGCTGCTAATGCTCCTGCTCACGTTCAGATAGCAGAAGTATTGATACTGGCTACGCATCAGGCAAGTGGAAGTGTGATAGTCAGGAAATAATGTAGAATCTTAGCTATCGTTTAAGGGAACTGGTCGTAGAGTTTGGTGATATAAGGACGTGGCCAGTCGCGAAGATGATAGCGGTCGGAATCATATTGCATCAAATCGAGGTCGATGGTAACCTGATCGTGAGTGCGACCAGCCTCGACCTCGATTTGCTTTAATGTTTGTTCGATTTCAGAGACAGAGAGTAGGGTGTTGCCTACAACGAGTCGGTTCATGTACAGGCGACCAGAGCCCTTGATGTCCTTTGTCCATAGGGTAGGACTGAAGCGTGGATTGTGCAACAACATGGCCATTCGCTGAGAGGCCCATTGAATGAAAACGGGCTGGCGTTGGTTGGAACCCAAGGCTATCAGGACACGATGTGAGTTCATACCTTGTTCTTCTCTGTGAGGATGCCGTGACGATAAGCATAGAGCAATTCGCGAAGGTCTTCAACCTGCGAACGCAGTTCAACGCCCTTGTCGGTATCGGCCACTAACATACGATGGGCAGAGAGCTCGACGAGTTGAGTGGTAGACTTGATATCAATTCCTCTTTCAATAGCATCTCTTGCACTCATAAATGGTTCATGCTGAACGAGTTGGAAACCGCGGCTATGGTAAACAAGCGTATATCCTGCAATACCCGTTTCCTTATGATAAGCCTCAGAGAATCCTCCGTCAATCACCATCAATTTGCCATTTGCCTTGATGGGATTTTCACCCTTAGAGGCATGAACGGGAACGTGGCCATTGATGATATGGCGATTGTTGCCAGTAACGCCGAAGGCATCGAGAATACGGTCGCACACTTCTTCGTTGTCGCGCAACTGGAAATAGGCTCCTTTTTCCTCTTTGAACGTTTCTTTGTCGCTCAGGAAATAGCGCTCGAAGGTAGCCATCTTCGACTTGTCGAATAGGGGAGAATCCTTGCCACACCAGAGATAGAGGAAATAATCGCGCGCATATTGACGCTGTTCTTTTTCCGTATCGGTATTGTAAGCCGAACGAACCATCATTCCAATGTTATGCATCAACTCCTTGCCAGTATAGAACTCGCCCTTGTAAAGCTCGACTTCCTTCAGCGTTCCATCGGGATTAAGAGGAACAGAAGCGTGATAGAGCAGATTCTGATTGCAGATGGAATACATGCAACCATGAGAGAGTAACATCTTGATGTGCTTCTGCAATTTCTCGCTGACGCGGAAAGAATGGTGAAGGCGTTCCATCAACTGATATTCCTCAGGAGTGAGTTCGTTGGGATGCTCTGGGTCGACGGTAGGGAAGTGGCATGAGCGCATCTCATATTCTTTTCCGTCAACGATATAGACACCACGCTTGTAGTCGATGTGCTCCAGCACGCAACGGTCTTCCATCTTCCATTCAGGACGACGATGGAATATCTGAGCCTCCTTCTTAAACTGTATAACCGAAATGGCTTTGTGCATCTGGGCGGTCAGTCGCTGATATTTTTCCTCCATCGTGTCGCCTCTCAGCAGCTTGGGCATGAACTCCTCGCAGGGGTCGTCGCCATAAAACTCCATTGCAAAGGTGGCCAGAGGTACAAGGTTGATACCATAGGCTTCCTCGATGGTAGTGAGATTGGCATAACGCAATGAGAGGCGCAACACATTACAGATACAGGCATTGTTGCCGGCAGCAGCGCCCATCCATAACATATCGTGGTTGCCCCACTGAATGTCCCAGGAATGATATTGGCGCAAGGTGTCCAGAATAATGTGAGCACCAGGGCCACGGTCGAAGATGTCGCCCAAGATGTGCAATTGGTCGATGGAAAGACGTTGGATGACGTTGCAGACAGCCACGATGAAATCGTCGGCTCGTCCTGTTGAAATAATCGTATCGACAATCACATTCACATAAGCGGCCTTGTCAATATCGTCGGTGCGCTCGTGAAGCAGTTCCTCAATGATATAAGCGAACTCCTCAGGGAGCGATTTGCGCACCTTAGAACGAGTATATTTTGAAGAAACATCACGACAAACGCTGACCAAGCGGTGGATGGTAATGTGATACCAGTCGTCCATATCTTCTTCGGAAGCTTTGATCAGTTCCAATTTCTCCTCAGGATAATAAATCAGGGTGCATAGTTCGCGACGTTCCGACTCGCGAATGTCGCCTCTAAACAGTTCACTTACCTTGCGTCGGATATTACCCGATGCATTTTTCAATACATGTTGGAAAGCCTGGCTTTCTCCATGCAGGTCGGCCAGAAAATGTTCTGTACCTTTTGGCAGGTTCATGATAGCCTCCAGATTGATAATCTCTGTCGCTGCCGATGCAATGGTCGGAAACGAGGTAGAGAGCAACTCCAGATAGTGCATGTCACGATGAATAGTTGTCTTACTCATAGTCTTATATTTTTAGGTGGTTTTCTACTTGAAGTCTTATTCGCTTTGTAATACGGTCGTTGAGCGGAGGAACAGGCATGAAGCCTTCGGTGAAACCGGTCAAATCGTGCATTACTTGCATCAGTCGACCCGTCATCTTCAGCAGATTCTGTTCTTCCAATTTCTCACAGAGCCTGTCTTCCTCGCAATCATGTTGGCGAAGTTCCTTGTCCAATTCAATCAGATGCATGATAGTGAGTTGGTTGCGAAGAACCTGTTTCTTCAGATATTTGAAGGTTGCCAGCAAACGGTCGTTCTCTGAAATGAAGCTAATGCCGATAACACTCTCGATGGAATGAGGCGTTTCATAACCTGATGGCAGGAAATAGTCAATCTTTTCCACGTCAAAGTCGGGCGCTTCAAAATTCATGACTTGAATGCCTCGAAGAATGGTGTTGGTAATCTTCTCTTGGTGAGCAAAGCAGAGCAAGAGTCTCCATTTTTCCAAGGTGTCAGGAGCAGAGTGGGGCTCTTCAGCCAGCCATTGCCGACTACCGGTAACACCCGTGATGATAAGTTGTTGGAGCGTAGAATGCATTTCCTCGTCCATCAGTTCCAGCTGGTTAGAATCCATTACCTTTCGATAGATATGGAAAGTCTGGCGGGCCATCTCCTGTCTGGTGATGGATTGCGTGATAATCGCATTCTTGATGATGACTGTTCGGTCGTTCCATCCCAGTTTGCGCATACACTCTTCTTCCATCTTTCCTTGGATAATAACAGCATAAGACTGCTGCACCATCCTTTTCAGATAAAGCAATTGCTTGGGGAGTTTCTCGTTCCAATAGTTATCCTTTATCACCCAAGGCTCTAATTGTCCATAGGGCGAAAGGACGATGCGTGTTTCTGACTTAATAGCCTGACGTACAATAAAATACAGAGAACTGTTCCAACAACCATGAATATGCAAGATGTCGTAATGAGATGAGCGAAGGTTCTGTTGAGCTTCCTTGGCCTCCGTCACCATTTCGTTACTACACTCTAAGCCCATACCTTCGTGAAGCATGGTCACATAAAGGCTGATCATGCTGTCGTCTTTGGGATAGAAATGCAATATTCTCATCTAGGTATGGATTAATAAAACATATTCTTACTTAACACGTGCATGCGAAGGCTTAGCAACTTTGCCCCGTTGATTTTCTGGTCGAACAACTTGATGGCTTCGTGAATACAGGTCGATTTCACCATCATCGTGCTATACAAGCCTCGATGGAACAAGAATAAACGGCCTTGATGACCACGTCTAGACTTACGCTCTGCCTTTAGGATATAAGAGGCTGCCTCGTCCAATGTATTGAACGACTGGATAATATTGGACTTGTCGTGATAGTCTATCACAACCTCTGAGTGATTGTCAATATTGCCCACCAACGTGTAAATCCATCTGTCCGACAACGGAGGACGAGTGATGTCGGCCAACACAATCCATTCGCCATGAGCAGCCTTGGCACCGATAGTCAGAGCCAGTCGCAGTCTGCTGGGATAAGGCACAATGGAAGAGGGTAGGAAAGTGGTATAAAGATGAGGATATTCTGCCTTCATGCGCTTCAGCACGTCGGTTGTTTCATCGGTTGATGAGTCGTTTACCACAATGACTTCATAATCCGCCTCGCCTTGTTGGGTGAGGAAGATAGGCAGGTTTTGCTCTAAATCATGAGCCTGATCCTGCACAGCCATGATGACAGAAATCTTTGGTCTTTCTGATGTCATTCTAAATATTATATTTCATCGCTCGCATAGCCTTGAGGCAGTTTGCGGCAATTGTATTGCGAAGCCATGATCTCGCCATAGGCTCCAGCAGAACGGATAGCGATTAAATCGCCTCTGTGCGAGCAGTTCAAGTCTATCTGTTTGGCAAACACATCGCTCGACTCGCAAATAGGACCCACCACGTCGTAAGCTTCCTTGGGTTCATCGCTACTGATGTTCTCAATCTTATGATAAGCCTGATAGAGGGCAGGACGAATCAAGTCCGTCATACCGGCATCCACGATACAGAACTTCTTGCAAGCGCCTTCCTTTATGTATAAGGTACGCGCGATAAGGGAACCACATTGTGCTACAACGGCACGTCCTAATTCGAAATGAAGGGTCTGACCAGGGCGAAGCTTCAACTTCTTGGCATAGGTGTCGAAGTAGGCCTTGAAGTCAGGAATGGGCACCCGATTGGGGTGTTGGTAGTCAACACCTAATCCACCACCGACATTGATGTTCTCTACACGAATGCGATGGTTCTCCAATTGTGTCTGTAATTCATTGACACGATTGCATAGTGCTTCAAAGTCGCCCATATCGAGAATCTGTGAACCAATATGGAAGTGTAAGCCTACAAAGCGAACGTTCTGCATAGCTGATGCCCGCTCAATGACATCTTCCATATCACGCATAGCAATACCAAACTTGTTTTCTGCAAGTCCAGTAGTGATATTGGCATGGGTATGAGCTCCAACATTGGGATTGATGCGTAATGCTATTCGCGCCACCTTTCCTTTCTTGGCAGCCAACTCGTTAATCACTTCCAGTTCTGGAATGCTCTCTACGTTGAATGCGAAGATATCGTTATCCAGACCTAAATTGATTTCCCAGTCACTCTTGCCAACGCCTGCATATACAATCTTTTCTGCTGGGAAACCTGCCTTCAGCGCAGCTTCTATCTCGCCACCACTGACACAGTCGGCTCCCAAGCCTGCCTCGCGGATGATACGAAGAACTCTGGGGTTAGCATTGGCCTTAATGGCATAGTGTACCACAAACTCTTCGTGTTTCTGTATTTCCGCGTTAATGGCACGGAGCGTTGCTCTCAACAACTCCGTATCATAATAATAGAACGGTGTTTGTATTCGTTCCAGTTTCTCGATTGGAAAAATTCCCTTCATGTTAGTTTTGTGCTTGTCGTTTTATTATTTGTTAAAGAGGTTGTCGCTCAATGATTGCAAAGCGCGCTTCTTGTCTTCTTCCTTGATGAGAAATGAGATGTTGTAGTTGGAACCGCCATAGGAAATCATGCGAACAGGGACATTCTTCATGGCGTCCATCACCATTGTCTCGAAGCCGATGTTAGACCAGTCGAGGTCGCCGACAACGCAGATGATACACATGCCGGTGTCAACGGTAACGGTGCCGTATTTCTTCAACTCGTCAACGATTTCGCCCAGATGAGCAGAGTTGTCGATAGACATGGAAACTCCAACCTCTGATGTGCAAACCATATCGATGGGAGTCTGGTATGACTCGAAAATCTCGAATACCTTGCGCAGGAAACCAGTAGCCAGCAACATGCGACTGGACTTAATCTTAATGGCGATGATATTGTCCTTAGCGGCAACGGCCTTGATTTTGCCATATTCTGTCTTGTTAGAAATGGTAGTACCCTCAGCGTCAGGCTGCATGGTGTTCAGCAAACGAACGGGAATACCGGCATACTTAGCTGGCTGAACACAAGTGGGGTGCAGAATCTTAGCACCAAAATATGCTAACTCTGCTGCTTCCTCGAAGTGAAGCTGATGAACGGGCTCTGTGTGGTCAACCACGCGAGGATCGTTATTGTGCATACCATCGATATCGGTCCAGATCTGAATCTCTTCTGCATTCAGAGCAGCACCAATCAGAGAAGCAGTATAGTCAGAACCACCACGCTGCAGATTGTCAATCTCGCCATAGGCATTGCGACAAATAAAACCTTGAGTAATGTAAACCTGCTGACCTTCGTTTTGCTCCATGATAGCAGCCAACTTCTCCTTGATATATACGGGGTCTGGCTCAGAGTTCTTGTCTGTACGCATGAAGTCGAGCGCATTGATCAAGGCAGCCTTGATGCCTTTTTCCTTCATGTAGTTTACAACCATGTTGGTCGACATCATCTCGCCCTGAGCAACAATACTCTTCTCCTCAAAAGAGGTGAACAGCTCCTTGGTAAACGAGCGGAGATAGTTCATTTCAGACTGAAGGAATTCACGTGTCTGGCTCTTCATCTCCTCAGTAGAGTAGAGCTCTTCCACGTGCTTCATGTACATTCGCTCCAGCTGGTTGATGACCTCATTGGCTCCATCTGGATTCTTCTTGTAGAGATAGTCAGAGATTTCAACGAGTGAATTGGTGGTGCCCGCCATTGCAGACAATACAACAAATACAGGCTCGCCCGACTTGGTTACTAACTCAGTTACATCCATCATGCGGCTCGGTGTTCCTACCGATGTTCCGCCAAACTTCATTACTTTCATTGTCTTATCTTGTTTTTATTTATTATCAACTATCAATTATCAACTAGCGAACGCGCTACATCGACAGATCCTCACGAGTGGAGTAATCCAGCGTGCGAACCTCATCGTCACCATCCTCTTCTTGACAGAGTGCTATCTTGTTATAATCGTTGGTAATCTCTTCCAGACGCTGGTCGATACAACGATAAACAATTCCAGGATACTGGGCAAGCAGAGGAATATTATGAGTGGTCATAATAACAGCGGTACCCGTTTGCGTAATCTGACGCAACAACTGCAGGATATTTGCTGCTGTCTCTGGGTCCAGATTACCCGTAGGCTCATCAGCAATAATCACCTTGGGCTTGTTCAGGATGGCACGAGCAATGGCTATGCGCTGTTGCTCACCACCAGACAATTCGTGTGGGAAACGGTCGGCATAGTCTTGCATCTCCACATCTTCCAAAACGTCCTTGATGCGTTCCTCTATCTCGTCCTTCTTCTTCCATCCTGTAGCTTTCAGAACGAACTCCAGGTTAGCACGAACGGTACGGTCGCTCAACAACTGGAAGTCCTGGAAGATAATGCCCATCTGTCTGCGCAAGGCTGGAATGTATTTCCGCTTCAAGCCACGCAAGTCGTGATTCAACACAAAAGCATTCTCTGCCTCATCGACGTCCAATTCGAAGTAGAGTGTCTTCAGCAGCGTGCTCTTTCCTGCACCTACACGTCCGATGATGTATATAAACTCACCTTCATCCACATGGAAATCAACGTCCTTCAGCACGAGGATTCCATCTTTCTGGTAGATATTCGCTTTTTTGAAATCTATTAGCATCTTGAAATTTACAATTTGACGATTTACAATTTACGATTTATTATTTCATTGTGCCTGCAGCTTTGGCTTCACGGCGCTTCTTGTCCCAGTTTGGGTCGTGGCGCTTTTGCAACTCCTGAGCCACCTCCTCAATACGAAGACCTTTCTCTGTCAACATCACCAGAAGGTGATACAGCAAATCGCTGGCCTCATAGACCAGATGGTCGCTAGTGCCATTGGTGGCCTCAATCACAGTCTCCAACGCTTCTTCGCCCACTTTCTGGGCTATCTTGTTGATGCCTTCCTTGAAGAGTTTTGTGGTGTACGAACCTTCTGGCATCTCTTCTTTTCTGCGATTGATAAAGTCCTGCAATTCCGTTAAGAAGAGTAGGGGATTGGCATGATTCTCTTCTCCCCAGCAGGTGTCTGTCCCTGTATGGCAGGTGGGACCATCGGGATGAGCCTGAATGAGCAGTGTGTCATTATCGCAGTCCACTTTGATATCCACCAGATTCAGAAAGTTTCCTGATGTCTCACCCTTTGTCCAGAGCGTATTTCGTGTACGACTCCAGAAGGTGACGTGCTTGGTGTCCAGCGTTTTCTGGTAGGCCTCTTCATTCATGAAGCCCAGCATCAGCACCTTCTGTGTCACAGCGTCTTGTATGATAGCAGGTACAAGACCACCCATTTTCTCAAAATCTATCTTCATAGTCTAACGTTTATTCCTTCTTTGTGTAAATATTGCTTGAGTTCAGGCACAGGAATCTCGCCGAAATGGAACACAGAGGCTGCTAAGGCTGCATCAGCATGTCCTTCCACAAAGACATCGCGGAAGTGTTCCTTACAACCAGCGCCACCACTAGCGATAATGGGGATGCTCAAGGTATCAGACAATTCGCGTAGTGCCTCATTGGCAAATCCTTGTTTTGTTCCATCGTGATTCATCGACGTAAAGAGAATCTCGCCAGCACCACGCTCCTGTGCCTCACGAGCCCATTCAAAGAGTCCGCGCTCTGTGCGCTCGCGTCCACCTTTTAGGTAACAATGCCAGCCGTCTTCATCCAGACGGGCATCTATGGCAACCACACAAACCTGCGAGCCGAAACGGGTGGTAATTTCATTAATAAGTTCTGGACGACGAATGGCAGCACTATTCACGCTAACCTTGTCGGCACCAGCATAAAGCAGTCGCTCCACGTCTTTTAGTTCGTTGATACCACCACCAACGGTAAACGGAATGTTGATCTCCTTTGCCACTCGAGTCACCATCTCTGTAAAGGTCTTACGACCTTCGAAAGAGGCTGTAATGTCAAGGAAGCAAAGCTCGTCAGCACCTTGCTCGCTATAGGTCTTTCCCAACTCTACAGGATCGCCAGCAGAGCGAAGATTGATGAAGTTGGTGCCCTTTACGGTTTCACCATCCTTCACATCCAGACAGGGTATTATGCGTTTTGCCAGTCCCATAGTTCTTGCAAATTAATTTTTCCTTCATAGATAGCCTTTCCGAACACCACGGCGGGTATTCCCGCAGCATCGAGCGACTTGATATCTTCAATGGAAGAAACGCCTCCGCTGGCAATGAGATGCAACTCGGGGTATTCCTTCATCATACGTTGATAGAGTTCAATGGCAGGCCCCTGCAGCGTTCCGTCCTTTGAAATTTCTGTGCATAGCACATTTCTTACACCAGCATCAATGTAGCGACGCAGGAAGGGTAGGAGGTCTTCCGTAGAGTCTTCCTTCCATCCGTTAATGCTGATTTTCCCATTCCTCACATCTGCGCCAAGAATCAATCGTTCAGCGCCATATTGCTCAACCCACGACAGAAACAGCTCTGGCTGAGTCACAGCTATCGAACCAACCGTTACCATCGAGGCACCGTTGTCAAAAGCCTTGCGAATGTCTTCATCGGTCTTGATTCCTCCACCAAAGTCAACAATCAAGTTGGTTGCTTTCGTGATACGGTTCAGCACCTCGTCATTGACAATATGCTTCGACTTGGCACCATCCAGGTCAACCATATGAAGTCTGCGAAAACCAATTCGCTCAAACTCCTGCGCCATTTCCAGCGGATTGCCGTAAACGGTCTTTTGGTCATAGTCGCCCTTGGTCAGTCGTACACACTGTCCTTCAATGATGTCTATGGCAGGTATCAGTTCTATCATAATGCTAAGAAATTCTTGATGATTTGTTCACCCACGCGTCCACTTTTCTCTGGGTGGAATTGGCAGGCATAAAAGTTGTCTTTCTGTAAGGCAGCTGAGTAAGGCTGTATATAATCAGCGATGGCTGCAGTGTCTTCGCACAAAGGAACGTAATAGGAATGTACGAAATAAACGTAAGGATTATCGCCTAAACCCTCGAAAATGCTACATTTTACATCGCCTATCTCTCTTCCATCTTCCTTCTTCCATCTTACATCTAAAGCGTTCCATCCCATGCAGGGCACTTTATCTTCGTGACGAGTAGGGGAGAAGCGCTTCACTTCTGCGTCGAAGATGCCGATACAGTCCACATCTCCTTCCTCAGAGTGCTTGCAGAGCAGTTGTTGGCCCACACAGATACCGAAAACGGGCTGTTTCAGGTTCTTGATAACCTCGTCCAAACGCCGTGCCTTCAGATATTCCATAGCTCCACGAGCTTCGCCTTGCCCAGGAAACAGCACACGGTCGGCCTTCTGCAATTGCTCGGCATCGTCCGTCAGCAAAGGCTCTACGCCCAATCTGCGCAGCGCGTTAACCACTGAGTAGATGTTTCCTGCGTTATATTTTACGATGGCTACGTTCATAAAATAATCCGTTCAATTTGTGAAATTCGTGTTCGTTTTACGAGAAAATAATCGTTTTGTTCTTGTAAGTCAATATCTTACGCTGAATATGCTTGGAAACAGCGTGAGAAAGCACAATTTTCTCCAAATCTTTTCCTTTCAGCACCAGACTTTCTGGTGTGTCCTTATGACTGATGCGCGTAACATCTTGCTCAATAATCGGACCCGCATCCAGTTCTGCAGTTACATAGTGGCTGGTGGCTCCGATAATCTTCACGCCACGTTCCCAAGCCTGATGATAGGGCTTTGCGCCCACAAAAGCGGGCAAGAACGAGTGGTGGATGTTGATGATATGATGCGGAAAAGCAGCAATCATTTCGTCTGAAATGATTTGCATATAACGGGCCAGTACGATAAACGAGACGTCTTCCTTCTTCAGCAGCTCCATTTCAGCTTGTTCCACTTCCTGTTTGTTAGAATGGTCCTTTTTGATGCTCCACACGTAAAAAGGAATGCCAAACTGCTCAGCAACATAGCGCAAATCTTCGTGATTAGATACAATACACGGAATATCGCAGTTAAATTCTCCAGCTTTCCAGCGAGCCAGCAGGTCGTACAGACAATGGCTCATTTTCGATACGAAAATCGCCATTCTGGGACGTTTGTCACTATAATAGAGGCTGAATTTCATCTGATAACGCTGGGCATAAAGCGTTGATATATAGTCATAAAGCTTATCGCGTGGGATCAAGAATCCGTCCAGTTCCCATTCAATTCGCATGAAGAACATTCCGTCTTGTTTGTCCACGTACTGGTCAAGGTATACAATGTTACCTTTGTTATCCGTAATAAATCTAGTTACTTCTGATATAATGCCTTGCTGATCAGGACAGTGCAGAAGCAAAATTGCTGTTGGTTTCATTTCTAAATCTTTCTTTTGTTTCAATCCTTTTAAAATTAGGTGCAAAGATACGTATTTATTCTGAAACTGCCAAATCTTACACCTTATAAATATATATTTGTTTTCCAAAATAATTTATATTATGATAAATAGAGTATATTGTATTCAATATTTCCCTACTCATTTTTGCTGATTTTGGAATTAAAATTGTATTTTTGCAGAAAATAAGCAAAAACTATAAGGTTATGATTAAGGATTTTAATTACTATGCACCAACTCGCGTCGTTTTCGGACGTGAGGCTGAATCAAAAATTGGTCAGCTGGTAAAATCACAAGGTGCAACCCATGTTCTTGTTCATTATGGTGGCGGATCAGCCGAACGCTCAGGCTTGTTGTCTGTGGTTCGTCAGCAACTCAATGATGCAGGCATTCCGTTTAAAGAACTTGGTGGCGTTGTGCCTAATCCACTTTTATCTAAGGTTTACGAAGGCATTGAGATTTGTCGTCAGAAAAACGTCGATTTTATTCTAGCCGTTGGTGGCGGAAGCGTTATCGACTCTTCTAAGGCCATTGGCTATGGTGTTCCTTACGATGGCGACGTATGGGACTTCTGGTGTGGAAAAACTCCTGAAAAATGCCTGCCTGTTGGAGCTGTGCTCACAATTCCTGCTGCTGGTTCAGAAATGTCGTCCAGCACCGTTATTACCAAGGACGAAGGCTTGCTGAAACGCGGTGTTAACAGCGATTTATGCCGTTGTAAGTTTGCTGTCATGAATCCTGAGCGCACCTACACCTTGCCTGCTTATCAGACCGCTGCAGGTGCTACTGATATCATGATGCACACCATGGAGCGCTATTTCACTAAATATGAGGATATGACGCTGACGGATGCCATTTCTGAGGCCCTACTGCGCACCGTTAAAGACGCTGTACAGGTGGTTTTACTGCATCCTGACGATTATCGCAATCGTGCCCAAATTATGTGGGCTAGCTCCTTGTCACATAACGATTTAACGGAATTGGGAATGGAGAAAGATTTTGCCACCCATAAGCTCGAACACGAGCTGAGCGCCCTATTCGGCGTTACTCATGGCGCTGGATTGGCCGCTTTGTGGCCTTCATGGGCTCGTTATGTCAAAGACCGTCATTTGAGCCGTTTTGTCCAGTTTGCTGTGAATGTAATGGGCGTTGACAACGATTTTGCGCATCCCGATGAAACCGCTGAAAAAGGTATTCGTGCTATTGAGGATTTCTATCACAAGATTGGTATGCCTATCAATATCCACGAATTGATAGGACGTGAGATTACTGACGATGAAATCGACGTTTTAGTTGACAAATGTTCTCGCGGAGGCACCATCACTTTGGGTGCTATGGAGGTGTTGGACGCTAAGGCTATGCGCGACATTTATAAGTTGGCGAAGTAGGGGGGTATCTCCCCTACTCGCTTCCCCTACTCGTCTTTTAGCGTTGGAAGCGACAGATGATAGCGCACAGCCAGGAATCTAATCAAGCAAGTTACCATGAAAGACGCTATAACTGTTGCTTCAATGGGAGCCATAAGAATATCTAGGAACCAATAAGTTATACCTCCAAGAACTGCCGCCATTGCATAGATTTCCTTATGGAAGATTACAGGTACATTATTTAATAATATATCGCGGATGACACCACCTGCTGAACCCGTGATACAGCCCATGATGATGGCCACCCAATAAGGTTGTCCGAAGAGCAGCGACTTCTGGATTCCTGCTATCGTAAACAGCGCCAATCCCAAAGTATCGAACACAAACCATGTGTTGCGTAAACCCTCCATGTGTTTTGCAAAAATAATAACAAAAATCAGCGCCAACGCCGTACAGATCATATAAAACGGATTGGTCATCCAGAATGGTGTTACTCCCAACATCACGTCGCGAATGGTACCACCACCAATGGCCACCGCAATACCACACACATAGCCGCCAAACCAATCGAAATGCTTTGCAGCTGCATGTCTGATACCTGATATGGCAAAGGCAAACGTGCCTAAAAACTCAATAATCTGCTGTATGATATCCTCGTACTCCATTTTCACTTTTCACTATTCACTTTTCACTAGCGAAGCGTTTCCCCCAATAATTCACCATTCGTTCATACAATTTCTCTTCTGCCGGCGAATGCTGGGCGTGCCACAGACGCTCTTCTTGCAGCGCATCAGGCATATATTGCTGGGGCGTAAAATGGCCGATGAAATCGTGTGGATATTTATATCCGTCGCTATATCCCAGGTCTTTCATCAACGATGTTGGCGCATTGCGCAGGTGCAACGGCACAGGCTGGTTGCCCGTCTTTTGCACCAATTCCAACGCGGCCCCTATGCCCAGATATGCTGAATTACTCTTGGGCGATGTGGCCAGATAGACGGCACATTCTGCCAATGGTATGCGACCTTCTGGCCATCCTATCTTCATCACAGCATCGAAAGCGGCATTTGCCAGCAACAGCGCATTGGGATTCGCCAATCCAATGTCCTCTGCAGCCGAAATAACCAGTCTGCGCGCTATGAACTGCGGGTCTTCCCCACCCTCTATCATACGGGCCATCCAGTAGAGTGCAGCATCAGGGTCTGAACCACGAATCGACTTGATGAATGCCGATATGATGTCGTAGTGCATCTCGCCGTCTTTGTCGTATGCCAGTGGGTTCTGCTGTAAGCATTCTTCCACGATGGAATCAGTAATTATAATCTCATCGTTGCTAGAACTTTCAACTACTAATTCCAAGATATTTAATAACTTACGAGCATCACCACCGCTATATCGCATCATGGCCGACGTTTCTTTCAGCTCTATCTTGCGCTCCTTCAGTATGATGTCTTTCGTAATGGCGCGCTGAAGCAGTTCCTGCAAATCTTCCTTTTCCAGCGATTTCAGCACATACAATTGACAGCGCGACAACAACGGACGAATCACCTCAAACGATGGATTCTCCGTCGTAGCACCTATCAGCGTCACGATACCTTTTTCTACAGCCCCCAACAGCGAATCCTGTTGCGATTTGGAAAAACGGTGGATTTCATCGATAAACAGTATGGGCGAAGCCTCGTTGAAGAATCTACCCTTCTGCGCCCTTTCTATCACCTCGCGCACATCCTTTACCCCGCTCGTCACGGCCGATAGCGTATAGAACTGCGTCTGCAATTTATTGGCAATAATCTGCGCCAGCGTAGTCTTGCCCACTCCTGGAGGTCCCCATAATATAAAAGAGGAGATGCGCCCTGCGTCTATCATCTTACGCAGCACGGCACCCTCGCCTACCAAATGCTTCTGCCCAATGTAATCGTCGAGCGAGCGCGGACGTAATCTTTCTGCTAACGGTTCAGCCATAATTCAGATGCAAAGGTACGAAATAATTAAGAATTGCTCATCTGGAATGCATATTTTTTTAGTTCTACATTAAATTTTTCTCTTTTCTCTATACACTTTACACTTTTTTTCGTACATTTGCAAGCAAATAAACAAGAAATATACAATTACACTATGGCAAAAGAAACAACAAGCAACAAAGCACTTAGTCTGAAGTCGCTGACAAAGAGCAGCGTATGGGACGTACAGGAAAACGATATCTTCCGCATGCTCGATGCAGCAGAGAAGGATGTAGAATTGAAAGACAATCTGCGCCACTATGCCGACATCATCAGGAGCGCTTTTATGATAGAAGATGTTAAAGACGACAGCAAGCCCGTTCTCGAGAAATATGCCAAGCAGGGCTATAAAGTAGGCAGTATTAAGTTTAGCGAAGACCAGAAGATTACGTGGGCCATCAAGAAGCGCCCCATCGTTCGCGTTACCGACCTTACTTACGAGAACATTCGCCACATCACGGCTGCCAAGCTCATCGAGGTACTAGACCGCAATTTCGGCGGCGGATGGGACTCACTGTCGCAGTCCATTCAGGACATCATTGAGAGTGGTTTCGACATTTCCACCACCACCCTTCCCAAAGAGCGTCTGCACAAGAAGGGCGGCATGTACGAGAAGAAGATTGCCGACGGCTACGAGGTGCTCGAGGTGGCAAAAGGCACATGGGTAGAGGCCATTTTTGCCAAGTTGAAGCCTGAAACCATCAAGCCACGCATGCGCTTCGACGAACCTAAGGGCTTTGGCGACGAGGATGACGACGATGCAGACGTTGAAATCGTTGACGATTACAACAGCCCCGATGAGGACGACGTTGAAATCGACGATCCCAACGACGACGAAATCAACGAGAACAACTATCGTACCACGTTCGATATCGCTGCCGATCCTGACGAGGACGCTGAATCGCTCTCCGATTTCATCGCTGACGAGTAAGATTCTTGAATCCTGAAACTTGAATCCTGAAACTTGAATCCTGAAACTATATTTTTATTTCTAATCTATAAACTATGAACATTCCATGTGTATTCTGGCTCGTGCCCATTGCATCTATCGTTGCTCTGGGCATGGCTTTTTTCTTCTTCCGTCAGATGATGGGCGAAGACGAGGGAACGCCCCGCATGAAGGAGATTGCCCTCTACGTGCGTAAAGGTGCTATGGCCTATCTGTGGCAACAGTACAAGGTCGTAGGCATCGTGTTTGTGGTGCTCTGCGCCCTGTTTGCCTTCATGGCCTACGGTCTGAATGTGCAGAACCCCTGGGTTCCGTTTGCTTTCCTGACGGGTGGTTTCTTCTCGGGCTTGGCTGGTTTCTTCGGCATGAAGACAGCCACATACGCTTCTGCCCGCACGGCTAATGCTGCCCGCCAGAGTCTGAACAGCGGTTTGAAGGTTGCCTTCCGCTCAGGTGCCGTCATGGGTCTCACCGTCGTAGGTCTCGGCCTGCTCGACATTGCTATCTGGTTCATTGCGCTGAACAGATTCACTGACGATTCACTCATCACCATCACCACCACCATGCTTACCTTTGGTATGGGTGCCTCGACGCAGGCCCTCTTCGCCCGTGTTGGTGGAGGTATCTACACCAAGGCCGCCGACGTGGGTGCCGACATTGTGGGTAAGGTCGAGGCTGATATTCCTGAGGACGACCCGCGCAACCCCGCTACCATTGCCGATAACGTAGGCGATAACGTAGGCGACGTGGCTGGTATGGGTGCCGACCTCTACGAGTCGTATTGCGGTTCTGTGCTCTCTACTGCTGCCCTTGGTGCTGCCGCCTTCTCTGTGGCTGGTCTTGAGGTTCAGTTGCGTGCTGTCATTGCCCCCATGTTGATTGCCGCTGTGGGCGTCTTCCTGTCGCTCTTCGGCATCTTCTTGGTTCGCACCAAGGAGGGAGCCACCATGCGCGACCTGCTGAAGTCTCTGGCCCTTGGCACCAATGTCAGTGCCATCCTCATTGCCATTGCCACCTTCGGCATCCTTTATTTCCTTGGCATCGAAAACTGGCTCGGCCTCTCCTTCTCTGTCATCAGCGGACTGGCTGCAGGTGTCATCATCGGTCAAGCCACCGAGTATTACACCTCTCATTCCTACAAGCCCACCCAGAAAATCTCTGAGGCTGGTCTTACAGGTTCTGCCACCGTTATTATTAAAGGTATAGGCACGGGCATGATTTCTACCTGCATCCCCGTCATCACCATTGGTGTCGCCATCATTCTCAGCTTCGGCTTTGCCAATGGCTTCGACCTCTCCATGTCTAGCGAGAGTCTGGCTCACGGACTCTATGGCATTGGTATCGCTGCTGTAGGTATGCTCTCTACGCTGGGCATTACGCTGGCCACCGACGCTTACGGACCTATTGCTGACAATGCCGGTGGTAATGCCGAGATGTCTGAACTGGGCGAAGAGGTTCGTCATCGTACCGACGCGCTCGACGCACTGGGCAACACCACTGCTGCTACCGGTAAAGGCTTTGCCATTGGTTCTGCAGCCCTCACCGCCCTCGCTCTCCTCGCCTCTTACATCGAGGAAATCAAGATTGCTATGGAGCGTGCCGGCATCATGATGGAGAATGTCAAGGGCGAAACCATCAATGCCGCTCAGGCCACCATCCCTGACTTCATGAACTATTTCCAGGTCAACCTCATGAACCCCAAGGTGCTCGTAGGTGCATTCATCGGCGCTATGGCTGCCTTCCTGTTCTGCGGACTCACCATGGAGGCTGTAGGTCGTGCTGCCCAGAAGATGGTTGAAGAGGTTCGCCGTCAGTTCCGCGAAATTCCTGGCATCCTCGAAGGCACAGGCACTCCCGACTATGGTTCCTGCGTTGAAATCTCCACCCGTGCTGCCCAGCACGAAATGATATTCCCCTCGCTCCTCGCCATTGCCATTCCTATCGTCGTAGGTTGCGTGCTCGGCGTTGCAGGCGTCTTAGGCCTGTTGGTTGGCGGATTGGCTGGAGGCTTCACCCTAGCTGTCTTTATGGCCAATGCAGGTGGTGCGTGGGACAATGCCAAGAAGATGGTCGAAGAAGGCAACTTTGGTGGCAAGGGCTCGTTTGCCCATAAGGCTACCATCGTGGGCGACACCGTGGGCGATCCCTTCAAGGATACCTCTGGCCCATCGCTCAATATTCTCATCAAACTCATGTCGATGGTCAGCATCGTAATGGCTGGTTTAACCATCCTCTTTATCTAAAAATCCACAGGGAAAGGGCTCATTTCATCGGAAAATGAGCCTTTTTCCTACTTTTTTTGAAAAAAGTCTCGAAAAAGTTTGGTGGATTCAAAAATACTGCGTACCTTTGCACCCGCAATCGAGAAAACGATGCACCCGTAGCTCAGTTGGTAGAGCACCTGACTCTTAATCAGGGTGTCCAGGGTTCGAGCCCCTGCGGGTGTACTGAAAACCAAAAAGCGACTAACTAATAAAGTTGGTCGCTTTTACTTTTAGACAGCGGGAATATAGCCGCTAACTAACTAATTTTGTGGACGTTCTGTTGTAAAAACATAATGTTAAACTAAGCAGTTTGTTTGGACAGAATTGGACAGGATTAGACACGATTAGACAAAAATGTCTTACCAAATGCCTTACCGGTAACAAAAAATGTCTTACCAAATTAGTGAGTTTTGTTACCAATATCCACTAATTTTTGGACTAAAGCTCCTCGATTGTCCTTCTCATGGCCGAAAATGCCCTTACATCTGCGTTAAAAAATTAAAAAAAAGTATGAAACAGAATGTAAAGTTGGTCTTTGACCGAAAGAAGCAAGTTGAAAAAACTGGAAGTGGCAAAATCGAGCTTTGTATCTATCTTGCCAGGCGTGAAGTTAAATGGGAAACCGTTGCAACTTCCGATTTAGAGAACTGGGAATCTGTAGCTCAGGGCAGGAACATTCAGGCAAAGTTGAAGCACTATGAGCAGATTATCCATGCTATGCAGACATTCAATGAGGACATGACCATCGAGAACTTCAACAAGCATATCTTCACTGCCCAGACTCCGACCAAACCCGAAGAGAAAGTTCTCTTCAAAGGCAACGACCTTCGTCAGAGCTTTATTGAATTCTGCCGCAATCGTTTCGAGAATGAAGGCTTGGCCAAGAACTCCGTCAAGGACTTCACCGTAGTCTTCAACGCTCTCGAAGAATGTGGTTGTCTCAACACCTTCGCTGACTTGACCAAGGCTAATGTCATGGCTTGGGACACCTGGCTACGTATGGGAAACAAGCGCAGCGACTACACCATCAATGGCTATCACAAGAAGGTTAAGAAGTACACCAAACTTCTGTGGCAGTTGGAGATGATATCAGAAGACCCTTACCAGTACGTCAAATTCCCCAAGGGCAGCAACAAGGAGCGCAACCCACTCGACGAGACTGAGCTTCTCAAGATACGCAACCTCAAATGCAAAGGTTATCTCGAGCGCGCGCGTGATCTATTTATTTTTATGGCATACACAGGCCTGGCATACTGTGACATGCAGCAGTTTGATTTCACCTCTATGACTGTTGAGCGCCCTGACTACACCTATATAGACGGTGAGCGTCTGAAGACCGGAAGTAGCTTCTTCACCCCTATTCTACCCCCTGCCATGGAAGTATTGAAGAAGTACCGTTACAAACTGCCAGTCATCAGCAATCAGAAGCTCAACGAATACTGCCACGTCATTGAAGCCCTCTGTCAGATTCATAAGCCTGTGACCTGCCATATCGGACGTCATTCTTTTGCCACTCTGATGCTCAGCTACGGTTTCAGTTTAGAGACTGTCAAGAAAATGCTCGGGCACAAGGACATCAAGACAACTCAGATCTATGCCAAAATCTCCACGAAAATGGTAGAAGATGACGTGAAGAAGAAACTCAAGAAGCTCAAATAACCTTGTAGAACACGCCCTTCAGTAATTGCGACTTTCCTGTACCCTCATGGAAGGTCGCAGTTATTTTCTCACAGACATACCTACTCCCCTCAATGTAGAACAATGCCCTGGGATTCGGAATCACATCAGACAGGAAAGAAAACGTGAATTTCTTCTTGTTGTCTATGTCATAGGTATACTTTTCTCCCCCTGCAGGCTCTCTCAACCGCATGGAATAAGGAGTCGTTATGGAATTGAAGTCGTCCGTTATTACCAATGAATCCACCACAGGACACGGCAGTTTGTCCGACTGTCTGTTTTGACCATCCCAGTAACCCACATACAACTCGTCGAAATATGCATCCGACTTATCCTGCTTACCATTTGCTATAGCCTTCCCAGCCCTTGACTGAGCCAATGCCCCGCCGTTGTAGTCAATATCATCACTACCTACACTTCCTGAACCGTACTCATTATTACGCCCTCTGCCGAACACACCACCAGACTGCCCGCCTGTAGATGTTCCCTGTCCGTCTGCTCCTTCAGTCCATGAAATGGCACTGCCCATCTCCCCGCACTCCAGGAACAGACACTTTCCCAGCTCCTCATCCGTGTCATCCATCCATGCAGGCACGATGTTCAGCTCCAGATCCTCAGCCTCTTTGTCAACTTTCAGCCTTCCGAACTGATTGACAGGCATCAGACGGTTATAGTATTTGTACCAGTTATAGTCCGTATTCGTCTGCTCAATATGAGTGGACTTCACGAACTCACTCTTATAGCACCACATAATAAAATAGGTGTCCACATCCCTCGAATAAAACAGTTTATGCCCCTCTGAGCCGTTATAATAGCCCCTCGTATAGGCAGTCGCTCCTCCATGTCCGTTATTCATCGACTGGACACCACTGATTTTCAGCGAGCTTGCATATTCCAGCAAATCATCCAGCGAGTCAAACTCCACAGCCTCCTTTTTATGCTCATCAATGTACCACTGACAGTCAAGATACGCCCATAACCTGTTATCATTCTCAGCATATACCAGATTCTTGGCCCCGATATACTCCGATTTGTTCTCCCTGGCTACCTCCACAGAATATTTGTTGATGACCTCACTGATATTCACAGGCTCCAGACTGTTTACCGCCTGATAAGAAAACTCAAAGCTGATTGTCTTTGCCTTATGATTGATGGTAAACTCACCTCTGAGGAAGTTTTCCAGCTCTTCAAAGAACTCCGTCAAAGACCAATGTGGAAGCGCAATGGCAAAATTCCAAGGACTCCATGTAGCAGGCAGCGTATTACAAATCACCAGATATTTATAGCCACTGTTCCTGATAGCCTCGAAATTCCCTGTATACCCTGTCACCTCACATATTTTATATAATATATATAGCAGATAAGGCTGGAATGTCAGCGATGTCACCTCAGAAGACCAGGAAAAGATACCCTGCCCATTCTTTACAGCTGCATTCTGCATATTCCCAGACGAATTATTCACCCAAGGCAATGCTACCCAGTTCACCTCCGGAAAACACCTGCTCCACGCATTGCTCACCGACGTATTCGCAGGCTTACGCTCCTCCGCATCAGGATACCCCAGTGATAACTGATTCAGATAGACATTATCAAACGTATCGTCGAAGTTCTGCTCAGAACGACCTTCCAGAAACTGCGTCTTTACTTCCACCTCTGAAATCTCCGTTACTACGATACTTCCAGACTTGAAGAAAGCCTTGTCACGAATGTCACAGTCGAAGACCACCTTGCTTTTCTTCACATCCTTTCTGTTGATATGCCCGAAGATATTGATATTCTCCGGGCAGTCCTTCAGCGGAAAGGTAATCGTCAGCGTATAACTCTCAGAACCAGTAAACAGAGGATTCTCCGAAATATACTCAAACGATGTATTCTTTTTCAAATAGGCCTGCTGGCCATTGATAATGATTTCCATAGATTACTTCCTCCTTGATTTTGGTGACTTATTCCGCATCAGCTGGTCATATTCATCCTGCGCCTGCTTGATGCCCGTATCTCCTGTTACCGTATTGACTGTTACAAAAGGTTCATCCAACCGCTCCTTCAGCTGTTTGATGACCGTTGCATACTCCTTCATCATCGCATGAGTAGCTGCAATTTCTGTCTGTGCATCCGACGAAGAGGGCTGCACAATGACTGTCGGCGATGTTGGTGCGGACTGTGCGTAAACGCTTGGAGCGACTATCGACCTCGATACATCCTCCGAGCGTAACGACCCTATTGTGTTCGTTCGCTGCGCATAGTCCAGCGCATCAATCATCGGGCGGGCTACGGGCGACTGCAGCAACTCCTGCGATGCAACCCATTCCCCTTTGTGGACGACACCCGCCACCTCATATTTACCACCATCAGGCGTAAATCCACCACTGGAATACCCTTGTGCCGCTGCTGCCTCCTGTTGTTTCTTGATCGCTGCTACCTGAAGCATACCTGCTGCCACTGCCGTCGCTGCTGCTACCGGTGCCAGGATATAACCGATAAGAGGAACCGCTGCAGCCGAGCTATAGGCATTCAGTGCTGCCGTTGCTGTCTGTGCCACAGCCTGCATTACCTGCATTGTGTACATCTTCTTGCTGGCATCGTTCTTGACCTTGGCCACCTCCTTCTCCTTCTTCTGCTCCAGCCTTTTCACGATGTAGCTGTTACCCTCTGCACTGGAAATCTCCGTCTGATAACGCTTCTCAATGGCTGCTACTTGAATGTCGCATTCTGCCTGAACAAGTGAAGACAGCTGTTGGAAGATGCTGCCCATTCCGGAACTGATGACCTCCAAGGAGCCTGTGACAGCCTTTCCCATGTCTGACTGCAGCCATTCCTGCATGTCCCCCGTCCATTCTTCGAGGAAGTTCTTGTTGTCATCAAGGCTGTCTATGTTATACTTCTGACGCAAAGCCTTCTGAGCCTTCAGGAACGTCTCTTCAATACGAAGCTTCTCCTTGGCATTGTTGCCAGCAGCTTGTATCTCCAATTCATAGACCTCCTTCAGCGCCTCCAAGTCAGACATGTACTTGTTCATGCGCTCCCCGCTATTGGGGCCAAAGAACTCATCTTTCAGTTTACTGAGTTGATCCTGGTGTTTCTTCTCAGCCGCTTCCGTCTCTTGCTGGTGCTTCTTCTGGTCAGAAACAAGCTTGTCCTGATAGGCCTTCTGAGCCTGCACATATTCAGTGGAACCCTCCTTGTACATCGTACTCATACGGCGAAGATGATTCAGTTCCAACAGTTCCAGTGTCTGCTGATATACCTCAGAAGATACCTCACCGTCAATGAAACGCTGCTTCTGAATGGCAAGGGATTCATTGTAGAGCTGGTTTTCCTGCTCAACAGTCACCTTTGTATGCTGCTCCACCTGCTTTTTCTCTGCCTCATAGTAGCTGGCCTGTGCCTCCAGCTTCTCCTGCTGAGTCAGGTCCGTATGCTCCAGCACCTTCTTCTGGTACTCGATTTCTATTTCAATGATACGCTGCTGGTACTGTTCATAGTTCTTCTTACCTGTAGCATAAGCAATACGATTGAGAGCTTCCTCTTCAGCTTTCCACTGCTTTTCCTCCTTGAAACGCTCCTGCTTTTTGGTGTCATCAGTATTCGGAACGAATCCACCTCCGTCCTTTTGAGGGTTATTCTCCTTGGAAAGCTTAGCTGTATCATCAGCCAACCGCTGGTTGTCAGCAGTCAGCGTATCAACAATGCTGTTATACTGCGTGACAGCAGCATCCAGTTTCTTTTGCTGCATCTTCCAAGCACGATAAGCCGACGGACTGACATTGGCATGGCGTATGGCTTCCCCTTCATCCTGTCCCTGCCTTTCATTGAAATAGGCATTCTGGATACCTGCAGATGCCTGATTGAAATGACTGTCACGCTCTTTCTCTGCCTCCGGCAGCTTATCCAGTGCAGCCTTTATCTTGGCAGAGTTCTTCAGCTGCTCCGTATAATTCTTCAGGATTTGGGCATTATGACCATACAGTTTTCCCTCTTCGGAGATACTGGCATGATAGTTCGGGACAATCTGCTGCAGTTCCTCGATGGCCTTACGCCTGTTATGGACAGAAAGCGTCTCATCCTCTATCGTCCTGCGCAGTCTTTCAATCCTTGTAATCTCATCACGGGTATTATGGTCAGCCTCCGTTTCTATATCCTTTAATCTCTGCTGTGCCTTGGCTGCATCATTGCTGGATTTGGCAAACTTCACATACAGCCCAAGCAGTATTGTGATGGCTGCAATGGCGGCACCCATCGGATTCATCTTCAGTACCTTGTTGAAGTAAAGCTGTGCTGCTGCAGCTGCCGTAATCTCCCCTCGAAGTACCTTATGTTTGAGGATGGATGCAGCCAGCAAAGCATCCTCTATCATGAGTGATGCTGCCTTTAGTTTTTGTACAGCAATAAATCGTAAAGACCAGAGATACTGCAACTTAACTGCCGAATAATACCCAACCACTGCAACTGTTAAAGTCAGAAGAACTGTCTTGTACTTGATGATGAAATCCACGATGGTAGACAGCACTTTCAGCATAATGGTTGTAGATGAAAGCACATGGCTCATGACAGGCATCAGCTTTTCACCCAGCACAACAGCCAGTTCCTTCACATGCTTGCGAGCCTTGTCAAGGCGTGCCTGTACCGTATTGTTCTGTACGTTGTATTCCTTGGTGACAGAGGTGGCTTCCTGGAATGCCTTTGTAGCTTCCTCCTGTTCCCATTTCACCATATCCAGATTACCTGCCAAAGCTGAGATAACTTGTGCTGCACGGGCACCATTCTCTCCCATATCCTTGAATACTGGAGCCAGCACATCGATGTTACCCAGCTCGTGGAGCCTGTCAAGTAGCATCAGAAGTCCTTCATTTGTACTGCGTGTCAGCGCCTCTTTGAACCGCTCTGCATTGATACCTGTTGCCTTGATGACCTTATCCTGCTGCTTGAACATATCCATAATCAGCTTAGAAACGGCGGTTGCCGACATCTCTACCGCCTGTCCCTGACTATCCAGCACGGCAGCAAAACCCATGATTTGTGGGATGGTCATCTCTGCCTGTGCACCTACACCCGCCATTCGCTTGGCGAAATTAGCCAGGTATGGAGCCGATGCTGTACAGTTCTGGGAAAGCTCGTTGATAACGGAACCGACAGAAAGCAAAGCTTTCTCCGTTCCCAGTCTTTTCTCATCTCCGAAGATGTTAGTCAGTTTGGAAAGCGTAAGCGTAGCCCCATCTCCCAGTTCATCAAGGGCTACATTTATCTGGTCTGCAGCATGGACGAAGCCCAGAACGTCCTCCTTGGACTTCTTTCCCAGCTTACCAGCATCTTCTGCCAGCATGTTCAGCTGTTCACGGCCTGTTCTGGTATCCATCTTCTTGAACTCCTCGTTCAAGTCCGCTACCTGTTCCTCTGTCATTCCCGTGAACTTGCGGACATTGGCCATCTCTGCATCCATGTCAGCAAAGGCCTTGACTGCAGAGCGACCAGCCATGATAAGGCCTGTAATGGCGGCAATCATACCCATTAAGGTTGTCTGCCAGTCGTTCATCTTACGATTGAATCGGTCCCAGAAGCCTTCCCCCTCGATAAGGTCAGCGTTTACACGGGCTATCTCCGCCTTGACGCGTCTGATAGCCTCGGCCTGCCGACTCCACTCGACAGTACCACGCTCTATACCGTTCAGCTGTTGCTTCAAGGTGTAGAGCGTCTTGTTTAACTCCTTTGGTGTTGCCTTATCCAGGTTCTTCAGTATCTTCTCCACACCGACTGTCGCACTTTCTATCTGTGAGATTTGTCGGTTGGTCTGCTTCAGTTCACGCTGGAGCCTCTTAAGTTCCACCTTGTTTCCTGTTCTGGCTGCTTTATCAATAGCCCTTTCAAGGTCCTGTGACTTCCTTTTCAGGTTGTCGAGCATATCCTGTGCCTGCTTACCATTGACAGTTAAGGTAACAGTTGCATTTGTGTTGATTGATGACATGTAAATACGCTTTAGTTGATTTATGCCACAAAGATAAATACTCGCGTACATGATAGAAAAGACGTGAACGGATGCCCCAGTACTGAGACTTGACTGGACGAAGTCTGGGGATGAAAAAGTCATTGGCAGAACCCACGAAAATGCCCATAAACAAAGGAGCTTTTCGTTAAAATCGGAAATAGTTAAGTTAACAACTGTTTCGGGTGCTGATTATCAATGACTTACGGGATTGTTAAGGGCTGAGCCCTTAACCCTTCGGAGTAAAGACCCCCCACGCGCCCTGTTCGCCCGACTCTCTCCCACTCTTTCAAGGAAGCGGAATATGTAAACGTATGTTAACAAAAATCCCTTTTTCGCCTCATCTGTTAAATTAAGCCCCTCGTTGTCTCATACTCTCAAAAGCCTCTCAGTTTCACTATTTCCTTTTGACTTCCTCGTTCCTATATATCCACCGAAAAGGCAGATGGTCACGCTATGCTTTGATACTCCCCAAATACCGAACTATCCACCGAAAAGGCAGATGGTCACGCTATGCTTTGATACTCCCCAAATACCGAACTATCCACCGAAAGGGCTAAAGGTTACACTATGCTTTGACAATGCCGAAATACTGAATTATCCACCGAAAAGGCAAATGGTTACGATATGTTTTGATATGGCAAAATCCAGCCTATTATGCACGAATGTGCGGTAAAATTGCCACGGGTACGACATGAATTCCCTCGACGGAGGGTTTCATGTTGTACCTGTGGACTGGGCGACCAAGACAATCTTAGGCTACGACCTCAATCTATCTGATTGAAATCATAGCCTATGTTTGTCAGCCTTACCTCTCTCCTCGCTCTGCGAGGGTGAATGTGGCATCATAGCAGAGTGTGATGCTGAAAATGCACGAAGTGCGGTACTTGGCAGGTGTGAATGGACAGAAAGAAAAGCCTGCGGCAGAGTGTGGCCTATTTGCCTTAACGCGCCTCAGGCTTTTCTTTCTGCCTGTTCACTTCTGCATGAGAGATAGCCGGATGTGGCAGCATAACATACTGCCTTTTCCGGCGTGATGCCTATGGCATACGATTGAGCCTTTGGCTTAAAATGGCAAGTGCTTGATGGACGAACACGTACATCCTTTTGTGTGACTGCGGTGAGCTGAGACAACTCGCGGAGTGTAAGCGGCAGGTGTGCGTAGGTGCTGCGCGATATACAGCATACGCTGTCCCTATGGGCAAAGGAGTGTGTATGTGCTGGCACATTCTTACTTCTTTGAGGCGTTGCCGTATGCCGCATTTGCAGAGCCTATGCTCTCCGAAGTGTCATGCAGCGAGTGGCCAGCCACCTCAGGCATACAAAAAACATATCGCCAGCTTTAGGCCGACGATATGATAGCACGCAGGGGATAGCGGGCGGGACGGATTTATCTGCGCCGAAGGCGATAGATTACATATAGGACACAGACAAGTACGAGTATATAGAAGATATACTTAGGAGTACTGCTTGGTTTCGAGCTTTGCTTATAGGCCGATTTGTTTTTCTGGGACTGTGAGGACCTGTTCACGCTGTCCTTCAAATCGGCGTTGGCTACGGTCTTCTCTTCGCTGTTCTCAGCAATGTGAAGTCCGTAGATCTTGAGGGCCACAGGTCCAGGAGGGCGCAGCAAATAAGAAGGAACTTGAGAATGCCGCGAAGCGGTTGCGGAACGCGAAGCGTTTCGGAGCCGCTGGCGGGCATTGTGCTTTTTTAGGATGGCTAGCGAGTCGGACGGAGTTTCCGCGCAGCCTTCTATCCCCGATGGAAACGCTGTCGGAAACTCCGGCCTTGCAGTATTGGGGAATATCAAGATGATGCTATCTGCAGCCATGTTGAACTGTCTTGATAGCGAATCGATTGTGCGGTAAAAAGTGAGACGGGATGCCGTCACGGAGGCCGTCTCACTTTCACTTACCGCCTTCTCGGACGTGCGCATTGTCCTGCAAGCAGTAAGTGACATCGAACAGATTATGAAAACAAAAAACAAACAAGTATGAAAGAAGTAGTAAGAAAAGTGTTTCATTTTGGGGAATCGTTAAAGATGTAATCATATTCGTGAACGTCAAACGACGGGCATGATTTCTTGGCGTCTCGGCAGAATGTCGGATAGCCCTTGCATTTTGTGCAATCGTAATGAGGATCCTTCTTCTTCAGATTGCACACCAGCTCCCGATGTCCGTATAAGGTAGCGTTGGGAAATTTCTTGTGAAGCTCTTCCAGGAGATTTGCCAACGCTACCTTTTGCTCTGGCGTTCGCGTATCCTTGGCAGTTTTGCCATCCTTGGCACATCCACCGACATAGACCACACCGATGCTATATCGGTTGTGTCCACCATCGTTACAATGGGCGCCCATCATATCGAGGGGCCTGCCGTCGTGGATGGTGCCGTCGAGGTATATCACTTTGTGATAGCCTATGCCGTTGGCCCAATGGCGTTCGTTTCGATGGATATCATCAATCTGCTTGACAGTCATCGGACGTCCTTCAGGAGAAGCCGTACAATGCACGATGATTTCAGTTATCGGCCTCATGCCTGGCCTCCTTCCTCCCCTTCAATGGCGGATTTAAGTTCTGCAAACTTGGTGTGAATGTAAATGCTCACACCAAAAATGGAGCCAGCATATATTAGACATTGTGCGAAGAATAGCAGCACCGAGTCAGATATTTCGCCAGTGGGCGGTACAATGAATCCTGCTGTTGCCAGTGCTACACCAGCCAGAAGCATGGCGATAGCTGAATAGATTTGAACGTCAGTTCGAGTTTCTTTGGTCATATTGCAACGGTTTAAATGTTGATGATGCAAAGGTACATGATGTGTTTCATTCTTAAAAAGACATAAAAACGATGGTGTTCTCCATCTGTTTTTGTACCTTTGCATAAGTTAGACAATAGATAGATTATTATGAGATACTTAAAACTATTCTTCCGTCTGCTTTTAGGAGCCTTTATGACCTATGCAGGCATCAGTCATCTGACGTTCAATCGTCAGGAGTTTGTGGCACAAGTACCCACATGGCTGCAGTTCAGCCCAGAGTTCACCGACTTTGTCGTATTGGCATCGGGTGTTGTTGAAATAGCCTTTGGCTTGGGAATCATCTTCCTTGTTGCCAAAAAAAGAGCCATTGCTGGTGCACTACTAGGACTTTTCTATGTTGCCATTTTCCCAGGCAACATCAACCAGTATGTGAACCACATCGACGCTTTTGGACTCAACACCGACAATCTGCGTCTTATCCGCCTGTTCTTCCAGCCCGTGCTCATCTTCCTGGCCCTATGGTCAACAAGCGGCTGGAAATACTGGAAGCTGTGGATGAAGGGAAAGTTCAAGGAGTAATACATCAAATGATGACCATCGATATCACCAACATGTGCTCGCATCTTCAGATGAAGCTATTTGAAGAAGATGGCATCTATCATCCTCTGTGGATAGCTATGCAGGACGATTCAGAGCTGACGGCAATTGTCCGCTCCCGTCAGCTTCATATCTATCGTAACGGCAAGAAAGTGTTTGTGCTGGCTGGTAAGGCTGCACCTAAAATTATCAGAGAAGATAAGCTCTGCGAAATGCTGCAACGATGACGCTGACTTATATCTACCATAGCGGTTTTGTGCTGGAAACGGAGAAGTCCATCCTGATATTCGACTACTGGATGGACATGAATGGTGTCGTGCCCCCATTCCTGAAGAAAGATAAGCCTGTCTATGTTTTCTCCAGCCACTTTCACGAAGACCATTTCAATAGTGCCATTTTCGAATGGAGAAATCAGCATGAGCATATCACCTATATATTATCCAAGGACATCTACAAACATCGAAGAGCTAATAAGGAAGATGCCGATGTGTGGCTGGCCAAGGGAGGCACATGGTCTGACAGCAATTTGTCCGTATGGGCATTAGGCAGCACAGACAGCGGTGTTTCGTGGATAGTAGAAACTGAGGGCAAGCGTATTTTCCATGCAGGCGACCTGAACAACTGGTATGCTAAGTTCCTGACAGACGACAATCCAGACCAGGAGCGATACAGTTTTGAAATGGAGGAGGCTTTCAACCCGATAGACCATGAGAAGCAATTTCTTGGCGAGTTGAAAGACGTCCGCAAAGTTGCCGACAGTTTTGATGTGGTGATGTTCCCCATCGATGGACGTGTAGGCAATGGCTATACCCTCGGCGCCCGTCAATTCATCGAACGGTTCAAGGTTGGGCTGTTTGTTCCCATGCACTTCACCACAGGCTATGAATCCGCTTGGCGCATGAAGGAGTTCACGGATGAGAAAGGTATTTCTTTCTGGGGAATCACTAAAGAAGGAGAAACGATAGAAATCAAAACTAGTGACTAATCACTCTGTTTATCACTTGTTTTCTTGTTTAGGAAAAGTTCCTTTAAAAGACCTCGATATCGCGCAGAATTGTAAGCGAGGCATGAATATTGTCTAAATTCAGAAATAGTAGCATATTTTGCTGCTTCTGCCTTGATGTCCTCGATGGTCATTATCTCATTATATGAATGAATTCGGTATTCTTTAATTTTTGCCCTTAATTTATTTCTGTCAATGAAGCTCGAGGCACCCGGAAAGGTCCTGCAATATATTTTCAATGATGGATATTCCAACACTTCTTTTAGTATTTTTTCTTCGTTCCAATAATTTCGTGTGCCAGTTATATTACTCTGTTCCAATGCCTTAGACTTAGAAACGATAATATACCCGTTGTTCGGCTTGTTTCTAAATATTTCATCCAAGTACCCACTTAATGACGCGATATGATAAGCACTGTAACAGCCCTTTTTGAAATCTAGCCTTGTCTTATACTTTCGACCCTCTTTAAAAATTCTCTTTTTAGTCCAATAAAGCTTTCTACCGCATTGCCTGTTCTCCATTCTTGTTCTTGGATTATAGCCGTGGTTAGGTTTGTCTTCAAATAATTCGTCAATCATACCACGTTTTATAGCAGCTGTATATGCTTTATGGTTTTTTTTGCAGAAATCCATACGATATTCGTATTTCTCAGCTGCTCGCCTAATTTTCTCTTCATTCCATTTTAAACTTTTAGAAACCTTCTTTTCCCCTTTCTCTTGAATAGGAAAAATAATATCAATGAGCCCTCTTGTTAGGGCTGTTCTATATAGGCTTGGACAGGAAATTCTAAACTCGTTACGACTATTATACTTTTTCCCTTCCTCTTTTATTTGCTCGTTAGTCCTTTTGATATAACCATTTTCAAAATCCATCTCATCAAGATATCCATTTATCCTTGCATAATTATATGCAGTATTACTTGATTTGTGGAATTCTGACTTCGTCTTATATTTTTTTCCTTCTTCTAAAATTCTTTCTTTAGTCCAATATTTTATCATCTTCTGATTTTTTAAAGACTGCAAAGGTACAAAAAAAATAGCAAAATAAATATATTCCTATTACGATTAACATTATTTATTTTAGTGGTTATACCTTCTGTACTTATCATCTAGCGCCTTGGCAACCACACCGACGAACGACTGGCCGATGTTATCTGCCAGGAAGTCGCGTAAATTAAGTACCGAGGAATAATACTTCCGAGAGAACCACTTCTTAGCGACACGCTTCTTCTCTCGACCAATATCCCCGTGATTTCCACGGGGTATTTCTTTGCCAGTACCGAAGTCTTGCCAAAGGCCGTATTCCGTAAAGAGCTGAGACAGTCCGATTTCTATGAATCGGCCATCAGCCCTTACGGGCATAGCCTTTACAGAATGCAGCAGATGGCCCGTGTCAATGACATCCAGGAGTGTTATCTGCTCCTGCCATATCTTTAGCATAGTGTCATTGAAGGCCATCACGAACTTTTCGCGTTCGCCTTGCGGGTCCGGATGCTGGCTGTTTATTCCGTCCATTCTGCCTCGTTGAATTGTAAATCAGTATAAGTATCTACCGCTATCTGGAAATAAGCACATGCGCATCCTGAGAAGAAATAGCGGTCTATTTCTTGAAACGAGATACGCGGATCAATGTATATGGAATGTTCCTGCAGCTTTGTTTGTTCCAATATTAGAACAGACATAAACTGCCGGAACAGCTCGCGCATCATGTCCATACATGACTGTCGTGCTTCCATATTGTCAATGGCATGGCGCATGGCCAGGAACACTGTCTTCACTCTTCGAGTGTGCGGTGTGTTATTGATGTCCGTAAATCCCTGCGAGATGTCGGACACACAGACGAATGCTGTCTTCGTCAGCATCTTTGCCAGTGCCTCTTCGAAGCCGTCGAGCCCTGAGACTCGGCAGAAGGTGAAGTGCTTGGACTGAGCAAACTTGTTGCGCTTTGTCAGGCTCTCGAAGAATGCGGTTGCATTCCAGTTAAAGGAGTGGTCATCCACGACTGTTTCAGTTTTTGGAGGTGTGTATGGTTTAAAAGGTAACATGATAATGATATTTAGTTCTATGGTTTCTGCGTTGCTTTGCGTATCTCTTCTACCTCACGAGCCTTGGCGTCCAGCTCAGTGAGTGCTCGCCATGTGTCCATCTTCAGGATGCGCTCTTCCTTGGTGATGTCACCCCCTGTCAGCGCACGGATCATGGCATTCGTGGTTTCACGAAGCTGATTATAGGTATTCGACTGGCCGTTACCCAGGAGATTACCGCTACTATTGTTGGATGCCGGCTTATAGAAGTTTGGGAAGAGCCCAGCGAAGTACTGTTTGAGTGAGGCCATCCAATAAAATATGCCGACGAGATGCGCCTGTAAAGGCTTCACATGGTCGCTGGCATACATTACCTGCGCCATCTGAAGCAGCAGCTCTTCCGACTGTGTGTTGAGATACCCCTGGAACAGGTTCTCAACATACAGATACTGCTCAAACGGCACCTTCTCGAAGTCAGTTGGCAAAGCACGGTACTTGCCTATTCGTTCGATGCGAACAGGCATTGGGGCGAAGGAGTCCAGGAAATCAAGGACTGACGTAGCTTGCTGAATTTGCCTGGTACTGAGAACCACTTGCTTCTCTCCTTTCCTCTTAATGAGGAAACGTTTGTCAGGCAATGAAGCAAGCACCTTCAGTCCGTTCCACTTCATGAGGCAGAGTGTTTTTACCTCTGCTGCAGACAAGTCACGTGCAAATAGTCCATAGACCATGAGCAGTTGCTTGTCAGTCATTTCGTCCCAACTGGTGGGTAATGTGATGTTGAATATTTCCATGCTGCAAAGGTACAAAAGCAGATACTATTGGGAAAAGACAAGAAGAGCGACAGACCTCTCGACCTGCCGCTCGCATCAGCATTAGTGTTATTCGGAGTGTCTAGAAACCTAGCGAAATTCAAAGATGTCTACCAAACGATAAGTCACCAATGTCCGCACGTTCTAGTGTAGATGCATTTCTCAACGCAGTTTCTTAATAATCTTTATTTCTTTCTGAATCCTAATATGTTTTCTATAAAATCATATATTATGAATTCAGCAACAGGTTTTGTCTCTTCTGGTGTATGTTTGTTTACTCTCGGATCGAATCGTGCAAATACATTTATGTGCATTACATGATTATCTAGTACTTCTTGATATTCATACCACTTTTTATTCTCACTTTTAGCTCGTTTATAATCAATTAAATCTTGCCCTTTCAACCCTTCTCCCCATCTATTCTCTTTAACTAAGGCCCAAGGAATAAATGTTCCTAAATCTGTATGGTCTAATATGTGTTTATAGGGTTTGGGGGTGGTTTTTCCAATTAAAACACTATTTCCATCAGATAATTCCTCAACTATAGGAATAACAAAATCTTTTAATGAGTGTAAGTAATGATGACAATTCTCGCATAATGTCACTAAACAATCATCTTGATAATCCCATAAAGACCTATTCTTATAATATATTTTGTGATGCACATTTAAGCGCGGCATAGTTAAATGATATCCAGGATAGAAATCTATGTTAATAGTCATGTGGAATTCTGGAACATGAATCTCGTATCTGCTACTATTTCCTTCATAATGATGATAAGTTTCATAATCCCCTTGCTGAAAGAAAAAAAGCCCTCCTTGCATCAGATCTACGGCTTTACAAACTTGACAAGTATAACCATCGCGCGCCTTTATTGATTTACTTTTTTCTATCCATCTTGGATCCTCATAACCTAATTGTGAATCATCAAGATTATTCAATTGGTCTTTCCCATAATTATGAATTTCAATTTGAGCGAGACTCTCCTCATTCATTTTACAAAAAGGCTCACTTTTTATACGGTGCGCGTCTAATTCAAATTGATTGTTCATATAGCTTTATTATTTAGTTAAATGAATACTCGTGCAAAGGTACAAAAAATCCGCCTAAAACCAATAGGCGGATGAGTTTTTTTTGTTCTCGAAGATTTTAGGTTTGTACAGCTCTGCAACAGTTGAACTGTGCCAGGCAGGAAAAACCTCTTCGTGTTCACGGATGATGTTTACTAGGTCATAGTAACATTGAGGATGAACTTGGATGTCCGTCAACAACTGAAGTTCGTAGGACTGCAGGGAACGGATTACCTGGTCTTCTAGCTGTGTGGCTGTTCTGCCCTGAGTAATGACGTGGCTACGAAACACCTGCATCTGCTCCTGTGAGAAGTAAGTATCCGCAAGAACGTTCTCTATCTTTATGAGACGTTCGTGCAACTGCTGGTAACTATCCCATATATGTTCACGGATGGCGAGGCGACGGCAGAGATTCAGGAACGGAAACATCGTGGCTCCAAAGTATTTGCCCTGTGCTGATTCCCGCCAATCAGAACGACTGGAGAGACGGTAAATCAAGGCTTCTATGGCAGCGTCGCGCTGTGACTCGAGAGAGGTTGTCAGAGCGTCGACGCGCTCACGAGAAGCAGGAACTACGTTCTGATTCGAGACAATACCGAAACCGTTTGGGGTTAACACCAAATCAAGCGAAGGTATGGCGGTCATATAGGCTTGACAGGCAACGAGCTTTTCCAGAGGGTAACGGAAACGCTCATTAGGCCCCAAGCTGTTATCTTCAGCTATCTCATTAAAGATGGCTTCCGGAACGAAAGTATCTATAGCCCATTGCTCAGCAGTTTCGAGATATGGGTAAAGCTTCTCAATCAAAGTGGGTTCACCTTCTACGGTGGTCAATACATTCGGAATGAGTATGCGGAGGTGCTCATCAGTTTTGATTAGTTTCATTCTTCATCAGATTTATTGGGTGTAACAAGTTTGGCATCACGGTTCTCGTCCAAGGTGGAAAGCATAATGAAGGGGCAATCAGGGCGGACTCCCTCCCACCCGTTATACCTAATTATTATATGATGAACGGTAAACAGCAGGTCGTGATACGGTTTTTGGAGGGCTTGGGCGATGGTGTAGAGTTCACGTTTGTCGCTACCGCTATTGTTGCTCTGGCTCTTGCCAGGCACAGAACCCACAAGGTTCGAATGTACGCGCATCGTGAAACACACCATGTTGACGGCCTCTATGATGTCCGTCGACCAGTCGCCGCCCTCCTTATCCGTCTCAACTTTGTTGATGACCACGTCGTGCTGTTCGTCCCCATTTGGATTGACATAGAATGTGGAGAACAACACTTTGCCTGAGTTCTCCATGCCTGTAAGGAAGTTGATAATCTTCTCTTTCTCCTCAACGACACGCTCCATTTGCTTCTTGCGGTCGGTAATACCCTCAGCCTTGAAGATACCATCCCAGAAGCGGTTGGCAATCTCAATGTGGTACTTGATAGGTGCAGAATTCTTCAGCTTCGCCTCCTTTGCCATACCTATCAGTTTCTTGATATTGTACCAGTTGCCCTTGAACAAGGCACCATAGTAAGGAATCGGATAATACGTGCTGTCAGGCGTCGGGACGCGACTGACCACAGCAAATTTACGAGTAGAAGTCTTCGGTTTCTTACCTTTGTTCGCCTGCATACGCTCCTGCAGGTCGGACCAGGGAGAATGCACATCGAGGAGTTCAATCTTCTCCACATCCTCTTTTGAGGAGATGCACTTTCGCCAGTTGCCATAGAGAATGTACGGGATGTTTCCGTCCTTCTCTGCAGGTGCAAAACGACAGTAGCAAGCCTCTTTCCTGAGAATGCGAACAATACGTGAGCCGTCACCATTCAGGATGATGACCGACACACAGAAAGCGAAATGTTTTAAGTCCTGGCAGACACCAAGGAAATATGAGGGAAGGTCGTTGTCCATCAAATAGTCCTTGACTTCCAGCTGTACAGTCCGTTTAGCTTCCGTCATATCATAGATTAACCCCGAACCATAGCAAACTTCAGCATTGAAAAGCTGACAAGTAGATAATGTCTCGTCCGATTCGATGAGTTCCAGAATCTTGTAAGGCATCTGGTTATCTGCTCCCCAAGGGATATACTCATATCCTTCGGCTATCTTCATTGGGTTCATATCCGACTGTTCCTTGAACACCTCGGATGATTTGGCGGTAAAAGCTGCGCTGGCTTGCAGATCAGGTATTACCTCAACTGAGTTGAAAGAGTAATCGCGTCTCATGTCTTTGAATTTTTCAGCAAAGGTATGAAGGAGTGTTCGTATACAAAAAGACACAGAATTACTGATTCACATTTACCCTGATATTCAATAATTTTTGGATTTTCCGTGAATAGAAATACAATAAGCGGTATAATTATGTTAATCTGCCTTAAAATTTAGTCATTATGAGAACAATATTATGTTATATTTCCTATATTTGCAATAACCAAAACCAACAGACCTATGTATACAAAGATAGATTCGAAAGAGAAAATGACGACCAACCAGAAGAAGGTTGAATTGAGTGAGAAAAAGCCTATGCCATCTATTTGGTACTCTTAAAACATTAGCGCGACACAAACCAAGGTGCCGCGCTATTTTTTTATCCTTTATCTTCAGACGTATTTGAACAGAAAAAGTGGTAGCCCTCACAGACTACCACTTATACATAATTTATTGTAATTTATAAACGGTTCATGTCATAGACATTACCGCCGGAGAATGCGGCCTTCACAGGTGGCACAATCCTATGCTAATATTTCTATAGACTTGCGCCATGCTGTCTAGTATAAACACGAAACGTGGGCCAGCGTATCCCACAATCTCTACACTCCGGTTCTGGAAAACCTTGCAAAAAGACCATGAGACGACAAGCCCACGTATATACGTGAACCGTCGTACTCCGTCTTGTTTGCTAATTGAATTTTCCAGATTCGAGTGTACAAGACAGAAGCGCGTCGCTTCGTTTACCATTAAGAGTACTGCGTATGCACGTAAAGCAAGAGCAGTAAGAAAGGCTGCACCACTGCGCAACAACATTCCAGCTGCAAAGGTACGAAGAAATTCTGAATTATTCAGCATATACGGCAAAAATGTACTGTTTTGCAGTTACATATACACCTCCATGCCGTTCAGCATAAATATCTGGCACTCGCGAGTCATCCTAATCTGATTACTATCAAGCAGTTTAAACTTTCGCGTGCCTTTATAGTGGTCATACTTGATGCAGATGCATCTGCGCCACTCCTGAATCTCTCCCGTCTTAGTCCAGAGTCTGATATCCACAGGTTCTGGACGGTTCAGAATCAGTCTTGCTGTTGAAATATGAATGCTGTTCATGTCTTTGAAAGTAGTTAAATGAAGATATAAGAAGATAAAATAGCAATTACAAATACTCATTTCCGTCCGCATACTGCCACGAAAACTTCAACCGTGAGAGTTCCTTATCAGAATCCACCACCTCAGATGAGATATCGCTAATCAGCACCTGAACCACCAGATATCCCACCATTCTCGTTACATACCGAGAAGTCAGCAGCTGATTCAGCCACAATGCCTCGTCATAAGTCAGCGGAGCTGTCTCCACCTCATACTTCACTTTCACTGACTCATCATAGAAATGTGTCGTCCGCCCACATACCGCCTCACTACGGTCCACCTCCGTCTTGACAGTCTTGGTATTAAACAGAAAAGCCGTTTCCTCCACATTGAAGGCGTTCATGAATGTAAAATGGTCCGTTGCCTGTTCCTCCGTAAAGAAGAACATGAAATGTCTGTTCCCTAGATGGTAGTCGCCATATAACACCTTACAGTCCACCTCCTCATGTACATCCACCATGCGTTTCAAGAAATCATAGTCAAACGAATCAATAATGACTTCCTCACTACCCGTCTGTGCACTACCCAAATCATATAGAAAAGAACGTGGCGTATCAGGATCCTCAGCCGTGGTATAGTAAATTGTCACTCCCTTGGTACCCTGTTCGTTCGCCTTCACATAACAGCTAATGTTCACATATCCGTCAACAGGAATCAGCACACTCTTACGCGTAGTCAGGAAATTAGAGTTCAGGAAATTCGTGGAACCATTAGGATTCTTCATCCTACTGAACACCACCTTCTTTCCTGAAACCAGCGTATAAGTTGAGCCGCTGCCCGTCGCCCGTGTTTCCTTTGCCGTCAACGTCAGCGATGCCAATGCCAGCTTCTTCTCCAGCATCGCTGCTTCCACTATCTCCCGTATATCACGGAAGTTCACCTTGCCTTGAAACGGATAGTAATCCGAATCAAACACCAAGGAACCATTCACATAGACCATGATTTCCAGTGATACTGCGTCCGTAGTAATCACCACCACATCGGGCATGTGAGATGTCAACCCGACCGCCTCAAAATTTGTCTTTGTCTTTGTTGCCATCGTATTTCTATTTTTGCACAAAGATACAACAATTACCATAAAAGGAAAAAGACATCTACAAAATGCCTATATTGTATACAAGAAGATAATTCCAATAAAAAAAATCACAAATGAGTAGAAATAAACAACCAGAAAACTTGTCCTTCTCCTTTTTATTTCGTAAATTTGTCGCATAAAGCTTATAAAAATTATGATCCTATGAAAAAACGTCTTATTATCACTATCCTATTCTGGAGCTCAACAATGCTCCTTTTCTCCCAGACAATATCAGGAGTTGTATTCGACAAGAGCGATGGCGAGCCTATAATGGGCGCATCTGTTCTAAATGGAAAAACCGGAGTAATCACCGATTTTGACGGAAACTTTACCATTGCGGGTAAGTATGGTGACAAATTGACCGTCAAGTATATTGGCTACAAAAATAAAACCGTCTCAGGCTACGACAAAATTCAAATAGGCATGGGCAAGGGAAAGTACGAAAGATGCAAAACAGCAAGTGCATCAACTTCAGCCAGTACCAGGACCCAGACCACGAGTACCAAGCCATCTTCGAGCAATACGACATCTTCATACTCATCTTCATACTCATCTTCATCTTCATCTTCATCTTCATCCTCTGGCAACTATCTAGAAACTCCCCGGACAGCAGATGACGGATATAAATACATTCTGTTCTCCGATTTAAACTACACCGCTCATTGGATGGGTGTGATGGATGCCAACAGAAATATCATCATTCCAGTGACAAGGAAGTATAATTTTATTACCTATCACTCAGTCAAGGGACGCAAGGGATACTATGCATTTGAATTAAATGGTAAAAAAGGAGTCTGCGACATAACCGGAAAAGAAGTGATAGCTCCCAAATACGACTATATTTACTTCAGTGAAGCTTACAACTGTTTCAGTTATGAGTTGAATGATAAGGATTACTATCTATCTCTAACCATGGATTCCAATGGAAGAATCGTCCCATCGTCTTCCAGCTCCAGTTCCTCATCCTATGCATCTTCATCGAGCCAATCATCTTCTTCATCTTCTTCCTATGGCAATCTTCTCTATTCGGGAACGTACACTGTTACAGGAGTCGTTAGGAATAGTACTGCCAGTGCTGGAGACGGAAAGCCATTCCTAACCAATCTTGAAATTTATGATAATGCTGTGGTAATTACTGGCAATGGAACAGTCCTTCGTTATTATGGCGAAGGCACTCTGGAAGGAGCTGCGGGAAGAATGTATGGAAGCAGCGACAAAGAATTTATGTTTGTCACCAACGGAGGACTTGTCCGATACGTTCAAGCTATTAAAAATCTTTTCGGCAAAGTCGTTGACCATAAGATATCCTATATTGATTATGGCGATACCAGGTCATCCTATGCCGGCAAACCGTTTAACTCCAATACTGCCAATACGACCAACAATGGAGGTGCTACCTATAATTATTCTGTACCTTTTAATAATGGCGGCACCTATAACAATACCTACAATAATAATAACTACAACAACAGTAATACACACCAGCCAAGATGTAAAACATGTATGGGAACAGGCCTTTGCAGAAATTGTAATGGTTCGAAATTGGTGTCAAACGCCTATACAAGGAAGAACGAATGGTGTGAAGTATGTCACAGGAAAGGCCTATGTCCAACCTGTAACGGAACAGGAAAGAGCCCGTTCAGACATTAAGAGATTAAACATAAAACAGGAAGATAGAATTGATAGCCATCAAACGAAGGCTATCAATTCTGCAGCTTCTGCAGCTGAATACACAGGAGCTACCTCCACCGGCTCAGCCTGCACCTTCTTGGTGCGGGGCTTACGAGCCTTCTTCTCTTTCTTAGGCTTGGCATCAGCCTCAGGCTGCTCAGCTACTGGCTTGTCATGTATGCCATACTCATCCTCTTCCGCAGCTCTCTCAGCCTCGGCGGCAGCTACATCTGCCTTTTGCCGAGCTATTTCCTCAGAGAGAGCCTTGAGAGAGGCATCCTCGATGTATAATCCTGTCTGCTTTTTCAGCAGGAATGCGAACTTCATAGCTTTCCATGCACTCTTGCAGTATGCCTGCTCTTGTTCTTCACCTGTGATGCCTACAGCCCACACATTGTTCTCACTCTTGTTAGACTTAACAACTGTAACGATAATAACTTTTGCTTCCATAATACTTTAATTTTTAAATTGTTATACTTTATTGATGAATTATTTATTTTATGCTTTATAGACTTCGATGTACGTAATATCTGCCATCAGATCCAAGGCCATGTTCTCTGCTATCTCTGTGGCTTTGGCAAATGTATCTGCTTCTACCTCATACTCATAAAACTCGCCATCCTCGCAATTGATAACCACATTGTAGATATTGCCTGGATAATAGCGCTTGCTGTATAACCTGCTGTGGGTGAAAATCGATGTTTGTACATTCTGTGTCATAATTCTTATTTTTTAATTGTTTGACTTCTTGTTAATGTAGCTCCGAGGAGCTTTTTTAATTTTTACGTGCATATAAGAGTAGGCAGGATGAAGGCATGTAAATGCAAGGAATTACCAACAAAAATCATGGAATACCTTATTTTGTTCAAAATGAGAAAGGCTGCTGTGATTTTTGTGCAGGAATAAGGAGTCGCGACTGATACTTGCAGAATGCCGCCTGCACTAACTTTGCAAAGGAAAAATAGAAAGCCGCCTCACAGGAAGCCACATGAGAAGTCAGACACATGGAAAATGGTAATGACACTTTGCGCAAACATCACCACCTACAGTAGGTACAGTAAGTGCAAGTACTCTCCTACTCCTTGCAGGCAATATACCATGTTTAACCAAGCTCTACGAGGATGATAACAATGATGTAAGATGTAAGAAGTATGAGGCAAGATGTACCAACTACTAGCCACAGACAGTGAGCATGGCAATACCCCTGACATTCGGCAGATATTACATCGAAGAAAGAAAGTACCTACCAAACCCATAATCATCAGTTAAGTATAAAGGAAAATAAAGTGGAAGCAAAGTACCTCTAATCGTGTTGTGAAGTCCAGCGAGCGTGATTCTAACAAAGGACAGTGACATCCAGGTGCTCTAAGAACTGTCTGGTGTACAATGAGCCAACAAAAGCCATGATACCACATCTCAGAAGAAGCCTACTGGGTGCATAATCGATTCTAGATGAACCGATGCCCTCAGAGAGACTGCTTGGCAGATTAGAAATGACACCACCTATTGGTAGAAGGAAGCTATCAGAGCAGAAGGTGGAGCTATGAACTTTACCCAATCCCTGAACAAAGATATAGAAAAAGAAGAGATATACAATTCTTATCATCAAGAGCGTTTTATCAAAATGTAAGATATGTAATACTAAATACATTAATATATGAAGAAGGAACGGTTGTCATTCAAACAAATGAGCCTGGAAGAAATATTGAATGTGATTCTCCAGAACAACACTAAAAGTGATGCAGCTATGGTCTATATGCTGAATGTTGCGGTAAAACGACATCTCAAAACAATATACGAACAAAAGAAACAGTGGCTGGATTATGAGTTTGAAGAAACCATCAGCGACTTCTTCATTTATCTCAGAGAAGGTAAGAGAAAGAAGAATATTGTAAGATATGAAGCATTGCACACTATTAGGGACCATAGCCGTTTTGCTACGTGGATTGGTCGCTCATATACTTTCTTTCTCATTAACCTTTCCTTTCGAATAAGGAAGTACGTAAGTCTTGAAACGCTCTTACCTATTATAAAAAGAGTGACGAACCATCACGGCTAGCCACTCACACATGCGTTTTATAATTATAAAAAAGCGAGTTTCATTTTATCAATATCTTCTTTCCTTGTGTAATGTTGATACCAGGTTGGGGCGCTGTCAGACGATGACCCGATAAGTTGAAGAAATCTTTAGAGCGAGCATCCTTGTATATACCCTGTATCGATGACGTCCCACGGGAAGTAATAGTAACAGACCCGAGTAGAATCCTATCAGCTTTCTCTGGATATAAATAAACGTCAAACCGAACGGGCAGAGCTGAATCTACTGTACGTTGTATTTGATACTGATTGTTTCCAGGTAGAACCTTAACTTCATTCCTATCTTCAGAGGGCCAATATGAGTAGCCTAAAACATAATTCTCAGAGTAATAGAACCATACACCAAAATGTCCCTTGAACTCTGTCTTGGTTGGATTGTCAATACTGATATTCAAATTTATGTTGTTTCCTTCAACTAATGCTCCGTCGACAACCTCAGGGCATGAAACTGAGTGAGAAAGATTCTCTATCGGATAGTTGTTGCCACTGTCTTCTGCTTTGGTCGTAAAGCTAAAATGGAAGTCATTATCTACAAACGCTGCAGTAGAAGGGTCAATTAGGCAACTATTAGGAATATAGAATGTGTATGTCGTACCAGGTTCAAGAAGTGAGGTAGGCTTAATCCATAGCTTCTCACCTTGTACATTCAGAGGCCCTCTCTCTACAACTGTTCCGTCAGATTTCTTCAATACCATCCGATTATTAATAGTTTCATTAGTACATATAGATGACGAGAACACTATTAAAGGCTCAACGTCCAATTCGACACCGATAGCCCCGTCCTCTGGACTTGTACTTACTATTTTCATCGGTTCACCATTTTCACCCTCGACAGTGGTGAAACTAATTTCAATACGCTCTTTGTTTACGATGTTTGTACCTTTTTTCTTTACTTGACCCGGTGCAATACTGAATGTATAGCGTGTACCCTTTCTGAGATTTAGTTTTGGTTCCATGCCTATATAATTTTTATATAACTGGATACCATATTTACCGACTATACTTCTACCTTCATCATCGGATAATGTAATATAGTCGCTTGGATATCCAACCTGAGCACTTACAAGTTCAACATCATCTGAGAAATATATCATGGGGGCAATGTCTGTTTCGACATTTACCGCACCATCTGCAGGTACGCTACTGCTTACGAGTAATTCTCCAGTCGATGATGACTCACCTGCCGTAGTAAAACTAAACTGGAAGGAATTGCTGTTTTTCGTTCCTTGGTCCGTTTCCAAACTTCCTGTCGGCATAATAAATGTGTATTTCGTCGCAGGCTGAAGTGTTTGCTGTGGAGTAAAGGTTGCTTCTGTTTCCGCCTTTCCACCAGGATATTTAATAATGTCAAAATGAGTGTTAAAGTAAATTTTTGAGCCGTCATTACTTTCGAGCCTACACCTCGTCGCCGTGTTGGTGTTGGTAGTTAATTTTACAGACTGGTTGAATTTCAAAACCGGCTTAACATCTGTAGCCACGCCAGCATCACCGTCGGATGGAGTTGAACTTACTACCTCAATCACAGCCGATCCGCCGCCAGAAGAAGAACCGTCATCACTAACCTTTATGTAAAACATAAAATGACCTCCCATGCGATCAGAGTAATGACCGTATTCCCTTTCATACCAATAGCACTCCACCATTATGTACTGGTTATAAGTTGGACTCATAGCCTTTATGGTGCATGAACTGTCAAACATCGATCCACCATCGATAATATCAATATACGCTCCAGGGAAATGCCAGTGATACTTGCTGACGTAGTGATTTGACGAAGGCCATGCATATACATTAAGAGGCTTGGTATCACCAACATTCAAGTCATAATAGAATGATTCTGCATGAATTGTCAATGCTGTAAAAAATGCTATAAAGATAAGAGCGATTCTTTTCATAATAATAGGTTTTAATTTGTTTTTAACTACTTTAATTGCCCTAGGATATTTATTAGATTCCGCAAATTTAAGTATAATTATTTGGAATACCAAGCACATCCCTTGAATTTTTCGATTTTCTTTGTAACTTTGCAGCAATTACAAGGTAAAGAGCAAGAAGCAATGACGGAAAGAAGGAAAGCCATTATAGTAGGAGCAAGCTCCGGAATAGGACTGGAGGTAGCCAAACTGCTGATAGCAGACGGATGGTATCTGGGATTAGCAGCCCGACGCGAAGAGCCCCTGCAGGCCCTGAAAGCAACGGCCCCAGAGCGCATAGATGTGATGCCCATCGACGTAACCAAGCCAGAGGCAGAAAAGCAGCTGATGCAACTCATAGAAAAGCTCGGTGGCATAGACCTCTACTTCCATGCCTCAGGCATCGGCAAGCAGAACCGTACCTTGGAGTCAGATATTGAGCTGCAGACGATGGAAACTAATGCTGTCGGCTTTACCAGAATGATTGGTACCGCCTACCGTTACTTCGCAAACAAGGGCGAAGGACACATTGCAGCCATCACCTCCATTGCTGGCACCAAAGGACTTGGTCCTGCCCCATCCTACTCTGCCACCAAGGCTTTGCAGGCCACCTATCTACAAGCTTTGGAGCAACAAACCTATCAGCGAGGCCTGAATATCCGCTTTACTGATATTCGTCCAGGCTTTGTAGATACAGCCTTGCTTAGTGGCAGCTTTAACTATCCTATGCTGATGCGCCCAGAAAGCGTTGCACGAGATATCGTCAGCAGCATCTACCAACACAGACATGTCCGTGTGATAGATGCCCGCTATCGTGTCCTCACTTTCTTCTGGAGGCTTATACCCAACTGGATTTGGCGCAGGATGAAAATATAGAGATTGACTCAAATCTTTTCCCCACCTTCGCCAAATCCCAAGGCATGGGTCTCAACCAACGATTCTGAGGGGTTGACGTAATTCTCCTCCAACCATTTGTTGAAGTCGAGAGTCGTTTCATGACCACTTCCCCAATGCATATACCTGTTATAAAGCAGACCAACCAACGTAGCAGGAATCTCGTATTGCTTTGCCAACAACCAAGCATGCGCCTGTTCAAAGTCCTTTCTCCATTCCTCGCCCCTTTTGAAGCTATAAGCCAGGGCTTCCACCCATATTCTTTCATAATCCCAGAACATGCTATACATTCCTGAATGCTCTGGGCATTCCTCCTCACCTCTGTAATATCTGCATCTGGGTATCAGAATCTTCCTTCTCTCCTTGGCTCTCCGCTGACGATTGGTCTCGCGGCTCTGATAACGCCTCGAATACCACTCTGTGAAGCCCTCAGGTCCGCCCGATACCCATTGCTGATATCGATTCCACAATACAGCTATTAAATCTGTTGGCGTATCATCTACCTTGAACTCAGAAAATGCATGAGCAAAGTCCTCCAGATAACCCTTGAAGTCATTACCCGAATGCTTCTCATTCACCCAGTAGCACTCATAATTCCAGGCAGTTATCGCATCATTCAATTCATCACTTTCCCCTTGTTCTTCCATTTCATGAACAAACGGATTGTCATCTTCACCATTATAATACCTGCATGCCAGTATCAGGTGTTTTACTTTATCCTCCTTTGCCATATTTTAATGTTTACGTTTTGAGCAATATGTTGTTATATAGCTTTATCGCTTCTTCCATGATGACCGCATGGTCGAAAGCCAATTCTGGCAATGCTGATAGTGGCCACCACTCCGCCTTAGCAGCATCATCCTGCCCTGTAACATCAACTGGTTTATCAATGATAGCGAGATATGCCACAGTGATGGTTCTCCCTCGTGGGTCACGGTCAACCTTGGAGTATGCGCCAATCTGATGAATGGTGTCAACCTTCAAGCCAGTCTCTTCCTCCAATTCTCTGATGGCACATTGCTCCGTCGTTTCGTCCATATTCATGAATCCGCCAGGAAATGCCCAGCAACCCTTAAATGGGTTAAAGCCTCGCTGAATAAGCAACACCTTCGGCTCCGCTTCTCTCGTTATTACCACGCAGTCTGCTGTTACTGCAGGTCTTGGATATTTATAGGTATATTCCATTAATAATCAATTTATTCGTTCATAGAAATCTTCAACCACCTCTTTCATTACCTATTATTGCTCCTAACATATTAACATTGCAAAGATACTAAAAATTTTTGAGACCCGCAAATGTTAGCAGAAAAAGTTGCTGCTAACGTTGATTTCAGGTAAGAACCCCAATAAGGTTTATGATAGTGTTGATGAACTCATTGAGAATCTAGATTCTGATGAATGAAATACAAAAAGAGAGGTAAAAACCTCTCTTTTTTTGTATGTACAAAACTACCATAGTTATAGATATATGTGGTAACTTTGTACAATATTTGGGGGATTACAGCGATTCGATAGACCTGTCAATATCTTCGTGACTCTTCAGGGATACGCCTTTTCCTTCCTTATACTCCTGCCTAGCTTTCTCTATTTCGTCCAACAATTGCATCTTTTTTTGTTGCAATGTACGAAGCAACTTCTTGTGTGCTTGTCTGAACTCAGCCTTTTCTCTCCATCTGGATGGTGTGGCTGGTTGATGCTGTTCTAATTTCTCAATGATTGTACTCATAGTTATGTTTTTATAAAAAATACGTCCCAGCGTGTTGCACTGTTCTAACGGGAAGTGTGCTGGGAACTCTCATGTGCAAAGGTACAACTTATTTCTGAAACCACAATAAACAACCAAGAAAATTTGCCAGATTAAATAACTTTTCTTACCTTTGCATCATGATTCACAAGGAGACAATTATGCAGACAAACAATCACAAAATAGTTGATTACGACACTGTACTTGACGAGAAATTCGGCAAAGAGGGAACTATTGAACGTGCTCAGGAAGAAGATGCCGCTCATACTTACTACTCTGGCCAGAATAATGTTATTAACAAACGTGACTTGACTGTAGAATTGCGTGCTGCCTTGACGGAGGCAAAGGAATCTATTGAAGGTAAACGTAAGTTGAATACCTTAGATAATTTAATCAATGAACTTCGAAATTCAAACGACTGAATCATAGGGATTCATCAGAACATTACAAAGAAAGAATATGGCAAGGAACAAAAGATTTGTCTGGGAGAACCAACAGACTGGATTATTGAAACAGGTAAGCATCATCATTGATGCAGAAACAGGTGTGAACTATATGTTTGTACAAGAAGGATATGCAGGTGGCCTCACCCCTCTTCTTGACAAGAATGGCAAGCCGGTTATTACTCCGCCTAGTGAAATCATAGAAAAATAACCATCAAAGCATCGATTTGTCTTATTAAAAGAACTTCAAGATTTCATCCAGATTCCTTCGCTCAGGACGATTCGGCTCTGCGTCACGATAACCCAGGGCGATGACTGCCATTACGGTTTCGCTTTCAGGAATGTTCATCAGCCGGCGCAGGGCATCCGTCTTCTTTCTTTTGTTTACTGTTAAATCATCATTGTTACTTACTCAGCATCCTCTTCCGTCGATACTGCATGAGGCTCCCTCCTCCTGCGGTCTGGGCTCCAGTCCCACATCCTTCGAATAGAGTGTGACGGTGCCGTCCTCCAACACATAACACGGTATGCCCAAATCATCCACCGCCTTCGCTTCGTCGAAAGCAGGATGCGTGTCGCGAAGCTTCAAGAACTCCTTCAGGTTCCTCACATGCTTGCCGATGTCGATTACCTTGAAATTCGGATTCCCCTCCACCTGCTTCTCCACGTACTCACAGTCAGGGCAGGTCTGCATTACATACATCTTTATCATAGTTTTTCTTATTTATGGTGCGAAGATACGAAAAATAAATGAGACCACCAAATCTGGTGGCCCCAATTATTATCTTTTAAAATTGCTTCTTCTGCGATTGCAACTAGGCTTTACTGCGAAGTGAATCCAATAGACGTGCGTCTTCTGTTCTATCAGCAATTCATCGAAATCCTCGTTGTTCAGGTCTGAGATGTCGAGCAATATCGCTGCGTAGCGCAAGGCTTGTTCAATGCCGATACATCTTATATCAACCGCGCATCCTGTTAAGTGGTTGCTCAATGTGGCCCCACCAACCGCCTTGTTCACTTCTGGACTTCTGAATCCAGAGTTAATGATGATGGGGTCATCCCCTTCACCATAAATATCATTCCATCGCTTGCGCAATTTTTCCAGCCAACCACAGAGGCGCTTTAAGTTATTCACTTGTTCCTCATTCGGAACGTTCTCAATTCCCGTTTTTGTCTTGATTAACTCCCCGAGCGTAAAGTGCTCGGAGAGTTTCAATTTCTTATCTATCATATCATTAAATCCTTAATTATCTTTTTGTACTTACCTTGTTTAATTCGCTCAATGAATCCATGCATCAACCAACGGTTACATTGCTGACGAGCAGGATTGTCTTCGATGTCCAACATACTCATTACGTCCTTTACACCAAAGGTTTCGGGTAGAGATTTATACGCATCTGCATTCTTGGTGTTTCTGCGTCTGGGTACATACAAAAAAACGAAAAGTGCAAGAGTTGAAAAGGGAAAATGTTATTTGTTATTTGTTACTTTGTTATTTTAAGCCATATTTTTATAGATTGAATGAAAATGGAAGGGAAAGATGGTAATGTAAAGAATTAATTGTTAATGAATTTAATACTTATATATAATATATATATTATATATAAGTATTGTTTCTATATTGCGATTTTTTGAAATCGCTTAAAGTAACAAAGTAACAAGTAACAAAATAACAAATTCAATCGATTTTAGGGTTTAGCTATCAATCTCC